>Ga0265297_10007861_pt1 | contig 14537 bp, 21 predicted proteins | sample Munlanlwell13791_FD_192502 | JGI IMG/M metagenome (GOLD analysis project Ga0265297, IMG submission 192502) | Leachate microbial communities from a municipal landfill in Southern Ontario, Canada - Leachate well 137-91 | ecosystem: Engineered > Solid waste > Landfill > Unclassified | place... | reverse complement strand
AATATTGTATAATCTGTAAATGCTCTTCGGTTGTTTTAATCTTTTTTGGCATTTTTACTCACCCTTTTCTTTCTTATGGAATTTAACGCTACACTCACAGTATTGGATGTTGTTCCAATCAATTCTGCAATCTCTTTTGGTTGAAATCCAGCAGATGACAAAACTCGTATCGCCTCTTTCCCTGTTTTATCACCAATGTTTTGCGTTGCGAGTAACCTTATTATTTTATCCAGTTTTTGGCAAATTTCCGCAAATTGCTTTCCCTCCATTTAAATCAACCTCCGATAGTACTTTTTATTTCCCACTTTGTCTTCTGTAATCAGTTTTTCACTTATTAAATTACTAGTTGCCTGACTTATAGATGGCATAGATTTACCAAGACTCTTGGCAATATCAGATACCGTGTGCTTTCCATCACATAACTCGTAAACCTTGCTCCCCAATGGAAACTTTTCAAGAAGAAACTTTTTTGTATCCTTAATCGACGCCGCCTGTCCTAAGTGTAGTACTGTTGTTATTTCATCCAGTGTATCAAGTTTCTTTTCGATTCGATGTAAAAGTTCTATCATCTTCATCTCGCGTTCTTCTTGATTCATGCCCACCACCAGTTTAAGTACTTAATATTAAGTACTTAAATATTTAAATGTTCCCTTTCAGCATTGTTTACGGTAGGACGCGAGCCAATTATATTTTACTTCTTAGCTAGGGTAGTAGCAGTTCTAAGCAATAAACCGTAAGCTTCTCTTTCTCAGAGGACATTTTTCGCCTCCCATATTTAAGAGAATTGAGAGGCGAGATAGATGTGGTGGAAATTTTGTAATCCACTGGAAAGCTGGTCTTGCTCATCTTTATAAAAGAGCACATCTTAAAAGATTGGCTGATTATATGGAAACTATGACGCTAATCACTACTGAAAGAGCCATTCATGAAAAAAAGACTCTTGATATTAGTTATACTCGCATTTGTAACTGCGCACCAACACACATAAATTGCTTGAGTCCGAAGGAGTGGATAAAAAGCCAACTGGGAGTCTGGGAGTTTTATTACGAGGAACGGGACGTTAGGGATAAAAACTTGCATCCGGCCACTTATCCGATCTCCTTAGCTTCTAAAGTTATATCTCTTTTTTCCCACAAAGGAGAGCTAGTTATAGATCCATTTGTTGGTAGTGGAACCACACTCATTGCAGCCAGAGATCTGAATAGAAATGCAGTTGGATTTGATTTGAATGCCAACTACGTGGAGTTATGCAATAAACGCTTATCTCAGCAGAAGTTGTCCACGGATTCTAAACAGTTAGCAATACAAGACGATGCCAGAAATTTAGGTAATTATTTCAGAGAGGAAACAATTGCATGTATGCTCACCTCCCCTCCTTACGCCAACTTGCTTAACAGGCAACGGAAAAACAAAAGCCGGAGAGGTAAAGAACGGTATAACGGCCAATATATGAAAGTCGAACAGTATAGTCAAGATCCAAGGGATTTAGGAACACTTGACATACACGCATTTAGCGAAGCAATGTATGAGATATACAAAAATACGCTGCCGTATCTCAAAACAAAAGGACACAATGTAATAAACGTCGCAGATGTGTGGTTCGAGAATAAAAGAGTGCCTATCCATATCTTCGTTACACAAGCCATGCAAAAAGCAGGCTACGAGCTAAGGAACACGATTATTTGGAATCGTTTGAACGTAGTCAATAATATCGGCATATTTGGCTGGCCTAGCAATTATATAACAATGGGGACGACTTTCGAATATATTCTGGACTTTTGGAAGCCTGAGTGAGTTGATACTATGGTTGATACCGTTACCAAAGAAGAGCTTATTAAAAAACTGGTTAAAATTCGAGATAAGGGGTGGGTTCGAAATGCTCGAATTGGCAATGCTGGTGGAGTAGGTAACACGCTGGAAGACTTGCTTGGAATTGAAGAAAATAATCTTCCTATCCCAAATGCTCGTGAATGGGAGCTGAAATGTCAGAGAATAAATACGACTTCCCTAGTAACACTATTTCATATGGAACCATCTCCAAGAGCGCTCAAATTCGTACCTCAAGTGTTTCTCTTAAAGTATGGGTGGCCCCACGAACTTGCAGGAAGTGAATATCCAAAAAACGAGATGAGTTTTAGGCAAACTATCCATTGTAACAAACCTAGCGATAGGGGTTTTAAGGTAGTAGTTGATCGAGATCAGAAGAAAGTTCTGATATCTTTTGATTCTAGCGCAATATCCAAAGAAAACCGCCGCTGGGTCAATAAAGTTGAGCGAAAAGTTGGGTTAAGCGAATTGGACCCTCAGCCCTATTGGGCTTTTGACGATCTACATCATAAGGCAGCTACAAAACTTTTGAATTGCTTCTTTATCCTCGCAGATAATAAAGTCGAAAAAGGCATTGAATACTTCCACTACAAAACAATAATGATCCTAAGGGAGTTCAGTTTTGATAAATTCTTAGCTGCAATGGAAAATGAGGATATACTAGTTGATTTTGACGCCAGAACAGGACACAATCATGGCACTAAATTCAGAATAAAGGCAAACAAAATTCCTAGTCTATATGAAACAGTTCAAACTATCTAACTGCAAGCTCCGTATCCAGTCCCTGTCGGTATCCAAGTACTTCTGCGTGTAAAGTGTGGTTCTCCCAACACCCTTGTCAATGATTCTCTTCACTATCTTCGTGCCTGCCAGGATTTTAAAATTCTTTCATTCACATCATAATGTAGCGGGTAAGTCCAGGGTGTGGCGTGTACCGGATGGTACACATAATCTACAACTTCGCAAGAAGTTGGAGAGACAGCGGTTTCAACCGCTGGAAAAGCCTGCTTTGGGTCCGCTATTTTCATAAAGGGCATCTCTTTTCACAAGCAATAATTTCATTCGCTCTCATTCTTTTAAACCTTCATTTTAGAGAGTGTTTTATGCCCTTTAATTCTTGATCGCTGAAGCCGAGCTTTTTCAGGTCTTTTACAGCTTCTTCGGCGCTAAGCCCGTTGCCGCGCCTGCGCTCATACGCTTCTTGGAGAATGCCTTTCAGTGCAAGCTTTTCAAACTCGTTTATCTCAGGCACAGTTATCTGGTGCTTGGTCTGGAGATCTATTAACTTATCATATACCAATGCATACCATTTTTGTTCCACGCTCTGTTTTTTGCATTCCTCCAGGATAATTTGCCAGTCTATGGACGAAGAACGGATTATTGATGCAATGTCATTCGTATCGTCTATTCTCTCCGTAATGGCTTTGAAGAGAATCAAGTCCTCATTAGAAAGCATTTGAATATTAAGTTTCCCGAAATCGCCCACAGGCTCACACCGGGATGCTATGGAATCCGATAGCTCCAGGGCGTTGCATACTTTGCGCACAAACATATCTACACGTCCGCCGTCTTTCCTGTCCCATATGCTGGCGGTTTCCATCTTCACGTAACTGATATCCGTTTCCTGCCGCTGGGTAAATCCAATCTTCTTAAGTGCCTGGCAGAATTCTTGATATTCGGATTCACTTCTGAAAACCAGGTCAACGTCCTTGGTTGAGGTTTTCTGGTTCCTGAGGCACATCGCCCCGCCGCCGAGGAGGAACACAATGCACGATTGCCCTATTTCTCCGCCGACATCTTCGAAGAATCCCGTAAGCTCGTTTCTCTCGAATCGACCTTTCATTCAAGATCCCTCAGTTTCTCGTAGTATCCGATGGCGGCAAGAAGCTCGTTCATTTTGGCCTCCACTGAAAACTTTCGCGCAACAAAGTTCAGCCAATAGGACCGTATCAGCTTCCTGTTTTTCATTATAAAGCTAGCTAATAACGGTGTGTCCTGGCTTTCCTTGGCCAGAATGAGCGCGTGGGCTATTGCTTCTTCGTAGTCAATTCTCCGCTTTATTCCATCTAAATTGAAATAGTACGCCTTGTATTCAGATGGATTGGCTTCCAGGCCATGCTGCATCAGCCAGTTTATTCCAGTCAGGGAAAAAAATTCAGGAACAGAACTGCTATTGGTAGTTATTAAGATGTGTTTTCTTATTCTAATTATCGTGCTGAAAGCCAGTTTCTTTGTGGTCTTTTGGACAATGGCATCAGCATAATTAGAAACGAATTCTAAGAGCGTATTATCAGTTATGAATATTTTCTTGTTTTCCCGTCCGACCACTCCTGCACCATAGAGTTTTTTCAGAACTTTGTATAAGGTCGGCTTGGAGCATGAAACCTCAGAGGCCAGCATATCAAAGAATTCATGGCCACTTGATGATATCAGCACGTCCATTGCACTTCCAGACAGCCATTCCTCTATTTTGGCGTTGGGTTTGGATTCAAACAGGCGTTTGAAGGATTGGGCGTGGTTGAGGCCGGAAAGCTTGATTAAACGACCTTCCTTTGTCCTTTTCTCAGCTATTACCAGGTCCTTGCCTTCGAGTTTTTTTATTATCCTTGAAAGGAAGCTTTTGTTTATGTTTAATGTCTTAGATAGATTAATCGCTAACTGATCGCCCGAACAGAGCTGTTTTAGAACCATTATTTCATGTTTACTTAAATTTAACTCCATGTTAAGAATTAGTCAACATCTTATATATAAAGTTATCTATTTTTTAATTAAAAGTTAAAAATTAGTTAATTAAGTACATACATTTACTTTTCTTTCAAAGTAATATGCAAAGTAACGCTTATAAAGATTGTGCGCAGTAACAAATAAATGAACGACCAGGTGATTGGGTTAGTGGGGGATTCAAAGGCCCTGAATTCCAAGATTGTTTCCCTTCCACGCCTACTTATCCTCGCTTCTTTGGAGAATCTTGATGAGGATGGCGCAACTTATAGGGAGCTCAAAGCAGGGCTAGAAATGGATGATGGAATCCTATACTCGAATCTCAAGGCGCTCGAAGCGATGGGCTACCTGATAGAACGGGAAATAAAGCTGGGCAAAAAGAAAATGGCTTCCTATTGCATAACTGATGAGGGCAAGCAGGCATTCAATGCAGTAAAAAGATGGTTCAAAGCCTGGCTGAGAGGGTGAAGATATGGAACGGTTGGATCGGATGATTGCCTGCCTGAAACAGGCTGGAATGCGCCCCAAGGTGGATAATTTTCAGCAGAAACTCATAATACAGAAGGCGATGTGCCTCCTCAGCCTCTTGGGAATGAAAACCGGGTACTCGTTCTCTCTTTATGTCAGAGGCCCCTATTCGCCTGATTTAACCAAGGATTTATACGCGCACACAGAACAGGTGGAAAAGCTTGAAAGCAGCTATAAGCTGAACGAGAAGGAAGTGGAGATGGTTGAAAAGGTGCTGGAGATAAGCGATAAATTGGATCCCACAATGCTCGAAGTGGCGGCCACCTACGCCTTTCTCTGGAAAGGGATGGGAAAAAATGTCAAGGAAGCCCTTATAGAGCTCAAGAGGCTCAAGCCATTTTATTCAGCGGCGCAGATCGCAGTTGGCGTATCAAGGGCAAAAGAGCTTTTCCCGCCCAGCGAAGAGGAAGTAAAGCGGATGAAAGCTGAAATGGCTGACTGGGAAGCTGCCGCCGTTGAGGATATGAAATACTGAAAGTGAAAAAAGTGCATATGAATCCGGATTTAACCAAGATAGGCAAGATCGCAAGTTCCAAAAGGAGAGATGATTGATTGGCTTTAGGCAAACACATATAAATAAGTGCATTCACATATTTACACGGTGATTGAATGGTGAATGTCACGATATCCGTGCCGTCTGAGCTGAAGGTCCTCATAGACAGGCATCCGGAGATAAACTGGTCTGAGGTTGCGAGGCAGGCCTGGAAACAGAAGGCAGAACAGCTTGAGCTGCTGAACAGTCTGACCTCTGGCAGCAAGGCCTCGGACAGCGACATAATGGAGATATCGCGCAAGATAAAGGCAGGAATGGCAAAGTGGCACACTAGCCATAAGGCGTAAACATGCAGCTTGTGGTGGACACGAACATAGTGGTTTCCGCGGTCCTTAGGGCGAGCCTGACAAGGGCACTACTTCTCAGGCCAGACTTGAATCTGCTAAGCCCGGAAATGCTCAAAGAGGAGTTTGAAAAGCACAGGAACGAGCTGATTGAGAAGTCCGGGCTTTCCAAAGAACAATTCGATAAGGCGACGGAATTGGTTTTTATGAACATCAGGATATTGCCGCGCCAGGTTTACGCTGGATTTGAACTGGAAGCAAAAGAAATCGCTCCGGACAAGGATGATTACCCTTTCTTCGCTGCCGCGCTATCTATTGGATGCCCCATCTGGACGAATGAAAAACGCCTTAAGAAGCAGGAAAAAATCATTGTTTATAATACGGAGGAGATTTATAGACTGCTTCAGGCAAAAGGCCTTGTATGAGTGATTTCATGTTGAAAGCAATCCTGTTCGACCTGGACAACACTCTAATAGATTACATATATTTCAAGAAGGAAACAGCAAAAGCAGCGGCAAAGGCGATGATTGCGCAGGGATTGCCTGCAAGCGAAAAAGAGATTTACGATAAAATCTTCCAGGTTTACGAGGAAAAAGGAATAGAATACCAGAAAACGATGTACGAAGTCGTGAAGCAATACAATTTAGAAATAAACTTAGCTGAGAAAATCCAGCAGGCAGGCATACTCGCCTATTTGAAAAGGAAATTTGAAGTGCTGAAAACCTACCCTGACGTCCTGCCCACGCTTGAAAAATTAAAAGAAAAAGGGCTAAAATTAGCATTAGTAAGCGATGCGCCAAGGAACAAAGCCTGGCAGAGATTAATCATGGCCGGACTGGAAAATGCTTTTGATCTGGTGATTACGCACAACGACACTGAACAGTTCAAGCCCCATCCCTCTCCGTTCCAGCTCGCGTTAAAAACACTAGACATAAGCCCTGAAGAAGCTTTATTTGTGGGAGACAATCCGGGAAGGGATATAAGGGGCGCGAAAAAGCTCGGAATAAAAACGTGCTTAGCCGAATACGGAAGGGTTTTCCCTGAAGAAGACAAGGCGGATTACGTAATCAGGGATTTCAGGGAAATGCTCCGGATTTTGGATATCCAGAAGGAAAATGAATTCCATCTGCCGAAATTCAAGCGTGTTCCGGAAAGGGCTGAAAGAGGAACCCATCCGAAGGAAAAAATCCCGCGAAAATCCAAAAAATGATGGAACTGGGCTAAAATGCGCTCAGAGATGGCGAGTTTTCACTAGATTAAAGAATTCTTAATCTAGCAGAAACAAGGATTTGGGATAAAGGAAAGCATTATATATCCGTTATGCATACGTTATATGTTTATTATACGTAGGTGATAAAATGGCTTACACGACTATTCAGATATACTCTGAAACAAGAGAGAAGCTTTCCCAGCTCAAAAACTCCCAGAGAGAAACCTACGACGACATAATAAAGCTGCTCATCAGCCTCATCCCGGAAGGCGATGACGAAGGAACTTACACACCGGAATTCAGGGCTTCGCTGCTTCGTTCCCTGATAGATGTAAAAAGGGGAAAAACGTATTCTATGGAAGAAGTGGAGAAACGGCTGGGTCTTTGAATGTTCGCGATCGTTTTCTCAGAAGAAGCCCTGCACCAACTTGGGAAACTGGATAACGTAGAAGCGAAGCGCATAGCGAAAAAACTCAAGGAAAGCGCCGAAGATCCTTCGCACTATTTTGCGAGACTATCCGGCAGGGAGGAGTATAAGCTGCGTGTAGGAGATTACCGGCTTATTGTGAATGTTCTTCAGGCAGAACAGACGATTATGGTCCGCTCAATCGGGCATAGAAAAAATATCTACGAAAAGAGATGAGATCTGTTTTCGCTCAAAAGTACCAAAATGAGCTCAGAGATAGCGAGTTTCTGCTGGCTTAAAAAAGTTTTAAGCCCATGAAAACAAAGGTATAAAAATATTGGGCACGTAGGAATGGCTATGGAAGTCAAGTTCAAGCGGAAGTATGACCGGATCCTGGAAATCCTGGAAGCAGTTGCCGAGTGCGCGGGTGAAAACCTTATCCTGGTCGGAGGCACGGCGCTTTCCATCTTCTATTTGAAGCACAGGGTGAGCATAGACTTGGATTTCGTGCCTTTTTCAGGAGATGATATCAAACTAAAGGAAGCGCTCAAGGCATGCCTTAGCAAAAAAGGATACCATACGATGCGTGCCGCCCATGGGAACCAGTTCGTGGTTAACTTTGATGATACTGCGATAAAGATTGAAATCTTTGAGCCGGAAGTGAAAGTTGGATTCGTGGAGCATAAGGTGGGGAATGTCTCCCTGAGGGTTGCGCCTATTGAGGATTTGCTGAAGATGAAGGAAATCAGCTATGCGGACAGGAAGGCAGCCAAGGATTTGTATGATATGGTTTTTATCCTGAAAAGCATGTCTGCGGGTTATGGGAAAGTAGAAGAAATGATTGAGAAATACGGCCTTCCGGCAGACATGGGCGAGATGGAAAAAATGGCCGAGCAAGAAAATTATCAATTCTTTGAAAGGGTGGTGAAAGATGCTTCAAAAGCAGGTAATTAGCCGCGCGCAACTCCGAAAAGAGGGATTTTCAAAAAAGCAGGTAGACACTATGTTCGCCTCCCTGAAGCTTTTCCCCACACCGTTCAAAAATATATATTATGTGCCTTCAGAAGAAGAAAAGAAGGGCTGGTTTATAGACAAGCCGATGAGGGTGCTGACCGGGGCAGTGAGGATGTTTTTGGAAAGCCCAGATTTTTACTACAGTTGCACTACTGCGGAAGAGCGCCTTGGAATAAGATGGACACCTTCCAACGAGATTCATATAGTTAATGGGAATAAGAGCGGAAGAATAGACTTAGAAGAGCGAATTGAGAGAGACTTAAAAAGGAGGACATATCGGGCCGGAAGAGTCGCGCACGTGCTATCAATATATGGACGAAGATTGATATTTCATAGGACAAAAAATGTCGCATCTGCCAAGATAAAGAGAACTCCCTATGGGAATTTTGCGCTCAAATCCCAAATATTGGTGGATAAAAAGCGGCTCAGGGAAAAGGTGTGAATATGGTCTCCTTAACATTCTACGGTGGAGTGAACGAAATCGGAGGGAACAAGATTCTCGTGGAAGACAAGAAAACGAGAATTTTCCTGGATTTCGGCCAGTCCTTCAGTTTATTGGACGAATTTTTCGTGGATTGGCTTCAGCCCAGGGGCAGGTTCGGATTGAGGGATTATTTCGCTTTAGGGCTGATGCCCAAGCTGAAGGGTTTGTATTCAGAAGAAGCGCTGAAAGATACGAATTTAGAATATTCAGAGCCGGAATACGACGCGGTCTTCATTTCCCATGCGCATTTTGATCATACGGCGCACCTGCGATACCTGGACCCGAAAATACCGGTTTACATGGGCGAAACTGCCAAAAGCATCCTGTGCTCGACCCAGGAAACCACGAGCGCGTATTTTTTCAGCGAGGAGCAGGAGGAAAGGAAGGACGGGAGCGTGCGCGAGCCCAACAGGCTCGAAACGTTCAGGACAGGCAAGGAGCTCAAAGTGGGAAATATTGCGATAACTCCTGTGCACGTGGACCATTCTGTCCCAGGGGCCTACGGGTTCATGGTTGAAACCAGCGAAGGGAATATCGTGTACACAGGCGATTTGAGGAAGCACGGAAACAAGCCGGTTCTCACAAAGGAGTTCGTGGAAAGCGCGGGAAGCAGCGAGCCCGAAGCTTTAGTGATAGAGGGGACGCGAGTAGCCCCGAAAGAGAATAGGAAAAACCACACCGAGCAGTTCGTGCGCGAGGAAAGCATGAAAATAGCCGAAAGCCCAGGAAAGCTCATACTTGCCATGCGATACCCTAAGGATTTGGACAGGTTCAGGAGCTTCTACGAAATAGCCAAAAATACGGGAAAAAAGCTCGCAATAGGGCTGAAAACCGCGCACCTGCTCAAAACCCTGGGAAAAGACGAGAAATTGGCCCTTCCTGACCCGGAAAACGACAAGAGCATAATCATTTACGCGAGGAAGATGAAGGTCTATAAGGGCTGGGAAAAGCCCTTCCTGGGCAACAGCAGGGACTGGGAATGGATTAAAGAGAACCAGAAGGATTTGATATGGGAATTGGAGTTTTCCCAGCTCACCGAGCTTATAGACGTGAAGCCTGATGGAGGGATGTGCATACATTCCATGAGCGAGCCTTTTGAAGAGGATCCGAGCTCGCAGCTCCAGGACGAAGTGATGAGGAACTGGCTGGACAGGTTTGGGTTGGAGCACCACCAGTTGCACGCATCAGGGCATGCGGGAATGGAGGAGATTTTTGGGATGGGGGATGAGATAAGCCCCAAGAGAGTAATCCCTATACATACCCAGCACGAGGAATTGTTCAAAGGGAATGTGATTCACGCGAAAAAAGGGAATAAAATAGAGATATGATTACTTCTTCTTTTTCTGCTTCTGGAACTCAACATAGGAGTAAACAACGGAAGCTACTGCGGCGGCAAGAAGGACAGCTACGGAAGCAATCAACCCAATTGCAGGAAATACGAGGCCCAGGAGCGCAACCACCCCCGCGGCCTTGAACATGCTCCCGGCAAGCTTGTGAGTTTTTGTCCAAACAACCTCGTTTGAAAGCGTCCATGGAGTCCTTATTCCAACGAACCAGTTCTGCTTGGCTTTCCCAACCAGCATTCCGACGTAGAAGAACAGGGCTGCGAACGCGGGCGCAAGGAATTGGACCAGGTTGAATTGGTAGCCCAGGTTGTATCTAAGCGTGAGCAGGTGGATGTAAAGGAAGAATCCAAGCATTGCAACGATGAAAATGTCGTATTCAGCCCTGAAGCTCTCATAGTTCTTCCTGAGCGGGTCAAGGGAAGGCAGCACGGTGAAGAGAACTAGCATTGCCAGGCTCAGCACAGGCACGAAAAATGCGCCGAAATCACGGCCCATATATCCATCTGCTTCACCATCGAAGCCCCAGTGGGAAGCCACTTTCTCAGGCAGCAGCGGGTAAGCGTAGATGCCAATCAAGAACGCAAGTGCGACAATTACAAGAGAAACTATTTGCATTTTTTTCATGCATGATTATCTCAAGGGAACAATTTTAAGCTTTACAACGTTTATCAAGCCATGGACCGCAGGATTTTAGCGGCTATATTGGTCTTGTTCTCTTCGGTTTGGGCAGCAGACGCTACGACCTGCGACGTGGATGCGGATTCTTGCACTATTACCATTACGATAAATATCGCGTTCGACAGCGGCGCAAGCAGCGATTACGTGGACAGGGCAAGAGGAGAGATAGCCAATTTCTGGAACAACGCTGGTGGAACCCCGCCTACTTACGGGGACTGCAAGTGCGCGGTGAAATTCGCAGTGAATGCGCTCAAAAATGCGGATTGCAGCAAGCCACCGCAAGGCTATCACTGCATAAAAGTTACTCCTTACGGGACAACGCCCCCAATCTCGACAAACGGAACCAAATATCCTGGATATATGTACCCCCCTGGAGTTTCCACAGGCCAGCCGTTGACAGGATGGTGGTCGGACATAATGAGCCGGCCTACGGAAGACGGGAGCGGGAGCTACTTTGATTTTGCGCATGAAGCCGGGCACATGATGGGTTTAGAAGATGGGGACGGAGGAATAATGAGCAACACGAGCGCCCCGGGTGCCCAGCCGAACCAGGATTTGATAGACGAGATTGTGCGGGACGCGTGCAAGGGGAAGAAGTGCCCTGACAGGTGCTGCTGCGGGAACGGCGCGGTTGAAAAGGGCAAGGGGGAGGGATGCGACCCGGCTGCGAAGCCGAACGGGTGCGGGAGCTCGGATTCCTGCTGCCCATATTGCTGCAATTGCTATCCTAAACAGTGCAATCCTGCAGACGGGGAATATGCGAGCGAAGCTGAATGCAAGGCCGGCTGCACTTCTGAAAACGCGGGTTTGGCAGCAGGGACTGCAGTGAGCTGCGCATACAACTATTGGACCGGATGCTGGGACTGCGCCGGAGATTTAAGCAAACAAATCAGCCCGCAATACGATTCAACTAGGATAAGGGAATGCCCGAAGGACAACCATTCCACCGCTCAGTCAAGAGTGAACGGCAGCGGAACGAATCTTTCCGCGTACGTTGGGGGAGTGCCTGGAAAAATGGCGCAAATCCCTCTGCTTTCCTCATTTGTTTCAAATGAGAGGATAAACGTCTATGTGGGGAGAAACGTTTACGGGCTTGAATTTGAAGGCGGAAAACTGAAATCAATTTCAGAAGGGGGAGTGAAAAACCCCACGATAAACATGTACACGGATGAGCAAACAGTGTACGAAATAGGATACGGGGACATAAGCGTCATAGAGGCCATAAAGCGGGGAAAAATCACCTACGAAGGCGCGGATTTCGTGTCTTGGCTCAAGATAAGATTCGGGGGGTTCTTCTTCGACATCTTCTATCCGTATGAAGGCCCGGGGCCTGATGATATTATAGAAAGCGTGCTGGTCGCCCCGTAATCAAATTCATTTTCTAATTCTGCATGCAAAAGGCACTAGAAGCAAGAAGGGAAGCACGAATGAAGGAATGCAGGGCGTGTTTTTCGGAAGCTCGGGCGGAGTGAACGTAATTGTTATGTTTGATTTAGGGGGCGTGTTGTTCACAGGTGTATTGTTTGCAGTAATATTCAGGGATGCATTCATGGAAATGTTTGAAGTCGCATTATGGGTGATGCTTGCAGGCGTATTGTTTATCACTGGGAGCGGAACGTTGGTGCAGGTGCTGTTGGAGCACCTCAGCCATCCGCGCGAAATGCAATAAGCGTCAGTGGCGCAGGAGTTGAGCCCGCTCTGCAAGGAATCGTTCAAATCGCCCATTGAAACCCCGTTGAATTTCACGCCGGTTGAAGGGGAAGAGCGCATGTTCGGGAGCATCGCGTTCACTGCCGAAGCATAAGCAAGCTCGTCCGTTGCCTCTAAATAATCTTGCACGGGCATTGCATAAGCAATCAGCCAGTCTGCTTTCACGCGATGGAGAAGCATGATGTAATCTATCGAATACGTGAGGTTTTCCGCGCCGCTTACAGTAGTATCCATGGTGTAAGTAGCCAGGGCGTAATCCCCGTCCTGGTATATTATGAGATTCTTTATCACGTGGTAATCAATTTTGTACTTGCCCCATATTTCAGTAAGCAGCTGCCTTGTGTAATTCACCTGCTCTGGGGTCATGTTGTACGTGTCCGTGTATTTCATGGTGATGTTCAGGTTCTCGATTTTGGAGGCTAGGTAATAGCTTATTATGCTGTCTGAAATCGGATTAGTCTGCTCAGCGTAAATCATTCCGAGAAGCAGGAGCAGGAAGAGGAGATGTTTCATGTGTTCAGCCCTCCGAAATCAGAGTAATCCATCCTGAAAGGATAGATGTATATGTAGTTCAAATCCTCATCCGAGGCGGTTACGTACAAAAAGTAAGTTTGGGAAGAATGAGATTTTGGAATCGAGGCAAGGCGCTTGCCTATTGAGCCGGTCAGCGCATTCGCAAGCCCGGAATTGGAATCGCCCAAAGCGCTCACCGCATGGGCCGAATCGGTCTGGAGCACAAGGAATCCTAAATTGTAATCGACATTTGAAAGGGAAATTCCTGCTCTGGAATACGCGTCAGAAATTCCTGGGTTCTCAGGAAGCTGCTCCTGGGTAATGATGGCGGATGCTGAAAGGTCCGGGACAAGGCCGGCAACGTAGGTGCCTAAGCGCGTTGGATATTTAGAGGAAATGGAAAGGGATTGCGCGGATGCCGAGGAAAGGGTTACCGGCTCAAGTTGCGCATAAAGCGAGCGCGCAAGCGCCACTTCCTGGGCGTTCATTCCCCTTTTCGGGGCAATCCAGGGCATGGTTATGGTTTTTGCGCTCCCCCCGAATTGATAGTTCTGGCCTGAAGAAGCTGAAGTTTGCGAGTAATTCAGCGTTCCTCCGGAAGAATTCAGGACTGCGGTAATTCCAGGGTTGTCCGCATCGGATATGAGAATTGATAATTGGGAAACCTGGCCGGACTGGGCGCTGGGAGAAAGCGAGGCTGAGGAAACTATGGGTTGAGCGCTCTCCACTGTTACGTTCGCGCTTCCTTCAGCAGCCCAGTCATCGCTTGAGCTGTGCCTGTAAGAGAACGCTTGCACAGTAAGATTTATCGGAAAGCCGTTCCTGTGCTGCCCTGAGGATGAAAGGGGCGGCAGGTTAACAGTTCCGGAAATGCTTCCTGAAGAATCGGTCATGCGCATTGTGTCTGCGTAGTTTTTGGTCCCGAGCATGCCGCTCCTGTCTTTGTCAAAAATCCGGATTATCACGCCAACTCCTGATGCTGGCGTGCCGTCAGGGTTGAGCACTTTCACTGAGATGGGCAGGTTGCCGCCGTCCTTTCCAAGCAGGACAGAAGGTGGTGCGTTGACCTGCACGCTGGCGTTGCCTGCGAACAGGCAAAGCATGAGCAGGAGGGCAAAAAACAATTGCTTCATGCGTTTGGATTCGCGCGCGCAGGTTAAATTAACTATCCCTCGCTAGAATCCCTTGGACGAATTCAGAATTTATTGTTCGGGAACTCGATTTTCGGATAGTCCTCTTCCTTGATAAGAATCGGAAGCCCGC
>Ga0265297_10007860_pt1 | contig 14538 bp, 14 predicted proteins | sample Munlanlwell13791_FD_192502 | JGI IMG/M metagenome (GOLD analysis project Ga0265297, IMG submission 192502) | Leachate microbial communities from a municipal landfill in Southern Ontario, Canada - Leachate well 137-91 | ecosystem: Engineered > Solid waste > Landfill > Unclassified | place... | reverse complement strand
CTGCACAAAAACAATATCGAAACTGACATTCTTTTAGGTGGGAGAACATCTGAAGATATATTAGAAGAAGAAGAATTTGAAAAATACGGTAAAGTTTTCGTTGCTACTGATGACGGCAGTCTGGGAGAAAAAGGATTTCTTACAAAACACAGCGTTTTTGAAAATTTATCATCCTATGACCGTCTTTATTGCTGTGGTCCCACCCCTATGATGAAAGTCATGGCCGGTATTGCAACAGAAAAAAACATAGATTGTGAAGTTTCCCTTGAAAACCTTATGGCTTGCGGCATAGGCGCCTGCCTTTGCTGTGTAACTGCTACCACAGAAGGCCATAAATGCGTATGCACCGAAGGTCCGGTGTTTAACACAAAACAACTTATATGGTAGAACTGGGTGTAAATATCGGTAATTTATTTTTTAAAAACCCGGTACTGACAGCTTCCGGGACTTTTGGCTACGGTAGCGAGTTTGAAGATTTTATGGACATCAGCCGACTGGGTGGTATTATTGTAAAAGGCACAACGTTTGAACCCCGTCAAGGCAATGCATATCCACGGATGGCTGAAACAGCTTCAGGAATGCTAAATGCTGTAGGACTTCAAAATAAAGGTGTAGATGCATTTATCAATGAGATTTATCCAAAAATAAAACATTACGATACCAACATTATCGTGAATGTTTCGGGTTCCAAGCTGGAAGATTACATTAGTGTTGCTGAAAAACTAAACGACTTTGACAAAATCCCCGCCATTGAATTGAACATCTCCTGCCCCAATGTTAAAGAAGGAGGTATGGCCTTCGGGACTTCGTGTTCTTCAGCAACAGAGGTAACTTTGGCTGTGCGCAAGGCATATAAAAAAACGCTCATCGTAAAGTTGTCGCCTAATGTTACCAACATCGCTGAGATAGCCCTTGCCGTGGAAGCTGCCGGTGCTGACGGCGTTTCTTTAATCAACACTTTATTGGGAATGGCCATAAATGCCGAAACACAAAGACCAAAACTTTCAACAGTAACAGGAGGTTTGTCAGGGCCGTGCATAAAGCCGGTGGCTTTGCGTATGGTTTGGCAGGTTTTTAAAGTTGTAAAAATCCCCGTCATCGGACTGGGAGGTATCATGAATGCTAACGATGCCATTGAGTTTATGCTTGCAGGTGCAACAGCGATACAAGTTGGTACAGCAAATTTTATTGAGCCTGACATAAGCGCTAAAATAGTGGAAGGTATTGACGAATATTGCAAGCGGCACAATGTCTCATCGGTAAAAAGCCTGACAGGCGGACTGAAATGTTAACAGCAATATTTTTTTCAAAAATGCTGTGAACCATGAAAATTCTCTTAATCAACCCACCACGCTCTCCCGAAAATAAAATTCTGGAGTACGCTCCTGAAGAAGCCAAGCACTTTGTCCATAAAAAACTTATTGGTCCTCCACTTGGACTGCTGACTGTTGCCGCAGCTTTAAAAGATTTTGATGTGATGCTGATTGACATGAAAGGCGAATACGATTTGATACCAGATACGCCACCATTAGCAGAACTCACACATAAATATATTGAAGAATTTCAGCCCGATATTGTCGGAGTAACATTTATTGCATCAGAGTTTCCTTATGGTATGGAGTTATTCCGTGAAGCAAAAAAATATAATTCAAAAATCCTTACTGTTGCCGGCGGGCTGCACACGGTGCTATCCCTAGAAGATTTTACCTGCTCCGAAGTTGACTTGGTGTGCCCGGGGCAATCGGCTGCTATGTTCAGGGAAGTAGTGATTGCACATTCACAGCATAAAAGTTTTGAATACATTGATGGACTTTATATCAATGAAAATAACATACTTAGGCTGACAAGGCCCATACACAAAACCTTCAACGCCTCTCGTGAAGATTTTATCATGCCCGACAGGAGTTTGCTGCAGCGATGGATTTCAACATATATAGTTGGAGGTAGACCGGTTCCGGCAACCTATTTATTCACATCATTGGGATGCCCTTATGAATGTTCTTTTTGTTCGATATGGCCACAATTTAATAAACATTTCTACCAACGTGAGCTGGAAAGCATTATTGATGAACTGAAACAGATACCCGAATACAAAATTGTGCGCTTCGCCGATGCCAATACCATAGTAGATGTAAATTTTATCAGCCGTTTATTCGACCGTATCTTAGAAGAAAAAATTGATAAAGAATATGTGATGGACATCCGCTTCGACACTGCCGTAAAACACCCATGGCTCATCGAGAAACTGGCCAAAGCCGGCCTGAAAGTTGTGATATGCGGCTTCGAATCTTTCAGGGATGAAGAGCTGAAAAAGTATAATAAATCATCGGAAGCAGCCCTCATCAAAGAAGCCATTTCCATATTCGATAAAAACGGTATTATGTTACGAGGAAATTATGTAGTACCAAACGACTATACAGGTAGCGACTTTCAGGCATTATCAGATTATGCATCCATGCACCCCGTGGTATATGCGGGTTATACCATACTCACACCCATGCCTGGAACCTTGTTGTATCAAGAAATGAAAAATGAAATTATTGACCATGACCTGCTGAAGTACAACTTTTTTAATTGTGTGCTGAAAACAAAATTGCCATTGGAAAAGTTTTATGAAAATGTAGGGAAACTATGGCTGATAAAGAAGGGCACTGACGTAATTTAGTTAGCAGTTATCATTTAGCAGTTATCAGTTAACAGTTAACAGTAGTTTGTTGCTTTTTTATTATTACTTCCTAACTTATGAAAATCATTAAAAATGTATTTTTGCATATATGGATACTATGAGAAGCCTGCGAAAATTCATATTTTTGTTTCTATTATTATGCATGGCAATAGCAGGTTTTTCTCAAACTCAAACTATTCGCGGCTGCATCACCGACAAGGTTACTAAATATCCGCTAATCGGTGCCAACATTGTCGTTTTGAACAGCAGCCCTCTTCTAGGCGCTGCCACAGACACCTCGGGTAACTTTAAATTAAGCGACGTCCCTGTTGGTTTCATCTCTCTGAAAATAAGTTATATGGGATATTCCGATATTATACTAACAAACCTGGAACTACTCCATCATAAAGAATTAGTGATAAATGCCGGTATGGAAGAAAAGGTTTTCACGGGAAAAGAAGTCGTGATAAGTGCCGGAAATAATGGCATTACTCCTCTCAATAAAATGGCAGCTGTAAGCATTCGCAGTTTTACCATCGAAGAAACCAGCCTATTTGCAGGTACACGTTGCGATGTATCTCGTATGGCATCCAATTATGCTGGCGTTAGAAGCGGTGATGACGCACGCAACGACATTGTCATCAGGGGAAACACTCCCACGGGTTTACTCTGGACGTTCGACGATGTTGAAATACCAAATCCTAACCATTTTGCTGCATTCGGCACTTCCGGAGGCCCTATCAGCATTCTCAGAAACAACCTGCTTCAAAATTCAGATTTTCTCACAGGCGCTTTCCCTGCAGAATACGGCAATGCTATTGCCGGGGTATTCGACTTAAAATCAGCAAATGGAAACACTGAAAAACACGACATTTCGATCCTTATGGGATTTGATGGTGCCAGCGTTGCAGCAGAAGGGCCTGTCAACCGGGCCAAAGGCAGTTCCTACATGACAAGCTATCGTATATCGTTTCTGGAATTGTTCAGTTTGCTCGGCGTAAAATTTGGCACAGGAATAGGTGTGCCCAAATACCAGGATATTTATTTTAAAGTCAACCTGCCCAAAACTAAAATCGGCAACCTGTCGGTTTTCGGCTATGGTGGCATCAGCAACATCGCTTTTAATGACAGTGAAAGAGACACCACGAAAAATATCAGGGACCTTTACGGAACGCGAGGATGGGATATTAACAATCATTCTGCTCAAGCTGTAATTGGCATATCCGATTATTTTCTGCTCAGCAAATCAAGTTACTTCAAATTTTCTCTGGCCACCACTTATCATAATTTTTATTTTTATAAAGACTCGGTAACACCCGTAAGCCTTGAAAAATTCAGATATGAATTTAATAACGACATGGAATGTAAATTGTTTGGGAACATCAGTTTTACTCACAAATTCAATGCAAGGCACCACCTGAAAACAGGAATTAAAGCATCCCTGATATACTACAATATTATAGACAGCTTGTATTATGCCCGGGAATATATGTTTATCAAACGAAATGATTTTTGTGGATATTCGGCCTTGTTGCAAGCTTATATAGATTGGCAGTACAGGGTCAGTGAATTTTTCACCATGACTCTCGGCGCCCATGGACTATATTATTTTTATAACCAATCCTGGGCGCTGGAACCTCGGCTGGGATTGAAATGGAATGTTGCGCCCTTACACAGCCTGAGCCTGGGTTTTGGTATGCACAGCCAACAGATACCGTCCACTATTTTTTTTATGCAGGAATTGCAGGATGATGGCTCTTACCAATTCTCGAACCATAATCTGGGGTTTTCAAAAAGTATTCATTTGGCTCTCGCATACGACTGGATTATTTCAGAAAACACCCGGCTTAAAGCGGAAGTGTATTATCAATATTTGTATGACATTCCGATTGATACAAGCAATGGCAGTTCTTATTCGCTACTCAACGAAGGGGCCAGCTTTGACGTTTTAGCTCCTGATAATCTCAACAATCTGGGTATCGGGCACAACTATGGTGTCGAAGTTACTGCAGAACGTTTTTTTTCCAAAGGCTTTTATTACCTTGGCACTGCAAGTTATGGCGTTTCTAAATATAGCGGCGCAGATAAGATTTTACGTAGCACAGCTTTCAACAGTGGGTACAACATTAATTTGCTCGGCGGAAAGGAGTTTAAGTTTAAAACAAAAAAAAACAAACCTGTCAAAAAAAGCAGGTCAATTATACTAAATATCAAAACGACTTTAAGCTCAGGAAGGCATTACACTCCTATAAATGAACGTCAGTCATACATTGAACAGAAAATAATTTATTATAATGACAGGGCGTACTCATCGCAACTGCCTGTTTACAGCCGCACAGATTTAAAAATTTCTTACCGCATGACTGCAAAAAAAATTTCGTTTGAAGTTGGGCTTGAAATTGCAAACCTTTTCAATCAGAAAAACATATTGAATATCTCCTTTGATAAAAATTCAGGAAAACTTTATAAAGTTTATCAGTTAGGAATTATGCTCATCCCGCAGTTCAAACTTACGTTTTAGATATCGTATAACCTTTTGCCATCGGTCTCACAAATATAAAAATTATTTGAATTGATATAAATTCTAAAAAATTCTCTGATGTTTTGTTTCCTGCACCACCCCATGTCAGCTGAACAGGCAGTTGTATTTACCATCCTTGCAATTTTTCTTTTCCTCCCTCATCCCCACAACAAAACAACCTAAAAACCATATAACATATTAACAAACTTACCTAAAAACCATCCAACCACACCCTAGCCCCAAACGAAAAAATCTCCTCAGCATAAGCAACAAAATATTATCTTTGCACCCTTATTTTAATAAATTATTATACTAATAATGAAAATAGCATTAGTTACGGGAGGTTCCAGAGGCATAGGCAGAGCGATATGTCATAAGCTTGCAGAAATGAAATATCATGTTCTTATAAACTTTCTTTCTAACGAAGATGCGGCAAATGAAACTTTGAATATCATTAAACAAAGCGGGGGTACCGGCGAATTTATGCCCTTTGACATAGCTTCACAGGAAAGTATTGAAAAAGCATTGGAACTTTGGTATGAGAAAAACCCGGATAAACACATTGAAGTTTTGGTAAACAACGCAGGCATCAAAAAAGATGCGCTGATGATGTGGATGAAAAACGAAGAATGGGGCGATGTAATCAATACCAATATGAACAGTTTGTTTTACATCACACGGCGCTTAATTAAAGATATGCTGATACATAAATACGGCCGTATTGTTAATATTGTGTCCTTGTCGGGCATTAAAGGGCTGCCGGGACAGGTGAATTATTCTGCTGCCAAAGCCGGAGTTATCGGGATGACAAAAGCGCTGGCACAAGAGGTCGGCAAAAAAAATGTAACTGTGAATGCTGTGGCACCCGGATATATCAGAACAGACATGACTAAAGACCTTGACGAAAATATGTTAAAACAGATGATTCCTGTCGGGCGTTTTGGCACGGCCGAAGAAGTAGCAGAAGTAGTAGGTTTTTTAGCATCCGAAAAGGCATCTTATGTAACAGGAGAAGTTATTTCGGTAAATGGAGGAATTTATACGTAGAAATTGGCCACTGGCAAATAGCCACTGGCGATTGCCGGATGCCGACTACTGACTAAAAACTGAAACTAAACATCAACAAACAAACTAACCGCCAAACACCAACCACCAATGAACAGGGTAGTAATCACCGGATTAGGAATTTATTCTTGCATAGGTAAAAACCAGGAAGAAGTTAAACAATCCTTGTACGAGGGCCGTTCCGGCATAGGATATATCGCAGAGCGTAAAGCAATTGGGTATCGTTCTGCTCTTTCGGGAATAGTTGAAAGGCCAAGCCTGAAGGGAATCCTCGACAGGCGACTACGAGTAGGTATGGCTGAACAGGGAGAATACGCATTTCTTGCCACACAGGAAGCGTTGACCCAGGCCAAAATAGATATTGATTTCCTGCAGAATCAAGAAGTTGGGATACTATACGGCAACGACAGTTCTTCAAAAGCAGTTATTGAATCCACGGATATCGTCAGGGAGAAAAAAGACACCATGTTACTGGGCTCTGGATATATTTTTCAGTCGATGAACTCTACGGTGAGCATGAATCTTTCTGTGATTTTCAAACTTCGCGGTATCAATTTCACCATCAGCGCTGCCTGCGCCAGCGGTTCTCACGCCATAGGGCTGGGATATTTATTTATAAAACAGGGTTTACAGGATATGATTGTCTGTGGCGGCGCTCAGGAAGTAAATCATTATTCGATGGGAAGTTTTGATGCACTTAGCGCCTTTTCTGTCAGGGAAAATGAACCACAAAAAGCATCGCGCCCTTTTGATAAAAATCGTGACGGCTTGGTTCCCAGCGGCGGAGCCGCAACAGTAATTCTCGAAAGCTATGAATCAGCCCTTAGAAGAGGCACACCTATACTCGGGGAAATCGTAGGATACGGATTTTCTTCCAATGGTGAACATATTTCTCAATCAAATGTTGAAGGTCTGATACGCACCATGAAAATGTCACTGAAAGATGCCGGTATGTCTCCCGCCAATATTGACTATATCAATGCCCATGCTACATCCACTATTCACGGCGATAATTCCGAAGCTATCGGTATCGCAGAAGTCTTTGGACACCACAAACCATTTATCAGTTCCACAAAATCAATGACCGGCCATGAATGCTGGATGGCAGGAGCCAGTGAAATTGTGTATGCCACACTGATGATGCAACATGGATTTATTGCCCCAAATATTAATTTTGAAGAACCCGATGAGTATTCCTGCAAACTAAATATCGTACCGCAAACTATAAATAAAAATTTTAATGTATTTTTGTCAAATTCTTTTGGATTTGGAGGTACAAATTCAGCATTAATTATTAAGAAAACAGACTGAAACACAATAATCTGTCAATGGAAAAAGAAGAAGTTATCCGAAAAATTAACAGCTTTCTGGTTGAAGAATTTGAGTTGGAAGAATCACAACTTAAACCCGACGCCCTGCTGAAAACCGATTTAGGTATAGACAGCCTTGATTTTGTTGATATCATAGTCATCATCGAAAAAAATTTCGGCTTCAAGGTTAAGGGCGAAGAGATGGTGAATGTAAAGACCTTGCAGGATTTTTATAATTATGTCAGTGAACGTGTAACTCTCAAACGCTGATAACTAACCCAATATAAACATGGCCCTATGGCAAGGAAAATCACGAGGAGGCGTAACCGGCCATAAAGTATTCGTTTTCATTATTAAAAATTTAGGAACCTCTTTTGCATATTTCTTTCTGAAAATTATTGCAGTATATTATTTTTTTTCCTTCGGAAAACCCTTCATGTCATCCTATTTTTATTTTAACAAGATACACCGCTACAATAAAATAAAATCGTTATTGTATATTTATAAAAGTTATTGCATGCTGGGAAAAGTCCTGGTTGACAAGGTTGCTCTGCTTTCAGATGTTGGAAAACAGTTTTTGCGCAATTACGACAACGACCATATTATAAAAGAGCTTATTGATGGCAATACCGGTGGCATCATAATCAATGCGCATGTTGGCAACTGGGAAATTGCCGGCCAGCTTCTGGAGTATTTCGATACTAAAATCAATATACTGATGTTTGATTCGGAGCATCAAAGAATCCGAAATTATTTATCAAACGTCCTGGCAGATAAAAATGTGAACTTCATCATTATCAATGACGGCATCGGGCATTTGCAACAGATAGAAAAAGCTTTGAAGAATAAGGAACTTATAGCAATGAACGGCGACAGGTTTCTTGCAGGCAACCTCACTGTAAGCTGTAATTTTCTGGGCCATGATGCCAAATTTCCTTTAAGCCCCTACTATATTGCAGGAAAATACAATGTTCCGGTGGTTTATGCTTTTGCCATGAAAGAAGGGAAAAACTTCTACAGGTTTTTTGCCACTCCTAAACGCTATATAGAAAATTTTTATTCCATGAAAAAACGTGAACAGGGTTTAAAGGATGCCGTGAATGATTACGCTGCAGCGCTGGAAAAAATTGTTTGCAAATATCCCTTACAATGGTTTAACTATTATAATTTCTGGAGCAAAACCGAATGAGCAAAACTTCTGCTAATATATTGTTTGTTTCGCTGAACACCCTGTCACAACCTTATCCTGTTTATCCTATAGGTATTTCCTATCTTGCAACTTACCTGAAAGAAAAACTTCCTCATTACCATGTTGATGTTTTTGATTTAAACATGGGAACACCTGACGAGTTGATTCATTTTGTTAACACGCATCGGCCTAAATATATAGCGATGTCCATCCGTAATATTGACGGAGCAAATTCATACGACCCTACAAATTTTGTTACAGAATATAAAACCGTTATTGAACTATTACGTGATAATTATCATGCCGATTACACTCTTTTTCTCGGCGGTGCAGGATTTTCTATTTTCCCGACCGCAATTTATGAACTTCTGAAACCCGATTACGCCATGATAGGCGAAGGAGAAGAAGGCATAGTAAATCTCATTAAACGCCTCGATAAAGACCTGCCGGTTGATGATATAGAAGGTCTGGTATACAGAAAAAACGGGCAAATAATTGTCAATGAAAGAAAACTTCACACCACAGACCTTCGCGTATGTTTTGAAGAATCGCTTGTAGACTATTATTGGAAACAAAGCGGTATGCTTAACATTCAGACAAAGCGCGGCTGCCCTTTTCACTGCATCTATTGCACTTACCCTGTTATAGAAGGGCACGAAGTCCGCACTCTGAACACTGATATCATCGTGGAAACCATCAGCAGGTTATACCACGACAAAGGCATAGATTATATTTTCTTTACCGATTCGGTGTTTAACATCAAGGAAGATTTCAACGTGGAACTGGCAGAAAAGATTATCAGGTCTGGAATAAATATACGCTGGGGAGCCTATTTTTATCCAAAAGGACTTACAGAGACTACACTCCGCCTTTTAAAAAATGCCGGCCTAACCCATATCGAATTTGGCACGGAAAGTATCAGCGAAGAAACACTGAAAAACTACGGAAAACACTTTACCGTATCGGATATTTTATCCCAGTCGGAATTGTGTAATAAGGTGGAAGTGCCTTTTGCACATTTTCTTATACTTGCCGGATATGGAGAAACAGATAAGACGGTTAACGAGACCTTTAGCAACAGTAAAAGAATACAAAATACAGTATTTTTCCCCTTTGTTGGTATGAGGATTTATCCCGGGACAAAACTTTTCCACATTGCTGTAAATGAAAACATCATTAACAAAAACGACACTTTGCTCGAACCTAAATACTATATTTCAAAACACGTGACCCTCGGCACACTGAAAGAACGGGCTTTGCTCAGCGGCAGGCGTTGGGTTTTTCCCGATGAAGACACCTCGGCAATCACAGATAAATTAAGAAAATTAAGAAACAAAAAAGGCCCGTTATGGGAATATCTAATCCGTTAAATATGCTGGCACAGGGAGAAGAAATATATAAATTAATTCCGCAGCGACCGCCAATTGTGATGGTTGACAAATTAATCTCTGCAGAAGACAAAAAAACTGTGAGCGGATTCTCAATTAACAAAGATAATATTTTCGTATCAGAAGGCGTCTTACGCGAACCCGGCATTATTGAAAACATTGCTCAATCCGCAGCTTTGGGAGTGGGCTATGTTTGCAGCAAAAATAATGAAGCCGTTCCCATTGGTTTTATCGGTGCAATCACTAATTTGCAAATAATGAAACTGCCTGAAGTGAATACAGAACTCCTTACAGAAATATTCATAGAATATGAAGTTCTAGGAGCTACACTTATTCGCAGTAAAGTTTTTTGCGAAAAAAATTTAATTGCACAGGCAGAGATGAAAATATTTCTTAAAATAAACAGTTAATAATATTACAATATAAAGATAAGTTTATGACAAAAGATAAAAAATCTTATAATTCAAGCCATATCATAGATGCGGAAAACCTTGATGTGGATTATGATTTTCGTATCACTCATTATAAAATTGATAAAAACGGCAACTATGTGCATGAACTTCAGGCTGAATGGGGAGGCAGGAATCCAATAGTACAACACAGCTGGGACATTATAAAAGAACGAATCCACCTGGCCAAAGAAAAAGTTATTAATGGGGAAATAAGCCCTGTTGCCTATTACATGGAAAAATGCATTTCTGACATCAAAATTCTAGCAAAATTTACAGGTTACCCTGTCTGGCGGGTAAAAAGGCATATGAAAGTCAGAATATTTAACCGCCTAAGGGACAAAACCCTGAAACCTTATGCTGATTTTTTTGAAATTTCAATTGAAGAACTAAAAGACATTGACCACATAAAACTATAATCGTTTAAACTATATGAAATTAAATTTTGACCATATGCAGCTTTCAGCTCATTGCGAAAGCGGAGCAACAGTGAATATGCTTGGGTATTTTAAGATAAAAATCACAGAACCTATGGTTTTCGGTATAGGTGCCGGTTATTCTTTCGGGCATCTTCCTTTCATGAAAATAAACTATTCACCGGCAACTACTTTCAGGACTTTGCCCGGAAAGGTTTTCGGACGAACTTGCAACAGCCTGGGTGTAAAATTTGAACGCATGGCATTCCGCAACCCCCAAAAAGCCATGGATGAACTAGACCGTGTTTTAGAAAAAGGTATCCCTGTCGGGGTACAGGTAACTGTTTTCTACCTGCCGTTTTTCCCTCCGGAATATCGTATGCACTACAATATGCACAATATGGTGGTTTATGGGAAAGAAAACAACGAATACTTTGTTGCCGACAGCATCATAGAAGGGGAAAACAAGATATCCTATCAGGATATGATAAAAGTACGATTCCCAAAAGGAGCTTTCGCACCTAACGGGAAAATGTATTATATGACCAAAGTTCCCAAAACAATGGATTTCAGGAAACCTGCTATTGACGGGATAAAAAAATCCTGTAACGAAATGCTCGACGTACCTTTCTGGATGATAGGCGTTAAAGGCATACGTTTTTTTGCCCGACAGGTACGCAAGTGGCCGGTTAAATACGGAAATAAAATTGCTTCACAATACCTAAACCAATCAATCCTTTTTCTGGAGGAAGTTGGTACGGGAGGAGCTGGATACCGGTTTATGTACGGCGCATTTCTGAATGAAGCTGCCGATTTATTGCAACGTGATGAACTGAAAGAAATTTCTCTCGAAATGGGCAAAGTGGGCGACCGCTGGAGAAACTTCTCGTATCTCGGCGCTCGCAATTGCAAAAACAGGCCTGAACCAGAATTTTCTTATGATTATCTTGCAGAAATCCTTATGGATTGCGCTGATATGGAGGAAAAAGTATTCAGAAAACTTAAAAAGATAAAATTTTAAGAGCTTCTTCGTAAGGTTTTTTTTACTTTTGTTTATCGATTGATAGGCTTGCATTTATACTATATATGAACGAAAACACTGTAATTGAAATAATTAACCTCTCCAAAACTTATAAAGGCAACCATAAACCTTCCGTTGACCATATTTCACTTAATATTTCACGGGGCGAAATATTCGGGTTGCTTGGTCCGAATGGTGCAGGCAAAACAACTACAATCTCAATACTTTGCGGACTTTTTGCTCCATCAAAAGGAGATGTTTATATTGACGGGCTTTCCGTCAGAAAAAACAAAGAACAAGTTAAAAACATTATTGGAATAATACCACAGGATATTGCGCTGTATCCAAGCCTTACAGCAAAAGAGAACCTTCAATTCATCGGCAGGATGTACGGACTGAAATCCAAAGTATTGAAAGAACGTATTCTCAAATACACTGAATTTCTGGGTATGCAGGAAAGTCTGAGAAAAAAAATAAACACATTCTCTGGAGGAATGAAGCGAAGAATCAACCTGGTAGCCGGCTTGCTCCACGAACCGAAAATTGTAATACTGGATGAACCTACTGTGGGTGTTGACGTACAATCAAGAAACCAGATAGTACAATACCTTCGGGAACTTAACCGAAACGGAACCACGATACTGTACACATCACATTATCTGCAGGAAGCCGAGTCCCTGTGTTCAAAAGTTGCATTTATGGATAATGGAAAGATTATTATAAGGGGAACACCTCAGCAACTCATCTCAGGGTGCCCGGGCTGCCAGACACTGGAAGAAGTATTTTTGAAACTAACAGGTATTGATTTGAGAGATTAAACAAAGCGGGCATGAATAAATTTTTTGCGGCATTTATCAAAGAAGTACTATTGCTTATACGCGACAGAGCTGGCATTATATCCCTTTTCGTCATGCCTGTCATTTTGGTTTTTGTAATGACGGTTATTGAAGACAGCGCCTTAAACTCTACAGTGGATAAGCAGATATCAATGTTATTCTGTAACTCTGAAAATGACAGCCTTGGAATAGCCATAAAAAAAGGCTTGAATGAAACCAAAGCATTTACAATTTTCGAAGAAGTGGACGGAAAAAAATTGGATAAACAGTCATTAGAACATTTCGTAGCGGAGGGAAAATTTCCTGTAGGAGTTTATATACCGGAAGGTGCTACCGACACTTTAAGAAGTAATGCACGCAAAGTAGTGTTAAAAACATTTTCCGAGATAGGCTTAACATCAGAAACCAATAATGCGTATAATTTTGACTCAGTTGTTATTCAAATTTATTACGACCCGGCTGTAAGGAACTCTTTAAAAGCCTTGGTGGACGGAGCTATTGGCCAACATTCTGCTGTCATAGTCGGAAAAATGCTATCAGGAATGTACTCAGAAGTATTATCTGATTTTTTACCGGGTGGGAAAAAGCTTAACGTCAATTATCCCGAAATGATTACGGTTAACAGGCAGTATGCATCAGAGCCCGACAATTCCATCATTCCAAATTCTACCCAGCATAACGTGCCCTCCTGGACGCTTTTTGCTATGTTTTTTATTTTAATTCCGCTTGCATCGAGCATTATACAGGAAAAAGACGGCGGAACCTATATGAGGCTGGTAACCATGCCAAGTACTTATACCACAACTTTCATTGGAAAAATTACGGTGTATTTCATTGTGTGCCTGCTTCAGGTAACTATATTATTCAGCATGGGGGCATATCTTATTCCTTATGCTGGCATACCCGGACTACAGTTAGGAAGCCATTTCGATGCTTTGTTATTGGTAGTTTTCACCGCTTCTTATGCCGCCGTGGCTTTCGGGGTTCTGATGGGGGCATTCTGCACAAGTTACCAGCAGGCGGCATCCATCGGAGTCATCCTGATTATAGTACTTGCTTCTATGGGTGGTTTGTGGATGCCTGTTTACCTGATGCCAAAAACCTTCCAGCATATTCTCGTTTACTCACCACTAAACTGGCCACTAACAAGTTTTTATGACCTTTTTTTGCGTGATGCAGGAGTTAAAGAAGTGCTGCCTAATGTTTTCAAATTATTTTTATTCGGAACCGGATGCTTCATTGTAGCATTTTCTTATAAAGCTTTAAAAAAAATTAAATAATTCATGCTTTCAGTTTATATCTGCGGCAATAATGCAATAAGTTCCTTAGGATTTACTACTGAAGAACATATCGATAAAATTAAAAAAGACATTAGTGGAGTTTCATTAGTAACCGACAGAAATTTATACCCAGAAAACTTTTATGCTTCGCTGGTTGATACCGGGAGGTTGGAACGGGAATTTTCAAAATTAGCTGATAATAAAGCATTCACCCGCTTTGAAAAGCTGATGATACTTTCGGCTGATAAAGCGATAAAAGGAAACCCAAAAATTGATGTGTCGTCAGAAAAAACCATCTTCATTATTTCCTCCACTAAAGGCAATATTGATTTGCTTGATAGCCGTAACAAGGATTTTTTTCTACAGGAGAGAAATTATCTGTGGAAGGCCGCTAAAAT
>Ga0265297_10007859_pt1 | contig 14540 bp, 17 predicted proteins | sample Munlanlwell13791_FD_192502 | JGI IMG/M metagenome (GOLD analysis project Ga0265297, IMG submission 192502) | Leachate microbial communities from a municipal landfill in Southern Ontario, Canada - Leachate well 137-91 | ecosystem: Engineered > Solid waste > Landfill > Unclassified | place... | reverse complement strand
AAGACAATTCTCCTTGCGCTCATTTCGAGCACATGGTGGCAGTGGTTAATGGAGGGTCTGTGGTTCTTACCGAGGTTTGACAAAACGCGCAAAAAAAGTATAATAGAGGAGGTAAATTCACAAATCCAAAAATCTATCTAGAAATCTATCTAGGAGGACAGTCAGATGAAGAAAACAGCAGAACCAGCATCAGCTTCGGCGTCAAAGCCGAACATGTGGCAGACATTGAACGAGGCAAGGATAAAATCAGGGCAGCCCCCTTTTTCTCCCAAGAAAATCATGGAGCCGCCAAACACAAAATCCAGCCTGGCAACACACTGCCAGAAAGAATACTGCATTAGAATTATTTCCAACGGTTCACCTCAAAAGTGAACCAATTTTTTTTGAAAAAAAGAACGAAAAGTGGTATAATCCAGACAATGAAAAAGGAATCAGAACTGAGATATGACTTGTTGACTGATGACTGGGTGATTATCGCTCCCCAGCGCAGGAACAAATCCAAGGCAAGCAAAGCTTGCCCCTTTTGCGACCTTAAAGCGCAAAAGAAGCCGGTTTTGATTTTCAGCAAGGGCAAGAAGGTTAATGACTTGAAAGAGTGGACCACCGTGGTTTTTCCCAATAAATATCCTGTTTTTTATCCCGGCACCAGGGCAAAAGAAGAAAAAGAAAACAGGTTCCGTTTAAAGATAAAATCAGGGGGCTTCCACGAAGTGGTGGTGACCAGAGAGCATAACAAGCCGTTCGCGCACCTGAGCCTGGAGAGAATTAAAGAAGTGATAAACTGTTATCAGGAAAGGTATATCGAGCTCAATAAGCATGATTTCGTCAAATACATTCTTATCTTCCAAAACCACGGCAAAGAAGCCGGAGCCAGCCAGGAGCATCCCCATTCCCAGATTTTGACCTCTCCTCTGATTGACAAGGAGTTCAAGAACATTCTTTCAATCTCCCAAGATTATTTTAAGCAAAACAAGCAGTGCCTTCAGTGCAAAGTCAATAAAATGGAAAAAAGGAACAAGAAGAGAATTGTTTTCGAGAACGAGGATTTCATCGCTTTTTGTCCTTTCGCACCCAAGTTCCTTTTCCAGGTGATTGTTTCTCCCAAAAAGCATTCCGCCTGCTTTGAAATAATTTCGGAAAAAGAGCGGAAGAATTTGGCGGAAGCGTTCAAGGAAATACTTTCAAGGTATGAGGCGGTGCTGAACAAGCCCGCATATAATTTTTATCTCCACACCGCGCCCTGCAACGAGAGCGAATGCTTCTCGTACTTCCACTGGTATTGGAATTTCTTTCCCCGCTTGTCCAAAGTGGCCGGGTTTGAAATGGGGGCCAATATGGAAATCCTGACCATATCTCCCGAAGAGCAGGCAGCGCTTTTAAGAAAAAAGAAACATGTTTGAGGAAATAAAGACAATTTTAATCGCCATGTCTCCCTTGCTTGAATTGAGAGGAGCCATTCCTGTGGCTTTGTTCCAGTACCACCTCAATCCTTTTTCCGCTTTTTTCTTTTCGGTTTTGGGCAACATGATTCCCTGTTTTTTCCTGCTTTTGTACCTGGAAAAGTTTTCAAACTATTTTTCTTCCAAGAGTCCTTTGTTTAAAAAAGTAATCAATTGGTTTTTTGAAAGAACGAGAAGAAAACACGGCGAAAAGTTCAATAAATCAAAAGAGCTGGCTTTGATGCTGTTTGTGGCCATCCCTTTGCCCGTAACCGGAGCCTGGACCGGATCGGTCTGCGCCTTTCTCTTTGACATTCCTTTTTCCCGGGCCCTGCCCATGATTTTCCTGGGCGTGGTAATTGCCGGAATCATCGTTACTTTATTCAGTCTGGGAATAATTAATTTTAACAATTTTGTCTTATGAAATTTTTAATCGTCGCCAACTGGAAGTGCAATCCCAAAACGATAAAAGAAGCCCAAAAAATAATGAAGGGATGCAAGGTTTCGAAGAATGTCGAGCTGGTCGTTTGTCCGCCCCTTGCTTTCATCCCCCAGCTGAAAGCTAACGGCGCCCAGGACTGCTTTTACGAACAAGGGGCTTTTACCGGAGAGGTTTCCCCGGCCATGCTCAAGAGCATCGGTGTCCGCTACGTAATCGTCGGCCATTCGGAGAGGAGAATGCTCTTCAATGAAACGAATGAAATCGCGAATAAAAAAATGAAAGCCGTGCTTCAGGAAAAATTGATTCCTGTTTTATGCATAGGAGAAAATGCCGAAGAAAGGGAAAGCGGCGAAACATTCGAAGTCATCAAAAGGCAGATAGGGGAGGGGACGGACGGAGTTCCCAAAGACAAAATCAAAAACATTGTTTTGGCTTACGAGCCGGTTTGGGCAATCGGCACGGGCAAGTTCGCTCCGATGGAAAAAATACAGGAAGTGAAAATTTTCATCAAGAAGCTGATTAACAACAAATACGGAGCCAGGGCGTCCGGAAGCATAAAGATTATTTACGGCGGTAGCGTTGATTCTCGGAACGTCGCTTCCTACTTGTTCGACGCCGGCATGGACGGAGTTTTGGTGGGCGGAGCTTCCTTGAGAATTAAGGAGTTTAATCAATTATTGAAGGCTGTAAAATAAAAACAAGGAGATTCATTTTGAATCTCCCATGGTTAAGGAGGATAGAATGGAATTTCTGCCAGGGACGGCAGAGCGCTTGTTCGCAAATCTTTCGTTTCGGTTTTTATCTGGCTAAACCGTAGGGAGTAAGTGTTTACAGCATCGCCAGAGTCATTGCTCCGTTGTTCAGGAATGCGCCGAACTTTTTCATTTTCACCTCCTCCAAGGTACCAAATACATTTTACCATTTAACAAGATTGCCTGTCAATATATTGTGCGACATTTATTAAAGTATAGATATGAAAAGGGGAGCTATTGCTTCAGGTTCTTGCCGCTGTGGTACTGCCTGTGGATGTCCCTTAATCTCTTGTTGGTTACATGGGTGTAGATCTGGGTGGTGCTTATATTCCTGTGGCCCAGGAATTCCTGGATTATCCTCAAATCAACCCCTTGGTTGAGGAGGTCTGTGGCCATGCTGTGCCTTAAGGTATGGGGCGTGGTGAAATAAGGCACATTGGCCAGGGTGGCATACTTCTTAACGATTCTTTGCACGGAACGAGGCGTTAAACGGCCCTCTGAGGCCTGCCTGGCCCTATAATGTATGAATAAGGCCTTTTCCTCATCATCGCGGCTTTTAAGGTAGTTTTTGACCCAGGAAAGGGCTCTGTCCGAGAAATAGACCACCCTGGGGTGCTTTCCCTTGCCAATAATGCTCAATTCCATGTCTTTCTTGTTTTCCAGGTTCTTAAACTGCTCTTTGTTCAAGGCAATGAGCTCGGCTATCCTTAATCCGGTGGAAAACAGGGTCTCCAGAATGGCCCGGTCCCTTAGTCCTGTTATATTCTCAATATTGGGAGCCAGGAGCAGCTTTTCTATCTGGTCCAGGCTCAGGAACTTGACTATTTTCTCCTTTTTGGCGTCCTTGGGAAGCTGTATTTTGTCAGCCGGCAAGGAGATGATGTCTTTATCGGCAAAATACGTCAAAAGGGCTCTCAGGGCGATTAAATAGTAGTTCTGGGTCAGCTTGGACAAGAGGGTGCTGTTATGGTCCTTGTATCTGGCCAGGAAGAGCCGGTAGTTCCAGATGTCTTCGGGAGAAAGCTCGTGCGGTTTTATATTTTCCTTCTTGTTGTATTTCAGCCAGTCGACAAATTTTTTGAGATAGCGGCCGTAGTTCTTCTGGGTATTGTCAGAGAGACCCTTTTCTATCTCGCAATAGTCCAAAAAGTCGGTAATTTGCTTGATTATGGGCTTGTCAGAGTTTTGCATATGTTTAGCGTCGCTTAAGGTACATTGTGCGACTAATAACATTATTGATAATAAGGGGCTTTAACCCTCTATTCCCTATTATACACCATGATTTTTTCATTTGTCAAATGATGGTAAAAAAAAGAAAGCTTTAAGGGCTTTCTATGGGCTTTCCCGCATGCTGTCCAAAAGTTTGGTGGCAAGAATCTCCCTTTCTACGGGCGGTATTTCCCCTGATACGCGGTTGACGAAATCCAGGGCCAGACAATGGTTTTCATTGTTAACCAGTTCATCCACCATGTCCATGCTTCTTTCCAAAAACCAGGGAAGAAGCTTCGGACATTTTCTTACCGCCTGTGCTGCCTGCTCGTATCGGCCTTGGCCAAAAAGTTCTTCTGCGCTTCTTTTCATCGCTACCATGCCTTGCAGGTATTCCAGGTTCTTCAATGTCTCTGGGGATATTTGCATCAAGTAGAGCCCTCCTCAAAGAGCTGGTTAAAGTATATATGAGAGGATATGATTTTGTCAAACAAAAAATGTAAGCCAATTAAAGCTTACATGATTCTGATCTGACAGCGACTACTTCGTTGAAGAGATCTTCCCTTTTCTCCGGCCATGCTTTGGACATGTCGGCGATGAAAATCCTCAGGAGCTGGTTTTGACCCTTCTCCACGTAGTCTCTGATTATTTTTCTGCACTCGCTGAAAAGCCATTCAGTCAAGGCGCTTTTCTTTGCGACCATGACCGCGGCCCGGTACTGCCCTACTTCAAGGCAGTGGGATACAGATTTTCTGACCTGTACAATCCCGTCAATCTGTTCTTGCATTGATTTCTGCATGACAATGACCTGCCCATATTATATACTAACAAATAAAATATGTCAAGTGGGAATGTTTCCGTGCTTTTTGGGTACGCCTTGCTCCCGTTTGGTCAAAAGCGAATCCAGGCATTTAATCAAGATTGTTCTGGTTTCTTTGGGCTCTATTATCATGTCAACCTGGCCGAGCTTGGCTGCCTCGAAGGGGTTGAGAAATTTGTTCTTAAGCTCTTCGATTTTTTCCTTTTCAATGTTTGGATTTTCCGCAATCTGCTTCCTGTAGATTATTTTCACCGCTTGTTCGGCTCCCATGACCGCTATCTGGGCCTTGGGCCAGGCAATAACCTTGTCGTAGCCGAGATGCTTGGAGCAGAGGGCGATGTAGGCCCCGCCGAACGCTTTTCTTACAATCAAGCTGATTTTGGGCACGCTGGCTTCGGCATAGGCGTACAAAACCTTGGCTCCGTGCCGTATTATTCCCTGGTGCTCCTGGGAAGTGCCGGGAAGATATCCGGGCGTATCCACCAGATTGATTACGGGAAGGTTGAAAGCGTCGCAGAACCTGACGAAGCGGGCTATTTTGTCCGAGGAATCGATATCCAGAACCCCGGCCAGGAATTTGGTCTGGTTGGCCACTATTCCCACTGCGTTGCCCGACAATCTGGCCAGGCCCACGACAGCATTGGCGGCAAAGCGGGAATGAATCTCGAAAAAAGAATTCTTGTCGAATATTTCTTCTATCACCAGTTTCATGTCGTAAACTTTTTCCTGCTCTTCGGGCACGATTTTCGAAAGCTCCTCTCTCCCCTCCTCTGCCCAGGCCAGATAGGTTTTCTGTCCCAGGGGGTCTTCCAGATTGTTCTGGGGAAGATAGGATAAAAGTTTTTTCACTCCGGAAAAACAATCCTTTTCGTTGTCAAAAACAAAATGGGCGCAGCCGCTTTTGCTTGCATGGACCCGGGCTCCTCCCAAGTCTTCGAACCCCACGTCTTCGCCAATCACTTTTTTAATCACTTCCGGGCCGGTAATGTACATCTGCGATATGCCCTGAACCATGAAAATGAAATCGGAAAGACCGGGTGCGTAAGAAGCCCCGCCGGCCGACGGCCCGGTCATGATGCTGATTTGAGGAATGACTCCCGAAGCCCTGACCATGCTCTTGAAAATCTTGGCATAGCCGTCCAAACTGGCTATTCCTTCCTGGATTCTGGCTCCGCCCGAGTCAATGATGCCGATTATCGGACAGCCGGTCTTCAAAGCGGAATCAATCACCCTGACTATTTTTTCCCCGTGCATTTCCCCCAGAGACCCGCCCATTTTGGAAAAGTCCTGGCTGTAGACATAGACAGGCCGGTTGTTGATTTTTCCGAACCCGGTTATCACCGCGTCCCCGGCCAGTTTTTTCTTGTCCATTTCAAAATCAGAGAAGCGGCTTTCCATTAAAGGGTCGAATTCAATAAAGCTGCCTTCGTCCAGAAGAAGATTTATTCTTTCCCTGGCCGTCAGCTTTCCTTTCTGGTGCTGGCTTTGGGCTGATTCATTGTCCTCCATTTTGTTGTTCAAATTCTCAATACTCATATGATTGTTTTTAATTGTTTTTCTAATTCTAAAACGACTTCTTTCATTATTTTTTCGTTGTTGATTTCTTTTTTCAATTCCAGCTGCAGAGAAGTGGCGGTTTTCTTCAAATCAGCAGGAAATTCTTTGATGTTGGTGTTCAACCCGATTCCGATGACCGAGAACTTCACTTCTTTGCCGACAATGTTTTCCGTCAGTATGCCGCAGACTTTTTTCCCGTTAATCAAAACATCGTTGGGAAGCTTTATCAGCGGCTCCAAGTCGAAGTTGTCTTTGATGGCTTTGGCCACGGCAAACCCGGCCAGAATGGTCAGGATTTGCAAATCATGAATGTCGCTTTTGGGAAGAACCAAAGAGAAATACAGGCCTCCTTTGGGAGAAAACCACTGGCTCCCCTTTCGGCCGTAGCCCGCGCCCTGTTCTTCGGCAACCAAAACCGTCCAGGGCTTGAATCCCTTGGCTTTCTCGTTGGTGGAAGAAATTTTCTTGAATCTTTTTATGGAAATCATAGAAAGCTGATTAATATATTCCCTTCTTTTACGTTCTGGCCTTTTTTAACAAATATTTTTTTGATTTTTCCGTTGGTTTCGGAAACGATTTCATTCTCCATTTTCATGGCCGAGAGGGTCAGCAGTTTCTGGCCTTTCTTGACGTCATCTTTTTCTTTTACGAAAATTTCCGAAACGGTTCCGTTAAGGGGCGCTTTGACGTCTTTTTCCGCGCTTTCGGCGCTGGAAATCGTCAGCGGCTCTTGAGCCACGACCTCTTTCGAGTTCGCGTTGAAAACGTAATCCTGGCCGTTGATCCTGACCTTGATTTTTCCTCCCGGCTCTTCCGAAACGTCAACCTCGTATTCTTTTCCCTTAATGGTTATCTTTAAAGTCATATTCCTTACATTTTTAATCTTTGGGACATGGTCCATTTGGAAGCCCTGTTCCCTTCCTGGATTTTCATGTTCCTGTATATCTGGCAGACGATATTGGCGATTTCCTCGTCATCGAGCTCTTCCAGAGAGAACTTTCTTTTCCCTTGAAGAGGAGTGCAAATCAATTCTTTCATGACGCCGTTTTTTTCAATGAAATTGGTGTAGTAGTCGCCGCTTAAAAAGCTTTTGTTCTTCAGGACAGTTTTGAAGAACTGTATGTTGGTGGTTACGCCTTCAATGATTGTTTCGTCCAGGGCTCTTTTGAGTTTTTCCACGGCTTCTTTCCTGGTTTTGCCATAGGCAATGATTTTGGCCAGCAAAGAGTCGAAGAAAGGATAAATCTCCTGGCTGTCGTGCAAAAAGCTGTGGACGAAGATTCCCTGGCCTCCGGAAGGAACATATTTTTTGATTTTTCCGGGACTGGGACGGAAATTCTTCAAAGGGTCTTCGGCATTGATCCTGGCTTCGATGGCCCAGCCGTTAAGGGTAACGTCTGTCTGGGAAATGGACAGCTCTTCCTCCTGGGCAATCCTGATTTGCTCTTTGACGATGTCAATGCCGGTGATGGCTTCGGTTACCGGGTGCTCCACCTGGAGCCTGGGATTGACTTCCATGAAATAGTAATTGTGGTCGCGGTCTATCAGGAATTCAACCGTGGCCGCTCCCTGGTATTTCAGTTTTTGGCACAGATTTACGGCCAGCTGTCCCAGTTCTCTGCGCGTTTTCTCGTCCAGGAAAGCCGAAGGCGCTTCTTCCAGGACTTTTTGGAACCTCCTTTGCATGGTGCAATCTCTTTCCCCCAGATGAACGGTGTTCTTGCCGTCGCCCAATACCTGAAACTCAATGTGCTTGGCCTCGGGAAGATATTTTTCCAGAAAGAAATCGAAGCTGGTAAATCCGGCAGCCAGTTGCCTCTGGATGCCCAGGGTGACGCCCAAAAGGTCGCTGGAACTGGCCTGGTCGTCAATGACTCGTATGCCCATGCCGCCGCCTCCTTTCTGGGCTTTGAAAATGAAAGGCGGTTTGATTTTCACTGCCCATTTGAAAAGGTCTTTTTTTGTTTTGATGCTGTCCGAGGCGGGCAGGGTGGGAATGTTCAGTTTTCTGGCGATTTTTTTGGCTTCGATTTTATCTTCAAAACTTCTCAGGGTGTAAAAATTGGGGCCGATGAATTTGATTTTCTTCTTGTGGCAGAGTCGGGCGAATCTCCAGTCCTCGGACAAAAATCCGTAGCCGGGGTGGATGGCATCGGCCTGTGATTTTTTGGCAATGCCGATTATCTTTTTCGGATTGAGGTATCCGGCCGAGCCCTCTTCGTTCAGAAAGTGATATTCGTCGGCCAGGTTGGTTTCCAGAAAGTTGCTTTCCTGCCCGGGCATGGGGCACAAAGCAACGGTCTTGATGCCCATTTCTTTGCACGTTCTGATGATTCTTAGGGCTATCTCTCCCCTGTTGGCGATTAGAATCTTTCTAATTTTCATAAACAAGTTTTTTAATTTTCTCCATTATTCTGTCGGTAATATTAATACAAAGATTCTTGTATTCTTCTGATTCAATATCAAGGCCCTTGGATTTTTCCAGGGCGTCTTTGAAGAAAACCGGCTTGCCCACGTTGAGCTTAATCATTCTTTTGATTTTGACCTTTCCGTGAGGAGGCATGACCTCGAAAGCCCCGCTTATGCCCAAAGGAACGACGGGAACGCCGGTCTGAAGAAAAAGTTTGGCAATGCCCCATTTTCCCTTCTGCACTTCTCCGGTTTCAGACCTTTTGCCTTCGGGATAGATGACCAGGGAATAGCCTTTTTTAATGGCCTTGACTGCCTTGGCAAAGGCCTGTTTCTTGGACTCCTCGTCTTTCCTGTTCAGGGGGATGACCCCGGCCAGGGAATATACAAGGTCTCTTAGGAATCCGGCCACTCCCCTGCCCTTGTCTATCTGGCCGATGAAAGTGAATTTTCTGGGCACGCAGAGATAGCCGCAGGCAATGATGTCTAAATAGCTCTGGTGGTTGGGAGCCAGGATGAAATTGGTTTGGGGCAAGTTTTCCCAGCCCCGGGTTTCTTTAATCAAAGCGGCTTTGACTATCGGCGCCAGAAATATTTTGGCGAGAAGGGAAAGAAATTTGTTCATGATAAAAGAGTTTCGTCTTCTTTGAATGTTTTTTGCGCATCATTGATTATCTCCTCCATTATTTCTCTGCAGGATTTGATTTCATTGATTCCTCCGGCGCAGAGCCCGCACAAAAGAATGGCCAAATCAATGTTCCCGCCCTTGGCTCCGGCGAACCGGGCCATGTTGATTTCTTCGGGAAAAGGATTCTTTTCTTCCAGTTTCTTCATATTCTCGTAGACCTTGTTCTTGATGACCCTGATGGGGTGGCCGGTGAATCTTCCCAGCACGGCAATGTCTTCGTCCTTGGCCTCGATAATCGCTTTTTTGTAGCCTTCGCTGATTTGGCATTCTGTCGAAGCCATGAACCTCGTCCCCATCTGCACTCCGTCCGCTCCCAGAATCAGAGCAACGGCAAAAGTTTTTCCGTCGTAAATCCCTCCGGCCGCTATCAAGGGAATGCTTTTGATTGAATTCTTGGCCTGGGGAATCAGGCAAAAAGTCGAGCTTTCTCCGATGTGGCCTCCTGATTCCGAGCCCTCCACCACTACGGCATCAGCTCCGTTCTCCTCCATTTTTTTCGCCAAACGGACGAAAGGAACTACGGGAATGGTTTTTATTCCTGTTTGCTTGAGATAAGGCATTACGGGGAGGGGGTTTCCTCCTCCGGTAAAGACAACCGGGACTTTTTGCTGAATCACGGTCTTGACCAAATCACCGACATTGGGATTCTGCATCAGAAGATTGACGCCGAAGGGCTTGTCGGTCAGGGTCCTTGTTTTCTTGATTTCTTCTTCCAGCCAGGAAGCGGAAGCGTATCCCGAGCCGATGACTCCCAATCCGCCGGCATTGGAAACAGCCGAAACCAGAATCGATTCCGAAACTCCGGCCATGCCGCCCTGGATAACGGGATATTTGATGTTCAAAAGTTTCGTTAATCTGTTGTTTTCAAGCATGTTTTTCTTTTAATTCTTGTTTAGTGATTATGGCCACGCTGAACCTGACCTCGCACTTTCTGCTTTCGTTGACATGGGCCTCGCCGATGAAATTGGCGATTTTGTCGGCGTAGATTCCCAGAAGAGAGACCTTGTATTTTATCCTGTCTCCTGGCCAGATGGGCTCGTAAAAGAACGCGCTTCTCACCTGATAGGCCAGCAAGTGCTTCTGTTCGTGCCCCTCCCCCATTTTTTCCCTCAATAGTATGGTTCCGGTCTGGGCGATTCCCTCGACCACCAGCACACCCGGCATTATGGGAAAATCGACAAAATGACCTTTGGCGTTATCAAGAGAGGTTTGCTTGTAAGCAACAATGTTGTTCCCCTCGATGCTTTCCACTTCGTCCACCCATAAGAAGGGGTCGTCGTAAGGAATGATTTTTTTGATTTGTTCTTTTGAATAAAGCATGTTATATCGCCAGTCCTCCGTCAATGTTGATGACGGCTCCGGTTATGAAGCTTGATTGAGAAGAGGCCAGGAAGGCGACCAGGTCAGCCACTTCTTCCGGCTTTCCGAATCTTCCCAGAGAAGTCAGCTTCTTGACCGTTATTTTCAGTTCTTCGGGTATGGCTTCGGCCATTTTGGTTTCGATGAATCCCGGGGCAATGGCATTGACCCTGACCCCGAACTTGCCCACTTCCTTGGACAAAGCCTTGGTAAAGCCGATCATTCCTGCCTTGGCCGCGGCATAGTTGGTCTGGCCGAAGTTTCCCCTCTGTCCCACGATTGAGGAAATATTGACGATGCTCCCCTGGCTCTGGATGAGCAGAGGCAAGGCGGCTTTTGAGCAGTTGAAAACCCCGGTCAAATCAATATTTATGACCCTCTGCCACTCTTCCTCGGTCATTTTTATCAGGGTTCTGTCCTGATTGATTCCCGCGTTGTTTATCAATACGTCGATTCTTCCGAATTCTTTTTCGATTTCCTGAACCATTTTTTCCACTTCTTGGTAATTTGACACGTCGGCCAGGAAATATTTCGCTTCCCCGTTGATTTCTTCCTTAACCTTTTTCAGATTTTCTTCCTGGGAAGGAATGTCATTCAAAGCGATTTTCGCCCCCAAAGAAGCGAGCTTCAGGGCAAAGGCCTTGCCCATGCCCTGCGACGACCCGGTGATAAGAACGACTTTTTCTTTTAACATAATTTTTATTTATTATAATCTCTCGGCATTTTGCTGAACCTCTTCCGCTTCCCTGCCGACTAAGGGAATGTTTTCAATGTCGATGTTTTTGTTTGCGGTGATTTTTTCAAAAACCTTGTCCAGATTAAGATTGTTTCGGCCGGCCAGAATCAGGCCCAGGAATTTGGTGAATTTGTCCGGACGCTGGACAATATCGGCTTCGGCAACAACAGCAATCTTGTCAGCCAGGGCCTGGTTGACTTCCTTAATAATGGCTTCTTCGGAATCAAGGTATTTCAAGCCCAGGTAATTGTTCTTTGATATCAGCTTCAGGAGATTTTCCGCGGCCGCGGCTCTGCCCATTTTCATAATGGGAAGATTCAAAATCAAGTCAGCGTTGAGAGCTTCTTCAGAGATTTCCAATTTGCCTTGTTTGACAAAAGCGCTTTTGGCCAAATCCAGAGGCGTGATTTTGTGCTTCAGGCAGACGTCCAGCAGCCCGGAGCGCTGGACCGAGGCCTCAACGGGAATGTCGTCAAAGCTCTGCCCCCCGATTTTGATATTCACTTTTTTCTCATTAAGAAAATTCAAAACAGCATCCAAAAACTCCGGAGACGTGTTGTCCCGGAAATAGGCGTGGCTGGGAGAAACCAAAGTCGGCAGGATTAATATCTTCATCCCCTCTTTAATCGTCAGGCCGTCAAGAAGGTTGAAAACTTTTTCAATCGCCTCGCTGAAATCATATTTGATTCTCCAGATTGCCACTGCGTTTTTGTCCGAAGAAGAAGGGAAGGACAATTCTTCGTTAATGCTTTTTTCCTTCATTGATTTGTGGGCCCATTTGTTTCCATTCTCGTCTTCCAGAATCAGGGCGTAATACGGGAATTTGGGATGAAGAAGGGTCGGGATATTGACCTTGGAAACGCCGATGACTTTGGCTTTTTCGCTCTTCATCTCAATCAAATCCTCAAAGCAGTAGGGGCATTTTTTAATCGGATAATTCCATATTCTGTTGCATTTTTGGCATTGATAGAACATACTATACTTTTTCAAAAATATGGACAGTGACGCTTCCTCCCGCTCCCCCGATGTTGTGGGTCAGCCCGTATCTGGGAGACTTGACCTGCCTTTCTCCGCACCTTCCCCTTAATTGGTTGGCTATTTCGTAAACCTGGGCCAGGCCAGTGGCGGAAATGGGATGTCCTTTGGCCTTGAGCCCGCCCGAGGTGTTAATCGGCATTTCTCCGCCCAAATTCAACTTGCCTGATTTAATCAGTTCATTCCCTTTGCCTTCTTCAACAAACCCCAGGTCTTCGTAAGAAATCAATTCCACGGAAGTGAAAGCGTCGTGGAGTTCTGCCACATTAATGCCTTGGGGAGTAATTTTCGCTTGTTCAAAAGCTTGCTTGGCCGCCAGTCGCGTGGCTTTGAAATGAGTGATGTCTTCCCGGTTGAAGGTCAGAAGATAGTCGGTGGCGAAACCGGAGCCGATGATTTTGACGTCTGATTCCTCGGTGGAAACAATGACTGCCGCTCCCCCGTTCACGGAAAGAGAGCAGTCCATTAATCTTAAAGGAGAAGAAACAATCGGAGAATTCTTGATTTTTTCCAAATCAGTCGGTCTTTGAAAGAAATATGCCTTGGGGTTGAGAGCGGCATGCTGATGGTTTTTCAAAGCGATTAAAGCCAAATCATCCATGGTTGCTCCGTATTTCTCGGCATATTTCTGCCAAAGCAAGGCGTTTTGCGTGGGAAAGAGCATTCCTTCCGTCTGCTCAATGACTTTTTCCGCGGCCGAGAGTATCCAGTCAACGACCACCTCGCTCTGGTTGTCAACCAGCTTTTCGCTGGCCAGAACCAGGATATTTTTGAATCCCGATAAGCGCAAAGCGGTCCAAAGGGCCGCTCCTCCCCCTCCGCAGACCGAGGGGACCTCGATAATGGGTATGTTTGTCTTGAATAAGTCGGAAAGAAAAGAAACCTTATGGGTCTGGTGCTCTCCGCCGGCAGCGCTGGACATGCCGGAAAAGACAATGGCCTCTATGTCAGACATGGTCATTTTGGCGTCTTCCAGGGCCTCCAAAGCAGCTTCGTAGGCGAATTGCCACCAAGGCTTCTGGGAATAGTCGAATTTTGTCATCCCCACACCTTTTAGATACATAAATAAAAAGTCTAAGCGAATTAGACTCCTATATTCTACCCCCTAAAAGGCCTCTTGGCAAGGATTTTGTCCACAGAGAGAAAAGAAAAAAGCCCGAGGCAATAGTGCCAAAGGCTTAATACTTTTAAGGATCAGAGTCTCTTTCGAGCGGAAGCGACACCGACGTTTCTAACGCACCAGTCATCGCGGACGCCGATGACGTTGAGTCCTTTCTGATCAAAGTCGCCGATGCAAATGTGGTACCCGGCCTCGATTTCAGACGAGGTTCGGACTTTGACGTCTTCGAACAGGAACTCGTTAGACTCAAGCGGGCGACCAGTAGATAGATAGTGTCCGATGATGGTGTATACCATTACTGGGGCGCGTGGCACTTCGTCATTCTCGCCGAGCAGCATTTTTTGTTGTGGCCAATTTTTTGAAGTGGAGTCGGGCACCGGAGTCTTGCGGATCAGTTGCCAGTCGAGATGGGTACACTCTTGGCACCACATTTCATTTTCTCCATCATAGAGGAAGGAGAAAATCTTTCGTTCGACCTTATTGCGAATTTCCCAGATCGCGAGCGGAAAAACCGCTACCAGAATATGAGTGTTCTTCAATTCTTCGAGTACTGTCTCGGAGAACGGAATATCCGAAAGAGCGGCAAGTTGCAGGCGACTGGGATTGACTCTGAAGTGCTTGATGGCTTCTTCAATGCCGAAGAAGTTCTTGCCCATGATTTCACGAGCATTTTTCTGGCTGGATGTGGGCTCAAACTCTTCAAGCCCGGCAGCCTCAACCATTCTCACTATTCTTTCGGCAAGGCGGTTGTCCTTTGAGCTGATGACTCTCTGGGCAAGTTTGCCGTCGAGACCCGCGTCCTCTAACTTCAGCAGGAACTCGTGCTGTTGGTGTACTGATAGGGTGCTGTGGCTTATCAATTTCATGACATACCTCCCTTTTTGTTTATCCGAATCGTTCGGACTGACGGCCGTCTTTATGAGACGAGCGGTTTAGAAACCGGTGAATCCGGCGTCCAAAGCGCTCATCTCGTG
>Ga0265297_10007857_pt1 | contig 14542 bp, 15 predicted proteins | sample Munlanlwell13791_FD_192502 | JGI IMG/M metagenome (GOLD analysis project Ga0265297, IMG submission 192502) | Leachate microbial communities from a municipal landfill in Southern Ontario, Canada - Leachate well 137-91 | ecosystem: Engineered > Solid waste > Landfill > Unclassified | place... | reverse complement strand
CTTCATACAACTCAATATCACTGACAAATGCACAGCGAGCGAACACGCTCTCGAACAAATCATGACTAAGCAAGGCGTTTTCCGGAACGCGTCCAGCCAAGGCGGCCTCAAATGAATCGACATCATACAAACCCTTGCCGCTGTACGTCCCGAGCCCGAACAGATCCTGATAGACTTCGGACACGGAGGTAGAATAGGCGTCCATGCCACACGCACCGGAAAAAAGCCGATGAAACAACGAATGTTCCCGCCTTGGCGGCAGGGTCGCTGTAACTCTAGGCTGAAGAATACTGTAGCCACTGACGACGCAGTGCGTGACCGGATCCAGAACAGGCCAATTGAGCGGATGGGCAGCTGTACCCACCAACTGTCGTACCGAGTCGATAGGTAATTTGGTGTCAGCATCAAGCGTAATGACATAACGGACACCCGGCGGAGCAAACGCAGGTTCCCCATGAATCGGCATAAAAGAAGTGTCGTCTGCTCCGCGCAGGAGTCGATTAAACTCATGCAACTTCCCGCGTTTTCGTTCCCATCCCATCCATTTGTTCTCACTTGGGTTCCAGACACGTTTGCGGTGATACAGGAAAAAGCGCTGCTCTCCATACTTGGCATTAAGCGCGCCCACCCTGGTAATGGCGGCGTCCAACAGTAAATCGTCTTCAGGCATGGTTTCCAGATCCGCATCCACCCAATCGGACAACAGGGCAAAATGAGCATCGCCAGTCGGATTAGATAAATACTGAACCTCCAGTTCATCGATTTGCCTTTTCACGTTCTGCACACTGATAAACATCGTCGGTACCACCACAAAAGTGCGCAACGTCTCAGGGATGCCGTCCTTCAGTTCAAGTCTGGGCAAATGGCGTGGCGGCACGACTGCAATGACGAATCGGTTGACCAGCCCAGCAGCAATATCCGAAGCGGGAAATAAGGCAACCAGCGCAATAAGGGCAATCGTCAAACTGCCTAGTTCAGCCTCGAAAGCGGCGTCCAAAGGTAGCGCCAGCAAGATCAGCGTACACACAGCCAGACTGCTCAGATAAGCAATCGCCGCATTAGCGACATAAGCACGCAGAAGCTTTTGGCTGAAGGTAGGACGAAAGCCAACTTCTTTTTCAAACTCGCCCCGACCGGCGCCAATCAAGTAATAGCCTGGCTCCAGTACCTTCTTGTCAGCACCGGATTCTTTACCGACACGATCAATTTTGTCGATGACTTTATAGGCGATGTCCACCTCGGAATGCGGTGACCGTTTGGCAAGATCCTCAATCGCATGACGGTAACGGTCGCGAGTGAGAAAATCCATCGCGCTATAAGTCGGGTGAGTGCGCAGACATTTATCCACCAGACTCACATCTTCAACAAATTGCGGCCACTCGAACGCCGATATGGCGCGCATACTGGTGATGATATTGCGTACGGTCAGATTGGCAGCAATCTGGCTGGCGTGTTCACGATGCACGATTTCATCCAGAGTGAGTCCTTGCTCCTCCAACCATGGACTCAGAAAATCGAGTGTAGGGGCAGTACCAAGATGTGGTTCGTGCAAGCGTTGTACGAACTGAACCACAAAGGCCTGACGCAATGGCTCTGCGGGTAACACTGCCACCCTGGCAGGAAAATCGGGCTGGTCGGCTTGATCAATAAACTCATCAGCCAGCCGTCGCCCGGCCTGTGAGCGCATGACTTTTAACGCCAGCCGGCGCAAATTCTCGATCATCACGATACGTAGCGTGATCGGTATTGCCCAAAGCTCGCCAATACTGAGCGGCTGGACTTCCTGATAGGCACGCATGAAAAGAGTCAGCTGTTCAGGAGAAAAACGGCTATCGGTATGAGCGACCAGCGCCCAGGCAATGCCATAGACACGCGGATAACCGGCAAGGAAGCCATCGGTTAACTTGGGCAATTGTTTGTAAAATTTTTCGGGCAGGTAGAGGTTGATGTCATTGATCTGCTCTTCAATCACATGAAAATTGTCGAGTAGCCATTCTGCGGCCGGCGTAATGGCTCGATGCTCACGCGCCGCCTTGCCTATGGCTTTGTAAGCCTCAAACAATACCCGGGAATTCTCGCGCACCCTCGGCATCAGCTTGAGGCCGCTGGGAATAGTGCGGGCTTTTTGCGCCTTCGCTAAACTAACGGCATGCTGCTCCAGACGTTCGTTGCTAAACAACTCAAATCTGATTGGATTGTCTTCACCGCCTGGGTCATCAAGTCTAACTTTCCGTCTTTGCTCCCGTAATTTCATCATCTGTATTTCTCCTTTTGGGATGCCGCTCGGTGAAGTTTTTATTTCTCTTTTGTAGAGATCCTTTCTTTTTGACCAGCAACCAATTCGAAATCGGCAAACAATAAAATGATAAATATGACATTATTTGCCAAGCTTATTTGCTTGTACACAGCTAACATTTTTATAGATTTCTCATTAATGTTAATTGACGTTTTCACATGATATTATTTCGGTTTGTGTTGCCTGGAACGACGATTACGCAAATGTCATTCCAGCAAATAACCTGTTTTGTAACAAGTCATCACCCGTCCTTTCAGTCACTTAAAAGCAGCTTAACCGCAACATTAGGCTCCGTCGGTGCGGTAACGCACATAAGGCCGCGGCCAATAATAGTCACCGGATTCCTGGCTTTCGTCTACCAGGCGGGTTCATCCAACACCCAATATCGATCGGCAACCTGGATGTCAGAGTGCTATGCGCTATACCAATTAAACCGGAGGCTATAACCTTATAAGCCTGAATTTCCCAAGGCCTCATTGATCCTCAAAAAATCCTTGGGATTATAAAAATACCTGAGGCTTTGCCGATGTATAGCACTATGCTTAATAATGAGCTCACCTTATAGGTAATCGCACTTATTGATTGAAGAAGTTGAACTCGCTATCCTAAAAAGACTTGTACAACTCTGACCTGTTTTTTTGGGTTGTTAGGCTGGCTCACAAATATGGAATATTACTTATGACTGATCTGCATAGTCCTCGGCAAAACCATCTTCTCGACGCCTTGCCCGCAACCGAATACGAACACCTTTCCCCCCATCTGAAACTGGTTCCCATGCCGTTCGGCTCTGTTCTTTACGAGCCTGGGGACGAGTTGGATCACGCCTATTTCCCCACGACCTGCATCGTGTCCAAGCAATACATCGTGGAAAATGGCGCGTCGTCTGAAATCGCCGTAGTCGGCAAGGAGGGCATCATCGGTGTTTCCCTGTTCATGGGCGGCGGAGCCATGCCGGATCGGGCGGTTGTGCGGAGCGAGGGCTACGCCTATCGGCTGCGGGGGCATTTACTTATGCAGGAATTCAATCGCTCTTGGAGGGCGCGCAACGGGGTGCTGCATAATATGTTACTGAACTATACCCAGGCGCTGATCACCCAGATGGCGCTGACGGCAGTCTGTAATAGGCATCATTCGTTGGACCAGCAACTCTGTCGCTGGCTGCTGCTAAGTCTCGATCGGCTCGCTTCCAACGAGTTAATCATGACTCAAGAATTGATCGCCAATATGCTGGGCGTACGCCGTGAAGGCGTTACGGAGGCCGCAGGGAAATTGCAGCGAGCAGGATTGATTAATTACAGCCGTGGCCACATCACGGTACTCGACAGACCGGGATTGGAGGCGCGGGTCTGTGAATGCTACTCAGTGGTCAAAACGGAATTCGATCGCCTGCTCCCCAAGGCGCCCCCTTTGGACGAGCCAGTTCGCAATCTGGTCTATCGGGCATAAGTTTGTGTTACCGCAAAAACGCTAGCAAGCTTTCACTATAGCTTTGAGGCTTTGCTTTCATGTCACTTGCATCCATTCCACCCTCGTCAATCTCCGACTTCGGGAATGCGTCGTCACCTTTCCCTATGCTACCGGTTGGGTTTCCCGGTACAAACCGGAGACTCCCCCTTGTCATCGTTGAAAATGCAGACACTTCCGTGTATTGAACCAGTGCCCGTCGTTTACGGACGGACACTGGCACTAATATCTACAGTTAGAAATGAAAATGTGCTCCCAAGCCGAAATATTCCACTTTCTCTTTATAAAACTGCCCACTCGGAGAGAAGCCGTCATAGTACTCCGCAAGAATCTGCAGCTTCCGGCTTAATACCGTTGAATTATCAAATTGAACGCCTGCCCTGACTGAGACATCAGTACTCCAGTTATTTTCATCAAAATTCTTGACATCAACTGCAATGATAGGACGCATTGATGCAAAATCCAAACGCCAAGGGCTTCTAAATTCAACACCATATTGCGTTGACCATGCCTTAAGCTCCGAAGGTTCTGTATGGAACAGACCGCCCCCGCCCCCATATACACGCACTCCATAGGGAAGTTCATAAGAGAGCCTTAAATCCGCGCCTTCGTAACTGAGGTTCACTCGTTCGAATTTAGTGTTTACCTTACGCAGCAGAAATTCGTCGCCAAGATGTGAACTCTGATGATAAATACGGCCAAACGCTGAAAATTTGTCTACACGCATGCTTGAATAGACTGCTGCAATAAAATCAGTGTTGACAAGATCAGACGATGAGGCGTCCAGATTGAAGTCACTAAAGACTCCGGCTTGAAGTCCCGCTTCCCATTGCGCAGTGGATTGTCCAAAGTTACTGCGGTAAATCGGTATGGTTTCACCGAAGCTGACAGAGCCTATATCTCTGCCATCAAAGTTGTTGCTCTGATAATTACGGTAAGCCGCCGAGAAATGAGCCCAACGAGGATCTGCCAATAATGGCTTGAACAAATGCCCGTTAGGTATAAGTCCAGTTTGCAATATATCTGATTCAGCTGCTGGCGCTGCTTTAACCCCGGCAATCCGGGCAGATTTTGAAGAGGCTTCCGTAACCTGCTGGCTAGTAGCTTCCGATGTCTTTACCTCATTAACTCCGGGGATTTCCCATAATAGCTGTACCGCTTTAGCCCGGTCGGCGGCTTCCAGGCCACCTACCGGTAAAGTAATTACGCCATCCCGTACCATTAATGCCGGCATATCAAGCTTTAAATCATGCTTTAAAGCGCCCGCAGCATAACCGGCAATGTAAGCGTCATCCTGAGCTGAGGCATGAGCAAAAGATGCCGGCATCAACATCACGCCCAGAACAGCCATAGATCGACAATAAAGCATCGTTATTTGCTCGGTTCATTTACGACAAGGTCAGCAGTTTCCACTGATTTCACGCCCTTCTGGGTATCGGCCGCAGATATCGCTCTATCGACAGCTTCCTCGGAATCCACCGTACCACTCAACTTCACTACGCCATTAACTGTGGTTACTTCGATATTGGATGACTTAAGCATAGAGTCAATTGAAATTGCTGCCTTAACCTTTGTAGTAATAACCGAGTCTTCGACGTATTCTTCAGCGGTTTCGGCTTTCTCGGTTACCGACTCCTTGAAGCCTTCAATTTTTTCCTCGGCCTTTTCAGTCGCTTTCTCTATCTTTTGCTCAGCCTTTTCGGCCGCACGATCGATTTTTTGCCCTGCCTTTTCTGCTGTCCCTTCCTCTTGTTGACAACCCGCCAGACCGAGAACAGCGGATAAACAGGCAATTACAAGAACCCTATCTTTTAAAATCTTTTGCTTATACTCATTTGTAGTTTTCATGGGTTATTCCTTAGTGTTGTGTATTTAAAAGTGTGCCAGGCGACATAATATTCCCGTTAGAGAAAAAATGTAAGAAAAAAGAAAACCGCTCTATTTGAATCAAGCACAGTGAGCTAAAAACTTATATTGATTTTAGCGACAAGATCATTGGCGGTCTGTGCGGTATCGCACATAGGGCCTTAAGTGGTTGATACTTAAGACCCGGCTAGCCGATCCAATAAAACCCGCTTTTAAAGCGGGTTTTATTATTTATAGCATTAAGAAGATTCTGACCAACTTTTCGGTCTTAATACTTCGTTATTCTTCACTCCAGATCAACTCGACACGACGGTTTTCAGACCTGCCCTCTTCCGTGCTGTTATCAGCAATCGGTTGGGTTTCGCCGTAGCCTTTCGCAATCAGTTTGTTGGTTACGCCTTTCATTTTCAGGTACTCAGCAACTGACTGCGAACGCCGTTGCGACAACTCCATATTATAGGCATCGGTGCCTTCGCTGCTGGCGTGACCCTGAACTTCAATATCATTTTTCTGAGGATCGGCAACAAGGCTTTCCACAACACCATCCAGAATTGCCATGGCATTCGGCATCAACTCGGCTGAATCATATTTGAACTTTACCCCTTTTATCAAAAGACTGATTGGGCAACCATTAACGTCAACCTTGCTGCCTTTAATGGTTCCAGGACATTGATCCATACAGTCGTTAACACCGTCAGAATCCGCATCAAAGGTGGAACACTCCGGGACCTTAGACATTGCCGTAGATTTCGGCTTGTCGCCGAATGGAATAACAAATCCAACGTTAACCGTCATATCATGAAATTCGTCTGTACCGGGCTGTACGTGAGCATTGAGATTATTGTTATAACGATAACGCACATCACTGCGGATCAAGAAGTTGTCGTGCAGCTCGTAGGTAAAACCTGCACCTGCTTCGCCGATAAGGCCCACGCCGCAATTAGCGGAAGCACAAGTGTTCATAGCACCTAATCCGAGGACAGTATAAGGTGAGAATTTATCACGGAAGAAATAATACTGTACATCAGCCGAGCCGCCAGCTAGATCCCAGGGACCGTTAGTGCCTCCAAAGCCTTCATAAAACCCTTTCACCTCGACGTTGAAATGTTTATCGATGATCTTGCCGACGCCCATACCGCCGCCCCAGCCGTCACTAGCATCCCGATCACCACCGGTTTTCACAAATGAAGCGAAAGGTGCTACATACCAACGATCATCCTGGAATGTATCGGCGGCCTGTGCCAGCGGCAGAAAACCCACGCTGGTTAATGAGGCAATAGTGAGTAATTTTTTTTTCAACATAATATTTTCCTTCAATATAATAAAAAATGGGAATCCATAAAAACACATAAGTTCGATTTAATTTTTTACTCAGTCAATCCATTAAAAATAGAAAGAAAACACCCTGAATTACAGTTAGTTATATTCTATTTATAATGTAATTACAAACTATTCGGTCTAGCGTTCATATTAAGGCGATTGTTTGCCGCAACTTACACGCTTTTAATCATTGATCTCGTTATTCCATTTGGGTTTACACTGCCTTGAACGACGATTATGTTAATGCCATCTCTACAGAAAACACTCTTACGGTAACTGGTGTTGCTGAAAAATCTCAAATGTAGCTTAGACGCAACATTATCAGTTCGTCTGTGCGGTACCCCACATAACTGTCTTGCGGAGCAAAATACTTGCACAAATTTTTAAAGCGAGTGACAAGTGCATCATGTCTTAGCCGATGCTTTGGACACCTTCCACTCATGAAGCCAGCCATCTGAGGCACGGTGAACCTATGATGTTCAAGATTGAATCCCACTTTGTTGAGTAAACGTGTCACGAACTACCGGGTTTAACGTTGGGATATTGGATTTTTCAAGCCCCCTCATATTTTTCCCTTTCTGAAGCCTTTCCTTCTATTAAGTCAGTACATTGTAGAAGCTAGACTGTTCTTTCCAACCCAAAAACCTCAATCGATTTGGAATAGCGTATAGGCCATGGATTTGTGAATTGACTGAATAGCGCCCTCTCAACGCCTACAGAACCCACTCTGAATATTAAGTGCGTTACCGTACCGACAGTGACTGATTTTGCGGCTAATGTATCTTCAAGGTTTTGACGCAACCCCAGTCTCGCCCCGAAGCTTGATTCCTGGTCGAGATGAGTTACTTATCTTTGATCACGTTTGTTTTTTTACCTTAGGAGAATCCCATGAAGCACTCAACCCACACTGAACCCGCCATGCAAGCCTGTATAGAGGCTTGCAGTCATTGCCATCAAGTCTGCCTGCAAACCGCCATGAATCACTGCCTCAAGACCGGCGGAAAGCATGTTGAAGCAGAACACTTCCGTCTCATGATCAGCTGCGCCGAGATCTGCCAGACATCGGCCAATTTTCAGCTCATTAACTCTCCTTTTCATCGTCATGTTTGCGAAGTTTGCGCCGAAGTCTGTGAGGCATGCGCACTGAGCTGCGAGAAACTCGGCGACATGGATGAATGCGTTAAGGCATGTCGAGATTGCGCCGAGAGTTGCCGGAAAATGGCGAGCTCTCAACACTAAGCGTGAATCGGGTTCTTTGGCCATGTACCCAAGATACTTGTTGTTGTTCGCGATGCTGGTGATAGCTCTAACGGCGTGTGGCGAAGAGGCGCAGTTGCCGGTCTCGGCGGGCTTCGGCCCTCATCCACAATTGCCGCCGCCTAACCCGACCTTAATTCCCACAGTGAACATTGCTCCAGCCAAAGGCTGGCCTGAAAATGGAAAACCGGTGGCGGCGCCAGGGATGACCGTAAACGCCTTTGCTGGCGAACTTGATCACCCGCGCTGGCTTTTTGTGCTGCCCAACGGCGACGTATTGGTCGCCGAAACCAATGCGCCGCCGAGACCCGAGGATGGACAAGGCTTCAAAGGCTGGTTCATGAAACGGATTCTGAACAAGGTTGGAGCAGGCGTACCCAGCGCCAATCGCATCACACTGCTGCGCGATGCCGATGGCGACGGCGTGGCGGAAATGCGGTCGATATTCATCGAAGGGCTAAACTCGCCCTTCGGCATGGCGCTGGTAGGCAACGATTTCTACGTGGCCAACTCGGATGCGGTGATGAGGTTTCCCTATACCGAAGGCGAAACCCGGATCACTCAACCGGGTACCAAGGTGATCGATTTACCGGCGGGCCCAATTAATCACCACTGGACCAAGAACCTCCTGGCCAGCCAGGACGGATCACGACTCTATGTGACGGTGGGTTCGAACAGCAATGTAGCCGAGAACGGCATGGATCAAGAGGTCGGCCGCGCCGCCATCTGGGAGGTGGATCCGAAGCACGGAAGCCATCGTATCTACGCCTCCGGTCTGCGCAATCCCAACGGACTAGCCTGGGAACCGGATGACGGGACACTTTGGACCGTGGTCAACGAGCGCGATGAACTCGGCAGCGATCTGGTTCCGGATTACCTGACTTCGGTACCTGACGGCAGCTTCTTCGGCTGGCCCTACAGCTACTTTGGCCAGCATCTGGACGAACGCGTGCAGCCTCAGCGGCCCGATTTGGTCGCCAAGGCCAGAGTGCCGGATTATGCTCTCGGGTCGCACACCGCTTCGCTCGGCCTGGCTTTTTCGAAAAGCGCCGCATGGCCGGCGCCATTCGACAGAGGGGTTTTCATCGGCCAGCACGGTTCGTGGAACCGTAAGCCTTTTAGCGGCTACCGGGTCATCTTTGTCCCGTTCAAAGCAGGCAAGCCCTTCGGTGACCCGTTCGATGTACTGACGGGTTTTGTTAGCGCCGATGGCGATGCGTTCGGAAGGCCCGTCGGCGTTGCGCTCGACAAGCAGTCGGCGTTGCTGGTCGCCGATGATGTAGGCAACATTATCTGGCGTGTGACGGCGTCGACCACGGGCCCCGGTTCAACTCGGGCACAGCCAACAGAGCGTTAGGCGTCGAACTCAGTTGTAATGCGAACAGATATTAACTTTGCCGCTGCCCTCAATGCCAAGCAGTCAACCTATCGGAGGTATAACGTGCCTTATAAAGATTTAAACGATTTGCCCGAACCTGTGCGGGAACATTTACCGAAAACACGCCCAGGAGATTTAGCGAGCGGCTTACAACAGCGCTTGTGACGAATACGTGCGAGACGAAGAACAGGCACACCGGGTGGCTTGGAGTGCGGTCAAAAAGAATTATGAGAAGGATGAATCCAGCGGGCAATGGAAAGCAAGGGATAAGGACCAAGAAGGACAAAGTACAAGTTAGTCTTCAAGCCGAAAGGTTCTCACCAGTTTCTGATAGGCATATTTAGTATTAAGAAACAATTTAATTTGGCTGGACCAGAGAAATCAGCGACTACTCAAGCCCACCTTCCGCAGCGGATTCGACGTTCTCCGAAACATCGCCTTGAACTTTAGGGAAAAATTCCAGGATTTCCTGTGGGCCTTGAAGGTTTTGTTCTGTGCTTAGGTCTCCACTAAAGCTGAGGCCGCCTATTAGGCAGACGCACGAGATTATTCCGTATGTTCGTTGCGCGCACATAAGCGCCTCGCATAAATCAGCATTCATAAAGAAAATTCTTAATCTATGTGCTTTTCCGCACCGACTGCGTTCAGCTTCGCGTGTATTGTTAACTATGAGCGAGAGGAAGCTTCATTTACGCTCGAATTATCGGGCTCTGGCGATCACAAGGATGAACGTAAGAGCCCTTGCTAAATATCATTTTTGACAGGGGATGAACATGAACTACGAAGATCGTGATACCTATGGTATCTACAAAGGCAAGACTGGCAAGGGCCCCGGCCCCCGCCTGATGGGCGCCGACACCCTTATTGGAAACGATGTCTGCAACCGAAAAGGCGAAAAGCTGGGTGACATCAAGGAAATCATGTTGGACACTTCTAACGGCAATGTGAGTTATGCGGTGATGTCCTTTGGCGGTTTCCTCGGAATGGGGGACAAGCTTTTTGCGGTGCCTTGGAACGCGTTGAAGCTCGATACGGAGCACAAGCGCTTCGAGCTAAACGTGGAGAAGGATCGCCTCGAACATGCACCGGGATTCAATAAGGACGACTGGCCCGATATGGCAGACCAGTCTTGGGTGGATGAAATTCATTCTTACTATGAGACTAAACCGCGCCTGTGACTTAGGACTTTTCAAAGATGGAGGCGATGGAACGTCTCCCGGTCCCACTCGGGCGCAGCCAACAGAATGATAGGCTGGACCCCTTGCGGGCTCCTAGACCACATTTAAAATCGTTCTCGCATTCGGAATGTGATTAATGCTCAACATTTGTATGTATCGCGGGCTAGTGTTGAAGAGATTTTTTTCAGCCTCTGACTACAAATTCAGAAATCGCCATCACCATTTGTCCGCTTATGTGCGATACCGCACCGACCGAGGACGTTTTTAGGATAATCTTTTTGTCAGATCGTTATCGCAGTGTCTTTTTTGATTGAAGAGTCCCGCTAACTCTTCGGGGAATAGCGTGATTGCTCCCCTCTTTGATAATGTGTGGACGCACCACGCGATAGCGACATCAAACCGTCATCTTAAGCAGGAAAGTTGTTATTGGTAAATATCTGATTGCGTAAGCGATTAGAGGTGCTGGCGTTTCAGGGAACTACACCTGATCGTTAGTCGAATCTTAGTTGTCATGGTTTTTGTATTCAAAACCTATCTTTATGGACCGTTCGCCCTGAACTACCGAAGGGTTTCTTCAGCCTACCGAGATAGAGACTTTACTGGAGATTTTGTCATGAGATACCTTGTCAGATTTTTTTTCGCTTTTTTTTGGCCATTCGGGGAGTCGCTATTTTTACGAAAGCTTATTAGTGGCATTCCAGCTCCAATTGACGGCAAAAATTATTTGTATCCTTCAGAGTACAGAACCACAATTTCCTGCGACGACTTTAACTTGTCCCGATCCAACAAGGGGATCAGGATTTCGCTACGCAATGTCCTGGCACAGTCTCGCAATGCCTTGAGTTTTTCTCTGCAAGCTCCAAAAAAACGCCCGGCGCTTTGGCTATCGGTGACTAAAAATACGCTTCACTGCGTCCCGCTTCCAAAATTTTCAGCGGAAATTTTGAAGCTCGTCGAGGGGTTGCAGTTTTTTAGGGATAAAATGACAATTGCCGAAAAACGAAAAACCCTGCAAAGCCTCGCCTCAATCCCTATCCGGGTTTGCCACTTCCGTATTGTACAGTTACCAGAGTTCTCCTTGACCCATAGGCTTGGACAAAATGACGGTGTAGCAGCCAAAAATATTGATACTGCAACTTTGAGGAGTTCAACCATGAAAAAATTCGCTATTGCATCCCTAATTGCCTGGCCCGTGACGGCATCGCCCCCTTTCAACTCGGGCAATAGCACCAGAACGTAAAACAGAAATATCGATCGCCATGCGAGCAGATATCAACTTTTTGGAGGTAGGGCATGCCCTATAAAGATATAAACGATTTACCCCAAAGTGTGCGGGAACATTTACCAAAACACGCCCAGGAGATTTACCAAGCAGCTTATAACAACGCTTGGGACGAATACGGGCAGGACGAAGAACGGGCGCACCGGGTGGCTTGGAGTGCAGTCAAAAAGAAATATGAGAAGAATGAATCCAGCGGACAATGGGAAGCCAGGTAAAAGAGCCGGCAAAGCCTCGCCTCACCCCATATCCGGCTTTGCCGCTTCCGGATAGTACAGTTACCGGAGTTCTCCTTGGGCCACCGGCTCGGACAGAATGACGGCGTAGCGGCCAAACATATCGATATAGACTTTTTGAGGAGTTCGACCATGAAAAAATTCGCTATTGCATCCCTTGCACTCATAGCCTTGCCAATTGCTGGTATGGCTGCTACGGACCCAGCTACTGGTTCTCCAGGCGCACCAAAAATTGACCAATCTCAACCTGGATCCACTATGTCCGGTAAGGAACAAATTGCCGCGAAACATTTGGCGGCAGCTGCAGCTCATGAACAAGCCGCAATGCATCATAAGGCCGCCGCTGACGCTATGCAGCCTGAACAGGTAAAGGAACATGCCAAGGCAGCACAGAAAGAATCATCAATAGCTTGCGAAAAAAGCACAGAAGCTTTGATATCTTCAATGGAAAAGTAAACAGCAGTTTGATCTTACCGTAAGAAACGCCGATAACTGCTAAAGCCGCAGAGGAAATATACCGACGAAGCTGAGCGACGGTGAACAAAAATGAAGTTTCATCGTTGCCTCAACTTATCGGTGCGAAGTTAGAAATGATACCCGATTAGCAAGGAAGGTTGGCTAAACGAAATAGGTATGTATTACGAATTGGCTGTTTTGATTACCTCGATCCAGATAATTGGGAAGACGAGGATTTCGGTATCGATGGAATATCGCCCTTTCACAGCCTACAGGACCCATCCTGCCTGTATGTGCGCTACCGTACCGACTGCGGCTGGTTTTTCGCCTAAAGTAGTTTTAAGGTTTTTGGCGAATATTCGATATTAGCGTGTTACTGGTTGTGGAAACACCACCTGCTCGTTAAGCGAATCTTCGTCGGCTTGATTTTTGTATTTAGAACCTATCTCTGTAGACCGTTCGTCCTGAAGTATTAAAAGGTTTCCTCAGCTTACCGGAATAAGTACTTAAATTGGAGATTTAGTCACGAACACCTTAACTAGATTTTTTCACATTACTGGAGATTTACTCATGAAACACTTTATTAGATTTTTTTCCGCATTTTTTATGGCCCTGACATTAATGACTGCCGCAGGTTGCGCATCGACGCCAAGACATGAGGGAACTGGCGAGTATGTTGACGACAGCGTTATCACCACCAAGGTCAAAGCGGAGCTATTGAATGAGCCCAACCTGAGTTCCGGCTCTGTCAATGTTGAAACCTTCAAGGGTGTGGTTCAATTAAGCGGCTTCGTGCATGATCAAGCCGATATTAACAGAGCGGTCGAAATTGCACGCGGCGTCAAAGGCGTGAAGTCGGTCAAGAATGACATGCGACTCAAATAAAGCAGGAAACCATTATGGAAACACTAGATAAAGTATCCGATTCAGCGCATGAAGCTTACGACAAGATCACCAGAGCGAGCAGTCACGCTGTAGACGTGATTGGCGAAAAAGGAGAGCAACTGAAAAAAAGCGAGCAGCGCTTGATGAAGAATTGCCGCGGTTATATCAGCGACAACCCCATAACGTCGGTGAGTATCGCAGTAGCGGCCGGATTTCTGCTGAGCCGCCTGTTAAGCCGACGCTAGACCGTCAACCATCATGAGCCCCGAATGCCTTAAATGACACGCGGCTCAAATAGATAGGAAACCATCATGGAAACAATAGACAAAGCAGCTATTTCCGCACATGAAGCGGTCGATAAGATCGCCGGTGCAACCAATCAAGCCGCGGAAGCGCTTGGCGAAAAAAGAGAGCAACTGAAAAATACCGAACAGCAATTGATGGAGAATTGCCGCAGTTATATCACCGACAACCCCATAACGTCGATGGGTATCGCGGTGGCGGCCGGCTTTCTGCTGAGCCGCGTGTTGAGCGGCCGTTAAACCATCAAGCATCAATGGAAAGGGACGGCGTAGAGGATGATACTCCTGGGCAAACTGCAACACGCGGCAATCCGATGAGCGATTCCGGAGTGCTGGACGATGCCCAGTCGTTATGGAATGAGCTGCGTGGACTAACCCATGATCGTTTTCGACTCGCTGCGCTGGAAACGCAGCGGGCGGGTAAGAGCCTGGTGACCATGATCGTGGCGGGGGTGATGGTTGCCGGCTTGCTGAGCAGCGCGTGGCTGGGACTCATGGCCGCCGCCGTGCTGGAGCTGGTCAAAAATGGCATTGTGGTGAGTAGCGCCATACTGCTTGCCGTCGCTTTCAATTTTCTGCTCGCGCTGATCCTCTTTGTCGTGATACGCCGCAAAAGTCGATATCT
>Ga0265297_10007856_pt1 | contig 14543 bp, 14 predicted proteins | sample Munlanlwell13791_FD_192502 | JGI IMG/M metagenome (GOLD analysis project Ga0265297, IMG submission 192502) | Leachate microbial communities from a municipal landfill in Southern Ontario, Canada - Leachate well 137-91 | ecosystem: Engineered > Solid waste > Landfill > Unclassified | place... | reverse complement strand
TGCGCGGAGAGATGGAGGAGGACCCGCTCAGCTGGGGAGACATAGCGCACGCCGGGGAGCTGGAGGGCATAAGGGATGCGCTTGAGGGGAAGGCGAGCGCCCTCACGCTGGAGCAGGTGCTCGGGGCGGCGTTCAGGCTCAATGACGGAAGCGAGGTGATGGGCTCGGTTCTTTTCGGAGACAATGCCGAGGTGGAGGAGGCGGCGATAAGGGTGAGGAGCGACACTGCGGTGAAGCTCATGGACGCCCTCAGGATTAAGGGGACATTCAGCGCCTTCCTCATAAAGGGCGGGCTTGCGAGCGTCGCCGACATAAGCGCGAAGTTCGTGGACGTCGCAAGGAACCCGATGGCCTTCACCGTTGAGATAGACGGGAACAGGTACGCAGGCGTCCTCGCTTAGCAATAGCTTTTATATTTTTCTTCCCAAATCCCATCTGTGGGATTATGAATGATAAATTGAAGCTAGGGGTATTCCTCGTTCTCTTCTCGGCGCTTTCATTGCTGTTCTATTCGGTGAACCTTTCCTACATCTGGGGCTCGCAGGCGCAGAGCTTCACCATGTTCCAGTTCATCGGGCCTGTGGGCGGGGGCATACTCGGCCCGGGGATAGGCGCCGCGATTGCGGTCGCGGTTGATTTCGCGGCGAAAATCCTTCTTGGAAAGATGAGCTGGGACCTCGTGGGCTTCATAAGGCTCTTCATAGTCGCGGCCGCGGCGCTCTGCTTCGGGATGGTGCGCGAGAAGAAATGGGCGGGAATAATAATCCCGATTGCGGGAATGGCCCTGTTCTGGGCGAACCCCGTGGGGGCGGAGGCATGGGGATATGCGCTCCTGTGGCTCATCCCGGTTGCGGCTTCTTTCTTCGCATCCAATCTTTTTGCGAGGAGCCTCGCGTCCACATTCCAGGCGCACGTGATAGGCTCGCTGGCGTTCCTGTATCTTGTCGGCCTGCCTGCGGCGGCGTGGTGGGCGCTGATTCCGCTCGTGCTGGTGGAGAGGACCCTGTTTGCGGCGGGAATTTCCGTGACATATGTTTTCTTCAACAGCATGCTGAATTACATAATGGAAAGGCTGAACGTCAGGGCCGGGCTGGTGCGCATCGATCCGGCGTACGCATACCTTAAGGTGGAAAAATGAAGGCGGTTCTCGCATTCCCCGCGGAAAAGAAGAAGGACCTAACCCCGATATTGGAGGCGGACCCTTACGAGCCGGACAGCTTCGCGCGCGCTGGCTACAAGGTGAGGGACGGGGCGACTCTGGGGGAGAAGGCCGATACTATCTATCTATATATAAGCGCGGACGAGCACTTCATAAAAAAGGCGAAGGAGAAGCTCAAGCCGCTCATGCGCGAAATCCACAAGGACGAGGAGGAGCGCGTGCGGAAAAAAATAGAGGCGGAGGAGGAGGCCGCGGAGGGCGGCTTCGGAGCGATATTCGGATGATGGAAAATGGCTGAGGAGAAGAAAATCCCGAGGGGAATCCCTTCCTCCGAATCATTGTACTTTCCCGCGCACAACGCCGAGGAGTTCAGGCCCTTCCAGGACGCGAACGAGAGCCTCACGCGGAACCTGTGGAGGATGGACGACGTCGTGAATGTGGTCTTTTCCAAGAAATTCCAGCCCACTTACTACGAAATTGCGGTGAAGTTCCTCAACGCGCTTTCTGCGAAGCCGCACATGGACGGCGCGGACATAGGGAGATTCGTCTCGGAAAATGATGTGTCCAAGGCGACGTTCTACAACCGGGTGCTTCCGCGGCTTAGGCGCGTCGGGATGATAAAGGTGGAGCGCGAGACAATCGTCGCGGTTGAGAGCAGGCGGAAGTTCCGCCCGATGAGGATAAGCCTTAGCAAGGCGTTCGGGAACTGCTTCTACAAAATCGGGGACTCGTGGATAGCGATAGTGGACGAGGCAAGGATGAAAAAATAGCTATTTCTTTTTCTTGTTGTCCTTCCCCTTCATGATCTCGTCGAAAAGGCCCTTCCTCTCCTTCGCCTTCTCCTCCATCACCGCGGCTTTCTGCTCCACTTTCTTCTTCGCGGAGGCCGGGTCGAAGGAGGAATGCGCCGCCTTCCTGCGGCTTTCCTCCATGAGCTGCGTGCTGTCCGAAAGCAACTGCTTTATGCGGGACTTGGCCTCGGAAATCCTCTCCTCCAGGTCCGCGTCCTGCAGTTCCAGCCCGCGCAGCTTGTCGCGGTATTTCTCCTCGGATTTGGAGAGCTCGTCCAGGTATTTCTTCACGTACTCTAGCTCGGCCGCCTCCATGAGCTTGGATATCTCCTGCTGGTTCCCGGAGACGTACGCCTCAAGGTCGGTTATCTTCTTGGTGTAGTCCCTGCTGTATTCCCTGAACCAGCTTTCCACCTTTTCTATCTCCTCGAGGTCCTTCCTCAGGTCCTCAAGCGTCCTGACCTTCCTCTCAAGGCCGGTTTGAATAGTGTCTATCCTTTCGGCGAGGAGGGTGCGCGCATCCACCACTTCGCCCAGCGCGTCCTCAAGCTCGGACATCTTGCGCTTCGCCTCCTCCATCTGCCTCTCGTTCTCCTGCACCGCGTTGCGTATGCTCTCCTCGTTGGACTGGATGGAGCCAAGGAGCTCCTTCAGTTCGAACATCTTCGCGCGCTCGCGCATCGCTTCTTCTTCCCCCTTTGAAATCTGCTCGTCCAGCTCCTCGGCGACCTCCTGCACGGTGTCCGCCCTGTCGTCGAGCTGGCCCCTGGTCTTTGAAAGTATTGAGCGCGCCTTCTCCTCCACCTGGCGCACGGTCTTCTGGAGCTTCTCCAGCTCCTCCATCTGCTCGGGGAGGCCCGCGGCCTTCTCCTTCGCCTCCATTATCTTCTTTTCCTTTTCAAGAATTGCGAGCTGGATGTTCTCGAGGCTGGCCTCGAATTCCTTCTCAAGGGGCAGGTAGCCCTCCCTGTACATGCGCTCCTTCTCCCCCTCAAGCTCCTTGAGCTCCTTTTTGCTGTCCCTTATGAGCTGGAGGTATTCGTCCAATCTTCCTTTCAGGCTTTCCGCCTCCACCGGATGGAGTTCAAGGAACTCGCTTTTTTTCAGCTCCATCCTGGGCTCGTGCTCCTCCCTCTTTTTGGAATCGGATTTCTTCTCCTCCTTGTGGGCGTGCTTCTTTTCCTCCCTTTCCGGCTTCTTGTCTTCAACCGGCTTGCCCTTGAACTGGAGCCTCTTGAACTCTTTCTCCTCTTCGCGCCTCCTCGGCATCTCCTCTTCCGCGGAACGCCTCGAGGTCTCTATGTACTCCTCCTCCAGCGGGGCGAGCTCCTCGGTGGTGAAGGGGCGGAACTTCTCCTCCTCTTCCTCCTTCTCCTCGACAATCATCGCCGGCGGGACGCGCTCCGCCCTCGCCTCCCTGTGCTCCCTGGGCGCCTCCTTCCGTTTCTCCTCCTTCGGCTTGGGGGCGGCCTCGCCTGCCCAGACGGCATAAACCTTCGTGAGGCTGTGCTCTATCTTGATTAGGCCCTCGTCCTCCAGGATGTGGAGCCACTTTTCCACCTCCTTGGGGTTCATCTTAAGCTCCTTCGCGAGCTTGCTGAGTTCGACCCTCCTCTGGGTCGCAACAAGGTGCATCAATCGGTCGATGTCGGTAACTATCAAAAAGTTTTCCTCATCAACCTCTATCATCAGGCTCCGACCTCTGGAATTACCCTGAAGCTGCCGGACAGCTTCATCGTCGCCTTCTTGAACGCCCTCTGGACGAACGGCTCGTTGGCCTTGTAGGTGGAGACGGTGAAGAGCGCCTGGCCCTTCCTGAGCCTCGCGGCCCTGTCCACCGGCTTGCCGAACGCCTGCCTCATCCCCTTCTGGATGCGGTCAGCTCCCGCACCCGCGACCATCTTGTTTTCCCTGAGCACCTGGTGGGGATATACGCGCACCAGGAAGAAATAGTTGCCCGCCGCCTTGGTCTCCAGCTCCTTGTTCGCGCTCTGCCTCGCGCTCTCTATGGAGTTGTCCCTCAAGACAATGTCCTGGTCAACGACGAGGCTGACGGTGTAGTCGAAATCCGGCTTCGTGGCGCCCATCCTGTAGACGTTAAGGTCCTTGTGGGGCATCGCCTTTATGTATGATTTTCTCGGCTTCTTCTGTGAAAATCTTGTCCACGCCCTTTTCTTGGGCTCCCGTATGCATCTTGCTGGCCTGAGTCCCATGTTATCACTCTTCTTTTTCTTTCGGTATATTTATTCAGCGTCATATTTATAAACTATCGGGAGAGTTCCGGGTTTTTGCCGCCATTCACAAGCGTGAGCTGGGCCCTGCGGCCCATATGCCTAGCGGAGGAGGGCGTGTGCCTGCGCGGGATTGGGCGCGGCTGGTCCGGATGATGGCGCAACGGGGCGAACTTCTCCATTATGTCCGCGGCTCTCCCTTTCTCGTCCTGGCCGCAAACGGCCCCTGCCTTCCGCACCGCCTTCTCCACAAGCGCGCGGAGATTTTCCGGAGCGATGCGGCACCTGTTGTCGATTCTCACCCTGCCGAAAAGCTCGGCCAGGGCCTCTGCCCGGTCCGGGTCGCTCTCGCCGCATCCGGACTCGCAGTACTTTTCGTCATGCCCCTGCACGAGGAGGCCTACGATCAATTCGTTGGAAAGCCGCACGCTCTCCGAAACAAGAATGCGGTGCGCCTCGGGGGTGTTGGTTATGAGCAGTTTTTCGCTCGCATACCTGCGCATCTCCTCCGAGTCGCTGCCGAGCAGCGCAGTGAGGGCGGAGAACGCCTCTTTCTCCCTGTTGCTTATGAGCAGCCTGTCAACCAGCGCGTCAATCCAGTCGTCAAAGTGGTCGAATTGCCTGAGGAGCGCCGGGTCTTTTGCCACATCGATGAGGACGGAAAGCGCCCGCTTGTTTTTCAGGAGGACCAGCGCCTCGACCACATAAAACCTTGTGCCAATGTCGCCCTCGTACCTGGAGAAGAGGCTCTCCAGGATCTCAAATGCCGTATCCGAGGTTTCCCTGGGAGATGCGCAACGCCTGCAAAGATTGCTCATGACGGCGACCCATCTCGCCTCCAGGTCGCGGTCTCCGCGCATGTCAACCTCGCGGTGCACCTTGAAAATGTCGTTGAGCAAAAATGGGTTTGGGGGGCCTCTGTCTGCGTTTTCAATTGCCTGTTCGGCGCTAAACCTGTTCCTTCCCATATTGCATATTATTCGTGCAAAATCTATAAAAACCATTCCTTTACAGAAATTCCTACTCATCACTTGTTGAAATAGGCGTGGAACTTCTCCGTTAGGAAAAGCCTGGAGCTCCTGCCGTCGGGCTTTGCGGAGACGAAGCCCTTCTCCACCAGCTCGCGCACCTCGTCGTAAATCATGGGGCCTATCTTCCTGCTCATCTCGGATTTCAAGAGCCCGTCGTGCCCCGCGATGTAGGAAAGGCTGCGCAGCGCGCCGTGGGAGAGCTCGGCCTCCTGCGCGAACGTTTTCACCTTCTCAAGGTATGCGTCCCGCACGCGCATCACGTATTTTTCCCCGACCTGCACGATTTCCAGCGAGCTTCCCGCGTTGTCGTAATCCGTTTTCAGCTCGTCAACCATTGATTTGACGTGGCCGGGCGCGGCGATGCCGGTGAGCTTGCAGAAATCCGAGAGTGAAAGTTCCTTCCCGCTTATGAAGAGCGCGGCCTCTATCAGCTTTTTCCCGTCTTCCATGCAAAAACCTCAGTTCACCGGCGGGGCGGCGGGGGTTCCTGGCCTCGCGTTTCCGGCCTCTTCGCCATCGGCGCCGGCGCCCATCTCCGCTTCCCCGGCCTCCAGCTCGGCGTCAACGGGCTCGGGGAGCGCATCCGGCTCTTCCGCATGCGTTCCGTTGCCCTCCTTTCCATTCCCCTCTTTTCCGTTCCCGTTCGCCTCGTGGCCGTTCAGGTTTATGAAAATCTCCCCGAAGAACTTGTCCTGCCTCAGGTATACGCTCTTCCTCTGCGCGAGGTGGAGGAGCGGGGTGATTGCCGAGACCACCCCGTCCGCGCCCCCTCCGTTGATGAGCGATGAGAAGAGGATTATGCCTTCCGAATCCGCGCCTCCCTTAAGGCGCGCATGGAGCTTGTCTATCTCGCTTTCTATGTCGTAATTGTCGAGGTCCAGCTCTATGGTCGGCATCTGCGCCGCCACCTTTTTCGGCCTCTCCGCGGAATCGTATTTTATCACGCGCTCCATCTCGCCCATGAGCTCGTTGAGGGTTATCTGCCTCTTGGGGGGTATCCTCCAGGAGAGCGTGAGCTCGGGGAGCGCGCCCTCCGCCGGCTCCTCCGGCGGCGCATCGGCAAGCTGCGGCTCGGCGTAGAAGCGTATCGCGTTGCTCTTGTATTTCAGAAGGATCGCGCAGGCGAGGATGATGTTCGCGGGTATGTGGAAATCAAATTTCTCCATCTTCTTCACGTAATTGAAGAACGAGTCCGCCACCACGACCAGGTCTATGTTCCACGGGTCCAGCTTCTCGCTCATGACCAGCTCTACCAGAACCTGTTTCCAGCTCGGTTTCGCAACGATGGATGTTATGGGGAGGTCCATACTGCGCTTATTAAAAGGTTTCATTTTTATATTCCTTTTGGTGTTCATATGGAATTTGAAAATGCCGCTGTTTTTGACGGGGAGGAGCCGCTTTCAAAGGCGCTCAATGAGATACTCACAACGGGGACCGTGGCGGTTGTCACGGATAAGGGGAAATACTATGGAATCATCGACGACAGGGAGATGCGCGGGGGCATCTCGGACTCCAGCAAGGCGAAATGCATAAACCTGGCGGTGCGCGCGCCGTGCATAGACGAGAAGGTGGGCGCATACGAGATGATGGGGAGGTTCCTTGCGGGGCACTTCAAGGCGCTTCCGGTCACGAGGGCCGGCCGTGTCATCGGGCTGATGACGAGGTCCATGCTGATGCAGAGGCTCATAGTCGAGAAGGCGGTGCCGAAGATAGGCGTGGAGATAATAATGAACACCCCGATCTACACGGTGGATTATAACGAGAGCGTGGGCGTGGCCAGGAGGATAATGAAGACTTCCAATGTGCACAGGCTTGCGATTACGCAGAACAACCGGGTCGTCGGGACCGTTTCAACGATGGATTTCTCCCGCGTCCTGCTCAAGCCGAAGGGGAGGGACTTCATGTTCATCAGGGAGGTGGACAAGATGGACGCGAAGCCGGTGCACGAGTTCATGAGGGACAAGTTCGTGAGCGTGAACCAGGAGGACACCCTGCACGTGGCCGCGGACAGGATGGCCGCGAACAACGTTTCCGCGGTGGTGGTGATGGGCGGCCCCAAGGCGGTGGGCGTGGTGACGGCGCGGGACGTGATGAAGTTCATACTCGGGCTGCACGCGGAGAAGCCGGAGGTCTTCATAAGCGGGCTCGGCCAGGACGAGATGGAATATTTCGACGACATAAGGGGGGAGCTCAAGAACTCCGTGAAGAAGTTCGGGGAGGCCTTCGAGATAGACAACATCAGCGTGAGGATAAAGAAGGGCAAGTCCACGTATGTTGTGACGACGCACGTGGCGGTGGAGCAGGACCCCATACGGCTGAAGGTGGAGGCATACGACCTCAAGAGCGCGATTGCGGGCACTGCCGCAGAAATAAAAAGCCTTCTGACCAAGAAGAAGAACCACATGAAGACGAACAAGCGCCCGTTCCCTTCGGAGGAGGCATGAACATGAGAGGACAGGTAAGCAACGAGCTTCTGGTCGTGGTCGGCTTCATACTAATCCTTTTCATACCCCTGATGTTCGTGATGTATCTCAAGCTCGGGGATGTGAACAACGACCTTTCCCTTCTGCAGATGCACTTCTCCGCGGCCCGCATCGCCTACCTCATCAACGCGATAGGGTACATGGGCGAGGGCTCCGCGATGATAACCGAGATTTATGTCCCGGAGAACATCAAGCGGGTGGCCTTCAACCCGAACGAGGTCGTGTTCACGGCGAATGTCCGCGGCGCGGACAACGACGTGGCGCAGCCGACGGGCTTCACGATAAGCTCCTCGGGGGACATAACCCGGCCGGGAAGGTACAGGATAGAGATAGTGAACACGGGGACCGGAGTGAGCGTCGGGATAGCTTCTTCCGAAGAGATCACAGCATGACTTCCCTTCCGCGCGCCTCTTCTATTATTTCCCCCCCGTCCAAAACAAGTTTGCCCCGGAATACCGCCTTTTCAGCCTTTCCCTTAAGGCTCATCCCCTCGTAAGGAGTCCAGCCGCATTTGCTCTGCATGCTTTCCGCGCGCACCTTCCACTCTTTTTTCAGGTCCACGAGCACCAGGTCCGCCTGGAAGCCGGGCGCTATTTTTCCCTTCCCCCTTATGTTGAATATGCGGGCGGGGTTTTCGCACATCCTGGATATTATCCATTCCATCCGGATCTGCTTCCGGTTGTACGCGTCCAGCATCAACGCGAGCGAGGTCTCCAGCCCGGGGAAGCCTGCGGCCCCGCCCTCCTTTTCTTCCGGAAGGTGCGGGGCGTGGTCGGTTGAGACGTAATCCACGGAACCGAGGGCGGCCCAGAATTTTTTCCTCTCGGCCTCCCCGCGCACCGGGGGGTAGACGTTCCCGAAGCTTCCGAGCTGCGCTATTTTTTTCTCTTCAAGGAACAGGTAATGCGGGCACGTCTCCACGAAGGATTTTTTCCATTTCTTAGCAAGTTCCGCCTCTTTCGCCGTGCTCGCGTGCGCGATGCAGATTGTGCGCCCGGATTTTTCCGCGAGCATCGCCGCCTTCGCAACCGCAACCTGCGCCGCGAGCGGGGTCCTTCCCTCCGCATCCATTATCGTCTGGTCCTCCGCGTGCACCACGATGGGCCTCTCCTTAGGGAAATTCTGGAAATGGAGGAAGATGAGCTTCTCGTCCGGAAGGGACAGGTCGCCGGTGGTCTTTCCCATGTATATTTTGAGGGAGCCCGGCCCCGCCCTCCTGATCTCGCCAAAATTATCCGCGCCTGCGCCGAAATGGAACCCGTAGTCGCAGACCGCCTTCCTGGAGGCGAGGGCGCGCTTCTCCTCCAGCCTTTCCAGCGTGGTGGTGGGCGGATTGTTGTTCGGCATGTCCAGCACGGTGGTTATCCCCCCCGCGATTGCCGCCCTTGTGCCGGAATGGAAATCCTCCTTCTGCGTGGCCCCCGGGTCGCGGAGGTGCACGTGCGCATCAATCAGCCCCGGAAGCACCAAACAGCCGGAGGCGTCGATGCCATCCCCGGAAAAATGGCCCAGGGACTTTATCATCTCCCCTTCAATGAGAATGTCCTTCTCCGTTATTTTCCCTCCCAGGAAAAATTTGGCGTTCTTTACCAGCATCGCTTATCCGGCGCGGGGGAAATATAAAAAGTTATCACTTTTTCTTCTTCTGGAGGAATACGCCGAACGGCGAGAGGGCCGCCTCCGCGATGAAACCCAGCGGGGAGAGCGAAAACGCCCTTATGAACTTGTGCCATGTCTTGCTGTACCACTTGTTCCTCTCGTTGATGAGGCCGAGCAAATCCTTGAACGCCTCCTTCTCCCCGGGGCCCATCTTGCTATCGGTTATCTTCTTGTGCTCCTTGCCGTCTATGACCGTGAGCTCCTCCTGCTTGCCTATCTGCTTCTTCGCCTGCTCGTACCAGGGCGGGAGCGAGGACTTCTTCTTCCCTATGGCCGCGAGGAAATCCTTCGAGGTTATGTTCCTCTCCTTTCCGCTCCTGAACGCCTCCCTCCACGGGATCGCCGCGGCCTCCTCCACCACGGCCTTCAGGTCCGAGGATGCGTAGCCGGCGGTCGCGAGGGCGAGCCTCCAGTACGGGATGAAGCTTGCGAGCGGGAGCTTCTTGGCGTGCATGCGCAGGATGGCATACCTGGAGACGATGTCGGGCTCGGGCAGGTAGATGGTCTTCCCGAACCTTCCGCTCCTCCTCAGGGCTGGGTCCACGTCCCACGGGGCGTTTGTGGCCGCGATCACCAGGACGTTCTGGTTCTGCGCCTCTATCCCGTCCATCTCGTAAAGCATCTGGTTGACGGCCATCTTCATGTACTGGGCGCCCTCCTGCTGGTCCCTCCTTCCGCCGATCGCGTCCACCTCATCGAAGAAGAGTATGCAGGGCGTGTTCTTGCGAGCGGTCTCGAATACCTTGTGGATGTTCTTTTCCGTGTTGCCGACATACATGTCCAGCAGGTCCGAGAGTTTAGCGTTTATGAAAGAGGATTCGCACTCGCCCGCGGCCGCCTTCACGATGAAGGTCTTTCCGCACCCGGGCGGGCCGTACATCATGATGCCCCCTCCGCCGAGCTTCCCGTACTTGCGGGCGAGCTCCGGCTTCGCCATGGGGTATATGACCGCCTCGCGGATCTCCTCCTTCATCTTCTCCATGCCCGCGACGTCGTTGAAGTTCATGTTGGGCTTCTTGAGGACCTTTATCTCTGAAGTCCCGCCCTCGCCTCCGGCCCCGCTCTTCTGCTTGCTCTTGGCGGACTCCATGTGGGTGCGCGCCTCGGCAAGGCCGGGGTTCAGCTCCAGGGCCTTCTCGTAATCCTTTATGGACGCGTCCAGGTCTCCCGCATACTCGTATGCGAGGCCCCTCAGGTGGTACGCCTCCGCGAAATCCGGCTTGAGCTTCACAACTTTCGTGAAGTCGTCAACCGCCTTGTCGTAGTCCTCCAAAGAGGCGTAGGAAAGGGCGCGGTTGTAGAGCGCCTTCAGGTAATTCGGGTTTAGCATCACCGCCTTGTCGTAGTCCTTTATGGCGCTGGCATAGTCCTGCTTCCTGTAAAAGGCGTCCCCCTTGTTGTTGTAGATGTTCGGGTTCTTCGGGTCCAGCTCCGCAGCCTTGCTGTAGTCCGCTATTGATTTGTCGTAGTTCTTCAATTGGTAATAGCATAAGGCGCGGTTGAAATAGGCTTCTGAAAAGACGGGGTTGAGGAGAATGGCCATGTTGTAGTTCTCAATCGCCTTCTCGTAATCCCCCTTCTCGAAAAAATCGTTCGCGATTTGATAGTAGCTCATCGCGTCCACTAGTTGGGGTTTCTTCTCCGCCATCAAATCACGAAGAAAGTAATCTCCTCACCCTTTTTTAAGCTTTTATGTGGAGAGAAAACCATGGACCCAAAAAAGGGAGGCTGGGGGCTGGAAGCCGGATGCCGGAAGGGCCAGGCGGCGGCCGAATACCTGGTCACATACGGCTGGGCGCTCCTTGCGCTGGTCGTGATAATCGCAATCATACTCTCAACCGGGGTCTTCAACCCGTCCTATTTCATATCCGAGGAGTGCGTGCTCCAGCCGGACATAGCCTGCACCGGACACCAGATGTACCGCACGGGCGGGGACCAGGACGCCGTACTGCTCATAGGGGTGGAGAACCGCCTCGGCTACGACATTAAGCTGGCCAACGTGGAGATAACCACGAACGACCTCGGGGTAGCAGGGGAAAGGGTTTTGGAGCCGCAGGGAGGGGTTCCGAAAGTCATGAAGCAGGGCGACAATGTCACGCTCACCTATGTGATAACCGGGGAAAAACAGCCTGCCGTGGACTCCATGCAGAGGATGCGGGTGGAGCTTACTTATTATTCCTGCGCAAGGGAGGTGAATTCTGAGTGCATCGCGAGCTCTGAATACATGCACACGGTCGCAGGAAGGATAACCGCAAGGGTCGCGAAGGCGGATTAGCCCTTTATGAAATCCAATAGTTTTTTCGCATTTTCCGGGGAGGCCAGGATGCATTCGTCCAGTTTTCTGGAGAGTTTCCTCATGAACTCATGCCTCTCGCTTTCGGAAGGCATTTCCACGAGCTTTCCAATCACAACATCGCAGAACCCGGCGAGCTCCGCGGGCGGGAGGCGCATGCGGAGAATTTTGCATAGATTATCCTTGCAGAAGGAGTCCGGGTGGCCCAGCCTCTCCGCATATTCCGCGGTTGCGCGCACCGCGGCATTCAGCTCGTCCAGGGTTTCGCATTCCCTGAGCACACACGAGAAGGAGAATTGGAAAAAACCGGCTACGTCCATCCCTTTCCGGTTCAGTTCAACCGCAAGTTTCGCGAACGAGCCCAGCCATGAATCGTAGTTTATCGAAAAGTCCTCCTTCCTCACCGCTATGGAGATGAGCTGGGTGAGCGCCTTCTTGGAGCCCTCCCCATATTTTGAGCCGAAGTTTTCCACCATCTCCCTTGCGGCCCCGTAGAATTTCCTGGAAAGCCGGCCCAGCGCCTTCGTCCTCACCGCGCCTATTGAATCCGCGAGTTCGGCTGGGTCCAGGTGCCTCTCAAAAAGGCTGTTCAGCCTGTCGGCGCCTTTCTCGGCCTTGGCCATCATCGCCTTGGTTACGGGAAGGGAATGCCTCTTCATAATATCCTATAAATAGAAACAGGATAAAAAGCTATTCCGGAACCGGCTCCGCTTCCGAGAAATCCATCGCGAATTCTCCCTCGCTTATTTTGACTTCCTTCACGCGTGCGATGTTCTTGAACTCCTCCACGAGCTCGGAGTGCATCGGCTTCGGAAGGGTTATGGAAACCCTTGAAAGCCACGTTGCCTGGGAGAGCTTGCTTGCGGCCTTGTGCTGCCTCGCCTGCGAGACGAGCACGCGGAGCTGCTCCACCTCCAGATGGTCTCCCGCGTGCCTTTCGCCGGGCTTCGGCCAGGGCGCATAATTTACGGATTTACCCTCCTTTCCTCCGAACATCTCCGTGTATAATTCCTCGGATATGTGCGGGGTGAACGGCGCCATGAGCTTTACGAAATCATATAGCACCATGTGCAGGACATGCTGCGCAGCGTGCTTCGCTTCGGCATCCTCCCCATAAATCCTGTACTTCACATACTCCAGGTAATCGTCGCAAACATCGTGCCAGAAGAAGTTCTGCAGGATCTTCACCGCGGAATGGAACTCGTATTTTTCCATGGCTTCCGTGGCCTGCTCGGTCACCTGGTTGAGGCGCTCCAGCATCCACCTGTCCACCTTTTTCAGGTGCGGCTTCCTCTTCCCGTCAAATCCCTGCAATGAGATTTCGATGAACTTTGCCCCGTTCCACCACTTGTTCAGGAATGTTTTCGCGAATTTTATGTCCTCGAAGGAGAAGGGGCGGTCCTTGGCCATTGCCCCGCTCATGGCGGCCCACTGCCTCAGCGCATCGGTCTGGTAGTCCCTCAAAAGTTCGGTGGGCTGAATCACGTTGCCTAATGATTTGCTCATCTTCTTCCCGTCCGGGGCGAGGACGTTCCCGTTCAAAAGAATGGTTTTCCAGGGGGGCTTTCCGGTGAGCGCCAGCCCGCTCCTGTAAATCGTGTAGAACGCCCAGGTGCGCACTATCTCAACGCCCTGCGGGCGGAGTGAAGAGGGGTACAAATCCGGGTTCTTCATCTCCGGCCAGCCGGCTATTACCAACGGGGTGATGGAAGAATCGACCCAGCAGTCGCACACGTCCGTTTCCGGCTTCATTGGCTCGCCGCATTTCGGGCACTTGTGCTCCTTCGCTCGCTCGGGCGAGAAGGGAAGCTCGTCCTCTCCGCACGGTAGCACGGATTCGCATTTTTCGCAGTGGTAAAAAGGGATTGGGGTCCCGAAAATCCTCTGCCTGGATATCACCCAGTCCCATTCCACGGAATCCGCCCAATCGTAAAGGTAATGTATGCCGAAGGAAGGGACCCACTCTATCTTCTCCGCCATTTTTTTGATTTCGTCCCTGTGCTTCGTGATGTCCGCGAACCACTGGTAGGATTGCACGAACTCAACCGGATGCTTGCACCTGTCGTGCAGTTTTATCGTCTGGGCGAGCGGTTCCTGCTTCACCAGCTTCCCTTTTTCCTTGAGCATCCCTATTATGGTTTTCTTCGCTTCTTCCACATTCATTCCGTCAACGATTCCGGTGTTCTGCATCTTCCCCCAGGGCGCGATGGTTTCAATAACCGGAAGCCTGTGCCTGTACGACCAGATGACGTCCATCTTGTCCCCGAATGTGCAGACCATCAGCAATCCGGTGCCGAAATCCTTGAGCACGTCCTTGTCCGCGATTGCGGGCACCTCCTTTCCGAGCGCGGTTGTGATTTTCTTTCCCGCGAGGTGCTTGTATCTCTCATCATCCGGATGGAACATCACAGCTACGCACGCGGGCATGAGCTCCGGGCGGGAGGTCGCTATTTCCAACGGCTCCCCCTCCGGCCCCGTGAATATGAAATAGTTCAGAAGCGTGGTTCTTTCCACGTCCTCGGTGTCCGTTTTCGCGAGGGCGCTCCTGCACCTTGTGCACCAGTAGACCGGGTGCTTGGCCCGGTACACCATTTTTTTTCCGTGCATCTGCAGGAGGGAGAGCTGGACTTTCCTATGGTATTCCGGGTCCATTGTCCTGTACTGGTAGTCCCAGTCGGGGGAATATCCCATCCTCACCATGGACTCCTTCATCTTCGCAATCATTTCTCCGGTGAATTCCACGCATTTCTTCCGGAATTCCGGAGGAGGAAGCTTTCCGTATTTCTTCTCCACTTTCACTTCGGTGGGGAAGCCCTGCGTGTCCCATCCCTGGGGGTAGAAGACGTTGAAGCCGTTCATCCGCTTGTAGCGGGCGACGAAATCAAAATATGCATAT
>Ga0265297_10007855_pt1 | contig 14543 bp, 12 predicted proteins | sample Munlanlwell13791_FD_192502 | JGI IMG/M metagenome (GOLD analysis project Ga0265297, IMG submission 192502) | Leachate microbial communities from a municipal landfill in Southern Ontario, Canada - Leachate well 137-91 | ecosystem: Engineered > Solid waste > Landfill > Unclassified | place... | reverse complement strand
GTACATCAACTTCATCTTCGGCAATGCGTATGTCAGCGACGTTATCCGGGCAGCGGTAAAACCGGGATACGGGAACCTTGAGAAGAAGACAGAGCGGGTCGTGCTCGAACATACCAGTGCAAACCCGAACGGGCCGCTGCATGTTGGGCACATACGGAACTCGATCATCGGCGACACGCTCGCCCGGGCGTTCCGGAAGGCCGGCTACCCGCTGGAAGTCGAGTATTACGTCAACGACATGGGCCGGCAGATCGCCATCGTGGTCTGGGGATTCAACAACCTGGACAGCACGCAGCTGCCGGGCGAGAAGGAAGACGCCCACATCGCCCGGATCTACATTGCGGCAAACCGCGAGATCGAGAAGGACGAAGGGATCACCCAGCAGGTCAATGTCCTGATGCAGCGCGTGGAGAGCGGCGACCCGGCAACCGTGGAGAAGTTCAAGAAAGAGGTCTCCCGCTGCCTGGACGGGTTCCGGGTCACGATGAAGGACCTCAACGTTACCCACGACAAGTTCGTCTGGGAGAGCGATTTCATCCGGAACGGGAGCACCGAAGAGATCATCGGCCGGCTCAAAGAGAAGCCGCAGGCCCGGCAGGACGAGACGCTCTATCTTGACCTCTCCGAATTCGGCTTCGAGAACAAGTACGTCATCCGCCGGAGCGACGGGACATCGGTCTACGCAGCCCGCGACCTCGCATTCCATGCATGGAAGGGGAAGAACTTCGACCGGGTCATCGATGTGCTCGGCGCCGACCACAAGCTCATCGGGGCGCAGCTCCAGTGCACCATGAAGGTCCTGGGCGAGAAGGTCCCGGAGATCGTCTTCTTCGAGTTCGTCTCGCTTCCCGAGGGCTCGATGAGCACCCGCGCCGGTAAGTTCGTCTCGGCTGATGACCTGATTACGGAGGTCCGGAAACGAGCTTTCGATGAGGTGACGGTACGGAGGCCGGAACTTCCCGAGGACGAACGCAGGAAGATCGCAGCCGCGGTCGGCCTTGCCGCCATCCGCTACGACATCGTGAAGGTCTCTCCCGAGAAGAGCACGGTCTTTGACTGGAAGGAGGCCCTCGACTTCGAGCGGCAGAGCGGCCCCTACATCCAGTACGCTCATGCCCGTGCATGCAGTATTTTTGAAAAAGCCGGGGACTTTACTGAATGCTTCGATCTCGAGACCGAACAGGAGATCGCGCTCGCGAAGCAGATCGCCCGCTTCCCGGGCATCATCGAGAGGGTTGTTGCCGAACTCCGTCCGAACCTGCTGGCCATCTATGCCCGCGAACTTGCCGACACCTTCAACTCGTTCTACCACTTCGAGCAGGTCTTGAAGAGCGAGGGAAAGGTTCGGGATCGGCGCCTGACGCTCGTTCTTGCGGTCCAGAACACGCTGAAAGAATCGCTCGAAACGCTCGGGATCGATGCCATCCGATCCATGTGAACCCCTGAGAAAACAGGGTTACCAGTTTTTTTCTCCCACGTCAACAGCCGCGCTCAAGCCGTGCATGTGGTGCAAGCGGGCGCTTGCCGGCGGCGATATGTGCTACAAGCACCAGTTCTACGGGATCGACAGCCACCGCTGCGTCCAGCTGACCCCGACCCTCCGGTGCAACCAGCGCTGCCTCTTCTGCTGGCGCTCGTTCGAGCACGAGCCCGTTGAAGCGGAAGAGTGCCCGCCCGCAACCCTCCTTGCCGGCATCCACCGGTTCCAGAAGAAGGCGCTTGCCGGCTACAACGCAGTGCTCGACAACACCGTGACAGAAGAGCGATGGAAAGAGGCACTCGACCCGAAGCATGTCGCTATCTCGCTCTCAGGCGAGCCGACGCTCTACTCGCAACTGCCGGAACTCATCGATCTCTTCAACAGCAAAGGGTACACAACGTTCGTTGTCAGCAATGGTACGAACCCGGAGATGCTCCGGCGCTGCAGCCCGTTCCAGATGTATGTCTCGCTCGACGCACCGGACAAAGAGACCTACGAGCGGGTCTGCCGCCCGATGGGGGACTACTGGGAACGGGTGAATGAAAGCCTCCGGCTCCTCGGTTCACGAAGGTCCGCGGTCAGGATCACGCTCGTGAAGGGGCTTAACGATGTTACCCCGGAACGGTACGCTGCGATCCTGCAGGATTCGGGAGCCCGGTTCGTGGAGATCAAAGGATACATGTATCTGGGATACAGTAGAAACCGTTTGGTCAGAGAGAATATGCCGGAGCATGCCGCGGTTCGCACCTTTGCGGAGAAGGTGGCTGCTGCATGCGATTACCGGTACAAGGATGAGAACGAACTGAGCAGAGTGGTTGTTCTGGAGCGGAAGAGATGAGATTCAATCCTGATGACTGGAAGAAAAAAGCGCACGAGAACTTCGAAGGGGCATGGCACGAAGGACCGTCGGTCCTGACCCCGGCATCGCACGCGGAGACCTACCCGTGCAAGGGATACAAGCGGGCGCAGGCGCACCCGGTCTTTGCCACCATCCACAAGCTCCGCGAGACCTACCTTTCGATGGGGTTCGATGAAGCGGAAGTCCCGGTCATCATCGACGAGAAGGACATCTACCGCCAGTTCGGCCCCGAGGCGATGGCCGTGCTCGACCGGGTCTTCTACCTCGGGGGCCTCCCGCGCCCGAACGTGGGGATCGCCCGGGACCGGCTCGACAGGATCAATGAGATCCTCGGAAAGACCATGGCTCCTGCGATCGAAGAGAAACTCCGCGAGACGCTCCATGCCTACAAGAAGTCCGAGATCGACGGCGACGAACTGACCTTCGAACTCTCTAAAGTCCTTGAGACCGATGACGGGGTTGTCGTCCATATCCTCGACGCTGTCTTCCCGGAGTTCCGCGAGCTTGCCCCGGAGTCCTCGCGCTCCACGCTCCGGAGCCACATGACGAGCGGCTGGTTCTTAACGCTTGGGGCGATTTGGGACAAGAGCCCGCTGCCTCTCCGGATGTTCTCGGTGGACCGGTGCTTCCGGCGCGAACAGGCCGAAGGGCCGACACGGCTCATGACCTATCATTCAGCCTCCTGTATCGTTGCCGGGGACGACGTGACCATTGAAGACGGTAAGGCCGTGAGCGAAGCCCTCCTCTCGGCATTCGGGTATACGGATTTCCGCTTCCAGCCGGACGATAAGCGCTCGAAATACTACATGCCGGACACCCAGACCGAGGTCTATGCCCGGCACCCGGTCCACGGCTGGGTCGAGGTGGCCACCTTTGGCATGTACTCCCCCTCGGCACTCGCGGAATATGGCGTCGGCGTCCCGGTCATGAACCTGGGGCTCGGCGTCGAGCGGATCGCCATGATCGCGTACGGCGCAAACGATCTCCGGCAGCTCGTGTACCCGCAGTTCTTCCCCCGCCCGATCTCCGACCGCGAGATTGCACGGGCAGTTCGCCTGAAGGAAGAGCCTTCGTCTCCCGAAGGGAAACTGCTTACAAAGGCAATCGCGAAGGTTGCAGCGGCGAACGGTACCGCCCAGGGGCCGTGCTCGTTCGATGCCTGGGAAGGCACCCTTGCCGGGACACCGGTAAAGGTCGTTGTTGAGGAGACCGAATCCAATGCAAAACTCTGCGGACCGGCCTGCGCAAACGAAATTTTCGTCCACGACGGATCGGTGCTGGGTGTGCCGGATGCCGAGAAGTGGAAGCAGGTGCGGACCGAGGGAGTCCCGACCGGCCTCTCCTACCTTTCCGCGGTGTCGGCCCTTGCCGCTGCCCGGATCGAGGAGGCGGCCAGGTGCGGAAACGCGACAACAGTCCAGGTCAAGATGGCAAAGCTGCCCAGTGACATCAACCTGAAGATCGATGAATACGCGATGCGCTTTGTCACGGACAACAAAAAGAAAGTGGATGTCCGGGGACCGGTCTTCCTCTCGGTCCGCTCAACAATACTCTCCTGATCTCTTTTTTGTTACCCGTCCTGTAAAAGAACGTCCCCTTCCGTCCTGAACCCGAAATTCCCGTGCGGGACTTTCATCTCGAACCGGGCGCCTTCTCCTTCGATACCGCATTCCCGGATCTGGATACCGGTGATCGCGAGGATCTCGCGGATCAGGTACAGGCCAAGGCCGGTATTCTGGAAATATTCACGCCGGAAGATCTTCTCCTTTACCCCGTCGGGAACGCCAACGCCATTGTCCTCGTACACGATAACGAGACCATCGGGCTCTTCCCTCCAGAAGAGGCGGATCTTTGAAATAGTCTTCCCGTGGCGGAGGGAGTTCTCCATCAGGTTGTAGAAGACCTTCTCGATGAGCGGGTCGGCAAAGACACCAAGGTTCTCAAGGGAATATTCGGTCGTGATGCCGGCAAGGTTCAGCGAGGTTATCGCTTTTTTCACCAGCATCTCCACGCTCTGCCACTGGGCGGCATTGCTCCCGATCTCCTGGTACTCCTTGGTGAAGGTGATCTGGCCGCGGATGGTCTCTGCCGCTTTATACGCCTTGTCCAGGCATTCGCTCACTTTCCCGTCAGTGCCGGCATCCCGGGCGATCTCCAGGTAACCGAATACTGCTGTAAGCTGGTTCAGGATGTCGTGCCGGGTGATGGTATTCATGACACCGAGGTTGCGGTGGGCCTGTACGAGAGCGGTCTCCGCATTCTTCTGGGCGGTAATGTCCCGGCCGACCGCCTGGAATTCCGAGGGCTCAGGCTGGTCGCCGAAGATTGCCCGATAGCTCCACTGCTGCCAGAGAATGGAGCCGTCGCTTGCGGGCATCCGCGAGTCCATGGACCGTACCGGGTTCTCGCGGGTGAGCTCCTGCAGCTGGCGGAAGAATGTCTCCTGGTAATCGGGAGAGATGCTGTCCCGGATATTTCTCCCGAGGATTACGTTGTGCGGTTTTTTGAAGTAGGTGCAATATGCCTCATTGGCAAAGACGATGGTCCCGTCCGGCTGGAACCGGAAGATGAACTCCGACTGGTCCTCGACAACGTTCCGGTATTGTTTTTCCTGCTCGCGGAGTGCGGATTCCAGCCGGCTCTGCCGGATCGCCTGGTTGATGAAATGTTTCAGGACCATGAACTCTTTTTTCGGGTCGCGACCCTTGAGCACGAAATGGGTGGCACCGGTATTGAGGGCGTTGATGACTGCCTTGTTGTCGGCCTTTCTGGCAAAGAAGATGAACGGGGTGGAATTGTTCCTGCTCCGCCGCAGGATCTCAAGGAATGCCTGTCCGCCGGTGGCCGGGAGCAGGTACTCGGAGATGATGATATCGAACTGCTTTGTCCGGATCAGGTCAAGGGCCTCCTCTGCCGAAGAGAGCGAGGTCACGGAGATTCCGCCGCCGCGGTCCAGGTATCCCCGCAACGCATCCTGGAGGGCCTTATCCGCATCGATATGCAAGAGCGATATCATGTACTTCTTACTGACTGGTATGTTCCGGGATCAGAACAAGATATTGATGCCCCGGGGCAGTCCAGGTGAGGGGACTGCCATGGTGCGATCATGCCCGCTCGCGGATGAAGATCCGGCGGTGGATGATCCGCCACGAGAGGATGAGCTGGACGATATCGGTGGGGGTGACCGTCTCCCTTCCCTCGAACATGGCGATCGGGTGGACACCGGTCTGGTACTCGATGCCCTTCTCCAGCTTCCGGATCGTATCATAGTTCATCTCGCCGTCGAACGTGAGGGCCCTCATCCGTGAGCAGTTGACAACCTGCGTAGAGAACTCGATGAGGAAGTCCCGGTCATGGAACGAGAGGAGCGAGTACAGGTCGATGTTGAGATCGATGTCCGTGATGGTCCGTCGCATACGGTTCTGCAGGAGGGAGATATTGTACACGTTCCGGTCAGGCCCGTTCTCCGTTCCATACTTTGATGGCGCGATGCGGATCACGGCATCGGCTTCACATCGCTGCGGGGCGATGAACGTCTCGTAGTCCCTTTCGCGCCGCGCAATCTCGCCGGTCACCTGCTCCCCGGAATACCCCCGCCGGTCCATGTCGCGCCTTCGCTTCCAGGCGTATTTCACCTCTTTCTCGGGATCAACGAAGATCGAGAAGTCCATCAGTTCCCGGAGGCGGGGGGTAAAGAGCGTGTGGAGTCCCTCAAGGATGAGGATCTTTTGAGGAGCAAACGAGACCGGGGGATCGAACGTTCCGGTCGAATGGTTGTACACTGGTTTCATGATGGGATGCCCTTCCTTGAGCCGGGCAATATCGTCTTCCAGCCGGGCAATGTTGTTCGCATCGGGATGCAACGGAGTAATGTCCAGGTTCCTGCGCTCTTCCCGGTCGTACTTATGATAGTCATCCAGTGTTATCGTGGAGACGAGCGCGGGGCCGAATATCTGCCGGATCGCGTTCGTGAACGTTGTCTTTCCCGACCCGCTGTCCCCGGCAACACCGATCGTGAAGACAACCGGAGAATGGGCAATCGTCTCCTTGAAATTGAGCTGGCGGTCCATGGGATATGTACGATGATGTGCACGATCCTATTAAATGATATGAACGGTATAAATTGCGATAATGTTTGAAATATCAAACCTTGTTGGGCGTGATTTTTCTTTTTGTTAGATATTGATAACATTTATTAGGGTTTATGTTAGAATTAAATAACAAAAGGGGAGATGCAAATGAAACCAAGAAACATGTACAGGATCGTTATCGGCCTGCTGATGGTAGTAAGCGGTCTTGCCGCTGCACTGCTGACAGAGGGGGAGGCAATTATCGGGACCGTTCTTCTCTGTGCCGGTCTCGTCTTTCTCATTACCGGGATTATCAGGCACCGGAAATATGGCGACGACCCGGAATCGGACGAACGGTCAAAGAAGATCGGTGCATATGGCATAACCTATGCATGGCTGACAGGACTCTTCTTCATGACCGCACTCTTCTGGCTGGATTATACCGGTCTGATCCACCTGAGTACGCAGAATGCCCTTGCGCTATCGATCGTTGTCCTTGCCCTTTCAGCAGCGATCTTCCAGGCATGGCTCTTCCGGAAAGGGGATGTTGACTGAGAGCATATATGTGCGGGGGGTACTGCCATGAGGACTAAGATCAGGGAATACCGCACGCGGGTGTCGCTGACACAGGACGAGCTTGCAAAAAAAGTCGGCGTGCGGAGGGAGACCATTGTCTTTCTGGAGCAGGGGAAATACAACCCCTCCTTAAAACTTGCCCACGACGTGGCAATGGCCCTGAACACAACGATCGACAACCTCTTCATCTTCGATGACGGGCAGGATACGCCGCAGAGCCGGGTTGTTCTGGGAGATTGAGGGGGCTATCCTCAGGCCCTGATCTCGTGGCCGGATACAACAACCCGGGCAGCCTCATGCTTTTCCCGTCCTGCAGGTCCCGTGCAAAGCTCGCGGAGGATAAGGCCCGTTGCCGGCTTGTCCAGCGGCTGGTTGTCATTGCCGCACTTGGGCGAGTAGATGCAGGATGGGCAGCCGTCCTCGCACCGGCAGTCCCGCACCAGTTCATGCGCGGAGGAGAATAAACCGGGAAGCAGGCCGAAGGCCTTCTCGGCAAGGCCGATTCCCCCCTCATACCCGTCGTAGACAAAGATTGCAGGTTCCCCCTTTTCCCCAAACGCGGGAGTCGAGAGCCCCCCGACATCCCACCGGTCGCACATGACGTGCAGGGGCATGAGCGCGATAATCGCATGCTCAGCGCCGTGCAGGCCACCGGCAAGGTCCAGGCCGGCTGCCGCGACTGCCCGTTCAATGGATTCCGGAGGATTGAACCAGAAGGCTTTCGTCCGGAAGGTAATGGGGGGCAGGGTGAGGGGCTCAAGCCCGATGATTGTATCGCCCCGCTTGATCTTGTAACCGGTATACTGTTCGGTTACCTCAACCTCGCCAAAGAAACAGGGGGCGTTATTGACCATCCGGGTCTCATGGGTGGCGATGATGGAGACCTCAACTTCCTTGAGGGGCTGCGTATAGTAGTCCACATCGGTCTCGGTCGCCCGGATCATATGGGTTTCGAGATCCATGTCGTTGACTACGAACGTCTCTCCCTGGTGGAGCATGATCGCCCCCTTATGGGCTTCGCGGTATGCCTGGCCGCGGTCCATGGTCTCGAGGAGCCTGCCATGGCACATGACCCGGAAGGATTCTCCGGGAATACCGTCTAGCCTCACGGCGTCCGCTGCCCTCCCGCGTGCCGCATAGACCCAGCCGCGGGACGTTTTCCGGACAAGATCGTCTCCCTCCAGTTCCGTCAGGAGTTGTGTGGCCCGGTCACCGAAAAATTCCTGGTCCCGGTCTTCCCTAATCGGGAGCTCCGCAGCAGCGCAGAGGAGATGGCCGGAGACGATGTACGGGTTCCCGGTGTCGATGATTGCATGCTCATGCGGGCGCCCGAAGAACTCGTCAGGATGGTGCATGAAGTACTGGTCAAGGGGATTTGCCTGTGCCACCAGAATCGCAAGGGATTCTCCCCCTTTTCGTCCCGCACGCCCGGCCTGCTGGCGGGTGGACATCATGGTACCGGGATACCCGGATATAATGACAGCATCGAGGGAGCCGATGTCGATCCCCAGCTCAAGGGCATTGGTCGAGACCACGCCTTTCAGGTTTCCCTCCTTGAGCTGCCGTTCGATCGCCCGCCGTTCCTCAGGCAGGTAGCCCGCGCGATATACGGAGATCGCCTCCGCAAGCTTCGCAGAGACCCTCCGCGCATCGTCGCGCGACCACACGGTGACCAGTTCCGCCATCTTCCTTGAGGCGGTGAAACAGAGGGTCTGGAGATCCTCTTTCACGCAGGAGACCAGGAGGTCCTTTGTTTCCTGGTGGAGAGACCGCTCGCTGATCCCATCATAAAAAGGGTTGAAGAGGACAAAGTTCCGTCTGCCATGAGGCGATCCGTCATGGTCAACCAGTGCGAATTCCTGCCCGGTGAGGGCTTGGGCAAACTCGCGGGGGTTTGCAAGGGTCGCCGTTGAAAGGATGAGACGCGGGCTTGCGCCATAATGCCGGCAGAGGCGGAGGAGGCGGCGTATCACGAAGGCGATGTGCGAGCCGAATACCCCCCGGTACCGGTGTGCTTCGTCGATGACAATGTAGTCCAGGTTTGAGAGGAAGGGCTGCCACTTGGCATGCCAGGAGAGAACATGGTGGATCTCGTGGGGATTCGAGAGGACTACCCGGGAGTTCTCGCGGATCGCGGCCCTCTTTGACTGGGGGGTATCGCCGTCGTAGATTGCGGGCCGCGCCCCGATGCCGGTGAATTTTGCCATCTGTTCAAGGGAGACGAGCTGGTCATTGGCCAGGGCCTTCGTGGGATAGAGGTACAGTGCGCGTGCATCCGGGTTTGCCTCAAGGTGCTCGAAGACCGGAAGGTTGAAGGCAAGCGTCTTGCCGCTTGCTGTCGCTGTTGTGAGAATAACGTTCGCGCCAGCCCTCGTGAGGTTGATTGTCTCGCACTGGTGCGAGTAGAGACGGATACCGTTCTGGTCGAGATACGCTGCAAGCGAAGGGGGCAGGGGGGCGTCCAGCGATCCGTAGTGCGCGGGATCCGGCCCTGATATTTCCATGTGGACGCAGCGTGCCCGGTACACCGGGTTCACCTCAAGGAGCCGGATCAGGTCAGCGACAGCCATAGGATTCCTCCAGCAGGTGGAAAAAGAGCCGGGCGAGCGAGACTACATCCTGCCGGTTGTGTTTAACAATGGGAACGAGCGGGCCGACATTCCCGGACCGGAGAAACGTTTCATAGAACTCCGGGACCATCTGGCCCGGGACATCCTCACTCCGCCTGACACCGAGGACTTCCTGTTCCAGTACAGACAGCCGGGACGAGGGGAACTGGTCCTTCCACCTGCGGCGGCTGAAATGGAGAACATCGAAGTGGGGTATTCCCGTAGGGTGCCCGAGACCGTAGTAGGCGAGACGGTCCGTGATATAGGGGAAGTCGAAGGCTTTGCCATTGAAGGTTACCAGGGCCGGCCTATCACCTGACAGGTGTTCAACAGTCGCGATGAGCGCGGCCTGCTCCTCGGCAACGTCCCGCAGGAGATACTGGTGCACTACCAGGTGACCGTGGTCGATAATGCCGATCCCAAAAAGGATGATGGGACGGGAGAAGAGACCCAGGGTCTCGATATCAAGGAAGACATAGTCCTCAGGCTCGTGGAAGCCTGCGGTTCCCAGGACTGAAGCATGGGATTTCGCATGCCGGTTGCCGATCAGGTCCATGATCGCGGAAGTATCGCCATACGAGAGGCAGGCAAGGACCTGGTGTGCCCGCGATCGGAGCGTAGGATGTTCCAGCAGGTCCAAAAGGGAATGAAATCCCCGTGCATTCAGTTTTCTCTGGGTTGCCGGACCGATGCCGTGGACCAGCGTCAGGTCATAGAGGAGGTCGATCCTGAAACGGTCGGTATCCAGCCCTGGTAACGGGAGAGCCTGCCGGGACTCCAGGGCAAGGCAGATGCCCCCGACATTCGCGATCTCTCTGCCAGGGAACACTTCCTCGATCGTTTTTCCCCGGTACTGCGAGAAGAGGCGCTCGAGATAGCGCCGGGCCTGATCGTGTTCGGATGAGAATACGAAACTGTTGGAGAACCCGGCCCCGAATGCATTGCCATCCCGGACAACCTCATATTCCCGCAGGCCCTGCATCCGCTGTTGCCAGAGTGCGCCGATTCGTGCAGGAGCAGGGGCTGCTGACATCGTATCGATACAACATCCCGGTATGAACTTTTAAGGATCCGGGCGTGCGGGGCGAAAGTGTTGGAAAGGAGGCGGGGGGCTGAAGAGACGTTTAATCTGCCGGGCGATGCAACAGGAGATAGGTACCAAATACCGACGGTTATTCACACGGGGTTTTATTGAATGACAGCCAGAGGGGTGTTGATTGATCTGGACGGCGTCCTTTACCTTGGAGGAAAGGAGATCCCGGGAGCTCACGAAGCAATTGATTACCTTATTGACAAGAGGATTCCGTTCCGGTGCATCTCGAATACTACCCGCAAGTGCCGGAAGACGATCTGTTTGCAGTTATCGAAAATGGGTTTTGAGATCCCTGAAGAATATATCTTCACCCCGCCGCAGGCTGCGATCGCCCACATGCGGTGCTCCGGAAAGAGAATGAACCGGTTTTTCCTTCTCACAACCGGCGATGTCGATCTTGACTTTGACGGTGCCGGTGTTCACGATTCAGAATCGGCGGAGTACGTGATTGTTGGCGATGCCGGGGATGCTGCGTCCTACGATACCCTGAATAAAGCATTCAGGCTCCTCATGGACGGGGCAGAGCTGATCGCACTCGAAAAGGACCGGTACTGGATGGATAAGGACGGCCTCTCCCTCTCTGCAGGGCCGTTTGTCTCAGCACTGGAATTTGCCACAGGAAAATCAGCGGTTGTGATGGGAAAGCCCTCCAAGAGGTTTTTTGAACTCGCACTGGCAGATATGCACCTTCAACCGGAAGATGTTGTGATGATAGGCGATGATATCCTCACGGATGTCGGCGGGGCCCAGGCTGCAGGCATGACCGGGATCCTCGTGAAGACCGGGAAGTTCCGCGAGGACGTTTTGCGGAACTCTCCGGTGAGACCGGATAAGGTCATCGACTCGATCGCCGACCTGCAGACAATCCTTTGAGAGAGATCATGACTTCCGGGAGCCGTGCGGTGAAATATGTCACCCTGCTTCTTCTCGTTATTCTCCTTATTACGATCAGCGCAATCCTGCTGATCGATCGCGATGGTGTCATCCCTCCGCATATTGAATTGAAACAGACAAACGCCTCACTTCCCGATACGGACTATTCCTTTCCTTTCGAAGGTTTTTCGGTAACCCTTGCCGGCCCGGTGGATCCTGCGGTCTATTACGGGGCAAAAGATGCGACCAAGGAGACCACAGTACGGGGAAATATCTCCGATGATGTCTGGCTCAGGGATACGTATCTCGCGATGATTGCGGACCCCGCACAGGACGGATTCTATTCCATGATCCTCAACACGCTGAGAGCGGTACGCAACCAGCAGAACCTGAATGACGATGAATATCTTGAACTCATGACGGTCTTTGTCCAGTCAATACCCTATGAGTCCCTGAGCGAGAATCCACCGAAGTTTCCTGTCGAGACCTATGTTGACAAATCGGGGGACTGTGATGACAAGAGCCTGCTCCTTGCAGGCCTTCTCTCACGGGAAGGGTATAACGTCTCCTTGCTCTCGTTCAATCCCGAATCGCACATGGCAGTCGGTGTTGTATGCCCGGAAGGGGAATACAAGAATACCGGTTACTCCTTCGTGGAGAGTACCAATCTTTCCTTTGCCGGTGTCCCGACAGAAACGGTTGGCGATGACATCCGGCTCCTCTCGGATCCGCTCGTTATCAGGGTCGGGAACGGGACAAAGACCTATGGCAGCTGCAGCGAGTCCCTGTACCTGGATTCCGTATATGTCCAGTCGGAACGGAAGGTGGTGGAACTCACGAAAGAGATCAACGCACTGAAAGCCGAGATGGACGGGTATTACGCACAACGCGATGTGAAGAACTACAACCAGCGCGTTCCCCTCTTCAACAACCTGCAGGACTCACGAATGAGATACGCTGATATCCACAACTACATCCTTGAGCACCAGTATGACCGGAAAGGTACCTACCAGTATGTAATGACGAACCTTCCGGAATAAGGTAACCGGTTACATCACTCCACTAAATCTTTCAGATGGATAAGATCGGGAGGGGGAGATGCAGGTATTCCACTCCCGGCACTCTCCATATTTTTCAGTCGTTCCATTGCCCGGTCGGAATATTGTTCCGAGATATCGATCCCGATAAACCTGCGCTCGAGTTTCCAGGCTACGAGCGTAGTTGTACCGGCCCCATTGAACGGGTCGAGCACGATATCGTTTCTGTACGAGAATAATTTCATGAGCCGCCGGGGCAGCTCCTCCGGGAACATGGCCGGGTGGTCATAATCCTTCATCCGGGTCTCCGGGGGGAAGGTCCACCGTCCGATAACCCATTCCTTGAATTCATCGGCCGTGATATCGATATTTTCTCTGCGACCGGTCTTTTTATGCGATTCCTTGTCGAAGACCTCGATATACTCCCATGTATACTTGAGGTATGGCATCGACGGGGACTTCCAGCTCCCCCACGCCGTGTATTTTGCATTGTAATTGTTCTTCTCCCAGAGCAGTTCCGCCCTCCAGAGCAGCCCAAGGCCGGCCAGCTGGTGCGAGATGATATGGTGGGTGGGCACGTAGTCCGAGAAGAGGGGCTGGACATTTACCGCAATCCGTCCGCCGGGTTTGAGTACACGTTCGCATTCCTTCCAGACACGGAGAAGTTTTTCAAAATATTCGTTCCACTCGTGCGTATCATCATGCGGGTCCTGGGCATACGAATGGCCGAAGTTGTAGGGAGGGGATGTGATGATGAGATCGATGCTCCGGTCGGGGATCCGGGAGAGGGCCTGCTGTGCGTCCCCGCAGATGATCCGGTTGACGAACGGAAGAAGACCGGGCGGCTCGGCTGTTGTGTGGTCCTCCCGGGCGCCCTGGGACCCCTTCCGGATCTTTGCTTTTCCGGCTTTGTCCCGGATCTTCTCTGGTCTCATCGCAATATCGTATTCCAGTATCATCCCGGGACGAGTAAAACCTGCCGAACCATAGCATCCCAATCGAATGGCAAGGTGAAAAGCGTTTAATGCAGCAATGGACATATTGTCTACGATCATCTTATGCTGGACATCGAAGACCTGCACGTGAAGGTCGGCGACAAGGAAGTGTTGCACGACATCAACCTCCATATCGGAGAAGGGGAAACCCATGTGCTCCTTGGCCCCAATGGTTCGGGGAAGACAACGCTCCTGATGACGATTATGGGATATTCCCAGTATGCCATTACTGAGGGAACGATCCGGTTCAAAGGGGAAGATGTTACCCGGATGAAAGCCCATGACCGGGCGAAGCGCGGAATCGGCATGCTCTTCCAGCGTCCCCCGACAATCTCGGGTCTGAAACTGGAAAAGCTCCTCACCGCGATTTCCCGCACGAAGAGCGAGAATATTCCGGAACTTGCACAGTCCCTTCATATGGATAAGTTCCTTGACCGGGACATCAACAAGGGATTCTCCGGAGGGGAGATCAAACGCAGCGAGGTGCTCCAGCTCACCATCCAGAACCCGGACTTCATCATGCTCGACGAGCCTGAGAGCGGGGTGGATATTGAAAATATTTCCCTGATCGGCAATGCAATCGGATCGCTTCTGGAAAAGGACAAGCGGATCGTGAAACGGCAGAAGAGCGGACTGGTCATTACCCACACCGGGTATATCCTCGATTATCTTGAGACCGACCGCGGTCACGTGATGTGCGATGGCCAGATCAAGTGCCATGGTAACCCCCGCGAGATCATGAAAGATATCAAGGAGAGAGGATACAGGGAGTGTCTCGAATGTCGCAACCCGTAAACGTGCCGGAGATCTCAAACGCCGACAAGGAGAGGCTTGCCCAGACGGGTATCGACCTTTCTCTGCAAAACCGGTGCGGCAGCTACCTCCAGATGGACCAGGATATCGTCCATTCAGAGTGCACAGAACAGGGCATCGAAGTCCTGCCATACAAGA
>Ga0265297_10007851_pt1 | contig 14548 bp, 13 predicted proteins | sample Munlanlwell13791_FD_192502 | JGI IMG/M metagenome (GOLD analysis project Ga0265297, IMG submission 192502) | Leachate microbial communities from a municipal landfill in Southern Ontario, Canada - Leachate well 137-91 | ecosystem: Engineered > Solid waste > Landfill > Unclassified | place... | reverse complement strand
CGAGTCCCGAGTCCCAAAAAAATTAAAAATATCTCCCTCGACCAATTTTGCTCGTTCTTCCAGTCTGTACCGTCTCAGATTTTCACCCGCCACTTCAAGCGCACCGGCAGAAATATCCAGAAGTGTCCCTTGAGCATTCGGGAACTCCCGAAGCAACGCAACCGCGATCGCGCCGGAACCCGTCCCGATATCTAGAAATGAGAACGATGAAATGCTGTCATCCCCGAATGTTTTAATCGGGGATCCAGAGCCTGGATTCCCGCTGGAGTTTACCCCGGTCTGGATTCCCGCTTCCGCGGGAATGACAGAACCGGGGCGGGAATGACAACCTTTGCTCTTTGCCGCTTGAGTCTTCATCTCCCGGATCACCGTCTCCACCAGTATCTCGGTCTCGGGTCGCGGGATAAGGCACCGCTCATCCACATACAAAGTTTCCTGCCAGAAATCCGCTTCTTTCAAAAGATAGGCCAGCGGGATCCTTTGAATTCTTTTTTCAATGAGCTCCCGGAACCGTTCGCAAACACCCGAAGCGGCTAATTCGTGTTCTTCTAAATAGACCGCAGAACGGGCGCACCCCAAAAGCTTCATCAGGATCCGCTCGCACTCTTCCTGTCCTTCTTCAATCCCTGCCCGCGAAAGCTCCGCGCGCCCCCAGGCGATCAGTTCGAGAAGTTCGCCATTCTTTGATTTTTTTGAACCGATCATAATGTCGTCTATCTTCAAGTTTTTCTCCGTTACTGCTTCCCCCGGCAAGCCGACAAGCACGCCTTTTCCTATTTATTCTCAATGTGTTTCATGTCGCAATTTAGGTAAAAGGCGAGGTCTGCTTTATTGCACATTTAGCCAATACTCCACGCCGCAATCTTCATGAGTCCAAGACAAATCTAAATTTGCCAATTCACAAAGCATTAACCCCATTCTCCGCTTGGCATCTTCTTTCTTAATCGTTGAAACAAACGTGATGGTTTCTAATTTTTCAGGTTTCGCCTCTGCAATGGTTTTTCTAATATGCGTATCTGTGATTGGGAAACTATAGCCAATGACAATTATCCGTTCAGCTTGTCGCAATGCCATTTTTATGCATTTGAGAAGTCTACTTGAATACAAAGCAGTAACCACAGGGTCTTGTTCGGATGGACTCTCAAATTCTCTTTTATTTGCAACTAATCCAATAATTGAATGCTGACGCAATTGACCACCGTAATACCCAACTTCATTTATGGGTATAGGTAATGGCTGTTCAGTGATAGATTCGTCAGCTTTATGCAACCAATTTAATGAACCATGTGGCTTAATTATATTGATTCGACCATTCCGATATTCCAAATCGTGTAAACCCCAATAATGATAATTTGCTAGTGACTGTTCAAGTAATGTATCGTAGTTAAAATTAATGAAGAACGGAAGATCCTGGTCAGTTATTGTTAGGATTTTCTGCATAAGTTTTTGATATTTGGTTTTTATTTTAACATCAGCAATAAGCCCGTAAACTTCCGCTACTTTTTTTCTTAGCTGCCATCCTGCGAACATAAAAAAATATTCATAAGGCGATCTTGAAATAAAATCATGGTGTGCATAGCGCCGGAAATAAAAAGGAGGCCCATCCTCTTCTTCCGCTAATTCAGCAAACTTATCTCGTATGGAATTGATAATTTTTGTGGATAAAATAATTTTGGGTTTGTTGTAGTTCTCATCAATCTCATTCCAAAATATTTCGAGACTCTCGCCGGCAAGTTTCCCGCCAAAACTCTCAACCATGTCTTCATAAAAACACCTGTAGGCCTCCCTGACAAAAAACAAGTCGTTCTTCTTTTTCTTATCTAAATATTGATAATCATTAGACAAACCAACATGCTCTTCTAAGGCAAATTTAACAAAATTTTCATCAGCCGGAAGGCCGGCCAAACCCTTACTGCACCCTGCTCCTAGAATTACAACGGTTTTCATAAAGATCCGATTAAAATTTTACCGACTAGAACCTGTTTAATGAATGTCATTAATCGATGGAATTTGCGACATTGCGGCGTCTTTATTCCCTCATTCTAACAGCATGCCCTTTTTCAAGCAGCAGGTTGTTAAGATAGACTTGCTTGCCATTCTTATCCGTAAAGAAAACATCCGCTTCGTAGCGGTCGTGATTGTCGTTCTTGTGGCTGAGCACGATGAGATAGGGCACGTCACGCAGGACGGATTCCACGAACCTCTTGGCTGCCTTTCCCTCCGGCGTGTCTATCTCCGGGCAATCGATTCCCCGCAATCTCAGTTTCTGATGACCGATACCTCTCAGGCCCGTATCCAGCGCCACCCAGTACGTGTCCGCGTCGATCACTTTCTCCAAATAGGCCTTGTAGGTATATAGGTCTTTTACGGTACGTCCGGTTTTAAGGAGTTTCGTGCCGGTCCATTCGACCACGTCCCCTGCCTTGAGGCCCTGGCTCTCTTTCTGCGTCAGCGCGAGGAAGGAGCGGAAGCCATGGTCCAGAAGCAGGACGTCTTTTTCGGGCCAGCCCACGTCGCCGGGGGCCTTGATCTGATAGGTGTTCAAAAGACCGAGCTTCGGGACCTCAAGCAATTGAACTGATTTCAACTGCATCGGTTGAAAGGATTTCTCCAGGCGGATCCTCTTGCGGAGCTCGTCGCGCGTCCATTCCTTTTCGAAAGCGCGTTCCGCAAATTCAAGCCTTTTTTTCTCGTCGGGAATGGTAATGAGCACCCGGTAATGCGACCACTTCAATAGTCGGCCGTGGCCGAGTATCGGGAATTTCTCGGCAAACTGCACCATGCGCCAAAGCTCGGTCCCGTCGATCCCGAGCTCTTCGGAAAGCCGCAGAACGGTCCGTTTGCCGTAATCCGCCTTGCCTTTCTGGAAAAAGACGTGCTCCTGAACGTACCGGCCCGTCTGCCAGTAGGCGCGCACCCGCGCCTCCTCGATGCGCCGCATTCCGAGGAGCAGTGTCTCGCGGACCTTGTCGCGCAACGCAGCGTAGGTCGGAACGGAACATGGCTTCGTTAAGGCGTCCACGGATTTTTTCATTTTTTATAACGTCGTGAGGAGGCGGACCTTTTCATCTTCGGCAAGCGCCTGAACGACCGGATCGAGCTTTCCGTCCATGATCTGGTTCAGGCTGTAAAGCGTAAGACCGATCCGGTGATCTGTTACGCGATTGTCAGGATAATTATACGTCCTGATCTTGCCCGAGCGATCGCCCGAACCGATCTGCGCTTTGCGGTTCCTGGCGACCTCGGCCTCCTGCTGGGCCCGGCGGAAATCAAAGATCTTTGCGCGCAAAATGCGCATGGCCTTCACTTTGTTTTTTTGCTGGGACCTTTCATCCTGGCACGCAACCACGAATCCCGTCGGCATGTGGGTGATGCGTACCGCCGATTCGGTCTTGTTCACATGCTGCCCGCCGGCTCCGGAGGCGCGGTACACGTCGATCCGGAGATCGGTCGAAAGGATTTCTATTTCTTCTTCCGCGACCTCGGGCAGCACCGCAACCGTTACCGCCGAGGTGTGGATGCGCCCGCTCGCCTCGGTCTTCGGCACGCGCTGGACGCGGTGGATCCCGCTTTCATATTTGAAATAGCTGAAAACATGATCCCCGGTGACGCCGAAAATGATCTCTTTAAACCCGCCGATCCCCGTGGGATTCAGATCCATCACCTCGACGCGTAAATCATGGTTTCCCGCATACATGTTGTACATACGAAAAAGGTCCGCCGCAAAAAGCGCGGCTTCTTCCCCGCCTGTCCCCGCGCGAATCTCCACGATCACGTCCCGCGCCGCGTCAGGCTGCATGTCCCGCAAGAAAAGCTCTTCGAGGTTGCTTTCCCGTCCCTTCTGCGCCTCATCGAGGGTCTTCAGCTCTTCGGTGATAAGGCCTTTCATGGCCTCGTCGCCGCGGCTGTCGCCGAGGCTGTGCTTCAATCCGGCGATCTCATGTTCGGTCTTCTTGTATTTTTCGAAGAGCTCCATGACCGGCCTCAGCAGAGACATTTCCTTGCTTAAGGCCTGGAACTGGCTCCGGGCGGTATCGGGACTGGCAAGCAAAGCCTCGAGCTCGCGGAACCTTGCCTCTGTTTTTTCTAAACGTTCACGGATTCTCATAATAGTTTAAGACCGGGACTCGAGATTCGTAGCTCGTGCCTCGTAAAAACAAAGGATTAAGACGAGGGACGAGTCCCGAGGAACGAGTTCCTGTGTTTTACTTTCCCTGGGCTTTGACTTTTTCTTTCAGGGCCTGGAGTTTTTCTTTCCGGGCGTCTTCGGAGAACTTGAGCTTCACCGGCATTTTGGGCGTTACTTTAGTCGATTTTTTGTTGACGGCCACGCGGTCCTGGAATTTCTTCTTGAACCGGTCGATGCGCCCGGCGGTGTCCAGGATCTTCTGTTTGCCTGTAAAGAACGGATGACAGCTTGAACAGATGTCTACTTGCACCCGGGGCATCACGCCGCGCGTCTCGATCACGTTGCCGCATGCGCACTGAATGGTAGAAGGACCGTATTTCGGATGAATGTCTTTTTTCATTTTGTTACTCCTTTGCTTTATTCATGCTGAGAAGAAAATCAGCATTGGATTTTGTTTTTTTAAGACGGTCCACCAGAAGCTCCATCGCCTCTGAGGGGTTCAGCTCGTTTAAGACCTTGCGGAGGATCCACACCCGGTTGAGCTCTTCGGCGGGGATCAGGAGGTCCTCTTTACGCGTGTTGGATTTCTTCACATCAATGGCCGGATAGATCCTGCGCTGGAAGAGATTGCGGTCCAGTTGCAGCTCCATATTGCCCGTGCCCTTGAACTCTTCGAAAATGACCTCGTCCATGCGCGATCCCGTGTCCACGAGCGCGGTGGCAATGATCGTGATACTACCTCCTTCTTCCACGTTGCGGGCCGAGCCGAAAAACCGTTTCGGCTTGTGGAGCGCGTTCGAATCCACGCCGCCCGAGAGGATCTTCCCGGAATGGGGCGCGACGGTGTTGTAAGCGCGCGCAAGACGCGTGATGCTGTCCAGGAGGATCACCACGTCGCGCTTGTGCTCGACCAGGCGTTTGGCCTTCTCAAGCACGATCTCCGCAACCTGGACGTGCCGGTCCGCGGGTTCGTCAAAAGTCGAAGCGATGACCTCTCCTTTCACGGAACGTTGCATGTCCGTTACTTCCTCGGGACGCTCGTCGATCAAAAGCACGATCAGATACGCATCCGGATGATTTGTCGTAATGCTGTTGGCGATCTTTTGAAGAAGGATCGTCTTACCGCTGTAGGGTTGCGCAACGATCATCCCACGCTGACCAAACCCTATTGGCGCCAAAAGATCCATCACGCGCATCGAGACTTCTTCCTGCGTGGTTTCCAGCTGGATCCGCTGGTCCGGATAAAGCGGCGTGAGGTTGTCGAACGCGATCTTGTCTTTGGTGCTGTCCGGTTCCTCAAAATTAATAAGCTCAACCTTGAGCAGGGCGAAATACCGCTCCCCCTCTTTCGGCGGACGGATAAGCCCTCCCACCACATCTCCGGTCCTCAAGTTGAACCGGCGGATCTGGCTGGGGCTCACGTAGATGTCGTCAGGCGAGGGGAGATAATTGTAATTGGGAGAACGCAGGAAGCCGAACCCGTCCTCCAGGATCTCCAGCACCCCCTCCCCGAACATGAGTCCGGATTGCTGGGCCTGGCCTTGGAGAATCTTGAAGATCAGGTCCTGGCGCCTCAAACCGGTTACGTTTTCGATCTTGAATTTGTGCGCCATTTTTTGAAGCTCGACGATTTTCATTTCCTTTAAACTGACCACATCGAGCGGCTTCTCACCGGATTTCTGCTGCTGGAGCGCCCTTTCCAAAGCTTCGCCGTTTGCAGCCGCATCTTCCTGCATCATGCGCGGCGGACGCGGTTTCGCGTTCCCGTCCTCACTGCGGCGGTGATGCGGGTGGGATCTTTCTCTGGGTTCCCTTATTTCTCTTGTTTCTCTTGTCATTGTTTGTTGGCTCCTTTAGAAAGAGAGACGAATTTGCACCAAAGCCGTTCGATCTCCCTTTGTGTTTGGTAAATGGACTTTGAATTATCAATAATAAAATCCGCTTTTTGCGCCTTCAGGGCCTCGGGCATCTGGGCCCGTTCGCGCGCCCGTACTTCCTGTTCCGTGAACTTTTTGTTTTTCAGCCGTTTCATTTTGACGGTTGAATTGCATGTCACGACCACGACCTTGTCGCAGAGCGTTTCAAAGCCGGCTTCAAAGAGAAGCGGCACCTCCACAAGGATCACCTGCCGGCCGGACGCTTCGATCTTTTCCCTGATCTTTTCATAGACATACGGATGAACGATTGCCTCGAGTTCCTTCCGTTTTTCAGGGTCGGCAAAAACGATCTCCGCGACCTTTTCCCGGTCCATTTTCTTGCCTCCGGGATGAAGGGCCCCCTCGAAAAGCTCGATAATGGGGTCAAAGACCGGACTGCCTTTTTTCATGGCGTCATGCGCGATCTGGTCGGCATCGATCACCTCGGCGCTCAAATTCTTGAAACGCTGTGCGACCGAGCTTTTTCCGACCCCGAAACCTCCGGTCAGTCCCACGATCAGTTTTTGTACCATGTTTCTCCCACTGTAATATCAGCCTTAAGCGGCACTTTAAGCTTGTAAGCCCTTTCCATCTCTTCTTTCACAAGTGCTGTGAGTGCGTCGATCTCGCCCGAAGGTGCATCGAATACCAGTTCGTCATGCACCTGCATGATCATGAGGCTTTCCCACTGCTTCCTTTCCCCCGCACCCGTGTGCGGGGACTGCTTCGGCGGAAGCTTGTCGCTTCCGTCCGAGCTGTCAAGCCGCCTCTGGATCGCGATCATTGCGATCTTGATCAGGTCCGCCGCCGACCCCTGGATCGGCGCGTTGATCGCCGAGCGCTCGGCATACTGACGCAATTGCATGTTGGAGGCGTTGATGTTCGGGAAATAAGAACGCCGCCCGAGGAGCGTGGTCAGGAACCCGTCCTTTTTGGCCTTTTCCTTTTGCGCGTCCAGGAACTCTTTTACCCTGGCGTAGCGCGCGAAGTAATTCTTGATGAACTGGTCCGCCTCCGTGATCGACATGTTCAGGTCCTGCGAAAGCCCGTAACTTGTCTTGCCGTACACGATGCTGAAATTGATGGTCTTCGCGGCGTTCCGCATCTCACGGGTCACGTCCTTCTCCTTGACGCCGTAAAGAAGCGTGGCCGTGAACGTATGAATGTCCCGGTCCTCCGCGAACGCCCGGGTCAGATTCGGGTCCCCGGAAAAATGCGCGAGTATTCTCAGCTCAATCTGCGAGTAATCCGCGGAAAGGATCCGGCCTTTCCCCTTTTGACGGGGCCGCGCCACAAAGGCCTTCCGGACGAGCCGCCCCGTCTCGGTCTTGACCGGAATATTCTGAAGATTCGGCTCGGAGCTCGAAAGCCGCCCCGTGTCCGTGGTCGTCTGATTGAACGAAGTGTGCACGCAATGCGTCCGGGCATTCACCATCTCCGGCAACGCATCCAGGTAGGTGGATTTCAGCTTCGCGCGTTCCCGGTATTCCAGGACCTTTCGCGGCAGTTCATGCGAAAGCGCGAGCTTCTCAAGCACGCTCGCATCGGTCGAGTACCCGGTCTTGATCTTTTTCAGGGCCGGTAATTTTTTCTGGACGAACAGCACGTCCGCGAGTTGTTTCGGCGAATCCAGGTTAAATTCCGTCCCGGCGTCCGCGTGAATGTCCTTTACGAGGGCGTCGATTTCCTCCGCGGCTTTATTTGAAAGTTCCTTCAGGAATTTCAGGTCCAGCGCCACGCCGTTCATCTCGACCCGGGCCAAAACGCCCGATAAAGGCAGTTCGACTTTTTCATAAAGTTCTGTAAGCCCGAGCTCCTCAAGCCTGGTTTTCAGAATCGGCACAAGCCGCATCACGCAATCGGCATCCTCGCAGGCGTAAGCGGTGATCTGCTCGAGCGGGACAGCATCCATGGTGATGCTTTTTTTGCCCGCCCCAATGAGACTCTCGGTCGTGATTTTTTGCACGTTCAAATACTCAAGCGAGATGTCATCAAGATTATGGTTCCGTTTGACGGGATTGATCAAATAACTCGCGATCATGGTATCGAATGCGATGCCGCAAAGCTGCACGCCGTGACGCGTCATTACAATTTCATCGTATTTGATGTTCTGCCCGTATTTGGCGGCCTCGCCGTCCTCTAGCACCGGTTTCAAAACTTCCAGAACTTCATCAAGCGGTAATCCCGCCGCTGAAGCTCCGGCGGGCAAGCCCGGGCCTTGCTGTGCCGGGAAGGACACGGGCAGGTAATAAGCCGTAAAAGGTTCCCAGCAAAAACTCATGCCGACCAAAGCGGCCTTCATGGGATCAGTCGAGGTCGTTTCGGTGTCGAAGCTGAAGGCCTTCGCTTTCTTGAGCGCTTCCGCAAAGACCTTGAGCTCCTGAAGGGTCTGTATCGCTTTGTAATCCCGTTCCTTTGCCTCTTTTCCTCCTTGTCCCGCGACGCTTTTCAGAAGCCCCCGGAATTCATACCGTTTAAAGAATTCCATCAGGGCCGCGTTGTCGGGCCCGGCCACGCGCAAGGCGTTCCAATCGATCTCAAGCGACACGTCCGTATCGATTGTCGCAAGCATTTTGGATAATTTCAGGTCTTCCATGTTCTCCTTGATCTTTTGCCTTTGTTTCTCTGAGGAAACTTTTTCCGGATGTTCGAGAAGCGCGTTCACGGAACCAAATTCCTGGATGAGCTTGATGGCGGTTTTCTCGCCGATTCCCGGCACGCCCGGTATATTGTCCGAGGCATCCCCCATGAGCGCGAGAATGTCCACGACTTTGTCCGGTCCAAGTCCGCTAAAACGTTCGCGGACCTTCCCGGCGTCATAGACCAGGTTCTCTTTGTGGGGCTGAAGAACCTTGATCCGGTCATCGACCAGTTGAAAGGCGTCTTTGTCCCCGGTGATAATGAAGACTTGATAGCCTTCTTTTTCTCCCCGCTTTGCCAGGGTCCCGATCACATCATCGGCTTCATAACCCGCTTTTTCAAAGATCGTCATATTCGAAATCCGGCAGAATTCCTTGATGGGCTCGATCTGCTTCACGAGATCTTCGGGCATGGGTTTGCGGTGCGCCTTGTATTCCTTGTATCGTTCATGCCGGAACGTTGGTTCCTTCCGGTCAAAGCACATGGCGATATAGCCCGGCTTTTGCTCCTCCATGAGTCTGCGCATCATGGTCACGAATCCGTAAATGGCGTTGGTCGGCTCTCCTTTGGAATTCGTCAGATTCGGGATTGCGTAAAACGCCCGGTAACAAAAGGAGTTGCCGTCCACCAGGAACAGTTTTTCCCCTTGAAAATTTTTCGCCGGGGTCTGTTTTATCATTTTGCTGATCGGATCTTCGGGTTTTCTCTAGATTCTTAGGAAAAATACGCGGAAAGAACTAAAAGGGGCGATTGATCGCTGGGATTAAATTTGAATTCGGTCTCTTTTGCCTGGACTTCAGATCGCTTTCCCTGCCTGAAAGCGGGCATAGAATACTCAAGCCGTCCTATGGGGTCAAGTTTTATTTATCTTGCCCCGCCTTTTCCCTTACCTGTAACTTGGATCTTGGAAAGCTGGGGGCCAAGCTCGCGAGAGTCAACGGCAACTTCGAGCGCGGCTTCATAGCTGATAATGCCCTGGGTGTAGAGGTGTTTGAGGTAATCATCCAGCATGATCATGCCGTAGCGCGCCCCGGTCTGGAGCTCGGAAAGGATCTGGTAGGTCTTGCCTTCCCGAATGAGGTTGCGAATGGCCGGCGTTGAGAACATGACCTCGAACGCGGCCACGCGTCCTTTACCATCGAGGCGCGGCACAAGCACTTGCGAGATTATCGTAACGGTCGTGGCGGCAAGCTGAACGCGGACCAGCGGCTGCTGGTGCGACGGAAAAACGTCGATAATGCGGTCCACCGTGCGGGTGGCGCCCGTTGTATGGAGCGTGGAGAACACCAGGTGCCCTGTTTCGGCCGCGCGAATGGCGGATTCCATGGTTGTCAGATCGCGCATCTCCCCGATCAGGATCACGTCCGGATCCTGGCGCAGAGACTTCACGACCGCCTCAGGAAAACTCGGAACGTCTTCCCCGACCTCGCGTTGGGTAATGACACCCTTTTTATGATGGTGTACGAACTCGATCGGGTCCTCAATTGTGATGATGTGCTTCGGGAAATTTTCATTGATGTAATTGAGCATGGTCGCAAGTGTGGTTGTTTTACCGCTGCCGGTGGGGCCCGTTACAAGTACCAGGCCGCGAGGGAGCTTCAACGTCTCGATCAGCTGCGCCGGCAGTCCGATATCATGAAAAGTGAAAAACCTCGAAGGGAGAAGACGCAGCATGAGAGAAAAATGGCCCTGCTGTTTGAAACAGGAGACACGAAAGCGCGCCTTGTCCTGAAAGGAAAAGCCAAAGTCGACGCCCCCGACCTCTTCGATCCTTTTTCGCTGGATCTCGGTCGTGATCTCTTTGGTAAAAGCCTCGGTGTCCTGATGGGTCAGCGGCTTTTCGTCGACCGAGACCAAAGCCCCGACCATGCGATAGGTCACTGGTCGGCCTACAGTCAGATGAATGTCCGAAGCTTCTTTTTCGACCGCGCCCAACAGAATATCTTCGATGGCCATGAAAAGGCTCCTTTACCCTGCTGGAGACAGGAAGCGAGTTTAAAAATTGTTTCCGTTATTTGGCTGAAAATGAATTTTTTGGAACAAAATGTTTCGCCCCGTTATTGTCGGCTTTTCGAATAAAAACCTTAGAAAACGAGAGCCCCGAGACTCCACAAAACAACAGAAATAAACCCGGCCAAAAGACACAGGATCGGCCACCCTTTCATGGGGGCCGGCACGCGCGAAAAAAGAAGTTTGTATCTTAAGCCCAGAAAGCAGGTCTGGAAAAGCGCGATCCCCGCGCTCACAACCCAGGCCAGCAAAATCCCTTGTAAAACACCGTGCTGTTTCGAGCTTATCATAAAAATACCCGCCACCACGGAAAGAAAAAAGACATCTGTTTTTTTTTGATAGCGCGAAAGCAAAAAGACGACTATCCCGGGACCCAGGATCGCATATTCCCGGGCGCCGGGCTGGCTTTTTTCAAAAGTTGTGGCGAGCTCCCAAAACACAAGAGTCAAACTTGTTGTGAGAAAAAAATCCATGGCTTCGCGCCAAGTGCGCTTGAGCCTTTCGGCAGGTTTTTGCAAAGGCGCGGAATTCGCGCCGCGCATGGCCAGCAGAAAACCAAAGGCGATGATCAAAAAATACATGCTATCTTTGCCCCGCTGTGATTGATGGGTATCGGGACTGCCCAAGTCTTTATTTTCTTTTTATTCATGGCGACTTGGACGGCCCCAATTTCAGATTCTCTGAAATTGATAAGTGTTGGGACCGTTTGCGATACGGTTGGTTTTCCCATAAGAAAGCAACGGCCGCGGCCACAAACAGCATGCCGGCCGGCTGTTCAAAGGCCTGTATCCCAAGGCGTTTTTCCGCGATCTCCCGGACGAGCGCCAGTAATATCACAAAACCAACAAAGCCGATGCCGGCCAGTACCTGCTCGAAAAAATACCGCCCAAACTTTTTTTTTCTTTTCCAAAATGGTAGTTTGGACGGCTCCAATCTCCGCTCCGCTCCGATTGATGGGTATTGGGACCGCAACACTTTCCCGGAAAAAACGCGGACAGGGCCGGGTTTCGCCGTATCACCGGGAAAAGAGACGGGGATCAGGAAAAAAACACTCGCGATCCAGTAGGGCGGCAGTTTCGTGAGCGTCCACACGGCCTGCGCCCATACGATAAGCCAAAGGGGAAAAGCATATTTCAGGAAACGGCCGGGGAAAAGGCGGCGCGTGAACCAGAAAAAAACGACTGTTCCCCAGAAGAACAGAACGATCCATAGTGCTGCAACGCCGGCCTTGAAAAGACCGTATGGATAAACCATGAATGGAAGACAGGCCAAGAGCATTCGCGAGAAAAGGCTTTCAGGTAGTTTCATTGACCCCAAGACCTCATGATTTTCACTGTCTTAACCTCTGCGCCGCATAAAGGATCAAGACAAGCAGACCCAGGAAAAGCGCAAGGAACAGGTATTTTGATGCTTTGATTGCTGTTTTTTTGATGTTCATAGCGGGTAAGTCGCCTTGAGCGGACGTTTTGTCTTGTACGGAACGGGTTTGAGCCAGACATCCAGCCAAGGCGTCAAAAGGTTCATTGAAAGAATCGCACAACTTGCCGAATAAATCGAAAACCCCTCGCCGCCGAGCTGGGAACTCAAAAGCGCCGCGCCCAGGACGAAAAGGACCGTCCCCTTGCGCGTCAGGGGCATGGTCACAGGATCGGCCAAAAGAAAAAAAGATGTCAAAAGGATACCGCTAAAAAAAGCGTACGGCATTTCCCGCCCTCCGGACAAAGCTTCGCAAACAAGACAGACTGACATGAAAAGAGGGGCTGTTTCCCAATAGCCCTGTTTTTGCTTGAGGAGGATGATCCCGCCGAGGCCAACGCCTGCGAGCGTCCAGACACTGCCACTCCCGGCCAGAAGCATCGGTTCGGACATGACTTTCGGAAAACAGAGTTGTAAAAACACGCGCGCCAGCAAAAGTGGGTGCAAAAGATAGGAGCCTGTACCGCCGAAAAGTCCCTTGGCAACAAAAACCGCCGTAAAAATACCGAGAATCACGACCTCGGAGGGACATCTCGAAGGCATGAGAAGCGAAAAGAGGGCTGCCGCAAGCACAGTCTCGCCGTTTTGCAGGCTTTCTTTTTTCCGGAAAAGCTTCGCCGCCAGCAATTCGAACGCTATCGCGCTCACCAGACAGATCAAAAGAACCCGTAGAACCTCCGTGTGTCCGCTAAGACAGGCGGCCACAAAAAGAGGTATCAGCGCGATCAACTGCCCCCAGTACCGCCTGGCTAAGGAATCCGCGGAGCGGATGTGCGGCGGCAAAACCGTCTTGTAAGCAAATGTATCTTCAGCCATGGGACACCGCCGGCCTTGATGAAACACGCGCTAAACGGATCAACTCCAGCATCGGCCGTTTGGAGGGACACACATAGGCGCAATTTCCGCATTCTATGCAATTTGCAACATCCCATTCTTCTGCGGTCGCAAATTCTTTTCGTTCCGCGGCCAGCGTGATCATCACGGGCGAAAGCGAAACAGGGCAATGGTCGACGCAGAGGTTGCAACGAATGCAAGGTTCTTCCGCCCAAACTTTTTGCTTCTTTTCCAAAATGGTAGTTTGGACGGCCCCAATCTCCGCGCCGCTTCGATTGATTGGTATTGGGACCGTTCCTTCCTTCACAACTTCTTTGGGAAGCGCAAGAATAGCATTTGTCCCGGCCGTAACAGGAACCTCGGTGGTGGTCTGTGCTGTTCCGGTCATAGGTCCGCCCATCAGGATCTTTTCTGGTTCGCGCATGACCCCTTTGCAGGCATGTATCGCATCGTGGAAAGAAATCCCGATCGGCAGCCAAAGGCTTCGGGGCTCGACCACGCATTCGCCGCCCACGGTCACGACCCTTTCGTAGAAAGGTTTCTGCTGTACAACCGCTTCATAGACCGCGAAGGCTGTGGATGCCGGAAAAACCACGGCCTTCTCCTCCTCTCCCTCGAACCATGCCTGAAGCAGCGTGCTCTCAAGGCCTTGAGGGTAGAGCGTGGGAACGGTCCGGACTTCCGCATGCTCCCATTTCAGGAAGTAAATCTTGCTCTTGATAAGTTCGACCATTTCGAGGTTGCAGTCCTCGGACGCAAAAAGGATCCTTTCGGCGCCCATGGCTTTTTTGAGCAGCTCGGCGCCTTTTAAAATTTCCACGGGGTGAGACGTGGTAAGTACTTGTTCGCAGGTGATGTAAGGTTCCGGCTCACAAGCATTGATAATGACCGTTCGTGCCCCGGCGTGCCGTCCGAGCCTGGCATGGACGGGTTCCATGAACGGATCCGTGGTCACAAGTCCGGAGTGTTGGAAGATCCTCAGGAGCTCTTCTGCCGGAATCTGTTCCCATTCTTTGCGCGTCTCCGGAAAAGAGAGGGGTTTGGGCTCTTCGTACCTGCAAATCTCGATCATCCGGCTTTTGGCACCCGTTGCGTCCGAAAAAACCGCGATCCTCTCCACCGCACCGGACATGCCCGCGTGAACGCTCACACCTTCCGTCCCTTGCGGCTCCGCGATCTTTTGCCCGGTCTGAACCATCTCTCCGGTCTGAACGCACGGCCGTGCAAATGCGGGAATGGGAACATGGATTTTTTCGGGCGGGCGAGAGCGCTTAAGATTCCAGTTAAGCAGGCTCGCGTCTTTTTTTCTTTCGAGCCGGATACCGACGGCTTTCCGTCCAAGTCTTTTTTTCTTTTTATTAATGGCGACTTGGGCTGTCATGATTACCCTTTGATTTTTATTAATGAGAATCATGGCGTCCAAGTCTTTTTTTCTTTTTATTAATGGCGACTTGGGCTGTCATGATTACCCTTTGATTTTTATTAATGAGAATCATGGCGTCCAAGTCTTTTTTTCTTTTTATTAATGGCGACTTGGGCTGTC
>Ga0265297_10007849_pt1 | contig 14549 bp, 6 predicted proteins | sample Munlanlwell13791_FD_192502 | JGI IMG/M metagenome (GOLD analysis project Ga0265297, IMG submission 192502) | Leachate microbial communities from a municipal landfill in Southern Ontario, Canada - Leachate well 137-91 | ecosystem: Engineered > Solid waste > Landfill > Unclassified | place... | reverse complement strand
ATGCGGATTTGTTATATGCCGTCCGAACGGTTCACCAATGAATTGATCGACGCGATCCAGCACCATTCGACCGCCGCGTTCCGCCAGAAATTCCGCAACGTCGACGTGCTCGTTCTCGACGACATCCATTTCATCGCGGGCAAGGAATCGACCCAGGAAGAGTTCTTTCACACGTTCAATGCCCTGTACGACAGCCACAAACAGATCATTATTTCGTCTGACCGGACCCCCAAGGAGATCGCCAATCTCCAGGAGCGGCTCGTGTCGCGCTTCAGCTGGGGGCTGACGACGGACGTGCAGCCGCCGGACCTTGAAACGCGCGTGGCCATCCTCAAGAAAAAGATCGAACGCGAACCGGTGCGCATTCCCGACGACGTGATATTTTTCATCGCGTCCCTCATCAAGACGAACATCCGCGAGCTCGAAGGCGCGCTCGTGCGCATCATCGCGTATGCGCTCATGGAAGAAAAAGTGATCACCCTTGACCTGGCCAAAGAAGTGTTCAAAGACCTGTTGCGCGAGCCAAAAAAACTCGTTACGATCGATTTTATCCAGCGCTGCGTGGTCGAGGAATTCGGCGTTTCGCTGGCGGACCTGAAACAAAAAAAACGCAGTAAAACCATCGTATTGCCCCGCCAGGTCGCGATGTATCTATGCAGGGAGTTGACCGAACAGTCGTTCCCGGAAATTGGCGAGCATTTTGGCGGTAAAGACCATACCACTGTGCTTCATTCATACAATAAGATCAAAGAGGACCTTTTGGTCAATACGGCGTTAAAAGAAAAGATCAACAGGATTATACAGGTTATCCAGCAATAAACACACCGGTTATCCAGTGGTTGATTTTTTATAACAGGGTTGAATATATAGGGATTACAAAGATTTCCACATAATCCACACACACTAAGAATACAACGATTATTTGATATATATTGAATTATAATAATAACAGAGAGGAGTGAAATGAAATTTAAAGTGGAAAAAGATGTTTTAATACAGGGGCTTGATACCATTCAAAATGTTATCAGCGCCAAAGCCACTTTACCTATATTATCGAATTTTTTAATAGAGACCCAAAAAGACGGGTTACGCATGACCGCAACCGATCTTAATATAGGAATAAGTTGTGTAATACCTGTGGAGATACTGGAACAAGGGTCAATAACCATTCCTGCACGAAGATTTAGTAATATTATACGGGAATTATCCGATCCGTTAGTGCAGATCAATACCAAAAAAAATCACATGGTCCTTATTGAGGGTAAAACATGCGAATTTAAAATTATAGGATTGCCGGCAGAGGAGTTCCCAAAATTACCCGAATTTAAAGATAAAGAAGTGATCCAGTTGGAGCAGCCTGTTTTAAAACAAATGTTGAATTTAACGTCATTTGCCGTGTCTGCGGATGAAAGCAGGTATATTTTAAACGGTATTTTGTTCAAATTTAACCAAAATAATATTTCACTGGTCGCAACAGACGGAAAGCGCCTTGCGATCGCGACCCGGAAACTCAAACAACCCAGCACAAAAGAGATCAGGATCATCATACCGATCAAAACGATCCAGGAATTGATGCGCAATCTAAAAGACGAGGGAGAGTTGTCTTTGGTGATCGGGCCGAACCAGGTTTTGTTCGATTTTCAAGATACCATGATCATTTCGCGCATTATCGAAGGAGAATTTCCCGATTATCAGCAGGTCATCCCGCCGGCGTCTGAGAATAAGATAAAGGCCGACCGCGAACAGTTGATGCTGGCGATACGCCGCGCCGCGCTCCTGGCAACGCCCGATTACCAGGCGGTCAAGATGGAGATATTCAAGGATAAAATGGTCGTGTCGAAATCCACGCCCGACGTCGGGGAGTCGCGCGAGGAAGTGCCGATCCAGTATTCGGGCAAAGAGATGGTGATCGGGTTCAATCCGGTGTATCTTATCGACGCGCTCAAGAATATATCCGCCGGGACGACGGAATGGGAAATGACGGGAAGCGAAAAGCCCGGCGTTATGCGCGGGGACGGTCATGTCTATATCGTGCTTCCCATGCGATTGGGTTAAATGGATGATATCCGAACAACGATCGCGGCGGTCCTGAAAGACCTCGAAACGCGCAAGACAAAGACGGCGGCAAGCGATCCGGCGCAGTATTTCGCAAAAGTTTTTGCAAAAAAAGAATTACGCCATGTCCGGCTTGCGTATTTCCGCAACGGCATCTGCGCGATCGCAGTCGATTCCGCGCCGTGGATGTATCACTTGAACCTGCGTAAACGGGACCTGCTGGCGAAATTGCGCGAATACTCGACTGACGTTAAGGATATCAGGTTCGTGATCGGAGAGATAAAAGTTGCAAAGACAAAATAACGTGGTAAAATTAAATTTCTTTAAAAAAGGACGACGATGAAAAAGGAACGGGAAGCAAAAAAATCATCGCAGGAAGCTCCGGCAGCCGGGCCGGGCGCGGGCGGCAAAAAATACGATGCGGGCGCTATCCAGGTGCTCGAAGGCCTTGAGGCGGTCCGCCGCAGGCCTGCCATGTACATCGGCGACACGTATTCGCGCGGCCTCAGCGTCTCCGATAACGGCCGCGGCATCCCCGTGGACATGCATAAGACCGAGAAAAAGCCGGCGGTCGAGGTCGCGCTGACCGTCCTGCACGCAGGCGGCAAGTTCGACCACAACTCGTATAAGGTGTCCGGCGGCTTGCACGGCGTGGGCGTCAGCTGCGTTAACGCGCTCTCCGATTGGCTTGAGGTCGAGGTGCGCCGCGACGAAAAGATCTATCACCAGCGGTATGAACGCGGCAAGACCGTGTCGAAGCTCACCGTTATCGGCAAGTCAAAAGCCACCGGCACCAAGATCACTTTTAAGCCGGACAAGACGATATTCACCCGGTCAACGGAATTTTCCTACGATATCCTGGCAAACCGCCTCAGGGAGCTCGCGTTCCTCAATAAAGGCCTTGAGATCAACCTGAAGGACGAACGGAACGACAAGGAAACACAGTTCAAGTTCAACGGCGGCATCGTGTCGTTCGTCGAATACCTGAACAAGACCAAAGCGCCTTTGCATAACAAGGTCGTGTATCTCGAAAAAGAAAAGGAAGGCGTTGCCCTGGAAGCGGCGCTGCAGTATAACGACGGGTATGCGGAGAACATATTCTCGTTCGCCAACAATATCAATACCATCGAGGGCGGCACGCACCTGTCGGGATTCAAATCGGCGCTCACGCGCGCCGTCAACCAGTATGCGAAAGGCAAGAACCTGCTCAAGGATGATATTGCCATCAGCGGCGACGATGCGCGCGAAGGCCTGACCGCGGTCGTGTCGGTCAAGATATCGAATCCGCAGTTCGAAGGCCAGACCAAAACAAAGCTCGGCAATTCCGAGGTCGAAGGGCTGACCGCGTCAACGGTGTTCGATGCGCTCAGCGGTTATTTTGAGGAAAATCCGTCGGTCGCGAACAAGATAATCGACAAGGTCATCCTTGCCTCGCGCGCGCGTGAAGCTGCGCGCAAGGCGCGCGAACTCACGCGCAGGAAAGGCGCGCTTGATTCCGGCGGCCTGCCCGGGAAACTCGCGGACTGCTCGGAACGCGACCCGGCGCTGTGCGAGCTGTATATCGTGGAAGGTGACTCAGCAGGCGGTTGCTGGGCGGGCGACACAAAAGTGGCGCTCGTAGACGGCAGAAACCTGTCCTTTAAAGACCTGATTAAGGAGCATCGACAGGGCCAGCAGAATTTTTGTTATACCCTGCTCGACAATGGTCATATCGGCATCGCTCCTATTTGTAATCCCCGCATGACCAAAAAGAGCGCGCGCGTAATCAAGATTACCCTGGACAATAACGAAGAGCTTGTATGCACGCCCGATCATTTATTCCGATTAAGCGATGGAACATACATACCCGCTGAACAATTAACCCCACAGTACAGCTTAGCTCCCCTGTACAGGAAATTGTCGGCTAAAAACGATGGGCATACGATTTATGGTTATGAAATGGTATTCGATCCCGGATCAAAACAATGGGTCTATACCCACGTGCTGGCGGATATGTATAATTTGGATCGTCAAATTTACAAAACGTTTGAGGGCAAACACCGCCACCACGTCGATTTTAATAAAGCAAATAATTCTCCGTTAAATATCCGCCGCATATCCCGCGAGGAGCATCGTCGATTACACGCAGAGCAGGCTGCCAGGACGATTCATCAGCCCGACGCAAAACGAAAGGCTGCCGAAGCGCATCAAGCGCCTGCATATAGAGCGGAAGCCCGCCGTAGATCCCTTGAAAAAAGAGATTTATTGAGCGCTCGCGCAAAGAAGCAGTGGGAGAATCCCGAATACAAGGCGTCCATGGGCAGGAAGTTTTTGGAATTTTATCGGGGCAATCCAGGATATCAACAAGAGGTGATTGAGCGGTTGTATCGGGATCAACAGCAGTATTGGGCGCAGGATACCAACAGAAACATGCAGTCCGATCGCGTGAAACAATATTTTAATGATCATCCTGAAGCCAAGGATTGCCTGCGGCAACTGGCCAAAAGTGAATGGATCGATCCAGCGCTCATTGAGTGGCGCAAGCAGAAAACCAGGGAACAGTGGACGCCCGCGTTCAGAAGGCAGCGCAAACAAGCGTACGATCGGACGTATTTAGAAGAAAGCCTGTGTTTCGCAAAATATGTTGTTGAGCGATATGGGGACCTGTCCCATTATGATCATGCGCGTACCACATTATTGAAGCGGAACCCGAATTTGCTGAAATTAAGCACGCTTGGCAGCAGGTTCTTTGATAATAACAAAACCGCCTTAACCGAAGCGGTGGAGCATTATAACCACAAGATCGTGCGAATTGAAAGCCTTGCGGAACAAATCCCGGTTTACGATATTGAGGTGCCAGACACGCACAACTTTGCTCTGGCAAGCGGCATATTCGTGCATAACAGCGCAAAGCAGGGCCGGGACCGCAGGTTCCAGGCGATCCTGCCCATTAAAGGCAAGATCCTGAATGTCGAAAAAGCGCGGCTTGATAAGATTTTATCGAACGAGGAGATCCGCACTATCATCACTGCGCTGGGCACAGGCGTGGGAGAGGAATTCGATCTTGCAAAACTTCGTTATGACAAACTGGTGCTTATGGCAGATGCTGATGTTGACGGCTCGCATATCCGCACGCTTTTGTTGACCCTGATCTACCGCCAGATGCCAAAGCTTCTGGAAGAGGGCCATGTGTACCTTGCTCAGCCGCCGCTGTACAAGGTCAAAAGGGAAAAGCGCGAAGAATATATCCAGACAGAACAGCAGATGAACGATCTTATCCTGGATTTGGGCAGGGAAGGCCACATATTTGAAAAGCTCAAGGATAAGCAGGTTTTTACTGATCACCAGTTCAAGGAATTGCTGAACTGCCTTGTCGAAATGGAAAAACACGGAAAGCTTTTAGAGAAAAAGGGAGTGAATTTAACAAAATACCTTACTTTTAGACATCCAAAAACCAAAAAAATGCCAATTTATAGAATTAAAGTGGATGGGAAAGACCAATTTTTGTATTCTGACGAAGAATTGGCTAAATTGAGCGAAAAAGAAGGCAAGGAAATAGAAGATGATGTCCTTGAGCTTTATGAGGCGCCGGAAATAGACCAGATCATAGCGAAAATAGAAAAAATGGGCGTTGATATCTCATTGTATTCGCCTGAGATACAGGCCCAAACAAAAGATCCAGGCGCAGTTGATGTTGCGAAGAAGGCCAAGGGTTTGTTCAAGATAACCGATGAGAATAAAGCACACAAAGAGTGCGCGTCGCTCAGGGAAGCGCTTGTATATATAAAAGAGCAGGCGACCAGAGGCATGCACATTCAGAGATATAAAGGTCTTGGTGAAATGAACCCGCAGCAGCTCTGGGAGACCACCATGGACCCGGAAAAGCGGACCATGCTGCAGGTCACGCTGGATGACGCGGTGGAGGCCGACAAGATGTTCACGGTGCTCATGGGAGACCAGGTCGAGCCGCGCAGGGCATTTATCGAAGAGAACGCTCACTTAGTCAAGAACCTGGACGTGTAATCATGTATACGCAAAATGAAAAAATAGTGCCGATACCGATCGAAACAGAGGTTAAGGACGCGTATTTGAATTATTCGATGTCCGTCATCGTAGGCCGCGCTCTGCCCGACGTGCGCGACGGCCTGAAACCGGTGCACCGGCGCATTCTTTACGCGATGCAGGAATTGGGACTCGAGCATTCAAAGCCGTATAAGAAATGCGCGCGTATCGTAGGCGAGGTTCTCGGAAAATATCACCCGCACGGCGATACCGCGGTATACGACACGCTCGTGCGCATGGCGCAGGATTTTTCACTGCGGTATCCTTTGGTTGACGGCCAGGGGAACTTCGGGTGTTTTACGAAAGATACCAAAATCGCTTTAACGGACGGCCGAAGCCTCTCATTCGAGGATCTGATCAAGGAAGATAAAGCGGGCAGGAAAAACTACACATTTGCTTTTGATCCCAAGACCCGGCGGATCGAAGCCGCGGAGATCAAAAATCCGAGATTAACGCGCAAGGCCGCCGGACTCATTAAGGTTATTTTAGATAACGATGCGGAAATAAAGTGCACCCCCGACCATCTTTTTATGCTTCGGGGCGGTACCTATAAAAAAGCAAAGGACCTTTTGCCCCTTGATTCCTTGATGCCTTTATACACGAAGCCCTACGATGGCAAAGAAGACCGCAATCTGAAGGGGTATAGCGTCTTGTATCAGCCGGAACAGGATACATGGGAGTTTACGCATCATTTGGCAGACAGGTGGAATCTGGCGAATGGGGTATATAAGAAGAGCGCGGGCAGGATACGGCACCACAAGGATTTTAATAAACTTAATAATAATCCCGACAATATACAAAGAGTGCCATGGGAACTCCATTGGCAGTATCATAAAGAATGTGCGAGCCTGAAGCACCAGAACGACCCGGAATATGTTCGGCGTCTTGACGAAGGAAGAAAAAGATTTTTTGCCGATCCTGCCAACATCCGCAAGATCAGCGAACGCCTGACCATCCGGAATCAAAAGAATTGGAAGAAGCCGGCTTTCAGGGAAAAGATGGGCGCTGTCATCCGTATGGCGTGGCAAAGACCGGAATACCGGCAAAGAGTCATTGAGGCGTCGAGCAAACGGTTGATGCGTTTGTGGAAGAATAAGGAATTTCGTGATTTGTTAAGCAGTCTGAAATCAGAAGAGCTGACGCAGCGGTGGAAGGATGCGGCGTATAGAAAGCGCATGGCCGACAGCACGCGAAAAACCTCTTTACGGATATGGTCCAATCCGAAGCATCGGGCAGTCATGTCCAGGTTAAGCGCTGATCGCTGGCAGGACCAGGCATACAGAGAGAAAATCGTTGAAAGTTCCAAGCGGATGTGGACAGATCCCGGGTACCGCGGCAAATATGCTCCGGACCATTTTAGAAAAGCCGCACAAGCGCTTTGGGCCAATCCGGGAACAAAAGATTTACACAGGGCAAAAGCCAGGAAACAATGGCAGGATCCGCAATTTAAAATAAAATTTATTCAAGGAGTTATAGAAAGCAATCGAAGGCGGTTGCGGGCAAATCCGGCCATGATGCAGGGCTTGACCGCTAAGGCAGTGGGTGCTTTGAGAAAAAATTGGCTGGATCCGGCGTATAAAGAAAAAGTGGCAAAAAGCAGGATATTGGGATACGTCGGCGATTTAATAAATACAAAACAACGGGTCACTCCTGAATTGTATAACGAACAGAAGCCGCGCGGAACGCCGAGTTTAAATACCGCGCTGAAACATTTTGCGGGATTCGACGATATGCTGCTTCAGGCTCGGCAAAGGCTCAATCATAAGGTTAAACGAATCGAGCCCCTTTCTTATACGGAAGATGTTTATGATCTCACCATAGATCCGTGGCACAATTTTGCTTTGGGCTGCGGCATTTTTGTCCACAATTCAGTCGATGGTGATAGCGCGGCCGCGATGCGATATACCGAAGCGCGTCTGGCTGCCGTTGCGGATGATATCCTGGGCGACATCGACAAGGACACGGTCAATTTCGGCCCGAACTTCGACGCGTCCCTGAAGGAACCTTTATTGCTGCCCGCTGCATTGCCGAACCTGCTGGTGAACGGCTCAAGCGGCATCGCGGTCGGCATGGCGACCAATATCCCCTCGCACAATCTCAACGAGGTCGCCGACGCCATCGTCTATCTGCTTGATAATACCGACGCCGAGATCAAGGACCTGATGAAATTCATCAAGGGCCCGGATTTCGCAACCGGCGGGGTCATCTGCGGCAAGACCGGCATCAAAGATGCATATATGACCGGCCGCGGCAAGGTCACGGTGCGCGGCCGCGCAAGCATCGAGCATCAGAAGAACGGCAAGGATATGATCGTGGTTACCGAGATCCCGTATCAGGTGCAGAAGTCCGGGGTCATCGAGGCCGCCGCGGCGCTGTGCGACGAGAAAAAGATCGAAGGCATCTCCGATATCCGCGATGAGTCCGATAAGGACGGCATGCGTATCGTTTTTGAATTAAAGCGCGACGTCGAGCCGCAGATCATTCTCAACCAGCTTTTTAAACATACGCAGCTTGAGACGACATTCGGCATCATAAACCTCGCGCTTGTGGAGAACAGGCCGCGCGTGCTGAATCTCAAGCAGATACTCGACTGCTATATCGGCCACCGCAAGGTCATCATCCGCAGGCGCACGCAGTTCGAGCTCGATAAGGCATTGAAGCGGGCGCATATCCTCGAGGGATTGAAGATCGCGCTCAAGTTCATCGATAGGATCATCAAGGTCATCAAGGCGTCCAAGACCGTGCCGATCGCCAAAGAGAACCTGATGAAAGAGTTCGGCCTGTCTGACCTGCAGGCGCAGGCGATCCTGGAAATGCAGCTTCAGCGCCTGACCGCGCTCGAAAAGGACAAGATCGAGGCCGAGTATCTTGAGCTCTTGAAGAAGATCGAGGCATGCCGCGCGATCCTCGCGTCAGAAAAAAAGGTCGAGTCCATCATCAAGGATGAGCTTGGCGAATTGAAGAAAAAATACGGGGACGAGCGCCGCACTGATATTGTCGGAGAGGTCGAAGAGCTTGAGATCGAGGACCTGATCGCGGACGAGGACGTTGTTGTCACGGTCAGCCACGGCGGCTATATCAAGCGCCTGCCCGTGAGCGCGTACCGCAAGCAGAAACGCGGCGGAACAGGCGCGACCGGAGCAGAGGTCAAAGAGGAAGATTTTATTGAGCATTTGTTCGTTGCCTCGACCAAAGATTATCTATTAGTATTCACCGACCAGGGCCAGGTACATTGGCTCAAGGTGTATGAGATCCCGCAGGGGAGCAAACAGTCAAAAGGCAAAGCGGTGGTCAATTTGCTTGAGCTCAAGACCGACGCGAAGATCAGTTCGACCATACCTGTCAGGGAATTCAGCGCTGATAAATTCCTCGTCATGGTGACCAAGCTCGGCCAGATCAAAAAAACCCAGCTTGACGCTTACAGCAACCCGCGCAAAGGCGGAATCATCGGCATCACGCTTGAAAAAGACGACGAGCTGATCGGCGTCCAGTTGACTGACGGCAAAAAAGAGCTTTTGATCGGCACCAGGCAGGGCAAGGCAGTTCATTTTCCCGAAGCGCTCGTGCGCGACATGGGCAGGTCAGCCAAAGGCGTGCGCGCCATATCCCTTGCTAAGAAGGACGAGGTCATTTCCATGATCATTGCCGAAAAGGAGTCCACGGTCCTGACCGTTACCGAGCTTGGCTTTGCAAAACGCACTCCGGTCAAGGAATATCGCTTGACCAACAGAGGCGGAAAAGGTATTATTAACATTAAAGTTACGACAAAAAACGGCGACGCTGTCGGCCTTAAGGCGGTCAGCGATAATGACGAGTTGATGGTGATCACGCAGAACGGCATTTTCCTGCGGTGCGCCATCAAGGATATCAGGACTACCGGCCGCGCAGCGCAGGGCGTGCGCCTGATAAAGCTGCAGGACAAGGACCGCGTGGCCTGTATCGCGCCGGTCATCGCCGAAGATTCCGAATAGATTTTGACATAAATCTGTCCCCATCGTCTAGCCTGGTCCAGGACAAAAGCTTTTCAAGCTTTCGACCGGGGTTCAAATCCCCGTGGGGACGTAAATGAGGCCATGGCTTACGTGGCACGATGCGACGTAAGCCGTGGCAAAATCCCATGTGCGGCATAGTCGGCTACATCGGCAATCGCCAGGCCCAGCAGCTGCTTCTCACCGGCCTTCAGCGCCTTGAATACCGCGGATACGATTCCAGCGGCATGGCGCTCATCCTTTCGAACAAGCAAAAGATATCCCTGCGCAAATCCCCGGGCAAGATCAAGGTCCTCGAAAGCATCCTCCAGAAGAAACCGCTCGTCGGCACCATCGGCATAGCGCACACACGCTGGGCAACGCACGGCGCTCCCAACCAGGTCAATTCCCATCCCCATTTTGACTGCAAGGAAGAGATCGCGATCGTCCACAACGGGATCATCGAGAATTACATAAAGCTCAAAGCAGATCTGCAAGAAGAAGGGCATAAATTCGTTTCGGAAACCGATACGGAAGTCCTGGTCCATTTGATCGAGAATTTCTTAAAAGACTCAAGCCTTGAGGACGCGGTGCGCAAAACGCTCATGAAGGTCGAGGGTTCTTTTGCCATCGGCGTCATATCAAGCAAAGAACCGGATAAGCTTATCGGCGGCAGGTTCGGCAGCCCCCTTATCGTGGGCCTGGGCAAGGACGAGAATTTCATTGCGTCCGACGTTCCCGCGATCCTCGATTCGACCAAAGAAGTTATTTTCCTCGAAGAGAACCAAATGGTCGTCTTGACCAAAGATAGCTGTAAGATCACGGATCTGTCTGGCAAAGAAGTGCCGCAGAAAGTTTCCCATATCGCCTGGGATATTGCCGCAGCGGAAAAACAGGGATACAAGCATTTCATGCTCAAGGAGATCAATGAGCAGCCGCGGCTGCTTGAGATGTTCCAGTCCGCGCGTATCAAAGAGAACAGCCGTATTGAATTCCAGGAACAGCATATCCCCGAAAGCAAGCTCAAAGAGATCAAAAACATCTCCGTTGTCGCCTGCGGCACTGCGTATCATGCAGGCGTTGTGGGCAAATACATCATCGAATCAGTATGCGCGATCCCTGTTTCTGTTGATGTGTCCAGCGAGTTCCGGTATCGCGACCTACTGATCGACAAAGATACACTCGTCATCGCGGTCAGCCAGTCAGGAGAGACTGCCGATACGCTTGCAGGCGTGCGCAAGGCGCGCGAGCTGGGATGCCCGATCCTGTCGATCTGCAACGTGCTTGGCTCAACGCTCACGCGCGAATCCAACGGAGTGATCTATACGTATGCAGGCCCGGAGATCGGCGTAGCATCCACCAAGGCGTATACGCAACAGCTCGCGGCATTTTACCTGATCGCGTTTTACCTCTCGGAGATCAGGCATATCATGCCGCAGGAGATGATCACCGGGTATCTTGATACATTCCGGAAGATCCCGGCGTTACAGGAAGCATTGCTGAAAGAGCAGGAAAGCATTGCGACGCTCGCAAGCCGCCACTCGCATTTCGGCTCGTTCCTGTATCTGGGCCGCAATATCAATTATCCGTCTGCGCTTGAAGGCGCGTTGAAGCTGAAGGAAATTTCCTATATTCCCGCTGAAGGCTACGCGGCAGGGGAGATGAAGCACGGCCCGATCGCGCTCATCGACGAATACCGCGCTGTCGTGTGCATAGCGCCTGAGTCCAAGGTGTATGACAAGATGGTCTCCAATATCCAGGAGATCCGCAGCCGCAACGGCAAGCTGATCGCGATCGCGACTGAAGGCGATACCAAGATCAAGGCGCTTACCGACGAGGTTATCTATATCCCGCAAATAGACGAATTCTTCTCGCCACTCCTGGTCGCTCTGCCATTGCAATTATTAGCATACCATATAGCTGTTAAGCGCGGCTGCGACGTTGATCAGCCGCGGAATCTTGCGAAATCGGTAACTGTAGAATAATTCAAGGCTGCTGGGTATGTGTCTCCCAGCTCGAACAGTCCTCGGCCTTTCAGGCCTGCGGAACTCGCTGGGAGACACATACCCAGCAGCCTTTAGCTCGTCAACATGTTATATATTGTCGCAACTCCCATAGGAAATCTAAAAGACATTACGCTGCGGGCGATTGAAACACTGAAGTCCGTCGATATGATCGCCTGCGAAGATACCCGCCATACGAAGATCCTCCTTAACGAGTATGGGATCACAACTCCGACGACCAGCTTCTTTCAGCACAACCGTATCACAAAAGCCGACGTACTCATTAAGATGCTCAAGGACGGCAAAGATGTCGCGCTTGTGTCCGATGCCGGGACTCCAGGCATTCTCGATCCGGGGTATAATCTCATAAATCTAGCCATCGCGAATAATATTCCAATGACTTTTATTCCCGGTCCCACTGCGTTTATACACGCGCTCGTTTTGTCGGGAAAACCCTGCCACAAATTCATTTTTGAGGGGTTCCTGCCCAACAAGCCCATTTCCCGCAAAAACCGCCTCGTAGAGCTGTTCAAGCTCGATCACACGATCGTCTTTTATGAATCCTGCCACCGCATACTCGACACGATAGAAGACATCCGGGCCCTTCTGCCCGATAAAGAAGTGGTGATCGCCAGAGAATTGACCAAAAAATTCGAAGAGATCCTGCGCGGAACCCCTGGCCAACTCATAGACCGCCTTACCGCATCCCGCCCCCGCGGCGAATTCGTAGTCATCGTATAAGACATACCGTGAAATTTCGCTATGCAAGTTCGAAATTTCAAAGCGCCCTTTTTGACAACGCTTTCACCAAATGGCCGCTAAGGTCTTGAATTCCCGCCTTTATAATACATACTTTGTGTACGGTTGATGAACCATTCCGAAAGCTTCATTATTTCATAGCCATGGGGGGATGCATGGTTAAAAAAATTATCGCGTTTTCCATTTCTTTCTGCCTTATCTTCGAACAATCAGGTTTTGCGCAAGTAGCTCCCGGCATGCATGTGCCCGGATACATGGCGCGCCTTATTCCGCCGGAGATATTCAATCCTGTGCAGATACGGGCGATCTCATTTGATCCTTCTTCTGAGAAACTTTCGCTTTTCCTCGACCGCGGCGATACAAAAGCCGAACTTGCCGCAAAAGATACGGCCACCGCTGCGGAACTGTACAAATACTTTCAAATCGGATTGCAATTGCCCAATAATCTGTTCTGGGTTAATTTACGGCCGGATTCTCCGCAGGATATAATCGATCCCTATCTAGAAAAAACCGATGTCGGCAGGATTTTGCTCGCCGCAGACCTTCAGCTGAAAAAAGATCTGGCGCTTTTCACTTCTCCTGACCGCCCTGAGGGCAAGCGGTATTGGGATAAGTTATACGCCAAAGCGGAAAGCCTGTTCGGCCAAACGGACATGGAGATCCCGACATTTACCAGACCCTGGATCGTGCCGGGCGAGATCATTATCCGCGAATCCAAAGACGGGGCGTATATTTACAAGGCCGGCTTGCGGGTTATGCTCGAGCAGGATTATCTGAATGATTCCCCGTTTTTCTCAATAACCGATCCGAAGCAGAAAGAAATGAACGCCTACTCATCTGAATTGCTGCGCGCCGAGATACTGCCAAAACTCACGCGCGAAGTCAATTCGGCCAAACGGTATGCCGCTTTGCGGCAGGTATATTATTCGCTTGTTTTGGCGCAATGGTTCAAGCAAAAGGCGCAAGGCCAGGCGAACGCGTATTCGCGATCGATAGACACCAAAGATCTATCCGGCCTGACCGCGCAGTCCGCGTGGAGCAAAGACACATATTATACTGCTTACAAAAAAACATTCAGCGAAGGCGAATATAATAAGGAAGAACAGATCCCCTCCGCGTCCGGGCTTGTGATCCGAACTTATTTCAGCGGCGGGGTCCAGCTCGATGGAGGCCGGTTGGATTTTACTATTCGCGCGGATACCGGCATTCACACTTTTTTTGCTCACATGGATGCAGCCGGGCAGGTAGCAGGTGTCAATGTGAAGATAATTTCGCCTCCCGAGAGCGATACGAGGAGAAAAGATAAAAAAAATAAGAAAACAGAGGCATGGCTTACTCCATCCCAATCAGCACAGATAAAGCGACAGTTTATGAACGGATTGATGAGTTTTATAGTATTCGGGCCCCCTTCGGCGAGATATGATCCCCGACCGGACAGAACTTCTCCGAACTCTCGTGAGCCGCAACCATCGGGTTCCGAAGAGACCGAAGCGCAAATGTATGAAAGATTAAAGCGGGATCAACAAGAATATTTCAGTGAGCTTGATACCAAAGACGGCGGGATTGTGTCAGTAATACGCTTGATCGTCGAGTTTCTGCAGACGCCAGACGCAATAGGTTCTGCGGCGACCTTGGCGTGGACTTGCACCACGACCGCCGCCGCACTGCTATTGCGCTGGGCGCAAAATAAACACATCAGTCTTAAACAGGGACTGGCCATTCT
>Ga0265297_10007848_pt1 | contig 14550 bp, 11 predicted proteins | sample Munlanlwell13791_FD_192502 | JGI IMG/M metagenome (GOLD analysis project Ga0265297, IMG submission 192502) | Leachate microbial communities from a municipal landfill in Southern Ontario, Canada - Leachate well 137-91 | ecosystem: Engineered > Solid waste > Landfill > Unclassified | place... | reverse complement strand
TCGTCAGCACCCCCTCCACTTGCTGTGCCATGCCCGGATCCAGAGCCTTCGTGATCACCAATCCAGTCATAGCGACAACCAACATCCAGACAAACCGCATCACCTGCTCGTTCTTCCTGAACGTATGCCGGAACAAAATCACGAGGTCTGCGAGTAACCGTCGGCGAAATGTTTTCTTGTATGAAATCTATTTCATATACAACACAAAAAGTAGTGAACAGGTAATGTCCTATGACACCGATGATAACAAATCACACGGCGGTTCAGGCTCCCTCCGCTCCGGAAAAACAGTCCTGGCAACAAAGAAAAACCTGCCGCAAAGGGATTTTTCGGACTGCTGTCTGACTGGAAGATCGATACCCAGGCAACGAAGGATGAACTGTGCGATTAAATCATGCCCTCTTTTTTGCCGATTCATATGCTCTTATCGAGATGTTGAAATGAAATGAAAATTATCGGGCGTTTCAATCCGTGCGGCTTATAACGACGGAATTCAATATCTGCGAAGTAGGATTTGCTGTGTGCAGGGATTATCCGGCGAACGCACCGCAGGTTCTTAACACGGATAGAAAAATGGTCACCCTTACGGTAACCCGTAACGAAGACTATTGTTCAGGTGCGGTAAGGAGAAAGAAAGCATCAGGTAAGGGAAAGAAACTCTTGACAATCGATTGTGTTGGATATTCTGTCGCGAACCTGCTGAAGATCCCCTTTCTGACAGGTGACCGTGAGCATCAGCCGTCCCGGCACTCATCTCTCTCCTTCTGGACCCGGAACCGGACGTCCGTGCCAGTGCCATCGCCGCACTCAGCCGCATAAACGACCGTCGGGCAGTCGAACCCCTCGTTCGCTGCCTGCACGACCCAGACGAGATGTGCCGGATCGGCGCAGCGGAAGTACTGGGAAAACTCGGCGATACCCGTGCGGTGGAACCGCTCCGGCAGGCGCAAAACGATCCCCTCTCCCCTGTTCGGGAAGCAGCGGAACGATCCCTCCGGCGCCTGTCACGGAAATGACCGGTGTGAAAATTTCCCGGTGCAACTGTTGGAGCGATCCACGTTTGGGGTGCTGTTGCCCGAAATGTTCCGGGCTTCAACCGGCATCTCTCGTGGCTCGCACGGGAACCGATCCGATACTTCTTATAAACCAAGATTGAGTATGAGTGTGATGACTGGTACGCAGGAATCGTTCGGGGATCCGGGAGGGGATCCTCCGCTCTTCCGGATCGTGGGGGATTCTGTACTGCACTACAGTTTCTTTGTACCCCATAATGAGAGACTATTCGTTGGAGATATCGTCACGGTCAATGACCGGGAAAAAGGGTACCTCTTCTTCGCTAAAGTATCAAACCTGTATCACGAAAAAAAAAGGGGAAAAAATCCTGCGGGTCCTGAATATTCAGGAAACGCACACGGGGGAACATTACCGCTCATTTTCGTTGAAGCGATCCCGCTGGGTGTCGCCGGGCACGACGGCACGCTGACCCAGCCGGGCACGCTCCCGACATTCGGTTCAGCGGTTGAGCGCCTGGATCCCCAGAGCATCGCACTCTTAAAAGGTATGATGGGTACGCTGGAAGTCGGCGAGATGCGGAGCGGACCCTCGACCATCGAAGGGTTACGCGTCGGGTTGCGCGGCGATAAATTGAACCAGCACATGGGCGTCTTTGCCACAACGGGTATGGGGAAGAGCAATTTCATGAAAGTGTTCTGCGCTTCGTGCATGAAAGAGCGGGAGTTCGGGGTACTAATCGTTGACCCCCACGGGGAGTACGTGGGCACATTGACCGAGACCTCGGGACGGAAACTCTCGGGTCTCACCGATTTTACCCCCCGACAAGACGGACTTGAGATCTTCTCCATCCGAAGTCAGTCGCTCGCGAAGGGTTCCAGAAAAACCGGGAGTGTGCCGGGAACACCGGTCCCGTCAGGTTCCGGTCCGGATCACGTGCATGAACTGTTCATCGGGTATGACGATTTCCGGATGAGTGATCTCGGGCTCATCTACGAGATGTCAGGACCGACAAAAGAGATCGTTGAGTCCCTGGACCCATTCCCTGGCAGTTCAGTGATCGACTTCTTTGTGCACGAAGGCGTCGACTCGCTCCCCTCCGAGAACAAGACTACGAGTTACGTCAGTTATTACCCGAAGATTGCAACGATCATCCGGGGTTCTCCGGTTGGTGTGGTCCGGATCATCGAGGAACGGTTGAAGAACCTCGTCTGGGGCTCACAAAAGTTCCTCCGGGAATACGGTTCCTCTATCCCCCACATCATGGAACACCTGTACGAGAAGAAAGTCGTCGTGATCGATATTCCGGATATGAGCGAGAAGAGTGAACTCTTCCTGCTCTCCGCGATCACGCGATCCATCCTCAAATACCACCAGGATTACGCGAATGCCCTCATTGATCTCACGGGAAAACCAAAACCGCAGCAGGTGCTCATCTGTATCGAAGAGGCGCAACGGGTGCTCACGGAAAATTCCGACAGCACGTCCGTCTTCCGGCAGTGTATGATGGAAGGGCGGAAGTTTGGCGTCGGGTTGTGCGTCATCACCCAGCAACCGAAAAATATCGATCATCGTGTCCTCGCCCAGATCAATACGCTCGTCATCATGGGACTGGCAGACAAGACCGACCGGCAGACGCTCATCTCCAGCGCTAAACAGGATCTCTCGCACATGGACACGGAGATCCAGGTGCTCGGGCGTGGCGACGCGATCATCAGCAGTATCGGTATTCCCCTGCCGGTCAGCACCAGGATTCATCTCTTTGAAGATTATATCCGCACATGATCCGGGCACGCCACGATGGTGTTTTTCCGGAACAATTTTTTTTAGTGACTTTTGGGAATGCCGTTCACGGTTCTGATGAGCGCGTATGCAGCGAACCGGCACCCGCACGATTCCGAATGGCTTCATCCACCCAACAGTTTATACTGTGCCAACGCCAGAACTAGGAACAGGAACGGAGAAAACCTGATGTCTGATACGCGTTCACCCACCGATCTCATCGTGAAATTCTTTGCGATGATCCCGATGGCGCTGTACATGGTCGTCGCGGCACTCCTCACGATCATCGCCATCTTCTCGGTCTATGATGCCCTGCAGTTGATTGCCGGGATGATCCTCACGCGGGACTTTGCGAACGGGTTGACCAATGTCATCACTGCCCTGCTCCTCACGATCACGATCATCGTGCTCTTCGAGACGGTGACGGTCTATTTCAGGACAAAGCATGTCGAGGTGCGGGCGCTCCTCGTTGCCGGACTCACCGGCACCGTCCGCCATGTGCTCATCTACAATGTGGGCGGGGGCGATCCCGTCCAGATGTTTGCGACCGTGGCACTCCTTGCGGTACTGATTGGGGGCATCGTGCTCGTGAAACCCGAAGAGGTACGGTAGTTACCCGGAACTAATTCAGGACGCTTCGTTGCATCGCGGTCCGTTCGTGACGCAAGAGAGGGAAAACCGGAAGAATCAGTGTGTGCAGACACACAACCATGAGTGTCCAATGGAAGAGATCATACAAGCCCGGAACCTGACGAAGAGGTATAATGATGTTGTCGCAGTAGACGAGATCAGTTTTACCGTCCGGGCTGGCGAGGTCTTCGGGTTTCTTGGTCCGAACGGTGCGGGAAAGACGACGACGATGAAGATGATCTCGTGCCTCTCGCCCCGGACCACGGGTTCCCTTGCGGTGTTCGGCATGGATCCGGAAGAGCACCCGACCGTGATCAAAGCGAAGATGGGCATCGTCCCGCAGGAGACGAACCTCGACCCGGATTTTACCTGTGCGGGAAATCTCACGACGTATGCCCGTTATTTTGATATTCCGGCTGCCGAAGCCCAGGCGCGGTCTGATTCGTTGCTCGCGTTTGTCCAACTGGAGGAGAAACGCGATGTGCTCATCGATAAACTCTCCGGCGGGATGAAACGCCGGCTGATCCTCGCCCGTGCGCTCATCAACAACCCGGCGCTTCTCATCCTTGATGAACCGACGATCGGGCTCGACCCGCAGGCACGGCACCTGATCTGGGAACGGCTGAGATTGTTGCAGGCACAGGGGAATACGATCGTGCTCACGACCCATTACCTTGATGAGGCAGCCCGGCTCTGCGACCGGCTGGTCATCATGGATAGCGGGAAGATTCTCGTTGAAGGGGCACCGGCTGATCTCGTGAAACAATACGTGGGAAGCGAGATTGTTGAGGTGGAGAAGTCGGATGAGGTGATGGCATGCCTCTCCCGATTGGGGATTGCGAGTGAGAACGTCGGGGACATGGTGCAGATTGCGACCGAATCTGCGCGGGATGTGGCAAAAGCCCTGCTCGATCTGTGCCAGCCGAAACGGGTGATCACCCGGCAGGCGACGCTTGAGGATGTATTTCTGAAACTGACAGGTCGGACCCTGAAGGAGTGAGGATGCGAGCGCTCTGGACCCTGCCCCCGGTAACGCGTCGTGCGACAAAGGTCTGGCAACGCAACCTGGACGTCTTTGTGAAGACCTGGAAAGTGAATTTCTTTCCGCCCTTTGTCGAAGCGTTCCTGTACCTGTTCGCCATCGGTCTTGGTATCGGGACGTACGTTGGTATGATTGATGACGTCCCGTACGTGAACTTCATTGCTCCGGCAATTCTTGCGATCTCGATCATGAACTCAGCCTTCTTTGAGTGCACGTATGGTTCGTATGTCCGGATGTATTACCAGAAGAGTTTCGATGCGATCATCGCCACACCGCTCTCGATTGAGGATGTGATCGCCGGTGAACTGCTCTGGGGCGCGACCCGAAGCGTCATCTCGGTTGCTGCGATGCTGCCGGTGTTTGCCTTCTTCGGCGTGATCTCGCTCCCGTTCTCCCTCTTTGTGATCCCGCTCGCGTTCCTCGGCGGGCTGATGTTTGCCGGGATCGCGATGTGTTTTACTGCGATCACGCCGGGAATTGATACGCTCAACTATCCGGCGTTTTTGTTCATCACGCCGATGGTGCTCTTCTCGGGCACGTTCTTTCCGCTCGAGATCCTCCCGGTCGCCTTCCAGTATGTTGCGGTCGCCATACTCCCGCTCACCCACCTTGTTGCCGTCACCCGGATGTTCACGTTCCCTGCTCTTTCGCCCATGCTCGCGCTGCACCTCGCGTGGATTGCGGGTGTGACGATCCTGTCATCAGTGCTCGCTCTCAACCTGATGAGACGGCGGTTGATCACATGAATGACTGTGCTTTCACGCACAGGATCGTTGTCGCAGATTTACCCCGATGGATTTTTGTGCATAGCGACAAACATTTCAGTTTTTATCAGAGATAATATCTGTCCGATTTGAGAGATGCAAAACTTGAAAAGATCTCTCATACGATGGTCGTACTTGAAAAATTATGACACTACGATACTTGTCGTCTTCATTCTTGCATTGCAACATTTCCAGAACTCAGATCAATTTTTCAGACACAATTTTTTTATAAAACTCATCTTTTTTGCATTTTTAGTAAATTCCGGATAAGATCTCTCTCCATTATTTTTAATTGTCGAGTAATATTTTTTGTAATGTTATTCGGGATATTAACAGTTTTAACCGTATTCTTATCGGATATTTTATTTTCGGATTGAAATTGATGCTGATTATCGTTATCAGAAATTATTGAACATGTCTCATTGGGCTTGTTTTTTGATAATAACAAAACTGATGATTTTTCTTCAGGTTCGAGATCTTCAAATAAATCCTCTATGGTAAAATTATGATAATCAGAAATGTCTTCACGTTCTATGACGGTTTCAGTGATGGTAAGCGGATGATATTTTTGGTTGTTCCCATTTATATGATGTGAATATTTAAATTCAATAGTCGATGGAGTGACTGGAGCATCTGCTTGCACACCACTTGAGTAAATTTGCACCTCTTGAATCGTTTTTAAAACTTGGAAAATATTGGTCGATGATGACTCGACCTTTTTCAGTTCCATTTCGATCTTTAAAGCGATTTTGGGATCACTCTTTTGAGAGACAAATTTTCTTATTTTATTTATTTGTTCAATTTCATTTGCTATCTCAATTATGGCATCATCAAAATCGGATTCATCAATTTTGAAATTATCATCTGCCATAATAATCACTTATTTACAAAATTGATTGGAATTTATTGAGAATATTCTCCATTATTGTATGCTTCATAAAATGGAATAATTTTCAGCCGGGTTACTTCTTCTGAATCACTAAGTGATTTAGAGATAGCATGGAACACTTTTTGTTTTGCAATCTCTGTCTGAAGTTCCCTTGCTGTTTTTTGCGAGCATGCAAGAAGATCCTGAACAGATTTCATAGATACGCCATCACACTGAAAGATAAATGAAAATTCCAGTAGTTCTCTGAAATCAAAAGATGGTTGATCATAATCATTGGGTGATTGCGAAGCAAAGAAAACTGCAATACCCTTCGATCTTCCCTCTCGAACAATTTTTTCCAAGAACGGGTTCTTCTGTGAAAGATAGTTATGGGCTTCGTCAATAACAAGGACCGTTCGTATTTCTCGATAACCATCTTTTGTTTTGCTGTCAGGAAGCCCGGACATCTCTTTGTATAATCGTTCAATCACGAGGTAAGCAACGAGTTGTTTCAATACAGGCAATTCATGAAGATCAATTACCATTGTTTTGGCAGCAATGGAATTGATTGGATTATTCGAATCACCATGTTGCCAGAATAAATGGAATTGAGCAAGATCTTTTAGGGTTTCCATCAAAGTATCGAGTTTTTTACCATCCGCTTCATAATCCTTTTCGGCGATGTTACAAATTTCTTTAAAATCAGGATATTTAACATTAAATCCAGATCGAGATTTATATCCCTTCTTGATGATGTCTGTTAAGTGGCCTTTTTGAACAGGACCAAAATGTTTGTCTATTGATGCAAAGGATTCTGTTTTCTCTCTGGAAGATAATAAAACAAAATTATCCTGATAATCTGGCAATATAAAAGGATTAATTGGCAAATGTTCGTGAGGAAGGCGAAATACGTCTGCTTTAGTCACCGACAAAAAATCCTTATTTTGTGAAACATCTCCCTTATAGTCAAAGAAAATGAAATTCGTGCTATATCGTGAACTTTTTCGTATATCTGCCAGAATCTTCAATAAAAATTGTGTTTTCCCCCCGCCGGGCTTCCCAACAATAGCTAGATGGGGATTAACATGTCTGTCTGTTTTATTGAGATCTATACTGATGATCTGGTCAGTCAACTCGTTAATTCCTAAAATTATTTTTAACGCATTATAGTTGCCTCTTTCAACTTCAACGGATTCGGCTTTTATCTGGTAGAACAAAATTTCAAAAAATTTTAGTTCATCCTTGTTTGATTTCTGAAAAATCTCATCTAATAAAATACATCCGTTGTCAATATGATCCTTTATCACAAGTAAACGCGAATATGCAAAATCCTCATCCTCAATCCTTTTTTCATAAATCGTAAATAGGAGTGTTTTGAGAAATAATTCATCCTCTCCGAAAAAACTCCCCCGGTAAATCTGTTTACCAGAAGTATCTTCAGATCGTTGAACGATTTTCCCCGTTTTTTTTAAGGATAAGCAAAATGCAATTCGGGCAAGCGTGTTTATCTCCAATTTAGTGGCAAAACGTAGATTTTCCAGTATCTCCTCGGATTTTTTTGATGTGTATATCCGGTCCGCCATTATGATTGCCTCCAAAAGTATCCTTCTTCAATGGTTGTGAATTTCTGATCAGGATTATATTTCAGATGTATTGCATACTGAAGATGATTTTCAAGGATAGCATAATATTTTTTATCTACTTCAGTATCTGTCGATAGAATTATTACTTGGTGACCGGCATTTGGAAAATAATTACTTACGATTCTATCTCGATGAGTACTATCCAAGCGGGATAATGGTGTATCAATGATGATAGGTAATTTTAATTGGGATGTTTGAGCAAGTCCCCATAATAATGAGATAGCAAAAATTTCTTTCTCTCCCGCCGAAAGAGCTTCTTTCCGTATCACATGTCCGGAGTCGTTTTTTATTGTTATCAAATATGTTTTAGGATCGATGGATAATTGAACTACTGACTCACCCTTACTCAATAATTGTTTAAACATCTGGAATGTCGAAATCTCCAGTTGGTTGATTTTTGTTGACCTTAGTTGATCGACATATTCAGTTAATAGCCGTGAAATATTTGTTAGCCGATTTAAGAAATCTCCTTTTTTTGTTGATTTCTCTAATACAGTATAGGCTTCTTCTAATTTTTGCTTTTTATCACTAATGGTGTTCGATAGAGTATCAATATCAATATTAATTCGTTTTAGTTTTTCGTTTCGTTCGCCAATATCGGTAGAGAAAATCTCTAAACGGGTTTGAACTTCATTGAATCTTGTAAGTCTTGATCCCTCGAAATTCTGTTTACTGAGATCTTTTTCGATTTTCTCCAACTCGATCTGAACTTTTTGTTTTTCTTTGAGTAATTGAATGAATTTATCTGATACGCCTTTTTCAATATCTTCCATTTTTATGATTATTTTTTTTGCATCATCATCAGGTAATTTTAGTATTTCGGGAGTTTTTCCGGAATTGCCTTTTATTTTTATATACTTGTGGATAATTTCAGTAATCTTTTCCTGTAAAAATTGTAATTCTGCTTCAGTCAAGGGATTTTTCCGATTTACTTCTTCAAATTTTTTTATTTCATTAAGAATTTCACTAGGTATGGTATCGGCTATTCCCTGTTTTGATCGTTCAACACGCAATTTTTTTTCGTTTTGAATCTGATATCTGACTTTATCAAAAAAAGGGATTAATTGCGCAAAAGCAAAGTTGGTTTGGATTATATTTTTCATTTCCATATCGATTTCGGATAAACGTGAAGACCGTTGTATTCGGATCTTTTCATTCGCCTCTTTCTGTTTAATATCCTCTGATTCAAAACCAAATTCCTTTTTGAAAAATGTTTTGCTCTCAGATAACATGTTTTTATATTGATCAAGTTGAGCATCTATCTCACTAGATTGTTTTTCCAGCTTTGCTTTTTTGTTTTCTAATTGACCAATCTCTATCTCTTGAAGCTGAATATCCTCATTTGTTATACCTGGTGTGTCCTTCCGTTCTTCTCGTTTTATATGATCCAGATCATCAATTAATTTATGAATATTCTGAATTCCAAGGGCAGACTCCATGGAATTTTTCAAATCCATAGCTGCATATTCATCTGCTGCGATATGTTGAATTTTCTCTCCATCGAAAAAAAAGAACTGAGTAATTCCTTCCGGAATTTCTGTGTTGATATACTCTAAAAATGATTGCTGTTCTCCTTCTGAAATTATCCTATTATTCTTTTTTATGGTGATTTTTTCTTTGAGATCTTCTGAAGAAGGAGCATGTGAAAAACTATAGGGAATATTCCAAGACCGGTTTAAGCAAATATTATCGCTATTCTCCATAACAAATTGCAATTCAATAGAGCAATCATAATTACCATTTTCCAATTCATATTGATTAATACTTTTAAAGACTTTGTCGAGTTTTCTCTCTCCGTATAAGCATAAATTTACAGCTTCAAGAATTGATGTTTTACCAGCACCGTTCATCCCCCCAATTAGAAATACGTTATGTTTTGATGTCGGAGGATGACCGTCATTAAAATTAAATTGTGTCCTGTTCCGGAAGGTTTTATAATTTTGAATGATTAGTCTATCGAATCGCAATTTTCACCTCTTTTTATCCATTGAACACATATTAATGACCGGTCTAACACCTAAAAAAATTATTTGCTCATATCCGTTTTGATTAATTCAGTTATTTGTTGGTAGATCCCTCTTCTCTTGGCACGATCTTGATATCCTCTCTCGACCATTAACAACTCGTGAATAAGATCTTGTTTGACTCCATATTTTTCACATAAATTAGCGAGAATTTTTTCTTCTGGTAAAGAAATTTGATTATTCATGAATGGACCTCATTTAACTGCCTTTATAAATAGTGAGTGGAGCTCAATGGAAGATAATTGTTGTCAATTTTTTCTGTGAAATTGTGAGGTTATCAGTAATTATGGATAATTGCAGTAAAATTTTCAATTTTTGTGATCTCTTTTAAAAACATTTTTTTTTGTAAACGTAAAATATGAATTACAAATTTAATTCTCTCGATCAATGTTAAAAAAAGTGAGAATGTGAACTGGGATGGATCTAGACGCAATAGATTGGAATAATAAAGGCTATTCTCTTGCCGGAAAAGGACTTCACCGTGAAGCCATTGCTGCCTATGATCATGCAATATCTCTTGATCCGTCTAACCCGATTTTTCATAAAAATAAAGAGAAAGCACTGATTGCTTTACAGCGACCAAAAAAAGTGAAACCTATTACATCAAAATTTGAAGACGCAATAGAAGACGCAATAGATTGGAATAATAAAGGTTATTGTCTTGCCGGAAACGGACTTCACCGTGAAGCCATTGCTGCCTATGATCATGCAATATCTCTTGATCCGTCTAACCCGATTTTTTATAAAAATAAAGAGAAAGCACTGAGTGCTTTACAGCGACAAAAAAAAGTGAAACCTATCACATCAAAATTTGAAGAGACAATTGAACAAAAGTCCAAATCAAAACTGGAGTATGCAATATACTGGAATAATAAAGCTGGGTCTCTGTTTAAGCAAGGACAAATTGATGAGGCGATTATCGCATACGATCGTGCGATTTCTTTAGATCCTACGCACCCCATTTTCTGGAAGAATAAGGCGAAAGCTTTGAAAGCAATTGGTAGGGATGAAGAATCAGAATCCGCACGTGAATTATTTGAGTGCATCAACGCTCAAACAAATCGGAATCCTCCCGAATTTGCGATATCTTTGAATAATAAAGGGTATTCTCTCGCAGAACAAGGAAACCATATCAAGGCAATCGATGCATATAATCTCGCTATAAAAGCACATCCCAATTTTGCTGATGCATGGAATAATCTGGGATATTCGCTTGCCGAACTTGGTCGTATAGATGAAGCGATTGCTGCATGCTACCGAGCTGTTGAATTAAACCCCGAATTTGCGTATTCATGGATCGAGAAATGGCTATTTCTTCCCGAACTTGTGCAAAATCAAGGAAACATTATTCCCATGAATGATGTCACGGAACCAGAAGTTGAAAATTTATTATCAACATCTCCCCGATTCTGCAATCATACATCAGATCCAATAAAAATGGAACCTGTATTCATTCGTTCCAACGGAAATATGAGTAAATATATTTTCTGTGGCTGGATTTGTCCGGATTGCGGGCAGTACCAGAAAGGGTAAAGTAGAATCATTTTGTTATGGTAACGATGGAAATTGTATATTCTTTTCATTTCGTATTATCCGCAAGACGTACAATTCTTCGTCTTCGACAGTCTGCTGCAACACTCGTTCAACCGAAAATCCGTTCCGGATAAACATCTCACATACCTTATCAAAACCGGTGAGTGACGAGATGAGTACCAGGCACCGCCCAAACGGCGCGAGCACACGCCCGACGTCTGCTGCAAACCGTTCGATCACGTGCCGCCCGCACTCGCCGCCATCGAGCGCATACTCGAGCCAGTCATCGATCCGTTCATCCGGCTGCGTGGGGAGATAGGGCGGGTTGAAGAGGATCAGATCAAATGTGCCACGGATTCCGCTGAAGAGATCGACACGCAGCACATCTACGCCACGTTCGCGGGCACAAAGCACCGCATGCGGGTTGACATCGGTTGCCACAATATCAGAACCGCACCGCACGAGTTCCGCCGCGATATAACCAGAGCCGGTTCCGACTTCAAGCACCCGGTCACCTGGCTTCACCTCCGCTCGCGCCGCTTTCGCGAGAAGAAACGTATCGGCTTCGGGAGAATAGATCTGGCAGGGATCAAATGACATCGGGCACCGTCTTATTGGTATACTGTCAGAGTTCCGGGTTTATCTGGTCTGCGACGCTTTGTTCCTGCTGTGGCAGCCAACCGATCTATCTCCTTCCGGTGCCAGATTGTCGGCATCCTTATTCGCGCTCGAACCAAGAATATGTGTGAACGCCGGGGGAACGGGCTTGAAGACACAGATCGAACACGCACGAAACGGGACCATCACCAGGCAGATGCAAACGGTAGCGCATGATGAAGGCATCGATCCCGGTGTGGTCAGGGAACGCATTGCAACCGGCAGCATTGTTATTATGCAGCGGGGCGACCGGGTGGTGGGAATTGGCAAAGGTCTGTCCACCAAGATAAATGTCAATCTCGGCACGTCTACCGGGAAAGTAATCGTGGCGGACGAGATAAAGAAAGCCCGGATCGCTGAAGAATTCGGGGCGGACACGATCAGTGATCTCTCCATGGGCGGGGATATTAACGCTATACGAAAGGAAATTTTTTCCCACACCACTCTTCCGATCACGACTGTACCCATCTACCAGGCTGTGGTTGAGAACGGCTTATCTGAGATGACTTCCGATGACATCCTAAGAACGCTCCGTATGCAGGCACAGCAGGGGATCAGCTCCTGTGTCATCCATTGTGTAAGCCGGACGATGCTCGACGGGTTCAAAAAGAAAAAACGGATCCTCGGCATGGTCTCCAAGGGCGGTTCGATCACGAGCGCCTTCATGCTCCTGCATGCATGCGAGAACCCGTACATCGAACGCTTCAGTGAAGTCCTTTTGTTGTGCCGGGAATATGACCTTGTCCTCTCTTTGGGCAATACCGCACGGAGCGGATGCATCAATGATCGCCGGGACTGGATGCAGCTTGAAGAGATTCGCCAGAATGTACGGCTCGCGAGAGAAGCCCACGATGCGGGTGTGCAGGTGATCATCGAAGGTGCTGGCGGGCACATACGGAGCGATCGGATTCCCCGCTACATAAAATATCACAAAAAGCAATCAGCCTTCCCGCTCTTTGTTGCCGGTCCGTTGCCAACCGATATCGCGGTCGGGTACGATCACATCGCCGGATGTGCCGGGGGCAGTCTGGCGAGCGCGGCGGGAGCTGATTACCTCTGTTACATCACACCGGCGGAACACCTGGGTCTCCCAAACCCTGACGCTGTAAAAGAGGGACTCATCGCCTTCCGGATCGCCGCCCATATTGGGGATACCGTAAAGTATGGCAGAGATGCACAGGACAAACAGATGGCGCAGATGCGAGCTGCCCTCGACCGCGAAGGACAGATCCGGTGCGCCATGGATCCGGCACGTGCCCGGGAACTGGCTGACGGTGAAAAGGAATGCACGATGTGCGGGGAGTTCTGCGCGATAAAAATTATGCGGGAGTTTTAAAATCCTGTTTTTTTACGGTAAGACGGCTCGTTCCAATCTTGTTACCTAATCGGTCGCTGAATTCTTCGCAGGGCATCCCATCCAGTTTGACAGCATGCATGATGGTGTCACTGTATAGGAAAGCCGTCACTTGATGAGTGCCCGGGTTCACTGTCTGACGTCAAACACAGGGCTTCTGTGTGTTTGTGAGTTGAAAACGATTACAACTACGTAAAAAATTTTTTAACGTTTTTGTAATAAAAAAATACAAATCAGAATATTCTTAAATGGTTGCAACCTAATTTCACCCAGTTAATTTTTATCTCATTCGAGGGGAGGAAACGAAAATTGTTCAGGACGTTCAGACGAATTCCCCTTGGTCTTGCATTCATTATTATCTGCATCCTGCTGGTAGCAGGGTGTACCACAAAGCCGGTTCTGGATAAACAGACAAGTATTGTAAATACGAGTGTTACACCAGTCACAACACTGTTTATCACGATTGATCCCATCGTTAACCATACGATTGGCGATGTATTCTTTATTAACGGGACAACGAATTTGCCGGTTACTGAAAATCTGACGATGGCTATTGAAGGTATTGAATTTGTTAAGTATATTAGTCGGACGAATACGAAGAGCAGTGGTCACCCCACTCTCAACGACTATATCTATATATCAGATATTTCAATATCACCGGCTCAACCCGGAACGAACAGGTGGTCGACGAATGTTACGGATATAGTCAAAAAACTTGTAAGTGGAAAATATGAAGTGTTCGTTTGTCCCAACGCTAATTACTTATACACCGCCTCAGGATCTACATCTGAATCTGATGCAATTGAATTTTTTACACTCTTTCCTGCCAATAATGGCACAACATTCAATGTTCAGCAGGTACCAGTTCAAAATCCTTCCCCAATTCAATCCACGACGGTTCCGGGTGCACCACCTAAATTGTCTCCAGAAGAGGAGGCAAAAATGCGAGAGATCATGCGTGAACAGGACCGGATAAACGAACTTCGAAAAGCGAACCGTACGTTCTGGCAGAGAAAACTATCCTCTCAATTGCTCTCACTTCTTGAATCTGACTCTTATATCAAGACAGGAAAGATCAGCGAACAGGATATGAAATCGATAATGATTTCTTCTACTGTGATACCATCAGACCAGGTGTTTCAGAAACTCGGTATCAGCAAGCCGACCGGTGACCTGTTCCTCGTTGAATTAAAAATCAACAAGTCTGCATCAACGTATAACGTTTATCCCTATGTGGCTAGT
>Ga0265297_10007847_pt1 | contig 14553 bp, 12 predicted proteins | sample Munlanlwell13791_FD_192502 | JGI IMG/M metagenome (GOLD analysis project Ga0265297, IMG submission 192502) | Leachate microbial communities from a municipal landfill in Southern Ontario, Canada - Leachate well 137-91 | ecosystem: Engineered > Solid waste > Landfill > Unclassified | place... | reverse complement strand
GACGGGAATATGCCGAGCTGGGCGCTAGAGAGCTTCGCCAACGAGAAAGCCGATGTAGACTGGGTGCCGCAGTGTCTGCCGCTGGTCGAATGCACAGCGCCGACGCAATTCACCGAAGAGGAGCGGCGGGAATGCATCAGCGACGATTCGCAGGTCGAACCGGTCGTTGACGAGAGCGGCTGCTTCACGGAATACAAATGCATGTCCAATGAGGACCTGGTCGAGCGATCGATCAACAACACACAACGTCCGGGGTGTGAAGTGAATCCGGCCGTCAAGCAGAAGCTGCTTGTCTGCCGCCGGCAGAACATGCCGAACTTCGATACGACGCAGTACGATAACGAGGGCTGTCTGCTGGATGTATCCTGTCGGCCGTAAGGGCGATCGGGTGACGAGTGAGAAAGTTAATACAGAGGGAGCAGAAGACCCATCGCTCGGAAGCGGTGGGTCTTTGTTTCGGGAAGGCGCGGCTCGTTCGCCGTTCGCGGGACGCGCCGACAGTAGCGATGTCGCCAGGCGAACGGCTCCGCTTGATGATTCGGCGCTTACCAGGCTACAGTAGCCGCATGTCTGATGTGAATGAAGGAAAGGAGTACCCCGCGGTGAATCTCCGGGCGCGGTCGTCTCGGAATGATTTTGTAGCAGGTGCGATCAGAAAGAGTCCGGAGCGCGGTGGACCGCCCAAGCCGGTCAGGACAGACGGATTCGAAGCGGGCCTTCGCGACTTGGCCGCTCGCATCGTGGATTGTCTCGGTCGGAAAGAGAATGTCGTCGCGGCCGTCTGTGGCAAGACCGGTTCCGGCAAATCGGAGATGGCGCGACAGCTTCATGGCCGGTTGTCCGAAGGGGGCATCGGCGCGACGATCGTCGGGACCGACGACTTCTATATAAATGGCGACCCTGAACGGCCGCAGGACAGGGATCTCGATCTCGAGAGGGTCCATGCGGCAATCGCCTCGCTCCTTGCCGGACGGGCGAGCGGCGACTACGCGCCCGCGAAGGTCGTCATCGTCGAGGGCATACATACGATCGCCGATGGCGCCGTCGGCCGAAGGCCTGACATCAGGGCGTACATCGAAGCCGATTTTGAACAGCGCATCGGCAGGCGCATCATCCGCGACGCCCGGAGCGGCTACCGCTCGATCAAGGCGGCGCTGGATGTCGCGATATTCCTCGCGACCGAGCATCCCCAGGCTTTTTACAGATTCGAAATGGAGCCGGATTTGAGCCGCGTAGACGCGGTGATAGTGAACGACTATCGGGAGCCAGGCGATCCGCGCATCATCGTGCACGGCGATCGATTGATTTTCTCAGTCGACGGCAAGGTCATAGAAAGCCGCCGACTGACGCCCGAAGAGAAAGGGGCCGTCCTAAAGATCGGAGTCGTGGAACAGGATTGATCGACCTCCCTTCGATGTTCGGGATCGTCCGTGATGCGTGACGTGCTAGCAGCATATGGACGAAGGACGTCCGCCACCCTACATGCCCCCGATATACGGAGGGTGGCTCCTGTGATACCATTGTATTTGAGGATATTTCACGGCGTTAGCGATACCGCAAGCCGTGAATTCTGATAATAAAGTCGATATATTATGAATCGCATCAAGTGGGTCCTGATTCTTGCCGTAGTCGTATTGGCGCTTTTCGCCGGCGTCTTTTTCTACGGCCGCCATCTGGGCAAGAGCTCGGCCGCGGACGACGACAGGCCGCTCAACGTCAAATCGCAGGTCATTCTCGACCGGATCACCAGCCAGTATTTCCTGGTCACGAAGACGGTCTTCGTCGACAGTCAGGCGGAGATCGAGACGCCGAAGAGCAACGACTGGAAGGACCTGTTCCTAGGCAAGAAAATCACGGTCGACGGTTTGATCCGAGTCGATGTCGGAGTGGACATAAAGGATCTGCGTCTGGAAGACATCGTCGTCGATTCCCGGAATAAGACCGTGACCATCGACCTGCCCGCCGCGGAGGTGCTTGATGCTTCCCTGTTCGGCCAGCTCGATGTCGACGTGGACAAGGCGGTTCTGGACAAGCTGAAGGGCGTTTTCGAAGACACTCAAAACGAGGATTATAATCTGGCGCTGCAGACTCTGATTAATGACGCCAAGAGCCAGGTGACGGCCGATGCGGCTATCTTCAACGACGCGAGAGCGGACTCGGCTAAACTGGTCGAACTTATCGTGACGGGAATGCTTCAGGATTATCAGGTCGTCATTGAATAGGAAGCGTCATCGATATAAGGATACGATTGATCTCAAGCGATAGATGGAAAGACCGACTCCGAAAATGCTGGCGATAGGGGGTGCCGCAGTGGTCCTGCTGGCGATTTTGGGCGTCGCCTTGCCGGTGTTCCTGCACGATCGCGCGAAGGCCGATGACGAGACCGCGGTCGCACCTGTCGCTCCGTCGGAGCCGACGCTCGACAGGGAAGAGTATGACCGCAGGCTCCGGCAGCTCGCGCATGTCACCGATGTCGGCACCGTGCCGGAAGACGGATCCGAAGAGACGCGCCTTTGGCCGGTCACGGCGGCGTACCCCGAATATGGCGCCATCCTGCCGTTCAAGCGCATCGTGGCGTACTACGGCAACTTCCTGTCGAGAGGCATGGGCGTGCTAGGCGAGTATTCCGAAGAGGTGATGCTCGAAAAACTCGGCCGGGAAGTGCAGGCCTGGGAAGAGGCTGATCCGACTACGCCGGTGCAGCCGGCCATCGACTATATCGCCGTCACCGCGCAGTTGAGCCCGGGCAGGGACGGCAAATATCGGTTGCGCATGCCGGACGAACAATTGGACAAGGCGCTGGCGATCGCCGAGAAGATCGGCGGCATCGTGATATTCGAGGTCCAGCCCGGCTTGGCCAATCTCATGGGGGAGATCCGGGCGCTTGAGCCGTATCTCGTGAAACCGCAGGTGCATTTGGCCATCGATCCGGAGTTCGTGATGATAAAGACCGGCGCGCGGCCCGGCACGAGAGTGGGGGTGGTGGATGCTACGGACGTGAACGCCGCCGCCGAGTATCTTGCGGAACTGGTGCGGGCGAACGACCTGCCGCCGAAGATCCTGATCGTGCATCGCTACACCCGTTATATGGTGACGAACGCCACGGAGATTGAACCGTTGCCGGAGGTGCAGATCGTGATGGATATGGACGGTTGGGGGCCGCCCGCGCAGAAATACGACTCCTATAACTCTTACATCTATCCTGAGCCGGTGCAGTTCACCGGGTTCAAGCTCTTCTACAAGAACGATATTAAGCGTCTGGGTTCTCGCCTGCTGACGCCTGCGGAGATTCTCGAGCTGACCCCGCAGCCGATCTTCATCCAATATCAGTAATCCGGCAGCTCCATCAATGGGAAATCCATGAAGATATTCCGCACCGAAGGCAAACCGTTTTTGGGCGTGGTTTGCTGTCAGCATGGCCACGAGGTTTTCGGGTTGGAGGTGTTCAGGAAGTTGAAGGGGCGAAAGGGGCAGAAGCGGGGAGAGCGGGGACCGGCCGGCATTCGCCGGCCTAGCGGGGAGAAGGAGGGTCCGTACCCTGGTCTGGTCGCTATTGTCGCGAATGAAGAGGCTGTGGCTGCCGGCAAGCGGTCCATCGAGACCGATCTCAATCGGTCCTATCCGGGAAGGCCGGATGGGACGCACGAAGAGCGGCTGGCGGCGCGTCTGGTCCAGGAACTGGCCGGCGCGAGATTCGTCCTCGATATCCATACCACGACGTGCGATACGGAGCTGGTGCCGTTTTGCGGCGAGTTTGATAGGGACGTCAAGCGTATCATCGGATTGACGACAGCCAAGAACATCGTGGCGGTGGGTGAGAAGCTGGCGAAGCAGTCGCTCTTGGGTGCGGTGTCGGGCGCGGTGTCACTGGAATACGGAGAGAAGTACGCGGCGGCGCATGGGCTGGCGGATGTCATCCGACTTATCGATGCGCTGTATGCCGGCACGCCGGGGCGGGGGACTGAGCGGCGCGTGTTTCGGCTGCGAGCGGCCATCCCGCGCGGCGCGGCCGTGCCGGCGAGCGCCAGGGACTTCGTCTATTGCCCGGAACTTTCCGGGTACCCGGTCCTGCTGGGGGAGAAATCTTATGCCGACAAGCTCGGGTTCGTGGCAGATGAACCGAGCGTCGTCGTGATGTAAGGATATGATCCTGCCTCTCGTCATCTTTCTTCTGCCCGAAGCGTATGTGCTCGCTCACATCGCTCTTTCGTCGCCGACCGGTTTTTGCGCGGCGGACGTGTTCGCGGCAGGCGGCTTCATCGTCGAGGGGGCTGTCTTCGGTATCCTGATGATATGTCTGCTTCGCTTCGGGCGGATTTGGAGCAAGATCGTGGCAGCGGTGCTCGGGGCCGCGTTCATTTACGTGATTGCAGTCCAGATCGTCTCTTTCCATTACACTTTTGACTTCTTTCCCCGCATCGCCCTTCAGAACTTGGACAACACCAGGTTATTCCTCACAAGTTATACGTTCGCTGTCCTCGCGGCGGCCGGACTTTACGCGTTCGGCGTCATCCGCTGGGCTTGGTCGTTCGCGCCGCCCCGCCTGCCGCGTTTCCGCGTCATGGCGGCCGGCATCATCCTGCCGTTTTCGTTCGCTCTTGCCGCACCGTTCGTCGAAGGGCATGCGATTGGTCATGACCGGAACGTACCCGATGATCCGCCGTTGGCGGCGATGACGAAGACGCTCCTGCGCCTACCGGGATACGCGGACAGCGATGATTTCGTGCCGTCGCTGGTGGAACTCGATGGCCTGCTCCCAGGACTTGCTGGCGGAGAATATCCGCTCCTCAAAGAGCGCGTCTACGCGGCGGATGCCGGCATCGCTCCGGCCGATGGGATTCAGCCGAATGTCCTTATCATCTTCACCGAGGGAATTTCCGAGCGTCTTATCAATGCGTATGACGATACGTTTCCTGGTCTCACTCCGGAGATCAGCGCGTTCGTCCGCGATAGGCGCTCGCTCTCCGTCCGCGATTATTACAGCCATACCGCGGCTACTTTCCGCGGACTGCTCGGACAACTGTGCTCCATCTATCCGGCGAGTATAGACCATCCGGCGTGGCGCGGCCGCTTCGACGCGCGCTTCCGTTGTCTTACGGACCTATTCCGTGAAGCGGGATACCGGACGGAATTTTTCGATCCGCATTTCCGCGATAAGGACTATCTGCATGCCATGCTTGGGAAACTCGGTTTTGACGAGGTTCTTACGGCGGAAGATCTGCTTGAACGGCATCTTGGCGGGAAGGAGCTCGGTGATGATGTCGTGGTCTCGTTAGCGGGGAATGCCGTCGCATTGACGACGGAAGATATCTTCGCCGCGGTCGCCGATGCCGTGGAACGCTGGCGACCGGAAGACGGACCGCAGCTGCTCGCCGTCTATCCGTTCGGCACCCATGCCTGGATAGATACTCCGGACGGAGGCGTCAAATACGGTGATGGCGGCAACAACGCGCTCAATACCACGCGGGAGCTCGATGAGCGATTCGGCGAATTCTGGAGACGGTTCCGGGAAAGCGACGCGTACGAGCGGACCGTCGTCATCTTCACGACGGATCACGCGAAATATCACGAGACGTCTTACGTGCAAGCGCTCGCCGAACGCGGCGCCAGCGATTATCGCCGCCTGTTCAGCGACAAGGTCCCGTTCGTCATCCATGATCCGCGAGGCGTGTTCACGGATGAGTGGGACGCTGATTCCGCCACGTCCATCGATTTTGCGCCGACGATCGCTCATTATCTGGGTTTGCCGAACGGACCGAACCCGTTTTTAGGGACATCGCTGTTCGAAAGCGGACGGAAGAGCGGCGTCGGACTGGTGAATTTCGAGCGGACGTTCTACCTGACGGCGAACGGCAACATCTTCGATATCAGCGAGCGCGGGGAAGAACGGTTCGAGGAGTTGCGTCAAAGCGTCAGGCGCATCCACGGACTCATGGAGGACGATAAGGTGTGGCCGGGAACGGTCGGGGAGTGACGGGGAGGAGGGGCGGAAGGAAGCGAGAGAAGTGAAAGAAGCGAGAGAAGCTGGAGAAGCGGATCGTAGATCGATTTGACAACATTTCCGGCTTCGCTTACATTGGCCGCCGGTTCGTTGAAAATCGGCTTTCATTCATTCAATCCGCCACAAGGCGGTGAATAATCAATCGTCTATGATCACGAAGATCTGCGAGAAGTGCGATACCGAGATGCGGCTCATTCCGGCCGGAATCAGCAAGAAGAGCGGCAAACCATATTCCGCGTTCTGGTCCTGCGACAAGAGGAACGGCGGTTGCGGCGGCACGGCGAGGGCTGAAGGCGAGGCCGCACAGGCCGCACCGGCGGCGCCCGGTTTCGGGCAGTCCGTGAGCGAGGACCGGATCGCGAATATCGAGCAGAAGCTGGATGAGATCATCAGGCTGATTAAGGGGGAGTGAGGATGCGGAGAGAAGCAGGGAAAGCGGGAATCGCTCCCTGCGTCACGTCGTTCGCGAACGACGTGACTGCGGTCGCTAAGCGGGAAGAGCGGGAGAGCACGAGAGTTATATTTATCGTGTTCTTGAACTCTCGCTCTCTCGCGCTCCCGTGCTATACTATAACCAGTTAAGGCTCGGCTAATCTATCTTGCGTATGCAATTTTTGAAAAATCTCAAGACAGGCCAAATCCTGAAGATCGCCGGGTTGGCGGTGCTGGCGATCGTCGTGGTGACGATAGCGTTCCGTCTGATCGGCTCGTCGGTCAGCTCGCTGCTGGGTCAGCGCGAGTCTTTGAACATCTCGCTTCAGGGAACGCCCGCATACGACTCCGGAGAGATGGTGAAATATGAGAGCGACGGAGGAGCGGTCGGTCTGTCGAGTCGGAACGTCGCGGCGGAGGAATCGATGATGCCGCCCTCGCCCGGCACTGCCACCGGCGCCACCTCCGAAGAGTACGAGATCACCGAATACGGCGCGACCATTGAGACGCGGCAGCTCGACGCGACCTGCGCGGCCATCACCGGACTCAAGGGCAGGGAGTATGTCATCTTCGAGAACGCCAACGAGTTCGATCACGGTTGCAGCTACTATTTCAAGGTGAAGCGCGCCAACGTCGAGGAGATCCTGGCGATCGTCAAGGGGATGGACCCCAGGGATTTCTCGGAGAATACCTACACCATCAAGGGTCTGGTCGACGATTACACGAGCGAGATCGAGATACTGCAGAACAAGCTGGCGGCGATAGACGAGACGCTCGCCAAGGCGGTCAGCGCCTATGACGATGTCACCAAACTCGCCACCAGGGTGCAGGACGTCGAGAGCTTGGCGAAGATCATCGACAGCAAGATCAACGTCATCGAGCGCCTGACGCAGGAGCGCATCAGCATCAACTACTCGCTGGAGCGTATCGAGCGCGCCAAGGCCGATCAGCTCGACCGGCTGGAGTACACTTATTTCAGCGTGAACATCTACGAGACCAAGTTCATCGACGGCGAGCGCTTGCTCGACGAGTGGAAGGAATCCATCAAGGCGTTCGTGCGCGACGTCAACCAGGTCGCCCAGGACGTCACCATCAATTTGGTGTCGCTCCTGCTGCGCGTACTGCAGTTCGCGCTCTATGTCCTCATCCTGCTCATCGTGGCCAAGTACGGCTGGAAGCTGGTGAAGTACATCTGGAAGAAGTAGCGGGCCGTCATCGCGGATATCGGAACCACCCCGTCACGGGGTGGTTTTTGATGAGTTGAGCAGTTCATGTCATTGAAAGGTCAACTATCCACAGTTGACCTTTTCGATTCAGCCGCGCAAGCTGAGGCAGTCCTTTCTACAAGGAGAAGGGGATGGCAACGAAACGTTTCCTGGTCGGAGGACCGTCAAACTCCGGCAAGAGTACGTACGTCCTGTCAGTTACCGATCGTCTGCAGGGCGGAATGGGTCGGAGCGCTCGTGCCGTGGAGCTCGACGTCTGGTCCGGATCTCATCCGGCGTTCCGCGGCGAGGTGCCGTTCGAAGGCCGGGCGAAGCATTTCGGTCTCGACTGGGACTGGAGGACGCTGCTCGATAAGCGGCTCAAGGAATTCAACGAGGCGAAGGAAGACGTCGTGTTCGGCGATCTGCCTGGCGCGAAGATCGACGAGGCGACCGAGTACATGTGTCGGCAGGCGAAGGCCGACGGAGCCATCGTCATCAGTCGGACGCTTGAAGGGCTCAAGTTGTGGCGCGATGCGTTCGCCGGATTCGGCGTGGTCGTCGTCCACGAGTGCCTGTCGCATCGGGGTCGGGCTCCGCTCATCCTGCACGATATGAACCGCATCATGGATCCGCGTCATGCGGACGTCGCTTTCCTGGCGGAGCGGATCGTCGACGATGCCAGCGACCGTGCGGAACGGGAGAGGCAGGAAGAAGAACGGCGTTTCCTGGAGGTGTTCAGACAGAACTTCTTTCGTCGGAGCCGGACGGCACATGGCCGCGATGAGAACCTCGACATGCCGGACAAGAAGCCGTTGCTCATCAATGGCAATGCCTTGAGGGCGGCGGCGATGAGGAATGGCGAACGGCTCGCGCGGGATGTGCTGAAGACCGAGAGGCCAGCCTGCTGGGATGCCAGCGTCCTCCGTGAACACTGCGAACGCTGGTTCGATATCGCGAACGCGGGCATCTACGGTCCGGACTGGTACGAGGAGGAGTTCGCCGCTTTGGAAGCGGACGCGGAAATCGTCGGACGGGTCCGTGGGACTCCGGTATCGGTCAATCCGCGTTATCGGTTCTGGACGCCGCAGCACACGTTGATGAAAGTGCCGCCGCTCCTTCTCGAGGATCAGATGTCCATCTTCTATGCGCGTCTGGCGCATCTGATGGACCGCGCCCAGGACCACTTCCCATCCTGGGGCGATACGCTGGAAGCGATGGCCTACGCCGACCTGATGACCGACGGCGAGCTTCGTCCTTGGCTCGACGGTTGCGGCCGCGTGGCGACCGCGCTCGTCATGTGGATCACCAGGACGCTCGGAGTGCCGCTACCGCTGTTCGCTCCCAACAAGGAGGTCCATAGGATGACCTATCGCGACCTCGACCGGCATCGGTTGTATCTTCTGGAGTGTATCAGGAGGGCCGAGTCAGAGTGTCCCTGATAGGGGATTGTCCTTTCCGTAGCCGCTCTCTTTGAGCGGTTTTTTCGTATGGTGGGACAGGGCGCAAGGTACGGGGGCAAGAGGGAATGCCTGGTCATCGCCGATATCATCTCCTGACGCGGTCGATGTGGTCCGCATATAAACGAAAACCGCGAGGCGACTCGCGGGTTTTTGGATCCTTGAGGATGTCCTGCCCGAAGCGTCGTCACATCTGCAGGAGCGTGATGATGGCGACGGCTATCCAGATCACGTTCAGGATGCCGGGTTGATAGGTCCTTTTGTACAAGGACACGAGAATCAGTCCGAGCGCACCGATGGCGTTCAGGAAAGGATAAAGGACATCGGTCGGTTGCAGGTAGCCGAAGTTCAGCAGTACATAAGCGGTGAGAATCGTCACCGTACCGTACCAGCCGACGATTTCAATCGCGATTTTGCGTGCGGGGGAGTCCATATGATTGGAGTATAGCATGGGCTTGGCGCTGAAGCTAAAAGCAGAAAGCGGAAAGCGACTTTTGGTTCCTTTGCCCTCTGGCTTTCAGCTTTCCGTTTTCAGCTAGATAAAAAGCCCCTCCTCCTTTCAGAGTCGGGGTTATTCAGTGCGCGATTGCACGGCTTTTTTGGACGTAGTCGGGAAAGACCATGACATGGAAACAGGCGCGCTCCTCTGTAGCCTGGACGGCGCCGGCTTTCTCGAGCCTGACGAGTCTCTGCCGCAGCCAGACCCTGGTGGTGTACGGCATTTCTTTCAGGGTGATGTCAGCCGTCGAGCCGGTCAGGTGAGACGAGCGTCTTGCCGGAGAATCGCCAGCCGCCGCCGCTTTCGGGTAGGTGCGTTTGATAGCGGCCTGATAAGCGACCGTCCTGACGAGTGACGTGACGGACAGTCGTCCGCCGAAGAGGCGATGCGCCTCGCCCAGGACTTCATCGAGAAAGGTCTTCACCCACGGCCTCGCATGCCGGTACAGTCCGCGGTTGGCGGAGTCCAGCTCGCCCAGTGTCTCGTCCACCGCATAGATTTCGGTAGTCGTGATCGGGACGATCTTCTTGGCGGCGATGGCGGCGCGTAGCGCGGCGATATCGCTGAACCGTTCGAGCTTGAAGCGGTCGGCCACTGCGTTCTCGAGCGCGAGCGCCGTCTTGCTGCCGCGCAGCGAGACTTGGTCGGCTTTCGCGCGGGCCGGCTCCGCACCGGCTTCGGACGGCCGGATCTGGATGGAAAGGGACAGCGCCAGCATGGCGCAAAGTATGATTACCGGACAGGATGCCTGGCGGAACATGTTTCCTCCTGGCCCGCGAGGGCAACGGTGAGATTAACACAGACGCGGAAAAGTGCCAGGTGGCTAGCGGGGTCGCTCGCTGCGCTCGCTAGCGGGGAAAGCGGGGCCGCGGCCTTCGGCCGCTAGCGGGAACCCCCACCCCTCCCTCCCCCGCGAAGCGGGGGAGGGAACGAGGGAGGGGGAGCTATCCCCGCTATCCCCGCCTCTGACGGGATCTTGTTCCGATAAGAAAAGCAGGCCGTTGAGCGGCCTGCGCGGTTTCAGTCGTCTCGGCTTTAGACGCCGAACGCTTTCTTGAAGGACTTGATGATTTTCTTGAACCGGGAGGGTTTGTCCCCCTTCAGCTTCTCGCTGGCGAGGGCGTAGATCTCGTCGGCCGGACGGCCGAGGAAGATTTCGAGCGCATCTTCCACCGTGTCGAGGGCGTAGACCTGGTACAGCCCTTCTTTCTGCGCCAGGACCACCTCTTCCTTGAGCATCAGACCGTTGAGGTTCCGTCTCGGCAGAGCGACGCCGCAGCCGCAGTCCGGCTTGAGCGCTCCCTGACGCATGAGCCAGTCGAAGTGACCCTCGATCTTCTCGTTCTGCCCGCCGATGGGCTGCGCCTCGCCGAGCTGGTTCATCGAACCGGTGATCGCCAGCCGCTGATCGATCGGCAGACCGGTGATCGCCGACATGATGACCACGGCCTCCGCGAGCGAGGCGCTGTCGCCGTCGATCCCGCCGTAGCACTGCTCGAACGAGATCTGCACTCCGAGGCCGAGCGTCTTCTCAGTGCCGAACCGGCCGTTGAGCCAGCCGCTGATGGTCTGGACGGCGGTATCGCTTGATTCGCCGCTGTTGCCGACCTCGCGCTGGACCAGGACCACCTCGCCGTCGCCCTTGAACACCCTGCAGGTGATGCGCCACGGAGCGCCGATGGCGAAATCCTGATGCGCACCGAGGACGACGAGTCCGTTGATCTGTCCGACCACATCGCCTTCGTGTTCGAGCAGGATGCCCTCGTCCATGTACCTGCGGTACTTTCTGGCCCAGAGCGTGCTCCGGTCGAACCGGTTCTTGATGGCACTGCGGACATGCTCCGGATAGACGCACAGGGCATCGTCCTTGCCGGCGAGGAAGTCGGCTTCGGTGATGATGTCCTTGAGGAGGCCGAACTTGGTCGTGACCCTGTGCTGGTCCGCGACGCGCCTGGCGCCGTACTCGACGAGCTTGGCCACCGCTTCCGGAGAGAACGGCCGCAGTCCTTGCTGCTCGCGGCAGATCTCGACGAACGCGGAGTAGGCGGCAGGCGCCTCCTCGAAAGTCATCACGTTGTCGAACTGGGAATCGATCCGGAAGAGGTTGGCGAACCTCGGCTCGTAGAAGCGGAGCACGTGCGCCAGCCAGCTGCTGCAGATGGCGACCACCCGAACGCTCACGTCGATCTCCTCGGATTGGAAGTCGAAGTAGCTCGGGTAGTCGTAGAACTGCGCCATCGTCTCGACCTTCATGTGGCGCGTGTGGATGACGTGGAGCAGCTTGTACAGCGTCGCTCCGCCGCCGTCGCGCAGCAGGTCGTTGAGGTCGATGACGAGGAAGCCGCCGTTGGCCTTCAGGAACTCGCCGCATTCGACCATGGTGTGGTCGAACTTGATGGAATCGCGGCTGATGGATTCGGGCATGGCCGTGCCGAACAGCTTCGACCACTTCGGGGACTTGACGTAGACGACCGGCGGATGGATGACACCCGCGTTGTCGACCTGGACGTTGAGCGTGGTCATGAGCTGGATGGCCGCTTCGCCGCCGTCCTCTCCGCCCGACCGCATCCTCGCCATCATCTCCATCGGATTCGTCGGCTCCGGCTTCGGTTCCTCGAGAGCGAATCGGACCGCCATATCCCGGAGGTTGTCCAGGTAGGCGTCGAACTTCTCGTTCTCGCCGATGAGCTCTCGAATCGTCTCCGCTGCCAGATTGAAACCCGCCGCTGCCATGCCCGACGATTCCTTCTCGCGCTTCTCCTCGTACTCCTTCTTGAGCGCAATCGTCTTGTCCCGCGCTTCCCCGAAGATGGCGTGCGCCTGCGGCATCTGCTCGCCGAACAGCCGATCGAAGGCCTCCTTGTCCTCATTCTGGAGGTGGTTGCCCTCTTCCTGAGTCATGGGTCTGTCGGGATCGATGAGCGATGCGGCGGCGCAGACGTAGCCGCCCGGGTTCTGAATGATCAAGAAGCCGAGCTTGTTGATCCGCGACGCCGCATCCTGCCAGATCGCCTCGAGTTTCGCGTCGTGCTCCTCGGTCAGGATTTCCTGGTGCTTCGCCATCGCCCGCGGCAGGGTGGTGAGCATGTAGTAGCGCAGGTCCAGCAGCTTGTCGGCGGCGATTCTGCCCGTGCCGTTCGGGATGTAGCAGGGGAGAGGACGATGCGGATTGTCGAAGTTCGGCAGGACGACGAGATCGGGCGGCATCGCCGCCGCCTTCTCCGCATACTTGCTCACGCACCCCAGCGTCTTCGTCGTCCGGCCGCTGTCCGGCGGTCCCGTGACGACGACGTTGTAGTGGGACGTGGCGTACGGCTGTCCGTTGAACATCTCGAGTCCGAACGTCACGGAGGCCAGAGCTTCTGCCTGGCCGATGACCGCGGTCGGATCGGGCGCAGCGTCGGGCTCCACCGGATCGCAAATCCGGCGCAGCTGCTTCGTTGCGACTGCCAATCTCTCTCGTGTATCTTTTGGCATCTCTGCCTCCTTCCCAGACTGTTAAAGAGCCGTAAAGTCATCTAATCAGCGCTAACTCCAAGTGTCAAAGCGCGAGAGCGCGTAAGTAGATTTAAGGCTATTCCTGGTCGGGACGCGATATGGTAACCTTTGAGCAGAACGCGCCACGGACGATTACGCGTAAACAGACGACGTTATGCATAGTTCACACAGAAGTCCGATCCCGTTCCGCGATTACCTGCTGCTCGACATGAATTTCGTCATCAGGATGCTGATCCTGTCTGACGTGATCTGGATGGGGGCATGCGGTCTTTTGGGCCCCATCTTCGCCATCTTCGTTGTCGGTTTCATCCAGGGCGGGAGCGAGGTCGTGGCCGGCATCGCCGCGTCCATCTATCTCATCACCAAGAGCATCGCGCAGATTCCGGCGGCGACGATCATCGACCGCATCCGCGGAGAGAAGGACGATTTCTGGTTCATGTTCACCGGATCCATCTTGGGAGCGCTTATCCCGCTGGCGTATCTGATCATCAGCACGCCGGCACAGCTCTACGCCGTCCAGTTCCTGTACGGCCTGTTCATCGCGGTCACCTTCCCGTCGTATATGGCGATATTCACGCGGCACATCGACAAGACGAAGGAGGCGACTTCGTGGGGCGTCTATTTCACGCTCAACGATTTTTCGTCCGCCGTCGCGGCGTCCGTCGGCGGCGTTCTTGCCGGAACGATGGGATTCCGCCCACTGATCGTGATTACGGTGACTGTCAGCCTGTTCGGCGTCGCGTGCCTCTATCCGATCAGGAGGCATGTCAGGAAAGCTCGGCAGCTCGGCAACTCGACAGCGTGATCCGCCTTTGTTTGAGAGCTGGAAAGCTAGAAAGTCTGAAAGCGGAAAGCTGAGGACAGAGGATACAGAAAAATCCGGCGTGATCAGCCGGATTTTCGAATGTCGCTCTCTGCTTTGAGCTTTCAGCTTTCTGCTTTGAGCTTACTCCACCCCGATTATTTCGTACTCGACTTCCTTGCCGTTTATCGAAATCGTGACCCGCTCGCCAGCTTTCTTGCCCATGAGCGCAGCGCCGACCGGGGATCTGTGGGATATCCTGCCGGCGCCCGGGTCTGTCTCTTCGGATCCGGTCAGTTCGAGCGCCCGTTTCTTGCCGTTGACGATGACGGTCACCGTTGAGCCGATGCGGACCGTGCCGCCAGCGCCCGTGCCGCGTTCGATGACGACTGCGTACTTTAATTTCTCGCGGATCTCGAAAGTGCGCCGGTCGATGCCCGCGAGACGGCCCTTGGCATGCTGATACGCCGCGTTCTCTGATAGGTCACCCATCTCTCGCGCGACGGTCAGTTCTTCGACGACCTTCGGACGTGTGCGGTTCAGAAGCCGCTCGAGCTCTTCTTCCAGTTCGCGGATGCGTTCCGGGGTCAGGTGGCGGTCGTCATCGTCGTATCGGCGGTTCTTCTCGGATTTCCGTTTAGGCAGTTGCATGGCGT
>Ga0265297_10007846_pt1 | contig 14554 bp, 12 predicted proteins | sample Munlanlwell13791_FD_192502 | JGI IMG/M metagenome (GOLD analysis project Ga0265297, IMG submission 192502) | Leachate microbial communities from a municipal landfill in Southern Ontario, Canada - Leachate well 137-91 | ecosystem: Engineered > Solid waste > Landfill > Unclassified | place... | reverse complement strand
GTCAACGTCCGAGGTTATACGGACAATCCATTGTTGGCGCCCTTGGTATGTATTGCCTAATGAAAACAGATATGCAATATCGGTATTGGTCGACACTAACGTTGTGACAATGTTCGTCACACTCTCATAGTCGTCATAATCAAACGGAACAGTCCCCGGATATGCCCAGCATGGGATAGAACATTGCGCAAACACTAAACATAAAGCACAACAATAATAAAGGGTTGTAAACCGCATCGTCTTTCTCCTTTCTTCATTTTTCGAATCTTTTTATTACGAGTTGCAGTGTAGTAAGTTTGCTATTAAAAAATTCTACGACTCACTATTTAAAATACACAATAGCCGCATTCGCAAAAAGTTCTTTTTTGTAACCCTCGAACAACTCATTATATTTTGGACGTTTAAGAATCTCGGCAATTTCATTATAGCGTTCTTCAAGTGTTCTTAAATGTTCTTCTTTTTTATTTTTCAGCCGAAATAACTCAACACCGGCCGCCGATTGTGAACCTAAAGCAATAGTTCCCACATCCATAGTCATCAAGAATTCTTTATTTTGAGCTACATCACTCTTTTTTATCCAAAAAGGCTCCGCCCAGGATACATCAAGAGAACTCTCTCCTTTATGAACCAATTCACGTATCTTATCCATAAACCTATCATGATCCATACCGGAAGGGCATGAAACTTGAGCTATTTCAATCTGATATGCCGTTTCTTCAATTTCAGGGTGATCAAGATAATAAGCTTGAATTTCCCGTTCTGGAACAATCAGTCTTGATCGGATACGAAAATCAACCATAGTCCCTATTGCTGTGATACTCTTGAACTGCGCTCTTCCCTCTTCATAGGTGTATCCGGCCTGTTTAAATATCGATTTCAAATCGTCTAATGATAAATTATTTTCGCGTTGTACCGCTTCTAAATGCTTGTTAACTGCTTCATCATCAGGTTCCATTTTAAACCGAGCTGCATCTTGGCATATTAACTTAGATAAAACAAGGTCATCTAAAGATTGTTGACTACCATCAAGAGAAGGACGTATCTCATCTGAAAATGTAATAATATCAGTACGCTGTTGCCCGTATACAACAGCCTTAATAGAATCAATCACAAATAATTGATCCTCTTCTTGTTTTATTTCTTTATTTGTATGCCCAAAATTCTGTACAGTCTGAACACTATCAGAATGCGCAGAAATCGATCCAACTACCACTAAACCCAAAAGTATATATATGTGTTTACCATGTATCTTCATAATAACCCTCTCGTATTTGATCAAAAGAAAAAGGGGAACACAATGTTCCCCTTTTTATATACCACTATTTGATGAATAATGCGAGATTATTTATGCAGGCTTAGCAGCAGGCGTTTGCTCTTTAACATCAGCCTCATCTTTTGCATTATCAGCTTGTTCTTCTGCTACCGGCTTCAAGATCTCTTCCATAATCTTGACATCATATTTAGCCTTGAGTTCTTCTAATTTTTGTTCCATAGCTTCTTCCATCTTATGGTTAGCAAGGAACTTTTCAAGACCGGCTTTTACTTCTTCGAATGGACGATATTTTGTTTCTTCTTTTGCACCGACATTTACAACCCAGAAGGTCTTGTCATTAACTTTGATTAGATCAGTTGCAGCTCTCTTAAATGCTACAATCTTGTCACGTAATGCTGCATCCATGCCAAGGCTTTGTGCATTTACAAAACCAAAGTTACGTACCTTGGATCCAAGTTTTTCAGCTTCTGCTGCTTTCTTGAATTCTTCCGCATTTTTACCGGCTACTTTTGCTTGGAATGCTTTTGCGTCAGCCTCTTTATCAAAAGAAACACCTACAGCAGGAACGCCACCACGGGAAAGAAGCAATTCTGGATGTTCATCTTTATGTTCATCATAATACTTCTTAACTTCATCAGCTGTTACTGATTTTTCACAAGCTTTTCTGAAATGTTTAACATTAACAATCTTTTGAGCTTGACTACGTGCTTGCTCTAAATCATTCTTATATTCTTCAGATTTATCAAGTCCACCATCTGTAATGTACTTATCAATAACAGATTGGCTTACAAGGCTTTTTGCTACATCAAGCTTAAGATCCGGCATATATTGCATCATTGCTCTCAATTGAGGCTGACCAGCTAGCAATTGCTCAAAGCGCTCTTCAAATTCTTTTACGGTTAATACCGGCTTGCCACCCATGGTTGCAATAACAGCCTCACCGGAAACAACTTCTTTTGTACCAACTTTTTCAGGTGCTCCGGCAGTTCCCTTTTTACTGAACCAATCACAACCTGATAACAATAGAACCAAGGCTAAAGCAGTTACTTGCATGGCCTTATTAGGGGTATTATGCATGTACATATAAGAAACCCTCTTTTTTGTTAGACGTTACACCTATACACTTAACAACAAGTAACCTTATCATAAAATAATTAATCGTGAAAGTCCACACAGGCAGAGGCTACCCTATCAGAACACATCATTTTGCATTCAAAAAAGTACAGCTGCTTTTCATATTTTTTACTTTTGAAATCTTTCATTTGTATTACAATTACCTTACTTTGCACATATACTTTATTTAAAAACCCCATAAAAAGTATTATTATCAATGGTGTTATTAACATTACGTTCTGTAAAAAAAGAGGGATTCATGAACGCATCGATCGTGATGATTATTGCAAGCAACGGATACCAACCAATAGAATATACAACAACAAAAAAAATCTTAGAGCAAGCAGGTTTTATGGTTACTGTAGCCAGTGATAAAGCCGGAACCGCAATCGCTTCTGACAAAACAACTACTCAAGTTGATATAACTCTTAATAATGTTATTGTTGATCATTATGCTGCTGTCGTCTTAATCGGTGGCCCTGGAGCACTTGAACATATTGATAACGAAATAGTTCATGCTCTGTTAAAAACGGCATATCAACTGAAAAAAATTATAGCCGCTATATGCATTGCTCCACGTATACTCGCTCATGCAGGATTACTAAAGGGCAAACGCATAACAGGATGGGATGGCGATGGAGAACTTGCAAAAATTTTGCACAGTTGCAGCGCCATCTATGAGCCCCGCCACGTTGTTATTGATGGTTCGATTATCACTGCTTCCGGACCAATGGCTGCACACGAATTTGGTACAAAAATTGTTGAACGTCTCTCTCTTTAAAAAAAGGAGTTCAAAATGAACATTAAAATTAGTCTCGCCTGCTTACTTATCCCTTTAACAGTATTTTCATCACAAGATTTTTCTATAGCATTAAAAAATCATAAGAAGAATATTGCCCTTATTATTGCATACAAAGACTATCACCCCGTAGAATATGCAGAAACAAAGCGCGTCTTAGAACAAGCAGGTTTCTCTGTAACAACAGTAAGTACACAAAGTGGATATGCCAGGGCACTCGATAATTCTCGCACATTCGTTGATAAAGCTCTCAATAAATTCAAACCCCTAAAATTCGATGGAATATTTCTCATTGGAGGCCCGGGAGCACATACACAACTGGATACAGGACTTGTGTACAAAATTATGAACAAAGCATATAAAGCCGGAAAAATTATAGGAGCAATTTGTTATTCTCCAAGAATCTTAGCCAAGGCCGGATTATTAACACATAAACATGCAACCGGCTGGGATAATGATAAGCAACTCGAAACTATTTTTAAAAAATATGCAGTACATTACGATAAAAAACCTGTAGTTATCGACAACACTATTATTACCGCTGACGGACCCTCTTCTGCTACTGCATTTGGAAAAGCAATAGTAGGCCTACTCGGTCATAAAAAATAAAAGGATTTTCCATGTTAATTACAAAAATCACTGGCCGCGAAATTTATGATTCTCGAGGACTTCCTACGCTTGAGTGCGAACTCATTCTTGACAATAAAGTCACCATTCGCGCGCAAGTTCCCTCAGGCACATCATGCAGTACATACGAAGCAAAACCTCTGTATGACGGAGGAACGCGGGTTATGGGCCTAGGCGTTACCAAAGCTATTGAAAAACTTGAAACTATCATTGCTCCTGAATTCATCAATAAAGAGCCGAATCTCATTGATATGGATATACGCATGATTGCAATGGATGGGACAGAAGACAAATCTAATTTAGGCGCGAACACCATCCTTGCAGCAAGCATTGCTCTTGCAAAAGCGCAAGCACTTTCATTAGATATGCAACCTTATGAATTTATAGCACGACTCTGTAATTTTGATTCGGTAATTATTCCTTATACTATGTTCAATGTTATCAACGGCGGATTGCATGCACAAAGCAATATGGTTATTCAAGAAATAATGTTGGTGCCAACAGGATTTTCAAGCTGTCGTTCCGCATGCCAAGCTGTATGCGAAATCAATCAAAAGCTCAAAGAGCTTATTCAACACCATGGGCACAAACCCTGCAGAGGGTATGAAGGCGGATATGCTTTGGATATCACTCAAGAACAAGAAGCCTTTGATCTTCTCATGGATGCCATACAGCAATCAGGATACAAACCTAAAGATCACTTTACACTCGCCCTTGACGTTGCCGCTTCACATCTTTATAACGCGGAAACTCAGCTGTACACCTGGAGCGATAATACGCACATAAGCAGTCAAGAACTTATTGAGCGCTACGCCAAACTCGCACAAGCCTATCCTATTTACTCAATAGAAGATGGCATGGCGGAAGACGATATTGATGGATGGATTGCGATACAAAAACAATTAGGTGACACATTACAAATAGTTGGCGATGATATTTTTGCAAGTAACCCGGCACGTATCGCCATGGGCATAGAAAATCAACTCGCAAACGCGGCAATAATCAAACCTAACCAAATAGGAACCGTTTCAGAAAGTCTTCAAGCCATTTTATTATGCAAAAATCATGGTATGAATACTGTTGTCTCACACCGCTCAGGAGAAACAGAAGATACCTTCATCGTTGATCTTGCGATAGGTTCCAATGCGGGACAATTAAAAGCGGGTGGCTTTACACAAGGTGAACGCATAGCAAAATATAATCAGGTGCTGCGCATAGAAGATACGCTTACCCGTTCGCTTATGGAAGTTTAAGATGATAAGATGTGCAGGTCAATATATTTAACACTAATTCGATAATTATTACTTTGCCCATAAGCTTATTGAGAGGCTTCGTTCATACTAAGCCCTCCATTAAGAATAGGAGTCTTGAATTTGTAGCTTAACGTAAACAAGACCCGTTCGCCCTGAGTAAGACGTGTTTCACTGGGTATACGGATCGATGCATTTACAAACAATAAACAGCTTCATCTTTTTCTTTTACAAAAATTGCTAATGACAGGTATCATCGAAATAGTATAAGCGTTATAGATCACCGTTCACATCCTTCGATGCGGCGTGAAGCACGCCTTACTCAGGACGAACGGATGTAATATTCCTTGTAGTTAATGGGTGTTTTGTTAATTTTCGAATTATCAAATTCGTGTTATTTATGCAGCTATATTTTGTTTTAGTGGATTTTCTTCATGCTCAATCAATTGTTTGAGTTTTGCTGCTTTATCATCTAATGAGGATGCGTCACGCATTAACGCAACTTCTGCCGGCCGTACTTCTTGTTTATCTAATATTATACCGGTACTTTCTTTATTCACCTGTTCATTATAATCAAGCTCATCAAGATCATCCTCTTGCCCCAGCATTTCAATATACTCTTGTTCTTTAGCCAAACGTGTTTTACGTGCCTCCTGACGCGCTTTTGAACGCTTGTTCAAAATACGCACTTCTTTTTCACGTTTAAATTCATCATCTGCCAAGAAATCATTAACTGTATCAACAACATCAGATTGTGTGTTAAAAAACCAACGTGTAATAGGGTCTTTTAATGAATCAAATAACAAACCTTCTTGAGCATATCTCTTGGTCAATTTAACATAATCACGTGTATAACTATCAACCCCACCTCGACGTAAACGAGGACGAATAACCGTAGGGCATATAAATACTGTTAAATTCGTATCAACTGCAGTTCCCCCGCGATTCTTGAAAAAATACCCAATAATAGGAATTTTTCCTAACAACGGTGTTTCAGATATACTTTGCGATGCATCACGTCTTAATAATCCTCCTAATGGAATAACTTCACGGCTACGTACATGAGCACTCGTTGTTACATGGCGTTTATAAGTATTTGCACCTTGAGGGTTTTCATCGGTACTGGTAAAAGCCGATGCGGTAAATTCATCAATAGCAACATCAAGACCAAGTTGTACTGTATCATTATCAGGATTTCCATCAGGAGAAAGGCATATACGAGGATTAATTTTAAGTACCAAGTTAGCCGGAATTTTCTTCCTTGGAACAGTAGCATTACCACCCTGATTACCAACCGCAGCATCAGCAACAAGCCGTGTTTCACCAATAACAAGCGTTGTTGGTTGATTATTAACTGCAACAATATGTGGATTGGTTAATACTTTACGCCAATCAAGATAATTCCGCACTTCAAGTAAACTCCATACTTTCTTAGTACAAGGATCAATTAATGAAACAGCGGTAGTCCCAGCAGAAGCTTTTGCAACTATACTTTGATTGCCAGGTTCTTTTGTCTCCGAGCTAAGAGCCGAACCTTCACTATTATATGCATCCTTAAGAATATCGGCATCATTATTATGGTTCTGATTATCAAGTCCTACAGTAGCAGGAGAAAGCCCTTGATTTTTATCTAAATTATTAACAAGAATTCCACGAGCAAGTTGTGCCGACTGGAACTGTACATCCCCTATTAAAGGAACATTAATAGGATTACGTAGCATAGAACCAATCAAACGAGAATCATCCAATGTAAGGTCTGCTACCAATACTTCGATAATTACTTGTGGCTGCGGTGTATCAAGCTGCTCACATAATTTTTTAATGCGAAGCCAATCATCATGACGCGCAGCAATAATTAATCTGTTGCCACCGTAATAAGCAGCTTCTGTTTTTGAATCTCCAGATGCTGCAGCTCCCGTATCTTCAGGCCTGTCATGAGTAATACAAACACCCTCAAACATACGTTCAGTTGCCCCTTGAGAAGTTGCCGCACCTTCTGCTCTCGATTGGCCTGTCCCTCCAGTTGATGTTGAATTGACAATATTTTGCAAGATAGGAGCAAATTCTTTTGCATCTAAATACTGTAAAGAATACGTATGAAATACTGATTGGCCCGAATCTTGAGTTATATCGATATATTTTTGTATAAAATCCTTAACTCTATCTACTGCTTGCTCACGGCCTAATATGATAAGCATGTTCAATCTACCAAAGGGAATGATCCGCACAAATTTAGAAAAATATGTAGCCTCAACAGTTGGCTTTCTTGCGTCGAGTCCATAGGGGCTGCGCTGCGGCGATTTCATAATATCATCAAAAATCTGTTTAACCTCAGAAGCTACCGTATTAAATAATGGGAGCATCTCAATTTTTTCTTTAAATCCTGTCGTATCAAGCGCTGAAACTATCTGCATAATAGAACGCACAACACTTGCACGCTCTGCTATGATAACAGCATTGGTAACAGGATCATAGGCAAGCCGAGCATTTGTTGGATCTTGAGGACCGCTTTCACCGTTAGGCAAAAGTTTGCTGATAACCGTATTAAGTTCATTAGACTGATCTTGAGCATCTGATGGAACTTTAATATTACTCAAATAAAAAACACAACGAATCCGCTGTTCAGTATCCGGAATTTTATCCCAAGGAACACCTATGTAAATAGGCAAAGATGCTCGAGCAATCTGTGGTGTAGTTTTTACAATTCCATAGCCACCCGGTTTTGGAACAATGCTATAACCTGCTATATCCAAAACTTGTATTAAAAATTGCCATGCTTCATCCGCATTCATTTTTTCTTCGATAGCAACCGTTACCTTTGAGGAAATAGCATCGGCCATTGTTGGTAATAAAACATTAACACCCTTAAATTCAGCAACTATATTGATAACATCAACAAGACTTTCATCTATAAATTTAAACGAAAAACTTTTCTTATTAGACGGTATCCCTACTGGTTCTTTCTGAGATGCCTGCTTATTGTTAATGTCTACGTTAGATTCCTGCTTTAGTTCAGCATTGAGACCTAATGATAAACATATAACGCCCACCGTAAATAACCGAACAAAGTTACGCATTGTGTTCATAAAGCCCATCCCACCTGTGTTTTTATCAAGCCGATTTCAGAAATAAAGTTGCTATAGATATATGTACCTCAAGGCTATTCGCTGTCGTTTTAGACTTTGTAATTTCTAATTTTTTTATAAAGACACGACGATTATCTTCTACTGCTACCAAGAAATCAACAAGTTGTTTCATATTTATATCATTTAACGTAAATTCAATGCTGCTTTCACTATAACTTTCATTAACATCTTCTGTTTGAGGAGCTTGCACCACATCTTTACGTTCACTCAGTCCAACATGAGCAATAATACGTTCAAGATATTCAGTTAATTTAAAATCAGGATCTTCCTTCAATAAAGCATCGAGCTTTTCTTTCTGTAGCTTAAGCCGATCAGCTTTAGTCAAAATTTCTTTAACTTGAGTTGCACGGACCATATTGAGATCTTTAATTTGTTTGTTCAAAGATTTAGCAGATCTAAAATAATAAAACATAACTAAGGAAACAATTAATATCAGTATACTCAAAAGCGCAATAACATACGTAAAATACTGTTTTTCATCAAGCTCACTTATTTTAGCTTTTAGTGTATCAAGAAAATCCATCACACCTCCCCAGTCTGAGGTACCAAGGTAATTTCAAGATCAAAATCAAGAGTATCTATAGGTTTAAATTCAAATAATTTTGAATCATGAAGATTTTTCTCAAGAACTTTCAATGCTTCAAAATCACGTACTTTAGCCTTCAACCTCATACTATTTCCTTCAATAAGTAAACTCTCTATATCGATTCTGGTTGCTTGCTTATCAATCTTATTAGTCAACTCTAATAAATAGGCAAGCATTGAAGGATGAGCAGGATCCATAAAAGCTATGGTACGCTCTTCTTTGTCTATATAATTTTGAGCTTCTGAAACAACAGGCTTTAATTGTGATCCACGAAGCCCTTTAAACCGTTCTTTTAACGCAGCTACTACTTGAGCATTAGACGTTTTAATTTCTTTACGTAGTGCATGTAATCTAAAAAAAGTTACACCCATAAGCAACCCTAAAATTAACGTAAGCAATCCTGTTGCAACCAACATTTGCTTTTGGAACAACCCTTTATCTGAAGGAGAAAATTCACCTGTAAGCAAATTAAAATGATTCGTAATAGGCGAAGGAAAAGCTCCACTTACACAAATGATATGAGATCGTGGAATATGATTGTTGCCTTGAACTACAACCTGTGAATTTTGTAATAAAGAAATTACAGAAAACAATGAACAGGGTTTATTAAGCAATGTTGTTATAAATCCGCAAATATCCTTAATTTCTGAACCTTTGCCCAATAAATAGATTTTTGTCATCTGCTCGCCAACCTGTAAAGCAAATGAACGAAGGGTAAAATCAACTTCGTTTAAAAAACTTGCGAGCACTTTTGTAACAACTGTATTGTATTCTGAATCTTGCTGTTCAAGGCCAAAACGCAGTATCTGTTCCATAGCTTCTGCCGGCTGAACGTGAAGCTCGTCACTTACAGATTTTGCTATATTAATTAATCCCTTTGAAATAGTTCTTACAAATTTAAGCTGTCCGTTATTGATAAACGCAATACGCGTAGCTTGAAGATCGAAATCAACTAGAGCTACATTCTGCGCATCGTGAGTGTATTCAGGAACATTCTTATACAACCCGTATAAGGAACATAAATCTACATTAACACGATCTAATTCTATGCCGGCTTGCCCAAACAAGCTTAAAAATTGTGCCATATGTTCTTTTAATACCGCCGCAACCAACACGTGTGATGTATTTTCCCCTAGATTTTGCCCGGTAATAATAAAGTCAAACACAGCCTGCGCTAATGGGAATGGTAACAGGGGTTCAATTTCATATGGAAGAACCATTTTTATTTTTTCATAATCCAAAAATGGTACTGTGATTTCTTTAAAAACAATTACTGAACTTGTTATGGATGCATAACAGGTCTGTATCGTTCCGGCAGATACGACTACATTCTTTATTGCTTGCACTACGCGATCATCTGCCGTTGCAGCCGGACCCTGTTCAATTTTTTCTTCAAAAAATTTCTCGATGACCATTGAACGGCCTTTAAGATTAACCTGCACAGCATGAACATGTGTTTTGCCTATATCAAAACTCAAAATACGTTGAGGAAATACATAATAATCTCCCATCACGTCAGGCAAAAAAATATTTTTAATCATGCAGAAACCCCCAGATCGTCAGTTATTTCACTAACTAATGACACCTTAGCACTGTGCCTATCATTCCTTTTATTATGGGCAACTTTAGCTTTTGGCTCTTGAATATTTTTATTTTCAACAGATATTCTTTCTGCCGATGTATCAGCAATAGCCTGTTTTGCTGCTTGTTGCGCCTCTTGTTTTGCTTTTTTTTCTTCCGCCCTTTTGAGTTGTCGCTCTTTCTGTTTACGCTTAGCAGGTTTTTCAAAAATAAAGTCCTGAACACGATTTCCGACGCTTTTTTTATCTTCTTGGAAGAACATACGATAGATCGGATCCTTTTTATCAACCACATAATTCATCGCATCCAACGTACCATAGTAATCATCAATATGATGTTGCGTGAAGCGCGCTGCTGCTGATGGATTTAACGGATCAATAATTTGTGTCGAAAACAGGATAAGTAAACTATCTCGAGTATCGTCTTCACTTTCATTCTTAAATAACCAACCTAAGAATGGAATATCTCCCAACAAAGGAGTCTTAGCCTTATTCTGAGTAGAATTATTACGAATCAATCCGCCAAGAGCCAATACTTCTCTGTCAGACACAATTGCTTTTGTTCTAATTTCACGATTTTGCGTCGCAACATTAGTTGCTGTTGACCCAGATATAAAGTTAACAATTGAGACAACTATATCCAAAGATATCATACCATCAGAGTTTATCTGTGGTGTTACTTCAACCTTAAGGGTCGCATCCATATTATCAAATGTTGGGGTACGCTGTTCAGCATTTTGAACAATTTCCGATGTAATAACACGACGAACTTCACCCACTTCTACCACAGCCTTTTGTTTATTAGAAGCCAAAATAAATGGATTTGCTACTGTTTCTGATGCAACAAATGATTCGAATAATTGAATAAGACCCCAGACTCCAAAAATATCTCTACCGAGAGAAATAATAGTATTACCGGCTTCCAGCGCTGTAACTAAATCAAGAAGATTCCCCATAAGGCGGTTAGGTATCGTTAGTTCACTACTGCTTGAAGGCTTTTGTCGTTCGACTATGCCTTGTCCTCCGAGTCCGGAAGTTTGAAACTGAACTCTATCAGAACCAAAACCACCACAGGTTTTCATGTAATTTCTGATTTGCGTGCCTAATTTTTTTACTTTTTCCCAACTGACTAACAAAACAAGAACTTCAACGGCAACTTGCGGCTGCGGCTGGTCAATTTGAGCTATCAAATCTTTTACAAGAAGATAATCCTGATAATCACCTTTCATGATAATACGATTTGTTGCCGGATCATCAATAAATGCCATAGGACGCACATATTTGTCCACGCCACGAACTCCGCCGACTTTGCCTGCTTCGGTTGCTGGCTCACGGCCGAATTTTCCTACCGTATTTTCTAATATTGTCTTAACATTTTTTGCTTGGGCAAACTTCAAATCATAGTAAAAAAGTGGTGAATGCGGCGTTTCCGGGTCCTTGTCGACATGCTTGCTAATAAATGATTCAATCTTTTCTATTGAATCAGGAGTTCCCAAAATAATAAGAGAATTAGTACGAGGCTCAGCAATTATACGCGTATTTTGAGGGAAGTATAGTGCAGTCGGTTGTTGACGTGGAGGCATAAACATCTGCTGCTGTTTACTTTCATCAGTACCCATAAGCTGATCAAATAATTTTTTAACATCTGTGGCATCCGCGCGATATAATTTCATAACAGACATCGATTGTGGCATACTAACACGATCGAGTTCTTTTACTATCGTCATAAGCGTTTTAATATTGTAAGCCTTGTCGGTTAAAATAAACGCCTTTGCATCACCAAGTAAAACTAAATCTGATGTAGAGCTACGCAATTTATCTACTACACTTTGAATTACTGTCATATTGCCATTTTCTACAAAATAAACATAGCGAATCATCTGATCATTATCAGGCAATGTTTTAGGATCAACACCGATATATGCAGGTTCAGGAGCTTTTAATGATTTTGTGGATGAAATAATGCGATATCTTCGCGGAGAAGTACCGGGAACAACGTTAAATCCGGCTATATCAAGAAAACTAAGGAACATATTCCAAGCCTGCTTTTTTGTCATAGGCTTTTGAGTTCTAAACGAAACCTTGTTACCCGTTGTTGCTACCGCTCCTTGCCCTTGAGGAAGTGGATTAATTATATCGTCAGTCAAAAATGTAACATCAAAAAGATCTCCTACCTGTTTGATAACATTTTTTAAATCCGTGTTCTCGAATTGAAAATTAATTAACTCATCACTATCATCAGGTGGCGGTACGCGTTGAGTTTGTACTTTTTCAGATCGTGAAGCCAACTCTTCAAGCGCCTCTACATCACCTTCTTTTTCAATTTCACGCCCTTCTTTGGAATCTGCCTCTTGTGTCAATGATACATGCGCAGTTTTTTTGGCTTGAGGAATCTCAGGTATGCCATTATGCGGTGGCAATATGCGTGTGATCGGTACCGCAGGAACATCCGGTTGCACAACTGATTTTTGTTCCTCTGAAACTTGAGCTTCAAGCTCTTGAGATGGCACAGAATCAACAACTACTTCAGGTTCTATAGGCTCCGGCATTTGATCAGGAATTTGTTGCTCTTGAACAACCGTCGGCGTTATCTGATCACCAGTTACTGTCGGCATTAACTCAGAAGGTTGCATATCAACCTGTGTCGGTTGCCCACTATAAAGAGCTATACACATGAAGCCTACACAACTTACGAATATATTTTTGATTAATCTTTTCATATGTTTTACTCAATTATGCTCGGGTTGTTTCGTTTTTCTCGTTGCACCATATGTGCCCGTTCCTTCTCCCGTATCTCTTTTACTGTTGGAGCAAAATTATATTTCTCCTTCAACGTTCTTAGTTCTTTGTCTTTAATCTCTTCACCGGTTTTTGGAATCGCGGGAACCATTTGTATATTTTCAAATGTAGGTTTCTGTCGCTTTTCTTCTAACGTAACCTTTACGGTCATTATCATTCTGCGACGCATAAACTCTACGGCAATCTGCTTTCCTTCTAACGGAGTCTGTATAATATCCTTATAAATTTTGAGCCTATGTGCAGTATCTGTAGCAGGTATATTATTAATTTTTAGAATTATATCACCTGATTGGAACCCTAAGAAGGACCCTAGAGAATCCTTTGCAATAGTTCCAACTCTACAACCAACGTTTTGGCCTTTTTTGTACACTGTTGTCAAATCAAACATATCAATGAACTGAGCGAGACTTTTGATGCGGTCTGTAAACACAGCCGGATCGATACTGTATTCATTCGGATGAATTTCTCTCACGATATCAGCCCAACCACTTAAAGACGCAAACATCGGATCTATTTTTGCATCTTTTTCTCTTAAATACAAAACTTCTTGTTGACCGTTAGAACGTACAAGCACAACTTTATTTGTAAAAATTCTCATCAGATGAGCATCTTCTATACTGTCGCCAACCTTATAAACACCTTCTTGATTAGTCTTGTTATCTGCGATAATGGCACGATTTTTCATGTCATCGTATGCCACGGTCACGATACCTTTTAATGTTACATTCAAGGGAGGTAAAAACACCGGCACAGGAAGTGCTGGAATAATCGGCGGCCGAGCAATTGGTGCGGGCGGCATCTCAAGATTAATATCTACCGGTTTTACCGAAGGCACAACAATATATGTTCCGAAAAGATCTTTTTCATAAATTTTTTTACTGCTGATTATCGGTCGTTCAGTACGAAATTCAACAGCCGCCTGTTCAGGAATTATTGAAACTCGCGTTGGAACTTTACTGCGCGAAAATACAATAAACATACCAACTACAATAAAAAGTAATAATAAAGAGCTATTGACAATCCACAATGGCTGTTTCATCTAGCCTTCCTTTTTTTAGTTATACTTTCCCACAATACCCCCCTTATAAGATTTTTGTCAAGACCGAATCGAACCGTTTTTGACATCTTAACAGTACGATAAGTATTTTGTGAGATCATGGAGTTGGCACCACACTCAATATTTTTTGGATTATAGTATCAGACTTTATATTTTCAGCTTCCGCATCATAGGTAAGTATTAAACGATGGCGCAAAACTGCGGGGCATACAGCCTTCACATCATCAGGTGTAACAAAATGACGCCGCTTTAAAAATGCGTGTGCTTTTGACGCACTGAATAATGCCAACGTCGCACGGGGAGACACCCCATACAATATGAGAG
>Ga0265297_10007845_pt1 | contig 14554 bp, 18 predicted proteins | sample Munlanlwell13791_FD_192502 | JGI IMG/M metagenome (GOLD analysis project Ga0265297, IMG submission 192502) | Leachate microbial communities from a municipal landfill in Southern Ontario, Canada - Leachate well 137-91 | ecosystem: Engineered > Solid waste > Landfill > Unclassified | place... | reverse complement strand
TATGGAGATGTATGTTGTCGCATCGCCGCGCATGATCTCGGTTGATGCGCTAAGGATAGCTTTGTTAAATCCCAGGCGCGCTTCCGCTTGTTTAAGGCGGAGACGGGCTGTTGCCGCAGGTTCGATGGTCTCATCCGTCCAGAGGACCGTGCTGTCTTTGAGATTGACCTGTCTGACGATGACGCTTGGCATGGAAGCCGTCGTGTCCGTTTTTTTCGGTTTTATCTTCTCCAGGAGATAGGCGATGGTGAGCGTGCCGTCTTTGCGGCGGCCGATGGTCAGCGTCGCCTCCCTGACGGACAAAGAGGGGATGATGATCTTTTTTTCCTTGAAGGACGGCAGGATAAGGAATCCGGCAGAGACCTCTTTGATCTCGGCTAGGCGTTGTTGAGGCGTGTCTTTGTCGTAAATGACGAGGTCTTCGAGCACCAGGCCTTTCAGGAGGTTGAGGCGCAGGCCCCCAAGGGTCACTTTGGAAGCTGTGAAATCCGAAAGCCCCTGGACGATCTTTTGGCGCACAACTGAAGGCAGGAGGACCTTGTTGGCGTAATAAAATCCTCCTGCCAAAAGGGCGATGAAGACAAGACAAAGAATAAGGATTATGGAGCGTTTTTTCATAAGAAGGTATTATAGCACACCTTTTTGAAAGTGTTTGAAAACACCCCCTTTTGGATGATACAATGAACCCCACCTTGAAATGACGATATCCGGGGCGTAGCTCAGCTTGGCTAGAGCACTTGCTTTGGGAGCAAGGGGTCGCAGGTTCGAATCCTGCCGCCCCGACACGTAGTGTGTTTTTGCGTCAGAGGGACAAAGGATTATTTTCAATTGCGCCTGTAGCTCAGTTGGATAGAGCATCTGCCTTCTAAGCAGAGGGTCGCCTGTTCGAATCAGGCCAGGCGCATTTGAAAATTCCTTCGCACAGAGTGTCGGGATCTCGCCGGAGAGTACATGAAGGTATTCAGGGGTAGCATATTTCAAACATGAAAAAAATACTCAAGATTATTTTTATCATTGTTCTCGTCGCGGTCCTTCTTTTGACTGCCGGCCTGGCGTACGTTGTGTTCAATGCCCGCGGGATCATTCTGCCTCGGCTGGAAAAAAGCCTGGGGGTTTCTGTGAGCGCTTCGGCCATCAGGCTCTCTTGGCCTCTTGCGGCGCAGATGGACGACCTCGTTGTAGGCCAGACGATCAAGGTCAAAAGGGTGGATGTTGTCCCCGGTTTTTCAGGTTTATTCACAGTAGGCATGGTTTTCGACAGGATTGTGTTCCAGGGGCCTTACGTTAAGGTCATACGCACAGGTAAAGACACGTTTGATCTTGGTTTGCCGTCGGCCGGCGACCGTAAGAAACCCCAGGCAAGCTTCATCGTGCGCCGGGTCATTTTGAAGGGCGGCCGGGTCGAATTCGTGGACCAGAGTCTGGATGGCGGTCCCTTTACCCTTTATGCCGATGAGCTTAATGCCGAGGCCAGACAGACTTCTCTGGCGCATCCGACGCGCATCCGCTTCCGCGCTTCAGCCGTCGTCAAGACGGTCAAGGAAGAGAAGGTGGCGACGCTTCAAGGCAACGGCTGGATAGACTGGATGCCCAAAGACTGCGATGCTGTTTTGGCGCTCCAAAACGCCGACCTGACGTATCTGGAGCCTTATTACCGGCAATACCTGCAGAAAGACCTGCAATCAGGGCATCTGCAGGCGCAGGCCACCCTGAAGGCGGTTCATAACGACCTCAAGGTCGATACCCATGTGGAATTGATGGATATTGCCTTTAAACAAGAGGCCCCGGCCGCAGAGGGGGCGCAGGAACAGCCCAGGGACACTAAAGATTTGACGTATCTGGCTTTTGACTCTATACTTTCATCTGAAGGAAAGGCCGTTTTTGATTTTTCCATCACCACGAAACTCGACCATCCGAAGTTCGAGCACCTGAAGATCAAGGGCTCGTTTTTGGGATCCCGCATCCAGGCCGTCGTGACCAATCCGCAGGAAACCATCGAGGAATACAAGAAGGTGGGCGAGCAGTTCGAGGCGATTGGGAAAGAGTTTAAGAAGATGTTTAAATGAGCAGATGATTTACTGAAGCGCCAGCGAAAGTAAATCATAGGCCAGGCGCTTCCGTATTCGGCCGTCTGCGAATTTAATCCTGAGCAAAGCGAAGGATCTAAGCGGCAAGTTTAAAATGTGGTATGTTTATATTATTGAATGCAAAGACGGGTCGTTCTATACAGGGATTACGAATAATCTTAAGGTCAGAATAGGGCAACACAACCGTGGTCATGGCTGTCGGTTTACTAAATTCCGCATTCCCGTTAAATTGTTATATCATGAGATTTTTTCATCCAGGGAAGCAGCTTTGAAGCGAGAGGCTGAAATCAAAGGCTGGACAAGAGAACGGAAATTGGCGCTCATTGCGGAAAGGCTGTAGATTTATTGCATTTTGGTAAGGCCCTTTACTTATTCTTTGCTTTGTGGGAAGGCTCTTCGTTTCACTCAGAGCCACCATTTTATGGTCAGGTCCTTCGTTTCACTCAGGACCGCCATAATGCAGGGAAAAAAAGCACCTTTATAAGAGTCATTATGGTGGGTATAGCTCAGCTTGGTAGAGCGCTTGACTGTGGCTCAAGTTGTCGCGGGTTCGAATCCCGTTACCCACCCCAGTAATATCCTTCTCCCGCAGCATTTGGAGAGGATCAAGCCCATGACTGACAGCATCAGTCATGGGCTTTTATATGTCGCTGTGTCAAAGAGTTAGCCCAGAAAGGGCAGACCTCTGCATTCCATGTAGAGGAGGGTCTAGGGCATAGTGTTTTTGGCCCAAGCGGTCACCTTGTCTGAAGTTCCGCTGTTTATAGATACTCTCTAAATCTGCCGAAATCATCTCGGAATTAGGCCAAAGTATCTCCTATTTAATGACGGCTATTTAATGCCAATAATGGCGCTATTTTGGAGCATAATGAGGCCATTAAATAGGAATTGGAATGGAATAGAAGGAAAATTCTACGCGAGACCTTTGTTTGTGATGTGTCACAACCTTGAGGTCACAAAGCAAAAACCTTTCTTTTACGATTTCTCAACTTGATGTAAAATAATAAGTTACAGAGATCGGTTGAACCATTTTTTGCCTCAGAATTATTCTGTGTTAACATCGTGCTACAAAATTCTAATATGAATAAAACCGAAATGTTCGTACAAGGATTATCTAAAAGATCTTTTTTATCAATGTGGGGATGCCCTAGCCCGCAAGGTAAAGCAAAAGGGAAAGAATTGTGTGATTTTCTCGTTGTTTGCTATCCGGACATCATTATTTTCTCGGTAAAAGAGATTGAGTTTCATGATGGTGTTGATCCTGTTTTGTCAGCTAATCGTTGGCGTAAAAAAGCAATTAAAAACTCAGTAAAACAAATATATGGAGCAGAACGGCTGATAGCAAGGTTGAACCGAGTTTTAACAGACAAGGGGAAGGACTGGCTCTTGTTACCAGAGTTGTCGGCTAGAAGAGTTTTTAGGATAGCTGTTGCCCTGGGAAGCAAAGGTCAAGCTCCGATTTCTTCTGGAGATTTTGGGAAAGGTTTTGTCCACGTATTTGACGAGATTTCTCTTGGGATCATCATGGATGAACTAGACACTATCACTGATTTTGTGGGTTATTTGGAAGCAAAAGAAGGTCTTTTCGCAACAAAAACGGCCTTGGCTTTGCCAGGAGGAGAAGAAGACCTCTTGGCCATTTATTTACATAATGGTAGATCTTTTCCTCATGCGGGATCGGGTATAGTAGTAGTTGATGAAGGATCTTGGTACGATTTTTCGAAGAAGCCGGAATATCTACGAAAGAAAAAAGAGGATGAGATAAGCTATGGCTGGGATAGATTAATTGAAAAATTATGTGAAGATTTTTATAGTAACGATTTAGAGGTCGGGGGCTCCTTAGATGAGATGGAGGCAGCATTTCGGGAAATGGCCCGGGAAACCAGGTTTAATCGTAGGTTTTTGTCAAAAAATTTTATCGACTTGGTAACCACCGGCAAAGCGAAAAAAATTAGGTCGCGAAAATTACAATCTCCCTCGGGTGTAGTCTATGTGTTTTCAATTTATCCCAGAGACGAAGATAGGCAATATAGGAGAGCCGACCTAGCTAATCGTTGCTTTGTAGCTAGGGGGATTACCTCTGGATGTAAAATGGTAATTGGTATTGCAACAGAAGCTTATGAGGGAAAACCAGGTTTTTCATTAGATGTAATATATTTGCATAAGCCTGATTGGTCAGAAGAAGATAGGATTCTCTGCGAGAAAATGCAGAGGGAGTTGAATTATTTTGTAACGCCTATAATTACAATGGTAAGAGAAAGGGAATATCCTCAAGGTCAATAAGGGAAATGTTAGATAAAATCAAAGAAGATTAGAAAATTGGCATAAGGTAGAGAAAGCTGTACCAATTTTCCTAGGGTTTACTGATTAGTTGCTTCCAGATTTCTTTCTGTTCTACCCAGCTTAATTCTTTAGCTATCTCATTTACTTTATATTCTGGAATTTCGAATATACTTTTATCATTGGATGACAGTATTCCTACCTGAATCTCCGGCGACAAGAACAACATTCCCATAATCTGGCAGACCCTTACGTGGCTCATATTGAGCCAACCCGCCACTTGTTTTAAATCCTTGCCAGTGCCTTCCTCAATAAGCCCCTGTATCTGATGCGCTAGGAGGGGGCTTTGTTTCATATTGCTGGGTGATGTAAGGCCTTGGAGGAATTAGAGAACTGATTTATTAATTACTTTTTTAAAATACGTTTAGCTGCTGAAAAAAGGGTAGGTAGTTGGCAGGCAATCTATTTTTTAGAGTGGCTTTTTCATTCGCTTCTAGGGAATTAAAGGCGTGATTTCCGAAGCTGAAAAGGAAACAAACTGTGGTTAGAATAAAAGTTTGCTTAAGAAATTTAGCATACAAATCTACTGATTGTGGATTGAAGCGCGGCACGTTGTCAGTTTGGGCTTGTAAATCATGTTTGCTCAGCATCGCTCCGTGAGTGAAAGACGAAAGTTCTGCATAAAGATTACATAAGGCATCCTTAAGCTGAATGGATGCGTCTGCTCTATGGAATTCAGCTTTGCCAAAAAATCTTTTAATAAGTCCGCGCCCGATTACATGCTCTTCTTTTTTTCCCGATTTCCATTCTTCATATTCAGATCTGTTTGTTTCGATGACGCTATAATACATTCCTGTTAGCCTCATTTCGTACCAGTTCCTCAAACAATAAATAGCCTGTTTATAATATCCGCCAAGCAGTAGGTAGATGGATGCTCGCAAATCTGATGGGAAGTCTATGGCATATATTTCTGCGGCCGGACAAATATTTCCGAGAGAGGAAAGGATGGAAAAATTAATCGCTTCTTCTAGTTTGATGATTTCCGTTGATTCTTCTATAGTATCTAGTTTTTCTTGCAGCGTTTGTTGTCTGACGTTTTCTCCATCATATATGTCACTGAAGCCTAAATCAAGGGCATCAAATATTTTTTTGATTCGTGCATCTGCCATGCAATAGCCCCTGATATGTGTATTACCTCGATATGAATAAAGATAGTCTAATCTCTTGGTTTTTTTATGACAGCTATGACCTTTCCATTGATATTGAAATCATCGTCAGGATGGATGTAGATAGGTTCATAGTCAAATGATGAGTCTGCTTTAAGTACAATTTGTTCGTTTTGACGATCGTCAATAAATCTTTTTATAGTTCCCTTATTATCTACAATAGCAAGAACTATATCATCGTTATTCACATTTTTATCTCGGCTATCAACGATAACGTAATCACCATTCTCAATTCTTTTTCCTTGAATTTCAGCGCGATTCATTGACGAACCATCTGTTTTGATAGCAAAGAGCCCAGTTGGTTTAGAACGGCCAACCAACTTACTAGAGATACGTAGGAATCCTTGAAAATTTTGTTCTGCGAAAATTGTCGCTGGTCCGCAGTTTGCTGTTCCTACTATAGGGATCGAGAAAAGGTGTGATGCTTTGTCTAATAGACCTCTAGCCCAACCAGGGGCAGAAGAGGCGCGATCCATGATACCTTTAAAGCGATCGATTTTTAGAAACCCCTTTTTTTGTAGCTGTAGGAGATGGTGTTTAATCTTTTGTGGTGATTCTGTGGGCATGCCAATGGCTGACGCCATCTCGCGGAGGCTTAATTTTGCGAGGTTTTCTTTTTTCGAAAGCTTGAGAAGTTCTTCTTGGATTGGGTGCAGCATAATTAAATTATAACATTGGCTAGCAGGAATTCAAGTAAATCTTATATATATTATAAATACTTAAAACTTGACAGATTCAGATTCTTCAGGTATGCTTGTTATCGGTTAATCTAGCCCACGCTCTGTTTTTACCCAGGACAGAAGTGTGAATAAGTGCAATTTCGCATTTATTGAAAAGAGAAGGAGGGCTTATGTCTAAGTATGAAAGAAACGCTGGGAAAGCATGGACATCGAGTGAAGTTCAGAGCTTAAGAAAGCTGGCGAGCGGAAATACGCCAACGAGAGTTATCGGCTTAAAGCTGGGTCGGCCGGTTTCTGGAGTTTATGCAAAGGCTTCAGAGAAGAATATTTCACTCCAGCCACATAATCGTTCTCCCTACAATAGAACAACTAAATAAGAGGAGGTGTTTTATGAGCTGGAAGGTTGTAATTTGTCGCGCAAAGCCAAACCCGGCTGGCAAGGATAGGGTTGGAGGCTATCCGAGAAATGAACAATTGCTTGGTGAGTGGGTTGATCTTCAAAACGTCGGTGACGCTCCCGTAAGCTTAACGACGTTGCATTTAAGCAATGTGACATTCTCTCAAAATTGCGTTCCTGGAAACAACACTATCTATTGGAGTGGCACTGGAACTCAATCCTTAACGCCCGGCCAGATACTAAGGGTGCATACAGGAAAAAGTATGTATTCCTCGAGCATGCAAAGCCAGGATTGGGCAGGTGCCCATTTGCATGCTTACGCAGAAAAAGGGAATTTCGTTCTAAATAACAAATGCGGTGATGCTATAGCCGTTTGGTGGAAAGGCAATGATGAAAAATGGAACCAAGAGGATCGGGCTTCTTATGATCCGAATCCGCCAGAAGGAGCAGTTCTGAGACGCGTAGGCGATAAGTTGATTCCTTGATTTTTGGCCGAAAGGTTTTTTGACAAAAGAGATATCTACCGCTTAGACTTGGACAAGGGTACAATGGTCCAGAAAGGCAATTCATTTCAATCATTTATTAATCATTATAAATATGTTAAAATATTTTAATAACAGAATTATTTATCCAAAGGCAAATAATTTATATAGCCGATGTCTATTAAACATTTTCCGAAAGATATCTTGCATAAATTTGAAGTTCATGAATGGAAGCATGCACTCGCTATCCTCAGATGCGATTTCCCAAATGAATATAGAGATCTCGTTGATATGTTACAACAGTTTAAATTGCGTAAATCATGGATTGCAAGGGGAGGAGGGAATAAGACCGATCTTGCCGCTTGGATAGATAATTTTTTGAAGGAGAGGGGTTGGGCGGAAAAAAGTTTTTCCATATCGGTTACAGTTGATGAAAATAATATGGAATCGCCCACTCACAAAGTAGATTGTTTTAAAAATGGAGTGGCATTAGAAATCGAGTGGAACAATAAAGATCCTTTTTTCGACCGGGATTTAAATAATTTTCGTCTCTTGTTTGATTTGAGAGCAATTAGCGTAGGGATAATTATTACTAGATGTGACGAATTGCAAGAATTATTTAACAGATTAGGACGTGGAAAGTCGTATGGAAACTCCACTACGCATATGTCAAAATTGTTACCCCGAATCGCCGGGGGTGGAGGAGCAGGTTGTCCCTTGCTTGTTTTCGGAATTTCAAGAAAACTTTATGCCGAAGATGAATAGAACAAGTGCTGCAAAAGATTTTGCCAATTTTAACGGGACCAAGAAATACAAGACCATTTTGGCTGATCCTCCTTGGCAATTTATTAATCGAACGGGGAAGATAGCACCAGAACATAAAAGATTGAATAGGTATTCAACCTTATCCCTTCAAGAGATATCTGAAATTCCCGTTTACCTCGCAGCCGATACGCCCTCTCATTTGTATCTCTGGGTACCGAATGCTTTATTACCAGAAGGATTGGAAGTAATGAGGGCTTGGGGTTATTTATATAAGTCACATATTATTTGGCATAAGGTTAGAAAAGATGGCGGGCCTGATGGTAGGGGTGTTGGGTTTTATTTTCGCAATACGACTGAGGTGCTTCTTTTTGGAGTTCGAGGCAGCATGAGAACATTAAAGCCTGGCAGAACTCAGGTCAATATAATAAGATCCTTAAAGAGGGAGCATTCGCGAAAGCCCGATGAGCAATATGATTTAATCGAAAGCTGTAGTCCGGGTCCATATCTAGAATTATTTGCGAGAGGGAAGAGAAGAAATTGGGCTGTTTGGGGGAACCAGGCAGATGAATACGCTATTTCATGGAATACATATAAGAATAATAGTAAGAGAGAAAATTACTAAAATATCGTAAGGGGAATTGATAAAGCTAGTATTAAGTTTTCATGTCTTGATTTGTCAAAACTATTTGACAACAAAACAGTTAAGGAATATAATTTTTTCAATAGCATAAAAATCGGCAGTCATTTTGAGGTGTAGATTCGACATACAAATAGCATAAAACTTTTCGTTAAAAATGAAACGGGTTTCTGTTCAAAAGAATCCTATTTCAGAATAATTTGAGGCAACTATCAGAAATCGATAGTTGCTTTTTTAATGTATTTTTTTAACCTTTTGCTACTTGGATTGTTTAATATTTATTTTCAAACGATTCTGAGAAAAAAATAGAAGGAAGGCTGGATGCCTCAGATTGTGAGCTCAGTGTTCTCTGGAGAAATGAGGACCCTAAGTCTGCCTGATAGCAACGAACAGCTCGTTAACAATGTGCGGTGGGGACGATTTGATGAGATTTTTTCTCCAGCTTTCTGGGCAATGCAAGTTTGGTTTGCGACCGAGACCAATGCCAAAAGATGCCATAGGCTAGGGGCTTCTCTCGTTGAAGAAGTCGCCGCCTGTCTTCTAGGTGGTTATGGTATGCGATCCGAAGTAGGTCTAGCAGCTTTTCAGATTATTCGCAGAAAAGGATTGCTTTGCGGTATTCCGACTGAAGCTGATTTTTTCAAAATACTGAATCAACCTTTTCCTATTCATGGCAGATTCTTAAGATACAGATATCCTCGACAGCGCAGTCTATATCTCTCATTAGCATTGCGTAGATTATCTCAGGAAATTGCTCCGACTGAAGATTTAAAGTTTCGAGAGTGGTTGTTAACTTTTCCTGGCATTGGTCTAAAAACGGCATCATGGATTACTCGAAACTGGCTTGGTAGTGATCGTGTGGCGATACTTGATGTGCATGTTCATCGCGCAGGTGTGTTGGCTGGCATATTTCGTTTATCTGAATGTCCGAGTCGCTGTTACTTATCGCTGGAGGATCGGTTGATCTGTTTTGCAAAAGCCTTAGGCGTGAGATTGTCATTGCTTGATGCCGTTGTATGGGACCAAATGAGGCGAATGCAGGGTTTCGCTTTAGACATACTAAGAAATCAGAGTTATAGGAATATCTAAAAAAGGAGGAGATTATGTCGGGAAGCGGCGGTATCGGTGGTGGCGGTCCTCGTGGTAATGACCAAGTAAGTTGCGAAACATTAATGACAAAAACAATCCTTAGTTCGCCAAACCCAGAGGTGATTCCTCATCTTAAAAAGTCTCAAGTTTTAGATATAGAACTTCGAGGGGCATCACTTATCGCATTAACGGCCGATGGTGAGATTGCAGGTTCAATTACATCGTCAATTATGGCAAGAATAGTGGAATGCATACGACAAGGGTTTGAATATGTAGCCATAGTCGAAAATGTTAGCGGTGGCCGTTGTGATGTAGAAGTTAGACCACGGAGTAAGTGATGTTTGAAATTGCCGGCGGAACATACATAGAAAATTGTATTTACCCTAGATGGAATGAGATTTATGGTTCTGGCTTTCGTGCTGCAGCAAGTTTAGTTCAACACTGTAGTAGTGGAATTCGTCTCTCTTCCTTTATACCTGAGAATCAAAGGTCAAACATTCGAACTATGGCAGATAGCTTTAATTTTGATCTTTTTTGTGGTGCGACAGAGGTTATGGCGTCTTTTTCATATTTCCATGGATTTTCTACGCCATGTATCAATCCTCATCCAATTACACTCTCAGGCATAAAACCATTGACCGTAAAGGGACAAGCAGTTCTTCGTTTTGGTTTTATTGAAGGAAGCGCTATTGTTTGTGGTGATAAAGTAGTATATGATCCTCAATCTCCTATTTTCCCGCGACCATTTGCAGAGAATGGATCAAAAGCTGGAGAACTTGCCGTTATTGCGAATCAGCGAGAGGCTGCACTTCTTTCGGGTTGCAAGGGTAGTCCTGCTGATTTGGTGGTATCGCTACAAAAAAGAGAGAAAGCGGATATAGCTATTATTAAGCTCGGACCTCGGGGGTGTATTTTAGCCGATAAAAAAAGATTGATCAACATTCCTGCTTATGAGACTGATTTCGTTTGGCCGTTGGGCTCAGGAGATGTATTTGCTGCTTTTTTCACATACGGATGGGCGGAACTCGATTTAACTCCGGAAGAAGCATGTCGCCTCGCTTCGAAGGCGGCAGCTTACTATTGTAACAGTAGGGCATTGCCTATACCTAAAGACTTTGATAAAATTTTTGAGTTTCAGCCCGTAGCCATGGAAAGCTTAAAAGAACAAAAGGGAAAAGTCTATTTAGCGGGACCTTTTTTCAATATTGGTCAGCGTTGGCTAATTGAGGAAGTGCGAGAGGCTCTTCTGGGTTTGGAAGTTGACGTATTTTCTCCTTTGCATGAAGCTGGGACTGGTTCTGCTGATGAAGTCTACGATCCCGACATAGCCGGTTTAGAAAAATGCGATGTTGTTTTGGCATGTCTTGATGGTCTTGATTCTGGGACGCTCTATGAAATCGGATACGCTCAAGCTAAAGATAAACCTGTTATCGTATACGTTAATTCTGAGCCAAAGGAGCGCCTTAAGATGATGGAGGGTGGCGGTTGTGTTATGACGGATGATTTATGTACGGCAATTTATAAGACTGTATGGAAGGCGATACGTAGATGAAAACAGCCATTTTATTGTCCGGAGGCATAGATTCTGTTGCTCTTGTTTTTTGGAAGCGACCGGAAGTGGCATACACCGTTGACTATGGTCAACTTAGTGTTTTGGGTGAGATACGAGCTGCTCGCCAAGTTTGTAAACTTCTTAAGTTGCATCACGAAATTATTGAAGTTGATTGTGCTAGTTTGGGTTCCGGAGATATGGCAGGATGTCCGCCGAGTCCTATAGCACCTGTTTCTGAATGGTGGCCTTTTCGAAATCAATTTTTGTTGACTGTCGCGGCAATGAAGGCTATTGGGGATGGAGTAAATCAAATTCTCTTTGGTGCTGTGAAGACCGACGTCTCACATAAAGATGGCTCGGCGGATTTCTTTAAGCAAATGAATAGCGTCTTGGCCATTCAGGAAGGTGGAATCAAGGTACTTGTGCCTGCTATTGAGATGTCTTCTGCTGAGTTGGTCCAAATTTCAAAAGTCGATATCTCCGTACTTAGTTGGGCACATTCTTGTCATGTTTCTGAATATGCTTGCGGAAATTGCAGAGGTTGTTTTAAGCATCAACAAGTTATGGTCGAACTCGGTTATGAAACATATTAGACTTAATAGTCCATATCGGAAAGGATATGAAAGAAGTCCTCGCGAGTTTCGCTATCCTATTTCAAGCGTTTTTTATCTTCCCAAGCCAGGTGATTATCAAAAGATAAATTTTTTTAAAGTACTCGATTCTCGCATTTCTCGGAGAGAATGGAGCAGGCTTTCTATACATAATCTGAGTTTATTACTTTGGTGTGTAGCAAAAACCAAAAGTACCTATAAGGAAGAAAGTGGATTTATGTGGCAACATCGGTCTGTTCCTTCAGGAGGTGGGAGACATCCAGTGGATCTTTTGTTAATCCGTCGTATAGAAAGAAAGCCCACAGTCGACTTATATGATCCCCATGGGCATGCTTTGGCGAGAGTGAATATCGCCGATCAGAAACAACTTAATTCGTTACTCAGCAAGGTGGATAAAATCCTCCCTTTTGGTGAAGGCATGCTTATTTGGTTGGTAGGTCAATTCGATCGCACAATGTCTAAGTATGCAAATGGAGAGAGTCTCGTATGGTTGGATGCAGGCGCTCTGCTTGCGACGATCTATTTTGTGGCTGAGGCGTTTCGATTCAATTGTTGCGCGGTAGGAATAACTGGCGAACCATGGATTTCCAGCTTTCTTCGCTCTGGATGTTTGGCAGAGGGTCTTTGCGGATGTGTAATAGGCTCACGACTAAGGAGTTAAATGCAACATGGAATCAGGGCCGCTATAGGAACAAAGCAAAGCAGTCTGAAGAATTTGTCCACCCTTTCAGACTGGACATATCTCTACTTCTTTAGCAACAAATAGTTAGAGATATTTAGGTTGGAAAATACCGGACAAAATGGACAAGTTTGGTGAGGGCACTTGCGTTTCATGCAAGTATTTCACTGGATAAATCATTAAGGTGCTCAAAAAACCTCTCTAAATCGACTAATTTTCTTGTTTCTACTACTAATTGGCTATAATGGGAAACAGGCGATTCAGAGAGGTCTGACAGGGCGAGATACCCCAGGGATCCCCGATTTTAACCCTCTGCAAATTAAAAAGTTGCAGAGGGTTTTTTTTGGGTTAAAATGAGACAAAGGTGATCATTAGCGCAATGCATTAAGACAATAAAAGGGCCTATGGAAAGAATAGATGCATTTCTGGATGGAGGCATGCGATTAAGAAGATAACCTTTGTCCTTTTGGTCTTGTTGTTTCTTGGCGCATGTTGCGCCTCTGCCTTTGCTGTCGGCCCCGTCCCCGTCAGCGCGACGTGGACCGGCGATGGGGACGACGCCAACTGGACGACAGGGGGGAACTGGGATGGTGGGATGGCGCCGGGATCCAGCACCGGCACGACCGATACCACCTATGCCACCTTCAATGTCGCCGACAATACGGCAGTGACAGTGGATGCCTGGCGTAATATCAAATTTATCCAGTTCGGCGGCTCGGCGCAAAATGCCTTTTCTATATCCGGGGGCACCCTCGTGTTGACCGCCGGCGGGTCCATCGTCAATTTCTACAATGAGCTTTCCTTGACCCATGCGTTTGCCTCGTCGGTCCTTTTGGAGGGAAATGCCACATTTGAGGATGATTCCGTCTCAAGCGGCAGCGACATGAGTTTCAGCGGCGGCATCACCTCTGGTGTCTCGGGCGGCACGCAGACCCTCACGCTTGGCGGGTCTAACGCGGGCGGAAGCGAGATCAGCGGCGTTATCGGCGACGGGACGGGCACGGTCGCCTTGAGCAAGACAGGCGCCGGCACCTGGACATTGAGCGGCGCCAATACGTATTCCGGCGGGACGACGATCACCGCCGGCACGCTTAAAGCCGGCAATGCCGCCGCCGTCGGCAGCGGCGCCCTGACGAACAATGCTACGCTTGACATCGGCGCAACCGATCTTTCGGTGGACGGGACCTACACGCAATCCTCGGGTTCGACCCTTAAGCTTACCGCGAATTCTTCCTCGAGCTTCGGCAAGATCGCGTCCGTGGGGCACGTCGCCGTGGTGGATGCCGACAGCACCGTCAACGTCACAGTCGGCGGCTATATCCCCGACAACGCCACCCTGGAGATCGTCAATACAGGAGGGTTGGGCATCGGGGACATCCCCGGCACCGTGACTTCCTCGGATTCGTTTGTCCAGTTCATCGCCGACAATTCCAGCGGCAATCTTGTCCTGGTCGCCGATCGTTCCTCCGGCGGTTTCCAGAGTTCGGGCGGGAATTCCAACGAGGCCGCGGTCGGCGCCGTCCTTGACAACGTGACCAATCCGTCTTCAGACATGACCTTTATCCTCGATACGCTTGAAGATCTGTCCTCTGAAGAGGTGGCCTCTGCGGAGAACAGCATGGCGCCTCTGGACGACGGGGGGCTGGTCGATTCTTCGAATACATCCCTTGATAAGTTCGTGGGGCAGGCCATTCTTCGTCTGCAGGATTCGAAGGTGGAAGAGAAAGAGGAGGCAGAGGCCGCGTTGCCGCAGGCAGACCCTCTGAAGAACGATGTCTGGCTGCAGACTTATGGAAATTACGCCCACCAGGACGCGCGGGGCTTGAGCAACGGCTATCTGGCGCGCTTGTGGGGCGTGATCATCGGCATCGACCATAGTTTTGCGGATAACGGTCTGCGCTTGGGCATCGCCGAGGGCTTCAGCGGCGGCCGCGTTTTGTCCAAAGACAACTGCGGCCGCACGAGGATCATGAGCTATCAGACCGGTTTTTACGGCGAATACGACGCCAAAGACCATCCTTATGTCTTGGACGGCATCTTGACGTACGGCTACAACGATTACGATTCCT
>Ga0265297_10007844_pt1 | contig 14560 bp, 13 predicted proteins | sample Munlanlwell13791_FD_192502 | JGI IMG/M metagenome (GOLD analysis project Ga0265297, IMG submission 192502) | Leachate microbial communities from a municipal landfill in Southern Ontario, Canada - Leachate well 137-91 | ecosystem: Engineered > Solid waste > Landfill > Unclassified | place... | reverse complement strand
GCCGTATGGTCTCTGTCCGGTGCCCGAAGACCAGCCACAGGCCGCTGGCTAAAATAACGGCGAGTATCTTCTCAAGAAGATGCCTAGTGAGAAAATTAGACAGGGCTGCTCCTTTTTTTTCCGGAAATTTTCTGTTGTAAAAATCGGCGAGCACATTATGCAGCTGTGCCGGATCCTTAAGATGCTTGATCTTCCCGTCTTCAGCTATGGATATGCTTCCCTGCTCTTCAGAAACGATAAGGCAAAGGGCGTCGGTCCGCTCCGTTAACCCCAGGCCGGCCGCATGGCGCGTACCCAGGCGTCCTATCTCTTTGATATTGGCAGATAAGGGCAGATAGCTTCCAAATTTTGTGATCTGCTGGGCCTCGACTATAACCGCTCCGTCGTGACTGGGAACATGGCGATCGAAGATCGTCTCAAGTAAAACCTGGCTCAGCGCGCCATTCACATTAACCCCGGCCTCTAGATGGCGATCGAGCGGATCCCGCCCGCGAATCACAATTAAAGCACCTATTTTTTTACGTGATAAATTCGCTGTGGCGCTTGCCAACACATCTATGGTGGAAGCGAAAGAGGTCGCAATACGATGTTTTCTGGCCGCCCCGATCATGGCAAGCCTTTCAAAAAAATGGCGAAAATCATCCTGGAATATAACCACTACCATGATCAACGCTACCGCGAAGAACGCCTGCAGCGCCATGCTGGTCAAATATAGACCGAATAATCTGGCGAGCACATAGATCAGACCCATAATAACCATACCGATGAACATGAATCGGGCCCGCGACTTTTGAAGCCAAACCAATATCATATAAATGAAGATCGTAATTATGGCTATGTCAAAAATATCGGTAAGCCTAAGGTCTTGTATAAATCGCACTATCTCATGTACCATATTCTCTGTCCTGTTTTATTTTCGTCGGCTATTTCAACGAAAGCCTGCCATGCGTCCTTTTACCGGTCCGCGAAATCGTATCTACTAACTATATTTTACCGAACGGCGCGAATACGGTAATGCTGTTCATGGTAAAACCGCGCTTAATATCTGTAACAGTATATTGGCATAAAATGCCGCGACTATATCATCCGACATTATCCCAAGCCCGCCCGGCAATTTTTCGAGTTTTCGTATCGGCGGAGGCTTGATCACATCGAATAATCTGAATAAAAAGAATCCCATAACGAGATTCCGTAAGGAAAACGGGATAAACAAATATACCAAAAATACGCTGGCAACTTCGTCGATGATAACCTCGCGAGGATCCTTCTTTCCAATATTTTTTTCATATATATCGGCAGATATGGTCCCCAGCAGGAAGAGCGCCGCAATCGTAACGCAATACGCAACGACGTTGTTTTTTACCAGACAATAAATGGCTATTCCGATAGCGCTGCCAACAGTTGCGGAAGCTACCGGAAAATATCCTACATAGCAAAAGGTGGCTACGATCTTTGCTATGCTATTTTTTGACGGGCTCATCCTTTTATCCATCTCCTGTCAGCGGGTTCAATTACTATTAAGTCTACATCAAAAAACTTTTATTGTCCGTAATTATTAAAAAATATCGATCTTGCGGTATCTACGCATATCGTTAAGTCCAGCCTACGCTCTGCGACAGACTCAGCCTTGGCTTACCCATCGGATCTTTGAATGTATATATTTTAATTTTAGCATTCTTAAAGATGAGCTTCTCGATCTCATATAGAAAAAAATTGTCAGGGGACTCATTTTCGACTATATTTTTCAATTCAGGAAAATCAAAATATTGATATACCGTGTAATCTTTTCTCAGCATATCGAAATAATGCTTATCTTTTTCGTCAGTCATAATATAGATCGGAATATTTTTTGACAATAGCTGGCTTACCGTTTCCAATACCGCAGCCTTGCCCGTTTCCCGCACAAGATCCGGATGCTGCTCCAACGCTTCCAATTTATCCGTTCTCCTCACATGAATACAGTTATATCTTTTGAGTTTTTGGCTGACTGATTCATAATGACAGACTACGCCGCTGGATGGACTGAAGTTCACTTCGATTTTAATAATGTCATGAACGCTCGGTATCTTTAATCCGGATCTATTTTCCCTAATGATAATATCATATTCTTGATTGTCGGAAACCATAACGCGGTCTTCGCCCGATACTCTTGCGACAGATAGATTACAAAAATTCGGGATCTCTTCCTGCGCCGGCACGTTGAGACGAATCGATCTACCCCGCTGCGTTGCGGTTATATTGGTTACATCTATGTATTTATCCCAACGGGTGTGCACTTTTTTTCCATAATTATGGTTACTTAAAAAAAGAGGGGGAAATAATATGGGGGTCCTGTTCAGCGAGACAGCCTCTGCTATCAACCATGTCAGCGCTTCTTTCTGATGATCTATTCCGGCCGGAATATTGTGGTCTATTGTGAAATATTTATGCGGATTTACCGAACCTGCCTTAAACGCTTCAAAGACTGCCCTTCTCCTGCCTGGCTGCGCACGCGCTACCCTGATCGATGTTTTATCAAAACCGCGGCGTCCTACCGTTAGGATCGTAAACCCAAATAATTCGAGAAATCTTGACACTTTGATCCTGATTGCATATAGAATTCTTTCGATAAGAAAGGTATATTTTTTATGTCGCATAGGACCAAAAACCATGCTCCTGAAGTCCAGGGTTCACATTGCTATTGGATATAAATGAGCTATTTCTATCTTATTTTTTGCGGCAACCTATCCCCTGACGCGACAGATTCTAACTGACCGCGCACAAGATCTCTCAGGCGTGCAAAATCGGCGGTCTTAAGACCAGTCACGTCGATCGGCGGAAGCACTACAAGTCTGCCCAACACTTTTGTCTTAAAGACCCACCCGCCCTTAGGAATAGCTTCCCTAGTGCCGCCTATAAATATCGGAAGGATCGGCTTGGCCTCCTTTATCGCAAGCTTGAATGCCCCGTTCTTAAATTCGCCCATACCATCCGTATCGCTGCGCGTGCCTTCCGGAAAGAAGAGCATAGATACGCCGCTCTTAAGCCGTTCAGCGGCCTTCTTGTAAACCTCTTTTATGCTGCCATATTCCTCTCTGGAAACCAGGATATGATCGTTCACCCACAGGAGGCCTCCGATGAACGGCAATTTGAGGAGCTCTTTCTTTGCGACCCACTTAAAATACATATGCGTCTGATATATTATGATTATATCGGCAAGGCTCTGATGATTTGCCACTACCACATACGTCTTTGAATGATCTATATTTTCCAAACCTTCCACCTTAAGCTTCCAATATGGGTTTAAGGCTGTGAGCGCGTCTGACCACCAAAAACATTGCGCGTGCACCAGTTTCTCCCGGCCGGGAATAGGAAAAGGCATGATCTTTATTATCAGGCTTGAAAGAAATGCGGCGGCTGTAATAACACCGCCCACTACCCATATAAGTATCGATATGATAAATCGCATAATAGTCCGTTCGTATATAAACAGGGTTAATGATTATCTATTCTTTAAAAACGTACCGTCTACTTTAATGTATTTTAAAACCACATAATAGGGATGTCAATGAAAAGGATATTGTTCGATGCTAATAGCGGATCTTATTTACCGCATTGGTCCAGATCCCGCCCTTGCCATGCTATATAGCCTTCAGATACGGACAAGGCTTGCCGTCTTTCAGCAATCCACAATCTTTCTGACAGGGGACCATCAATATAGATACTTCGCTGTTCGGCACTCCTGCGGTAATATCCTCTTCTATTCTAGACACCACATCATGTGCCCGCGAGAATGACATATCCTTAGGCATCACTATCTTCATCTCTATGAACTTTTTATGTCCGGCGTTGCGAGTCTTTATATCCTTAAAGTTGCAGTACTGGTCCGCATGCTGGGCAAGCCTTATCACCGCCTCCATCTTGCTCGGCTCCTCAATAGATGCATCGAGCAGATTCACGAACGCCTGCTTCATGAGACGTATGGACGGCACGGAAATAACTATGCCCACAAGTATAGTGACGATCGGATCGACATACTGTCCAATATGGTGGTAGGGACTATTTTTTAAGAATATCGTGATCAAGAAGGCGCCAGCAATAGCCGTGGAGATGAACCCCTCAAGCGTATAATGAACCCCTTCCGCCTTAACGGCCGGCGACATGCTCTTATCCGCCAGCTTGAATATAAAAAATGCCCCTACGAAATTCAGCGATAGGCTGAGGATGCTTGAGATTAACCCTACAAACGGATAATTTACATGCATCGGGCGGAAGAATGTCGCCATGGCCTGGAAAGACATTATGAAAGCTATGCCTATAAGGACCACGCCCTCCATGGCTTCGCACACATGCTCCACCTTCCCGTAGCCATAATTATGGAATAGATCTGCGGGTCTCGTCGAAAGCTTGATAGAATTATAAAGTATTATTGATACGGTAAGCCCTACCACTGTAATGGCAAAATCGGTTACGATGGCCAGAGAATGGACTATTATGAGAGCTGCGAACTTAAATGTAAATAGCACTGCGTTGAACCAGAGGCTGATCAAAGCGGCCCGCATCATGCACTGTTCTTTTGCTGTCATAATATTTATTATTATATAACAATCTGTGGGATTTTAAACAAAAAATACCTGATTTTTTACCGGCCAGACAAAAAATTCATACTTTTTACCGCCAGAATACGAATGTTAAGTGCGGACAGATGCTAACGAATAAGCAAACATGGAAAGGATATTTCGTCAGGTATGTTTATATGCGCTGCATAAAATATATATTTTTACCTTAACAAATTCCGTAAAAGTTCCGAGCGTTTTTGATGCATCTTTTGGTGCGATAATTCACGGGCAACGTGTAAAGCTTCCAGCCCCATATCTGCCAATATATCTATGTTCTGTGACGCCCATTTAATCATATCTGCCAAGGCTGCCGGATCGCCGCGCTTAACAACGACACCGGTATTCGTATCTTTGATGCAAGATACGATCCCGGGTGTATCGCTCGCGATAACCGGAACGGCTTGAGAAAAAGCATCGTATAATATTCTTGGCTGCTCATCTGAAATGCTGGGGACTACAACAGCGTGGTATCGCCTTAATATTTCGAACAATTCCGGTCCGTACGGTACTATGCCTAAAAATCGCATCTTTACCGCTCCGTTCATATCTTGGCTTACTTTTTTGCATTCGCCGAGCATCTCTCCTTCCCCGACGATATCCAGATTAATAGAAATGTTATCGGCGCTTAATATCTTCATAGCGTCAAGGAGGACGGGCACGCCTTTATCCACATCTAATCTTCCGACATATGAAAGTTTCAGCTCTTTGGCCGGATACGTTCTCTTCTCGCGCCAGATCACTTTTGCATAGTCATCGGAAATCATGTTGTCCTCATCCACCCATGAGGCATGGATAACATGCCCACGCTCAGTTCTATTTTTCATGAGGCTGGCTTTATACTCTTCGTGTGTAAATATGGCCAGGTCCGCCTGATTGACACACCAGGCGCCCAATGTTTCGAATATGAAAGCTTTAAGCCTGGCTTTGATCGTGTGCTTCATCCCCGGCTTTAGCCTCCACGGTGCGGATTCAACTATAACTACTATCTTTTTTCGATATAATTTAGCTATAGGCGCGGCAAGCCACCCGAATGGTATCGGCCAATCGGCTATGCCTACATGCACAATATCAGCCCTTTTCACGGCCCGCCATAGCCTGAAGACTATAACCGGAAACATTTTTATAGGATCGATATATCGATTAATGGCCGGGAGGGGAACTATGCGAAGGCGGGAAAAAATATTTTCGTTACCCAGCGGGGTTACCTCGTCAATCGGTTTTACATGTGTGCAAGGACAGATGATAGACAGATCCTCAATATACATAAGGTGCTCTTTGAGATCTTTATACCATAGGGCGGGCAGATACCATCGGCCGTCTTGATCGCAATATGCAGGAATATTAATACATATGAGATAAGAGCCGGTGATCTTTTTAATATCTTCTGATAGCATAAGGTTATTGTAGCAAGCCATAATTTGACCGTCCACTACATTATATAATTTTACACTCAGAAAAATAATTTGCAAATAAATGGGTGTGTTAAATGTGCTGCGAGGCTGGGCGTTCAATTAAAAAGGTGCTATAATAATAATGGAAATTAAAGGCTTCTTAACCGGGTACCTATGATGAGATTGTGGGCCCTGTTTGAGAGAGATCGAGTCTGCGTTAAAGGAGAACGGAAGGTACCGCCATTTATATGACACAGATAGAAATCTATACCAAGCTTCTTCGGCGATTTCCGCTATATAGCGAAAGGGGAAGAAAAAAAGCCCCTAATGGTTCGTGGTATTTCGGGGATCCATCCAATGGAGAAAGCGGCATACGGTCTATGGGCAACTATGTCTTCACTATGTGTTTGCTTGCATCACAGGGTTTCTACGACGAAAAGATCGGCCGATTAGCAAAAGACCGGTTATTATCCCGGGCAAAAGAAGGTATTGCCTATATGGCTCAAGGCCATATTACAGGCGATATGGAATGCGCGAATGGCAGGAAATGGGGCAATGAATGGCAGTCTTCCTGGTGGACATCGAAGATGGCTATTGGCGCTTATCTGATCTGGGACACGTTAACAACCCATGAAAAAGAGCTGGTCTCTTCGGTAGTTCTGAGCGAGGCTGAAAGACAGCTAAAGAGGGATGCCCCTTCCGGGCTCTTTGACGATACAAAGGCAGAGGAGAATGCGTGGGATATAGAAAGCTTGGCAGCGGCCATAATGCTTTTCCCGGGCCACTCTAAAAAAACTGCCTGGAGAGAAAAGCTCATAGAGTTCTCGGTGAATTCGCTATCAGCGCCGCAAGACACAAAGAGCGATGAAACGGTGGACGGAAGACCGCTCAAGGACCTGATATATACTACAAATATTCATAGCGATTCTACATTGGAAAACCACGGGGCCTACCATTTCTGCTATGTGGCTTCCGTGTTAGTTTCGCTTGCATGGTCATATCTTGCGCTCTTACAAAGCGGGGAGCCTGTTCCAGAAGCCGTCTTTCACGGCGTTCAAAGGATTTGGGAAAGGGTAAAGCCTACCTTTTTGGATAACAGATTCGCTTACATGGGGGGCCAAGATTGGGCCAGATATACATACGGTTCTTATTTTATAGTTCCCGCCGCGGTCATGATCTGCGCTAGATATGGTGATCCGGACGCGCAGGCAGTGGAAATGGCCCGCCTTAAACGGCTCGAAGAGGAACAAGATACAAATAATGACGGCAGTTTTTTCGGCAGCAGGGTAAGTAAGGACAGGTTCTTCGGACAATCTGCAAAATATGAAACGGACTGTTACGCAAACATGGGCCTCGCATATTTGCTTCATAAAAAACTGCTCCCATCCGCTCCTCAAATAACATTGCGGACAATGCATCAAAAGAATGAAGGGACGCACATAAGTTACGAGTGCGGATTATGCTATCTGCGGTCAGAAGATTTATTTGCATCATATTCGCAGCGAAACATTGGGAGAAAAAAAGGAGGCGGGATATTCTTATTCGTTCCCGACGGGGCCGACGATCTTATCGAATGGGCCGAGGGTAATTTGTTGGGGACGGTCGATGCGGGGCAAACCGAGAATCCGCTTAGGATCATCTCCATGAAGAAGAGGGATAAAGGGTTTGCTGTAAAAGGAATTATTGCCCATGTGAGAGAGGGCGCTATTATCATAGATCAGCACATATCATTAGAAGTCGATGGCAAGAGTAAAATTGCACTAATAGAGAACCGTTTTATCGCCAAACGTAAGATCTTCATAAGGTCGTCAGCCGGCCTGGCATTGCATATCGCCAACGATCTATTCAACGATTTCGAAAGAGGGGTTTTTTGGGATGGCAGGCCTGAAGGTTTAATTTTAAAAAGCAATAGTTCGGTTAAAAAACGCACAGCCCCGCCATCTTTCGTCCCATCAAAAATCGGACGGATCCTGGGGCTCAATGAAACAAAGCACGAATGTCATGGAAGATGGATTAATATCGAAGACAAGGTTGGTGTAATAACATTGAAAGGCGACGGTCGTTTTACTATCAGGCAATCGATCTATAATACGGCAAGCAATAGCTTATCCTATGATGTAATTGAGAACCCTGCCTGCAAAAGAAACTATTTTGCTTCATCCGGAGAATCGATCTTAGATACAAAGTTCTTAATAGCGGCTGGGCCTCGTGATATAACAGCCCGTTTGGCAGCGGCATATAAGGAATAAGACGCATAATAGCATCTTTAATTCGCAAAGTCCTGCGAATATGAGCATCGGGAGGGGTTATTTTCAGAAATGGAAATATCTCTCTTTTTTTCATGGGCGTCTCCATAATGGCGGAGACAACTGGGAGATATTATCAGAATCCCCGCTTCTTTATACCTCAGTGAGTTGCAAAAATCAAAAACAAAACTGTGCCGAAAGTGCATCGTTCTATAAAATTTGAATGCTTTTAGATATGCCGGGATTCCCCATACATAGAGATAAAATTGAGCCCCTACCATTTAAACATTATTGATGATATAATATATGCAAAGGAGTTTAAAATATGGGCTTAAAAACATTGGTTAAAGATATTGTTAAACGATTAGGTTACGATATTATTAAGAGATCTAACAATATCTATAATGAGGATTTTTTAATTACATGGCACAACCATCATTTTATGGACAATCCTTACTTTAGCAAAGCGTATGAAAGAGGAATAAAAGCGTGTGAGGGTGATTGCAAAATGCACTGGAGGGTGCATATAGCGCTTTGGATTGCTTCGCAAGCCAAAAAATTGAGTGGTGATTTCGTCGAATGTGGTGTAAATAGAGGTTTTCTCAGTTCAGCAATTATGACTTATATTTCCTGGAATTCACTAAATAAAAACTTTTTTCTGTTTGATACCTTTTGCGGCCTTGATCAACGCTATACTACTGAAAACGAAAAGAAGAGAGCTTGGCTTGAGTCTTACAGTGAATGTTACGAGAAAACAAAAGCAAATTTTTCAGAATTCAAGAATGTACATTTAATCCGCGGCACTATACCGGATATTTTAAGCGATCATTCAGTGTCGACACAGATAAAAAATGTATGCTATCTATCACTTGATATGAATTGCGCAAAACCAGAAATAGCTGCGGCAGATTTTTTTTGGGATAAGCTTGTGAGCGGTGCGTTCGTATTGTTAGATGATTATACCTATTGTGGATATGAAGAACAATATAGAGCTTTTAATTCTTTCGCACAACGACGTAATATTGAAATATTATCATTGCCTACAGGACAAGGTTTATTCATAAAACCATAAGATATATAAATAATAAGTTACAACTTTGGAAAAATAATTATCAACCCGCTCAGCTCTATTGGGGAAAAGATCTGGCATGCATAAAACGGCCGTACTTTTTATATGGTCCCTCAAGATATTAAAACCTAGCTTTACTCTTTGGTCTTTTCACCCTTTTTTAATAACTCGCCGAGTTTCCCCAGATCCAAACCGCTTTCATCTATAAACTGTTTAAAATTCGCTCCGCCTTCGGCGTCGAGGTTGATCCCAAAAAACTTTTGGGCGTTCGCGCCGCTCATGATCCATTTCACATCGGCTTTCTGTATGGCAGATCCCAGCGCATTGAATTTGGATAGCATGATATCCTTCTGGATATCTAGCATTTTAACGTTTATAGCCATATCGTCGAACTTCTTCATCGCTTCTGCAAGTTTAAGCGTGCCCGCGGCATCGGCTTCTTTCTTGATCCTTATGATATCGGCCTCTGCCTTACCAACTGTTTGAATTTGGTTTGACTGGCCTTCGGCCTCAACCGTATATTTGATCTTCTGCGCCATAGCCAGCTGCTCTATCTTCTGTTTTTCTATTTCCGCCTGCCCCACCTGCATCTTTCTTATCGCCTCTATCTGTTGAGCATTAGCCACGGCTTCTTTATCGGCAATTTGCTGATTTTTTTCCTGCTCGGCCATCCCGATCTGTTTATCTTTCTCGATCTGCCTTTTCCGGTAGATCTCTTCGGCCTCGGCTTTTGCCAATTCCGCTTCCTTGGTCGTGGTAGCCACCCTTATATCCGCATCCCTGCGTATCTCCGCGGCCACTTTTCTCTCGATGTCCTGGATGATAGTGCTGGCCGGCGCGTCTTTGATATCTTTTAATTCCAGATCCACCAATTCGATGCCCCACTTAGGAAAAACGACTTCTACCTCTTTCGTGATAGCCTGGTCGAGCAATGACCGGTTCATATAAATATCCAGGATGGTCTGCTTGGTGGTGACGGTCCTGCCCACGCTCTCCATGATCGCCCTAAGGTCTTCGGACAACCTTATAAAATCGAAACCCATCTCCTTGGTCGTATCGGTAAGTATCAGCCTCTCAACCGCCAAGCTGATATCTTTTATATTAATGAAACACATAATATCGCAGACGAATTTCGCCATATTCTTATCGTTTAATTTTATATCGTTGACCGGTATCGCCAAATTACAAAGCGGTAATTTATGCAGCTTCGTAATGAACGGTATCACCCAGTATGCGCTCTTCCCTGTCCTTGCCGAAAATATGTTTTTGGAATTTTGCAGCACCCTGATATGCGCCTCATTGACTGGAACTACTCTGTATAAACCGAACATTCCGCCCAACACATGCCGCAGCACGTAAATAATAGGTACTGCTATTACGATCAAAATGATTAAACCGGTCATCACAACCTCCTTTATTTTGCAACGCGTTATCTGTTGCTGAATTTTGATTGTAGCATATCCGGCTATGGAGGACAAGGCCGAAACTTAAGGGGCGGATAGGGCGGCACTTTGAGATGACATGAGTATATAATCTTTTTACACAGACACCATCGAGCGAAAACAGGCACCGGCACCCCTAGATAGCCGTTGTCATCTCCTTTTTATAATGATATACTATAATAATAAAATATGGCTTTGTTTAATAGAAAAAAAGAGCGAAGGGCTAGCCAGCGAATATCCTTCTGCATGCCGGTAGAATATAAGCTTACCGGAAGCAAAAAGTTTCGAAAAGCAGTATCCTGCGAAGATATTTCCGGTGGTGGCTTGCGGTTATTATTACCGGAAGAGGCCGGTATCAAAGAAAATATAACAGTCTTACTCTTCCCTCGCGACACAAAAACCCCCATAACCATTCATTGTAATGTAGTCTGGTGTAAGAGATGTGAAAAAGATAATTATATGATCGGACTTAAATTCCTAAAGATTAAAGAAAAAGATCGTTTCGTAGAATTTTTATGTGAGAAGTTAATAGACTTTTCTTTTAATGAAAAAGTGAGATAGCGGAGGAGCTGATGAAGAAGATCCGCGTTGCGGAAAGAAGAAAAGCACAGAGATTAAATATTGCAGTACCTATGAGATATCGACTCTATCTAAAGAAGAGAGCGCTTTCACAGCCAATATTGACCGACAATATAAGCGGTACGGGGCTAGGATTAACCCTTACAGAGCCTCTAAAAAAGAACGCAAAGCTGGACGTCCATATCTATTTTCATGATGACCCGAAACCTGTCGTCTCAACCAGCAGGGTCGCATGGTGTAAAAAGGAAACGAAGAAAGGATTGCGCCGTTTTAAGGCAGGTATAAGGCATGTCGAGATCGCTCCGACCGACCGGGAAAGGTTCGTCTTTTTATTTTGCGAAACGATGTTAAATTATCTTCTTGGTCTGTCAGGGGTAAGCAAACACCGTTAATGAAATATAAAAAAATTTTAATAGTGGATGACGACCCGGAGATATTCGAGGTTATATCCGACTTTTTAAGACCAAGGCATTTTAAAGTTTACAGGGCCGGGGACGGCGCGGAAGCCCTGGATTTTTTTAAAAAAACAAGGCCGGACCTGATCATCCTGGACATAGTCATGCCGGTTATGGATGGTTTTCAGTTATTAGAAAAAATGAAGGCCCATTTATCATATAGCAAAATACCGGTAATTATGCTGACCGTAAAAAACCAGGGGCCGTATCTTGATAAAGGCATATCGTTAGATGTCTCTTTTTATTTACCCAAACCGGTTAAACTGCAAAATTTACTGATGTTCATCAACCTTATATTAAAAAGAATAACATGAATAAGACGATCTACAGAGTGGCGCGCACAAGGAACGAGTTGGAACAGGGGTTCGGCCTGGTCTACAGCGAATACAAGCGCAAGGGGTATATACCAAAAGGCTTTAAGAGTAAACTGCGGATATCGTTGTATAATGCACTACCGTCTACAACCACCTTCGTCGCGATGCAAAATAAGAGAGTTGTGGCGAGCGTAACCCTTATCCCCGACTCCCCTCTCGGCATACCTATGGATAAATTATATAAAAAAGAGGTGGATAAGCTAAGAAAACAGAAATGCAAAGTCGCAGAGGCTTCGCAGCTTTCTATAGATACGAGACTTTTCGGCAAGGGGTTCTTTTCGATGTTCAATTTCAATAAGCTCATCTTCATATTCAGATTATTCAAGCTGGTCCTGGATCACGCGCTGCGCGTTGATGGCATCACCGATTTTTGTATTGCCATAAATCCAAAACAGCAGTATCTGTATAAATTTCTCGGCTTCCAGCAGATAGGCCCGTTAAGGTATTACGGGCTTGTAAACCGGGCGCCCGCGATCGCTTTCAGGCTTAATCTGCAAGGCCTGAGAGATCGAATGCAGGATCGCAGGGGCGCATACGAGATATTCTTCGGAAAACAGACGGACCCTAAATTATTCAACAACAAGTTTAAAATGAGTCCAAAAGATCTGAACTATTTCTTCGTCAACAAATCAGACCTATTTGAGAAGGCCGCATCTAAACAGCTTAAGATCATAAAAAACTGTTATCCGGTAAAAGGCATGGACAAGATCATAAAATGCTAAAACAGATATGAAGCTGTATCTTATCGAAGCTGAGCGCGATAGAAATAGCCTTCCCACATCCGACTGGTTTGATAAGGCCAGCGGAAAATTCTTTTGCCCCTCCCTATCCCTTCCGATAATCGCGTCATTGTGTAGCCAGGATATCAATGTAAAGATAATCGACGAAAAGGTCGAAGAGATCGATTTGGCTGACTTACCCGACGCCGTGGTAATAAACTATAAGACCATGTCGAGTAAAAGGGCCTATGAACTGGCGCTCTTTTTTAAAGAGAAAAAAGTAAAAGTTCTAATGGGGGGCTTACATGCTTCGCTCATGCCTGAGGAGGCTAAAAAATATTGCGATAGCGTAGTGATCGGCGAAGCAGAACCGATATGGCCCGAGGTAGTCAAAGATCTTACTTCCGATCAACTCAAGCCCTTTTACCGCGCGGCGCGCCTTACGGATCTATCGACCGCGGCAGCGCCTAGAATAGATCTTCTAAAAACAGACCGTTACCTGTTTCACTCCATACAAAGTTCGCGCGGCTGCTCTTTGAACTGCGATTTTTGCCCAACCCGCGAGATGTTCGGCGGAATTTTCCGTACAAAACCAATACAGAAAGTGCTGGAAGAGATAAGGGCCGCTATCTCCATCGAAAAAAAACCAATATTTTTCACAGATGATATATTCGGAGCTGGTGATGGAAAGTTCACTTTGGAGTTATTGGCTAATCTACGAAAGCTCAATATAGAATTTTCTATCATCTCGGACTTTTTAGTATTGAACAGGAAAATGGTGGCTGAATTGGCGCGCAGCGGATGCTGGTACATATGTCTAAATCTGCCCGGGACATGTTCAAAGAAAGAGGCCGGAGCGATTAAGATGATACAGGCATTGGGCATAGATGTGTGGGGATACTTCATGTTCGGGTTTCGTTTCCATGAAAAGGACGTGTTCGAAAAGGCCTTCGATTTTGTACGCGATACAGGGATGAAGCATGTCTCTTTCACTGTGATGGCCCCTTATCCTAATACAAATGCCGGACGAAAACTTGAATCGGAGGGCAGAATTCTAAACAGGGACTGGTCCCTCTACGATCAGGCGCACGTTGTATTTAAACCGGAAAAGATGACACCGGAGGAACTGGATGAAGGGTACAGATGGATACGGGACAGAATTGGGCATCTGTCGCAATTCGCATCGACCGAAAGGAGATCCTTATGGAAGAAATTTACAGGCAAATGTTTGGCCGCAACATTGGCAATGTTACCAATGAAGAGCAAGAAAAGCTGAGGAGTTCCGTCGTAGCCGTAGCCGGGACCGGAGGCGTAGGTGGAGCGGCCCTATTCAATTTAGCAAGGATCGGCATAGAAAATTTTAAGGTCGCCGACCCCGAAACATTCGCATATTCCGACACCAACCGGCAGCAGGGCTCAGGCTATGGCAGCGTAGACAAAAAGAAGGTTGATATGATCGCTCTAGGACTTAAAGCGATCAATCCTTCGATAAAGATCGACCAGTTCGCCAATGGTTTGACCGAGGAAAATATAGAGAACTTCTTGTGCAATACATCGATCGTAATAGACGGACTGGATTTCTTCTGCTTGAAGATCAGAAAGAGGCTTTTCGATCTGTGCCGAAAAAAGGGGTTATACATATTAAGCTGTCCTATATTCGGGTTCGGGACATCGCTAGCGGTATTCT
>Ga0265297_10007843_pt1 | contig 14566 bp, 13 predicted proteins | sample Munlanlwell13791_FD_192502 | JGI IMG/M metagenome (GOLD analysis project Ga0265297, IMG submission 192502) | Leachate microbial communities from a municipal landfill in Southern Ontario, Canada - Leachate well 137-91 | ecosystem: Engineered > Solid waste > Landfill > Unclassified | place... | reverse complement strand
ATAAGTTCCTCTATAGAGGGGAAGAAGGCGCTGACACGCTACAGGCTCATGGAACAGCGCAGGGATTTTGCGGTGATTGAAGTCGAGCCCGTTACCGGGCGCACGAACCAGATCAGGATACATTTTAAGTCCATAGGCCACCCCTTGGTGGGCGAAAGGAAATTCGCATTTGCCAGGGACTATAAGCTGCGGTTCAGGAGGGCCGCGCTCCATTCGCGCAGGATAGAGTTCAACCATCCGGCCACCGGGCAGAGGATGTCATTCGAGTCTCCTATGCCGGATGACATGGAGAAGTTCCTCGAGAATAACAAATAACAAGCAAAAGGAGGCGCAAGATGAAGAAGGTATTTGCTTTTATCGTGCTTGGCGTGTTTATGTTGGCCATGTCGGCGGCAGGTCCCAAGGCTTATGCCGACAAATGGGAAGACCTGATAACCGAATCCGGAAAGGTCCTTGCAGAAGTCAATTCAATGCCCGATACGGCGATCCCGAGCGATATGTTCAGGAAATGCAAGGCGATAGCGATATTTCCCAGCACGGTCGGGGGCGGCTTTATAATCGGGGCTAAGTACGGGCAGGGCGTGGTGCTCTATAAGGATGATAAAGGCAATTGGAGCGCTCCCGCGGTATTTAATATCGGCGGAGGAAGCTTTGGTTGGCAGATAGGCGGCCAGGCGACGGACCTTATACTCGTTATAATGAACGACCGCGGCGTTGACGGTTTACTGGCGAGCAAGTTGACCCTCGGGGCGGATGCTTCGGTGGCTGCCGGGCCTGTCGGGAGGGATGCCCAGGCATCGACGGATCTTCAGCTCAAGGGCGGCATATTTTCGTATTCAAGGTCCCGCGGGGCCTTTGCCGGCCTGAAGCTTGAAGGGACCGGTATATCCCAGAACAAAGAAGGCAACAAGGCGTTATACAAGCAGGATGTAACGGCCAAGGAGATACTGAAGACGGACAAGGTCAAGCCTACTGCTGCCGGAGAGGCCCTTATAAAGGACCTGCAGAAATACGCAAAGTAGCTTTCTTGTCAGCGGGGGCAATTCCTGATATAATTGGTCCATGAAGTCCTACACGGAATACCTCGTATTCGAGACGCAGAAACGTTACGATATCGTTAACATGACCCCGCAGGTAGAAAAGGCCGTGGAAAAAAGCGGAATAAGGGAAGGCCTGTGTCTTGTGAACGCAATGCATATCACGGCGAGCGTCTTCATAAATGACGATGAACCGGGGCTTCATGAGGATTTCCTTGAGTGGGTGGAACGCCTGGCGCCTTTCGGGAAAGACAGGTACAGGCATAATATGACCGGCGAGGACAACGGCGACGCGCACCTTAAGAGGACCATCATGGGCCGTGAAGTAGTGATGGCGGTAACCAAAGGAAAGCTGGATTTCGGGCCATGGGAGCAGGTTTTTTACGGAGAATTTGACGGCCGCAGGAAGAAAAGGGTCCTGGTCAAGATAATAGGGGAGTGATATGGGGGATCTGTATTTCCAGTGGCATATTACGGATGCCTGTAATTTCAGGTGCAGGCATTGCTACCAGCATTCCTATGTAAAGGATTCGGACCTGTCTTTGCAGGACCTGCTCAAGATCTACCGGAACATAGTATCCTCATCGCCCGGCAGGAAGGTGGATTTTAACATAACCGGCGGGGAACCATTGATCAGGAAGGATGTTTACGACCTTCTTAATTACCTGGATAGGGACCCCAGCGCCGGGGAATTGATGTTAATAACGAATGCGAGCCTTATCGATGAGGATGTTGCCGCAAAACTCGATGCGGTAAAAAAGCTTAAGGCGGTCAAGATATCGATGGACGGCGCTACCGAGAAGACCAACGACATGATACGCAAGCCCGGGGCTTTCAGGGCCGTTCTTGAAAAGGTAAACCTCATCCAGGAGAAGACCCGCCTGGAAGTAATTATAATGTTGACCCTGATGCGCTCGAACTCGTATGAATTGCCCGCGCTTTTCCAATTGTGCAGGGACCTGAGGGTCGACGGCCTGATCCTGGAAAGGTTCATTCCCCTTGGTCAAAGCAAGGAGCTCAAGTCGGAAGTTTTAAGGAAAGAGGACTGGAAAAGGGTCGTGAAGGACGTGTGCGAATATATGGAAGCGGACATGTCGGAGAGCGAGATACTCCCGTGCAAGGCTTTTTGGGTCAAATTCAAGGAAGAGAATGCGGAGTTGCTCACGGCAGGCTGCAATCTCGGCGAAGATGCGTTTGCCATATTGCCTAACGGCGACCTGCTTCCCTGCCGCAGGTTCGACTTTGTCCTTGGCAACCTGCTCAAAGAGAATTTTGCGGATGTGGTCCTCAGGAGCGATATCCTGCGGGATGTCGCGGATAAATCTAAACTAAAAGGAAAATGCCGCAATTGCCAGATATCCGCTTGCAGGGGATGCAGGGCGCTGGCTTACGCGGTCGACAGGGACTACTTGGCGGAGGACAGGCTGTGCTGGTTATGAAGATGAAGAGGACAGGCAACAAGACGCAGGTCATATGCACTTTGGGCCCGGCGACGGCGACCGAGCCTGTTATAAGGAAGCTGGGCGAAGCCGGTATGGATGTGGCTCGCCTTAATTTTTCGCATTCGTCATATAAGGACCAGGAAGCGAAGATAAAGCTTATAAGGAAGATAAACAAGACCGCGGCCAGGCCGATAAAGATACTCCAGGACCTGGAAGGTTACAGGATAAGGATAGGCCGGCTCAAGGACGGCAAGCCTGTAGAGGTCAGGAAGAGGCAGAAGGTGATATTGACCAACGCCGATACGGTCGGCTGCGATAAGTTGATACCGTTCGATTATAAGGGTTCCCTTTGCGATATAAGGGGCGCCGAGTTCATATATATAGACGACGGAAACATAGCGCTGCGGGTCAAGAGGATATGCAGGGACCGCGTCGAGACCTCCGTCTGGGAAGGCGGCCTTATCAAGGAGAAGAAGGGTGTCAATATGCCCGGCGCCCGGCTCAAGTTCTCCGGCATTACCGCCAAGGACCGCAAGAGCATAGAGTTCGGCATAGAGCATAAGGTCGATTTCATCGCCCAGTCTTTCGTCAGGAACCGCGAGGATGTCCTTAAGATCGTCAAGCTCGTCAAACCCCGCCTTCCCGAATGCAAGATAATCGCCAAGATCGAGAACCGCGACGGCATAAAGAACATAGACGACATCATAGAAGTTTCCGACGGGATAATGATAGCCAGGGGCGACATGGGAGTATCGATGCCCATATACCAGATACCTATAATACAGAAAGTCATCATAAAAAGGTGCAACCGCGACGGTAAATTTGTCATAACCGCCACACAGATGCTCGAAAGCATGACCGAGAACCTTCGTCCGACAAGGGCGGAGGTGACGGATGTGGCCAACGCCATCATGGACGGCGCAAATTACGTTATGCTTTCCGGAGAGACCGCGGTAGGCCGGCATCCCGTAGAGACGGTAAAGATGATGGAGAATATAATAGGTTTCACGGAAGGTTATCTGTACGGCAGGTTCCTGCCGCTGGGAAGGTAAGGGAAAACGATGCCGCATTACGATTACGAGTGCCAGAAATGCAAGCACATCTTCGAGATATTCCAGTCGATGACGGATAAACCGATATCCAAATGCCCGAAATGCAAGGGTCCCGTAAAAAGGCTTATAGGAGGGGGATCGGGTATAATATTCAAGGGCTCGGGTTTCTACGAAACTGATTACAAGAAGAAATCCCAGCCAAAACCCTGCGATAAGGCTTCCTCAAGCTGTCCGTCCGGCTGCAAACACAAACACTAGGAGAGCGCCGCGCGATGCGCGTAGCGATGTATTACGCGAACAATGATGTCCGTTTGCAGGAGATGCCCGTCCCTGACATAGCACAGGATGAGATACTTGTCCGGGTAATTGCCAGCGGCATCTGCGGCAGCGACGTCATGGAGTGGTACCGTAAAGACAGGGTCCCTCTTGTCCTGGGCCATGAGATAGCCGGGACCGTTGAGAAGGCAGGCGCCGAAGCAGGAAGTTTTAAGGCCGGCGACCGCGTTGCGGTATCCCATCATGTACCCTGCGGGGAATGCCGTTATTGCCGCAGGGGCCACGAGACCGTATGCGAGACCCTGCGCAAGACAAATTTCTTCCCCGGAGGTTTTTCGGAATTCATCCGTGTGCCTGCCGTCAACATAAAACGCAAAGGCGTCTATCCGATACCCGACAAGGTATCTTTCGAGGAAGCTACGTTCGTCGAACCCCTGGCCTGCGTCATCAGGGGCCAACGGCTTGCCGGAGTAAGGAAAGGCGACAATATCCTCGTTATAGGAAGCGGGATATCGGGCCTGCTCCATATTAAATATGCGCGTGCTTCCGGCGCGGGTTTTATAGCGGCAACCGACATTTCAGGCTATAGGATCGAGACCGCAAAAAAGTTCGGCGCCGATAAGGTATTTGACGGCAGGAAGTATTGCCCGGCAGAACTCAAGGAGGCCTCAGGGTCGCTGGCGGACGTGGTCATTGTGTGTGCCGGCGCGGGGCAGGCCGTTTTGCAGGCCCTCGATTCGGTAGAACGCGGGGGGACGGTTCTCTTTTTCGCCGCGGCGGAAAAAGACCTTAATATGCCTAGATCCATAAATGATGTCTTTTGGCGCAATGAGATAACGCTGGTCTCATCCTATGCGGCAACTCCCGAGGAACACCTTAAGGCCATGGGGCTTATCGAGAGGGGTGATGTTAAGGTCAAGGAGATGGTGACCCACAGGTTCGGCCTCGTTAAAGCTCAGGAAGGTTTTGGGCTTGTCGCTTCCGCCGGGGATTCCATTAAAGTCATCATTGCGCCCCAGGAGTAAATAGGGTATACTTAATCGCCTGTCATAACAAGGAGGGCATTAGATGGTACTGCTCTATGTGGTCCTTATCGTATTGATCGCGGCTGTGCTCTGGCTTATCGGCGCATATAACGGCCTCGTCCAGTCTAAGCTAAGGGTGACTAACGGCTGGTCCCAGATAGATGTTCAGCTCAAGAGGAGGCATGACCTTATACCAAACCTTGTCGAGACCGCAAAGGAGTACATGAAATTCGAGAGGGAAACACTCGAGAACGTCATCAAAGCCCGCACGCAGGCGACACAGGCTACTTCGGTAAGGGACAAGGAAGGCGCCGAGAACATCCTTACGGGCGCCCTGCGTTCATTATTTGCCGTCGCCGAGAAATACCCGGACCTGAAGGCCAGCCAGAATATGCTTGCGCTCCAGGAGGAGCTGACTTCTACGGAGAACAAGATCGCCTTCGCCAGGCAGTACTATAACGACGAAGTTACCAGGTATAATACTACCGTAAAGTCTTTTCCGACGAATACCGTCGCTTCGGCGTTTGGTTTCGTTCCCGCGGAATTCTTCGAGCTCAAGGACCTGTCAGAAAAGGAACCGCCGAAGGTCAATTTCGCGTAAAGCATGATAGATGCCCTACTCATTCGTTGAGATAGAAAAGCACAAGACGTGGCAGATACAGGTTGTCTTTGTGTTTCTCCTCGTTTTCTATTTCATCGCAGCCCAGCTGCTCTGGATCGTGACCAGGTTCTTTTTTTCGGGCGCTTATACGTATGCCGCGGCCGGGGTCCCCGTCTTATCTTTGCGCGAATCCGTTTTTGTCTTCCTCGTATCTTTAGCCGTAGCGTATATCCACTGGTATTTTTCTACCAGGAATATGGTAGGCGATATCCTAAACCTGCTTGACGCATCGCGGCCCGACCCTAAGGATTCCTATCATAAGATGTTCAGGAATGTCGTCGATGAAGTATCCGTTGCTACCGGGGGTATACGCATAGACGCTTATGTGATACCCGTTTCTGGCATGAACGCTTTCGCCGTCTCCGACGGGAAGGGCAATGCCGTTATCGGCATAACCGAAGGCCTTTTATCCAGGCTCACCAGGAGCCAGCTTGAGGCCGTGGTAGGCCACGAGGCCGCTCATATAGCTTCCGGCGACAGCTTTTCCACTACCTTGATCTGTTCTCTTTTCGGGGTATATGCCGCGATCCTTTCCGTTATAGACCGCATGACGTTAAGGGATTCCTCGGACAGGTCCGATACCGGCGTAAGTATAGGCGCGAGGTTTGGGGCATACCTTGTCGTGGTCTATTTTATACTCTTGGCGGTAAAAGGCATTAATTACATGCTCAATATATTCATATCGAGGCAGAGGGAGTATCGCGCCGACGCGGTGGCGGTCAAACTTACAAGGGATCCGCTGGCCCTGGCAGAATCGCTTTATATAATTTCCAGGGGCTGGCGCGGCCTGGGCGCCGTGCCGCAGGCCTTATCACCGATATTCATAATGAATACCGGGTTTAAAGCCCTGGATGAATCCGACGGGTTTTTCCAGGATATGTTTTCGACGCATCCGCCGATAAAACGCAGGCTCAAGGTCCTTCTTGATATGGCCCATTGTGATACCGTGTCCCCGGCAAGCGTAATAAAGTCTCATCCGGGGTCTTTTCCCCGGATCTCCGGCGCCGGCGAAAGCAATAAATGTCCGAGGTGTTTTAAGCCTCTGACCGAAGTGCTTTACGAAGGTGCCCCGGCAATGAGTTGCGGGGTTTGCGGCGGGATATCCTCTAAGCGCGACGCGGTCGCCAGGATTCTGGCAAGGGAGAACTATTCTTTTCCCAAAGAGGTAAAGGATATGGCCGATTCCCTCCAAAAGGTGCAGTGGCTTTCGCCAAGGCCCAATTTTTACAAGATACAGGACCCGTTGGACTGCCCGTATTGCGGGAAGAAGATGTCCAGGGGCTTCTTTTCTTACGGGCTTCCGGTAGAGGTCGACAGGTGTATTAATTGCGGCGGGATCTGGTTTGACAGGGGGGAACTTGAGATGCTCCAGTACCTTATAGAGAAGAACAGGTTAGTGTCTTCTTGAAAAAACCGGTAAATAAGGTATAATTTATAACGCCCTTTACAAAAAGGAGATACGCCATATGGATTGGGGTATAAAGAACAGACTTAGCCGTATAACCAAAGATGACGGTCATACGGTAATGCTCGCCGTTGACCACGGTTATTTTCTCGGGCCCGTCTCGAAGCTGGAAGATCCTTCCCGGACAATAAAACCGCTCCTGCCGTATACCGATGCGCTTATGCCTACGCGCGGGGTATTGCGCAACTGCGTGGATGCCTCCAGCGATATACCGGTTGTCCTCAGGGTATCCGGGGGCAATAGTATAATAGGCGAGGACCTGTCTAACGAAGAGATAACAGTTTCGATGAAGGATGCGGTCAGGTTGAACGTCTCCGCCGTTGCGTTCTCGATATATATAGGTTCGAAATACGAGCACCAGACGATAATGAACTTTGCGCGGTTGGTGGACGAAGGGATGGAGTATGGTATGCCCGTCCTGGCCGTAACCGCCGTCGGGAAAGAGCTGGAAAAGAGAGACGCCCGCTATCTATCGCTTTGCTGCAGGATAGCGGCCGAGACCGGGGCGAGTTTCGTTAAGACGTATTACTGCGACGATTTCGAAAAGGTCGTCAAGAGCTGCCCCGTCCCGGTAGTCATAGCCGGGGGCCCTAAATTGAAGACCGAATTTGACGCGCTCGAGATAGCATGCGAAGCGCTCAAGCGCGGCGCGGCGGGCGTCGATATGGGAAGGAACATCTGGCAGTCCGAGGATCCCGTGGCCATGATAAAGACGGTAAGGGCCATAGTCCATGAAGGGATATCGTTCAGGAAGGCGCAGGAGATGCTTAATAACCTGAGGTCAACCCATAAGAAGAGATAATGTTCGTAAACCTTTTTACCAGGGACGAAGATTGGTTAAAGAGCAATAAGAGCTGTTTCAAGCTTCTCGATAACTTTGGCGTCGGTGTCGCGGTTATCAATACCAGAATGGAGATAATCGCGATAAACAAGGTCATGAAAAGATGGTTCCCCGACGTCGATATCAAGAAACAGCCTATATGCCATAAGTCTTTCAATTATCCCCCCAGGAATTCCATTTGTTCATATTGCCCCGTGGTAAAGACCATTTCCGACGGAAAGGTCCATGAATCCGTCACGGACACCGTTTTTCCCGGCAGGACAGTGAATTACCGCATAGTCTCATCGCCTATCGAGGATGACAAGGGGAATATCGTTGCCGCCATAGAAGTGGTGGAGGACGTAACCGAAAAACTGCGCTCCGAGCGGCAGATGAGGGAGGCCGAGAAGCTTTATCATGAGACTATAAATTCCCTTAATTATCCTATACACGTGGTTGACGAAAACCTGAAGATAATTTTGGTAAATGACAGTTTTAAGGCATGGAACAGGAGCCTTGGCATCAAGGCGGATATCGTGGGCATGGATGTATTCGATGCTTTCCCGTTCCTGCCCGAGAGGAGCAGGGACGAATACCACAGGGTGTTGAAGACCGGCAGGTCCCTGACCACGGAAGAGAAGATATCGCTCGACAAAAAAGAAATAATAACCGAGACCCAGAAGATCCCCATACTCGATAACGGGAAGGTAAACAGGATCATAACCATAGTCCGTGATATCACTAACGAAAGATCGGGCGAGATACTGCTTAAGGAGGTAAAACAGCGCCAGGACGCCATACTTAACAATATCCCGGATATGGCATGGTTGAAGGACAAAGACAGCAGGTTCATCGCAGTGAACGAATCTTTTGCGGCGGCCGCCGGGGTCAAGGCGGAAGATCTGGTCGGAAGATCGGATTCGGATGTCTGGAACCGGGAGCTGGCAGATAAATACAGGGTTGACGACAAAGAGGTAATGTCTACGGGCCGCAGGAAGGTATTCGAAGAGCCCCTTATAGACAGCAAGGGCAACTCTACCATAATAGAGACGATCAAGACCCCTTTCTGCAACGACAAAGGCGAGGTGATCGGCACTATCGGGATAGCCAGAGACGTAACGCTGCGCAAGAAACTTGAAGCCCGGACAAGGGAATCCGAGGAGAAGTTCAGGAACCTCTTTGAATCGGCCAATGACGCAATATTCATAGCCGATATAACCACAGGCAGAATTGTTGATGCGAACAAGAAGACGGAAAAACTCATGGGCCGGTCCAGGCAGGAACTAATAGGCCTGCACCAGTCCAGGCTCCACCCCCCGGAGGAAGAGGATATATACAAGGAGAAATTCCGGACTATTACAAACAGAGCCGCGGAGTTGGGCGGTGACGGGGAAACATTTACCGAAGGCGAGATAATTAATTCGGCGGGGGAAAGGATACCGGTATATATAAGCGCTTCTCTGCTTGAGATAGGCGGAAGGAAAGTGTCACAGGGTATCTTCAGGGATATGTCTGAGATAAAGAGGATAGAAAGGGAAAAGAAGGAAGCAGAAGCCCTGGCCCTCATAGATCCCCATACGCAGCTTTATAACTACAGGTATTTCCAGAGAAGGATACATTCGGAATTCGAGCTGGCAAAGAGGAGGTCTACCCCCCTTTCAGTGCTGATGGTCGATATAGATTATTTCAAGTCGGTCAACGATACTTTCGGGCACGAGTTCGGCGATGTAGTCCTCCAGGAATTTGCGATACTGCTCCAGCATACTTGCAGGGGCATAGATGTCGTAACCAGGTTTGAGGGTGAAGGTTTTGCCATAATATTGCCTGATACCGACGGGCGGGGAGCGTTCGCTTTTGCCGAGAGGATACAGAAGATCGTAAAGAAGCACCATTTCGGGACCCACAGGGTGAAACTCAGGGTGAGCGTCGGAGTAGCATCATACCCGGAAGACGGCATGGCTGCTGTCGATGGCCTGCTTACCATGGTAGAGAAGTGTGTGCGCCTGGCAAAGGAGCAGGGCGGGAATACAATAGCTGCCTTGGCGCAATTACGCAAGAGAAAGGCCGGGCCTGCTCCTTCCGACAAAGATTCTAAAGAACGAGTGAGCGCCATAACGAAGAAATTCATGGATCTGCTGCGCAGGAACAGGCAGAACACCATAGAGGCCGTATATGCCCTGGCCCATACCGTTGGGGCGAAGAACGAGTATACGGAAGAGCATTCCGAGGACATGGTGAAGTATTGTACAGAGGTTGCGAGGAAACTTAAGTTGTCCGATGAGGATATAGAAGACATAAAGCACGGCGCTATGCTGCATGATATAGGTAAATTGGGCATAAGCGAAAAGATCCTGCTGAAGCGGGGCAAGCTTACCAAGAAAGAGTATGATGTTATAAAGAGGCATCCGCAGATCGGCGCCGATATAATCCGGCCGGTGCATTTCCTCAAGAATGTCGTGCCTATAATCCTCCACCACCACGAGCGTTATGACGGGTACGGTTACGGGTCCAAATTAAGAGGCGATGAGATACCCGTGGGGGCCAGGATAGTCGCGGTTGTGGATGTATATCAGGCGCTGGTCTCTAACCGGCCTTACCGCAAGGCCTATTCAAAGAAGAGCGCGCTCAAGATAATAAGGGAAGAATCCGGTACCCATTTTGATCCCAAGATAGTCAAGGTATTCCTGGATGTCCTGTCTAAGAAGAAAGATAAGAAAGCGAGGAGGCGCACAAAATGAGGCACCTGTTAACTGCGGCCGTCGTTATATTGTCTTTACATTCGATCGCGTATGCGGAAGGCAATATAGTTCCGAATTCCGGTTTCGAGGAACTCAAAGGTTTCAGCGGCGAGAACCCGGCGGGATGGTGGTCATGGAATTCCGAATACAACGGTCTTACTTCTGAATCCGGGAGGACCGGGGACCAGTCGGTATATATAAGTTCGGCTCCGAGCAGGGGTTCGCACAGCGGAATATTATACCGTTATCGCAACGTTGTTCCCGGGAAGACCTACGTATTTTCCTGTTATGTTTTGAATTCATCCAAGGACCCGATATCGGGGGATGCTTACGGCCAGCTCAGTATAGAATGGCTGAAGAACGAAAGGGAGACCGAACGTACCTGGGGTATTATCTGGGGGCCCGAGACCTCGAAAACCGACTGGACCAGGCAGGAGATGACGGCCACGGCCCCGTCCGACGCGGACGCGTGCAATTTTGTGATACAGTTCTTCCGCAGGGACGGTTCTGGTGCGTATTACGCGGATGATGCCACGGTAGAGGTAAAGTAATTCCGGAGTGGGGGAGAAAGGCGGTAATAGAATGTTGAGAGTGTTGATAATTGCCTGCATTGCGGCCATCTTTTTACCGGCCGACGGCAACGCGGTTATGATAGGCAGGAACATCCTTCCCAACGCCAGCTTCGAGAACAGGCCGGGTTTCAGGGATGAAGACCCCCGCGAATGGGGAAGCTGGAACTCCTCGTTTAACGGACTTTGTCCCACCGAAAGGAGGAAAGGGCAGCAATCGATATATTTGTTATGCCCCAAGCAAGGCGATTCTACCGGCGTTTTTTATACCTATAGAAAAGTCATCCCGGGTAACAAATACATATTCAGGTGTTATGCGCTGAATTCCCGCGAAGACCCCGTAAGCGGAGATTCATACGGCCAGATCAGCATAGAATGGAGGAAGATGACCAAGGATAAAGACGGCAAGGATGTCCCGGTAGAGATAAGCAGGGATTACGGCAAGAAGTTCGGCGCCAATCTTCCGTACCTGAGATGGACGCTTATCTCGCTTTCCGCAATAGCCCCCCAGGATGCGGATAACTGTAATTTCGTGGTCCAGTATGTCAATTCCGCGAACGGTAGCGGGAAATTTTTCGTTGACGACGCTTCAGTCGAAGAGATAGAAAAGAAAGCGGCGCTTAAGGATTATATGCTTGGCAGGTCTTATCCGAGGAACGTGGTCACAACGGTTGCCGTGCCGCCGTCCTCGCCGGCATCGGGATCAGCGCACGGGCCCCAATTGCTCGTAGCCGATTACAACTCGGGTTCCAAGCCCAACAATCTCGGCGGGGACATGGGGATATGGAACAGGGACCCTAATGACAAGACGCAGGGATGCAACATGAATTTCAGCACCGGCGGACACGACGGCAAGGGCTACATGCTCGAGCTGGATTATGATGTGGATTCCCCAAATGAGGCGCTTGACGGGTATTGGATGGCTTTCCCGGACCAGGACCTCTCGCGCTACAAGAGCCTTATATTATGGATAAAGGGCGATGGCTCGCTCGGCTTCTCAAAGAACATGAAGCTGGAGATAAAGAATTCAAAAGGTGAACAGGGCCAATATACATTATCCGGGATAACAGGGGAGTGGAAGCGGTTTGCTATACCGCTGAAGTCTTTTTCCGGCCTTAATGATTTTTCCTCCGTCAAGGAGTTCGTCATCCGTTTCGATGACAAGGTCAACGCCGACAGGAAACAGGGAAGGGTATATATAGACGATATAGGTTTTGGCGATTAATTTTTGTCCTGGATTGCTCACGTGGGCAAATATTTCCATAAAATTAGCAATATAGTTTTCTTGACAAACACCGCTCTATATGGTAAGTTTTACCTGTAAATGCCCACGAGGGCATTTACAAACATTGAAAGGGGGTGGATGAGTGAAGGGCTATTGGGTAAGCCAAGGGGAAAGTGCAGCATTAAAACATAAAGGAGTTTATGACTTCGATGAATAAAATATCATGTCTCTTTGTCGCTTTGATCGCAGTATTGGTTCTTTCTGGTACTTGTTACGCGGCCACTCTTGTCATAGCGAATTTCGATTCCGGTGACAAACCCAACAACCTGGGAGGGGATTTCGGGGCATGGGACAAGGATCCCAACGATACGACCCAGGGATGCAAGACCAACTTCACCTCTGATGTTAAGCATGGAGGTAACGGTTTTTCGGTCCAACTGGATTATGATGTAGACTCGCCCAATCCCGCGTATAACGGTTTCTGGATGAAACTGCCTAACCAGGATGCAACAAAATATGACAAGCTGTCTTTCTGGGTCAAGGGAGACGGAGTTGCCGGATTCTCGCAGAAGATAAAGCTTGAGCTCAAGAACTCGAAGGGGGAGGTAGGCAGGTATACTTACGATAACATATCGAAGGATTGGCAGGAAGCGGTAATACCGCTCGGCTCTTTCTCGGGACTGACGGACCTCAGCTCGATCACCGAGTTCGTGATCGTTTTCGACGATATGACCTGTTCGGCTAAGAAACAAGGTACTATTTACATCGATGATATAGCCTTAGTTAAATAGGTCAGTTGGCCCTGCCTTTTCGCCTTATGGCGAGCGGGCGGGGCCAGTAGCGTAGGCATTGAGGGATATTTTTTTTGAAGATATATGCCCACGTGGGCAATAAAATTTAACCGGGGAGAAAAACCAAATCGAAAGGAGGTGAATAAATGAAGAAGATCATCTTGATGGGATTGTTCATCGGAACGGTACTTTTGCAGTCTTCCGCGGCAGTCGCCTCTAATTCCCTTACGAATCCCGGTTTTGAGACCTGGGGCCCATGGGGTAGCAGCGGCGAACAGGTTCCCGGAGACTGGTGGCATATGTTCAGCGATCCTGACATCACAGGTACCAGGGAAAGCTCAATAGTAAAGAGCGGTTCCTATTCCGGCAAGGAGGCCATAACCGGCTCCGGCTGGGGTGGTTGGGGCCAGTGGGCTTCGGTGACCGAAGGGCAGACGCTCTATGCGACGGCTCCGGTCAATATTCCTACAGCTTTGGTAAATGCAGAAGCGGTCCTTGAGGTTAAATTCGTGGATTCCGGCGAGGCGCAGATCGGTCAGGCATATACCGTGACGCGCAATACCTCAACCAGCGGGTGGGAAGACCTTTGCCTCGCGCAGGTGGCACCTGCCGGGACGGCGAAGGCGAGCCTCTCGCTTTTGCTCAGGAACAACGGTACCGGATCGAGCGGTTCGGTCTACTTTGATGATGTAGTCGCTGATACTCAACCCGTACCGGAACCGGCGAGCCTGCTTCTTTTGGGCTCCGGCTTGATAGGCTTGCTCGGCGTTTCAAAAAAGAAGAAGTAACTTACAACGAGGTTCACGGGGCCGGTCCTGCAAAAATCTCATCCCCCACAATTGACGATCAATGCGGGGCCGGTCCTGTTCTTCCAGGCGGCCGATCGCGCTAACCTTAGCCCCCGTGCGCGGAAGACCGAGGGTAATATTATTGCGCCGGCGGACAAAAAGATATATAATTGTCCGCGAGTTTTAAAAGAGGAGGCCGCTAATCCATGAACCAGAACCTCAGGACCGTTCTTGCCGTATTCATTATCTCCCTGTCCTATATTTTCGTTTGCAGCGGCCAGGCCCGGCCTTCCGCCGTGCAGGTTTGTGCATCTTCCAGCGAAAGCGATCTCTATTGCCCGGCAAATGTCGTCGACGGCAATTACCAGAGCAGGTGGAGCAGTCAATTCTCGGATCCTCAGTGGCTGCTTTTAGACCTCGGGCAAACCATCGAGATATGCGGTATCACCATAAAGTGGGAAGCCGCCTACGGCAAATCATATGAAGTCCAGATATCATCCGATAATTCCGAGTGGAAGACGGTCTACGAGATAACCGACAGCGACGGCGGGACGGATGAGGTCTATTTCAGGAAGGTCCCTGCCAGATACGTAAGGATATTCATGAAAGAGCGCGGGACGTTCTGGGGATACTCGGTATTTGAGGTCCTGGTCAAAGGCGCGGATGAGGAACCGGTC
>Ga0265297_10007842_pt1 | contig 14566 bp, 21 predicted proteins | sample Munlanlwell13791_FD_192502 | JGI IMG/M metagenome (GOLD analysis project Ga0265297, IMG submission 192502) | Leachate microbial communities from a municipal landfill in Southern Ontario, Canada - Leachate well 137-91 | ecosystem: Engineered > Solid waste > Landfill > Unclassified | place... | reverse complement strand
GAGGGGTTTTATGCAGGCACACCTGCCCGTGTCTGGCGCGCCAGGTGTATGAACGAGGGCTGTAATGCCAAAACTGTGTTCCCCTGTCACCCTGAGGAATTCAAGGGCGTTAAACCCGTGCCCGTGCCCCCATGCACTGGCGTGGAAACCCCTAAACAGGCTTGTGTTTGCGCTACCGAGCCCGTGGCAGGGCCTTTACCTGCAGAGGTGGCAGATTCACCAGAGACCCCGGTAACAGCCCCGGAATCAAGCGAGAACGCAAAAGCCACAACGCACCACAGTGATACCACAGTGATAGAACATAGTGGTGAGCCCACCGAAATGATAGAGAAGGAGAAGACGATGCCAGCAGGCGGGAACACAGCAGAAAGAACAAAATACTATTGGGAGAACCGACAGGAAATAGCAGCAGATGTCAGGCGGCTGGGGAAGAAAGAGGCAATGAAGAAGTGGGGAATACCCGAATCCACATTCAGGGGATGGGAAAAACATCCGTTATGGATGCCGTTGTTAGGCGATGAATCCCGCACTGAAGTGGAAATCAGGTTCCCTCCGGAATCCAACGGTATGCCATTCTCTATATCAATCACGATCGCAACACTGACGCAACTGGCCGAGGGTTACGAGCAGAAGGCCCGAGAATTCAGGGATATAGCGCGTGAGTTAAGCGCTGTGGAAACGGAGGAATGAAAAAGGAAACTATAATGACAATACTCATAACACCGAGTAGTTTGATCTGGAAAGGTGCTGGTTCGCCAAAGCCTAAGTGGCCGTTGGAGCAAATAGATAGGACAGTATGCTCGACATGCGGTATAGGTATCACCGAGGGCGTACATCGAAAAGCTATCGAATCAGTCTCGTATACACAGCATGCCGATTTCCATAAATTTAGTGACTATGATTGCCCGGCCTGTGCGTGGATGCACTCATACCCGAAGGACAATCATCGCAATATTCTGGTGGCTGGAGACCAATTATGGTGGCCCATGATAGGAGCAGATTCAGCTACAGAAGATAGACCGCACTGGCAGACTGTATTAAGAGAAGTGGCTAAATTACCTGGCAATACTCCAGTCTGTGGATGTCTGACAACAGACCCTAAACCTCGCCTATGGCCTCGATATCGTCTGGCCACTGTGCGTGACTTTGGATTGTATGTTCACGCACCGGATTACGATCAGTCAGGGTTTGTAGCATTCGCTCTTGAGAGATTATTCGACTGTGTCGAGGTAGTGTCTTATTGTCTCAGAAAAGGATTCCCCAAACGGGTTGTGTTTTTAGGACTGTGGAGCGACTATAAACGAGCGAGCGCAGATATCAACGTAACTACTGAAATGGAACTGGAATTGAATAAGTGGCGCAGTCTCCCTGAATTCGTTCCTGCACTACTGGTATCACATAAAGGAGAGAACAGTGGACATAAATAAGACCATGGAGAAGCTTTCACAAGGGGAACAGCTTGCCGTCAAATTCATTAGGACGGCATTGGATATCTATAATTCCAAGGACGGGACAGGCTTGTTCACCGGGACAGAACGGTATCAGGTACTGACTGCCAGAGTAGAGATTGCGGCTATCCAGGCCCGCAGTCAGTTTGAGCTCTGGTCGCTGTTACTGAAACGATTACAGTGGCCACCACCTGCGTCAATCCATGATATTGACGTGTTGGAGTTGCTGCAAGACGACCACGCCGGAGAATTACCATCTGTGTTAGCCAAAAATGCGGCAGCAACAGTCATGCTGGCAAGATACTGGCACACCGAGGCGAAAAAAGCGCGCAAGGAAGCCAACACCATGCTGTCAATGCCAGCAATAAAAACACAGGAGATGTTTTAATGAACAATAGATGTACGGTAGTGCTGGAAGCCGTGGAGCCGGTTGCACACGGGGATACGTTATCAGGCATAGACAATTCGACAAATGTACGGCTGTTCATGAGGTCGGCCATCCTTTATAACGGGCAAGGTGTCCGCGTTCCTGATCTATCCGAAAATGCTCTCCGGTCGGTATTATTTCGCAGGACTCTCCATGACCAATTACTGCGAGCACTGGAGATAGGACAGGGACAATTATCACAGGCAACTCTCAATCTATTGTACTCTGGTGGGTCTATGGCTTCTGGGGCACAAGCACCCACAAACGAGATTGAACTGGGGCACAGGGTAAAGGATTTGTATCCTAGCCTAGACCTATTAGGTGGGTCAGTTAACGATTTCATCCTCCCACGGTCGAGGCTACGTGTTACATGTTGGCCATTGGTCAGAGAATATGCATCTCTGATATCTCTGCTGTACCCGGAATATGTTGCTGAATCCGAGAAGGTCAGCATCTATGACCTATTATCTGAAGAAGTGCGCACCCGTGGCACCGGGGACGAGAGCAGTGGCAACCAGATGTTGTACCAGTATGAGGTATTGGCTGCAGGGGCACGGTTCTTGGTCGAATTGACATTCGATGAATGGACACCGGAGGCAACGCGCAGTGCGGCCACTTGTGCGCTTCAATCGTGGGATGGATTCTTCGGGGGGCAGAATCGCCAAGGGCGTGGCAGAATGGTGTTACGTGACAATGAGGGATTACCAGATGCTAACATATACACAGAATTCGTTACTGGTCATGCAGAGGCTATGAAAGCGGGTCTTTTGGATGGTAGTTTGGGGACAGGGAGAATGTTATGCGTATGATAGGCCCTTTCCCTGCAATGGGAAGGCGTGCAGTTGATATGGGGTATAGCTGGGCAGGTATGCACCATGACTGGCAGCAGTCCGACATGACAGGGTTGCTGGTAACGGCTCATATGATGACGCCATATGCCCCAGCCATGCCCCATGCCGATGTGCACATTGACAGCCTGCTGACGTGGGCTGTTATGCAGTCACTTCCGGCGCCGGTGTTCTTTCCGTCGCACAGCGCAGCCGTAATGCCGTGCCCGTTGAGGTTGTTATGGGTTGACGGTGCTGGCCACCCATTATGGGCTTCGACACCATTGTTACCTGCGGGGGACGCGATAGCTGCAAAGGAATACTGGCACAAACGATACCCGTCTGACAGGGCTGAGTTATCAAATAAACGGGCAGCGAATACTAGTGCCGGGCGCTGGAAAGAGGCACGGGTACCAATGGGAGTTGTAACAACGTCGAAATTGACAGGGTTGTGTATTGGCGTAGAGTTTGAGGTGCATCGGCTGCTGTCTACCATTACACATATCGGCAAAAAGACAGGTACTGGATATGGACGTGTTGCCAAATGGGATGTAACTCCAGTGGGAGGGCTGGAATTGTCACAGGTTTTAAGTGGACATCCTGTACCGGTAGATAGTCCTATTGCGGAAAACGTCACAGGATACTACAAGCCCAGCACTGGATGGACTCCCCCATATTGGTATGCCCCATGGCATTCATCCTGTATTGTACCGAGCGCGCAGTGAACGAAATACAGATAGCAGGATTTACGGCCCACTCTCATACCAGTGGTTTTTGTGCAAAGGTGAAGCATTCCGTGGACGTCATCAAATGCACTCCTAAGCCATACGTTGCATTTTCTGGCGGGAAAGACAGCCTTGTCGTGTTAGCTCTAGCACTGAACGTACACAGCAACATACTGGCTATGTGGTGCGATGATGAACTCGAATATCCAGAACAGGATACATATATTCCTGATGTATGCCACGCGCTGGGAGCCGAACTGGTAATTATGCAAGGTGGTTCCATTCATGCTGATTGGTTTCGGCCATGGCTAACACATCCATACTGGAAACAACCATCGCCTGATATGGTATGGGATGCCAGACATCCTTCATGGTGGGCCCTTGAACACGGATTTGAGAGCACCATACTGGGGTTACGCCGGGACGAGAGTGTTAAACGACGGCTGTATCTCAGCCGCGCTCATGAGCTTTATCAGGTAAAATCTGGAATGACTATGTGTCACCCACTGGCGGGGTGGACAACCAACGATATCTGGGCTGCGATTATGTCATGGGGATTGCCATACAACCCTGTTTATGACCGGTTGGCGGGTATAGGCGTGCCTTTGTCCAAGCAAAGGGTTGGCCCATTGCCACTGAGCAATGGTGGTCACCTGCGTGAGGGGTGGCCAGAGATGTATGCTAAATTAACTGAGAGATATGGCAAACATTGGGATTAAGTAACGGAGGAGTAAATGGTAAGAACATGGGATAAGACGTTGGGATCGTTATCTGTCAAAAGGGCTGGCCTTCCACCAGAAGAATTAGACACAAGCCAGTTAACGTATAAGGAACTCCGATTCGAGCTCCGTGAACTTGGCAACAGGCTGGAATGCAATCTCGTCGGCGTTATGGCCGGAAGCGAACCAAAGGAGAATTGATATGGCAAAACTAACCACCCGCCAGAGAGCCATTCAGGACGTGCTGGACCTCATGCATGACCATGACGTTGTGATGTTGGGGAGTAAAGCCCTTAGGGAACATTGGCAGGCTTTTGTCATAAGCAACGGCCTGACGGTGCCTGCGGAAACCGACACGCAAACGCAGATAACACGGGACATCGGGGATTCAGTGATTTTCCGTCCACTGGCACAGAATGGCCGGGCACAAAAACTGTTTTGGAGTGAATAATGGTCTATACACCCGGATACGTCCGAGCGCTCATACGTTATTATGTGGATTATCTGGAGTCCGGTAAAGTCCCGCCCCTGCGCTATACCGCGTTGGGGTGGGTACTCCATGATGTGGAGGTGATTTCAGATAATAAACACAGTGATGGGTTAGAGGCTATCCGGGTGAAATCAGACCTTGATAATGCCATGCGCCGCGACCAGCCATGGCCACTGACCACAACGCAAATCGTGGCCGTAAACCGGTTGGGTAAGCTGAATGAGAATGTGCGTGTGTTCTGCCAGTGGTATAAAGCCATATACCCCCGGCGAATCAGTCACAGGGAGGCCCTGTCAGCATACCGGGCGGCTACGACAAAGATGGCTAAGAATCTGGGATGGGAACCACCTCACCCTTTACTTGGAAGTAAACGCGGTCAGCAACCCCTTGCCGAACAAAAACGCCAGTGACGCCCCATAAGCATACTGGAATTCCGATGGATATGACACGCCTGTGAATATCATCACCATCCATGCCACGAGAACCCCGACACTGGTAATGGTTGCGGCTCCTGATTTAGCTATACGTTCCCATGTTGACAGATTATCAGACACGATTTGCCCCCCGTTTTATCATCCATAATATGATGTGTGCCACCGGTAGATAGATTGCTGGACCTGCGAGAATGCAGCCCAGGCATACATACACTGCCCACACAGCAGCGTTTTCCGGCAGCATTGAATATGTAGCTGCTAATACCGCGCCGAATGCCCATGAGAGTAAACAGACGAGAGAATCTATTTTGCTCACGACGCCACCCGGTTGGACAGATTGAAATAATCCGTACCATATATCAGCAACGTGATTATGCTGGCCAGCACCATCACGATCAGCGCCAGCCACCACGCCAGGCGACGCTTCGACATATGGATAACGAATTCGTTTTCATCGTACACGGTAACTGGTGGTGTATTATGGTTCCGTCGGCAGGTTTCCTCAACCGCCTGTATTCTCCGGTCGTGATTAACCTGTCCTTTTCGCAGCCTTTCCACCTCACCACACAACCCCTCGGCGCGGGATTGCGGAGCACCCAGCAACACAGTACTGATTGATGTTATCTCACGGCTCATTGAACGGAGCTGGCCCATGATCGTCTCAATTTCGTTTGGCGTCATTTAACATCCTCAGTTCCGCGACAGGTTTGGCGTCATCTGGAATTACAATGTAGCTCAGAGAATCTATCATATCTCCGCCGTCTATCATCAGCCCATCAAATACCGACGGGCAATGAGTATGCCCGATACACAGACAAATGCCATTCTTTTGCGCGTACAGCCTCGCTCTGGCGTGTATACCCCCAATAATGACCGTCCAGTCCTGCCGCTTGTCGTGTTGCCCAGGAATGGGCTCGTGGTGCGGATAAAATGCTTTATGTAACGGGATCATCAGTTCAGGGTGGTGAGTGCTCAGCCAGAACAGCGCTGGCCCGAATATGCCCCAGTCCCAGGAGAATTCCCAACCGTGCAAGAATCTCCACACGCCAGAATCATATTGCCCACAGCGATATGCAGATGGTAACACCCACGCCGGCGCGTTGTAGTCGTGATTCTGGTTGATGTAGATGGTTTTTGCTCTCACCCATTTGGTCATATCATCTATCAACTGGTAGCTGGTGGTCTGGCAAATATCTGACCAGTGCGCCTTCCACGGGTCGAATATGTCCCCACCAAGCACTATGATATCCGGGTGCTCTTGATATACGACCGTTCGACATTGTCGGATAACGTCAACTCGGCTATCATCAGCTATGTGCAGGTCGGAAAAAAACAGGATTTTCACACAGAATTACCTCCTGCGTTTTAGCAGTATACATAATGCAGCGATTCCACAACCAGCCATAGCCAAAGACAATACCATCTCCGTGATAGCAATAGCTCTGTTCGGCTCACACAAAACCATCGTTCCAGCCGCTGCCAGCCCGAAAAACCAGTAGGCCGACCAGAGTGCGGAATATACGAGCGAAGCCGCTGCTAAAACGAGTATGATTGTAGTTTTCTTGCTCACAGGGTCCACTCGGTCCACCTGCTGACAACTGCCGCTCCCACACTGGAATATACCACCCTGTAATAATTACCCGCCAGCACCACAAACGTTATCGTCGCAGTTCCATAACCAACCGCATCCGCAAACGCACGAGACGAACAAACCACAGTGGACGGGGTCGCGTTGTCGTCAGTGCTGGCCGATATGAATATGTTATTTCCTGCCCCTGTAGCTACAGACCCAGATACAGTTACCAGCATCGCCTTCCCGGAGGTGTTCTGATAGATGGTGTTCAACGCACGGCTGCCCGTAACAACACTCTGTGTTAAGGTGTCCAGTCGGTCCGTCTGCCCCTTGAGGTAGGTTTCGTTGTCCTTAATCTGCTCGTTGAGTTCTGCGGCAGTAACCACCTGTCCTGTCGTCCATGTTGCCGGTGCCGTCCATGCCATGTTTTTGCCTCCTAGTACGCTAGTCGCGTGTTTGTGTCGAGTTCCGAGGTGTCGAGAATCCAATAGTTCTGAGAGTCAGCATCACTGAGCTCCCACCTGGTCTCCCATGTGCCTGTCTGCGAGTCAACGCTGTGGGATATGCCCTCGATGTGGTAATCCTTAGATATCCCTGCTCGGTCGAGGTTTAGGGTAATTCTGTATCCAATGTCGTAGGACAGCACCTTCGGCCAGAGATTCGTAGGATCACCCTGCGGACGTATCACCAGCGCCTTAACACGCAACGCTCCGTCCTTATATCGGGACAAAATATAGTTGGCCTGACTGTCAGCCTCTGCATCTGATGGCATCAATAACCCGGTGCGGGATAGTGACCGTTTGCCGTAGGTGTCCTGCGATGTGCTGTCACTGGCTGTCTGCTCGGTACCGCCACTCCGTGTTATCCTCACATCATTCAACACGTCCTTGGCATCCATATCCAGTACGATATCTACAAATCTGCGTTCTGTGGGGTCATTGCCAAACGTGGCCTGTGAGGTATTGCATTCTGCTGTTACTAACCTATGGTGTCTGTCGTGGAAGGTCAGGTATCCATTCCCGGCAATGAACATAATCCCATATTCTGAATCCTGCACAGTAAACAGGTGGTCCATGGCGTTGACGTTGGCCTGTGCGCCCGTGGCAATCATCTGTGACTGCCCTGTATCCAGCGCCCGGTCAGCGGCAGGGAATCCGATTTCGTCAGCGACGTTACCCACCCTGGTACCGGATAACTCCAGCGCTTCCCCTGCGTTGTTCAGTAGATATCGGGCGAGGTTGTTTTGTGCGTCGAGGCATGACACCGAGATTATCGCGCCCTTGCCTGAGAGTGACCGAAAGCTCGGCGTCCACTTGTCCACAAACCCCGTGTAGAGATCATAGGTGTTTCCGTCATATGTTGCCCGGATATTGACGCGTTTCCCCGGCTTGATGTTGTCATAGTATGGCCCGGTCGTAAGGTCGGGCCAATACTTGTCATTGTCGTTATTGAGGATGAACGTGGCTATACCCGCCTGCACGCGGTCGAGCTCGTGATTGCGTCCACGCCGTGTCTGGAATCTCATCACGTCCTGTCCTGACAACGTTGTCCATGACGGGGCATCGGCCATGGGTTCAGATGCAAAGGCGATTCGGGTTATGACAGTTGGTAGTGTCATGCAAATGCCCCTAGTGCGGAAACGTTAGCCCTGCCAGTTCTGATGAGTCCCGACCTCACGGTTTCAACGAGGTCATTTTCAGATAGCACCGAACCCTGCACTGTGATATTGATTGTTGTTTGCCCTCCACCGAAACCAGATAACGCACTAGCGCCAGGAGCTGACGATAACGGTACAACAGCCTCCGGCCCAGCCTCACCTATCATCGCCAGAGTGGGCGATGTGACAATGGCTCCGGTTGCGCCACCAAACAAATTGCCAAAGAATCCACCGACAGCGTTAGCCGCCTTCCCCAGCCCACCAGCAACCCACCCAATGACTTTGCCGACCCCTTCAAGTACTGGCCCCAAAACATCCATGATTTTTTCCAGCAGGAAGAACACCAGTTGCAGAACCGGCTTCAGGATTGTGTCCAGAATCGTGGCAACCAGCCTCAGAATAGGAGCAAGGTCTTTAACCAGTATCCCCACCAGTTCCAGAAATGGCTCGATGGGAATCAGTAGTATTATTTCCCCCAGCACGTCAATTATGGGCGTGAGCGCGTCCAGAAGTGCATTAAATGCATCTGTCGGAATTGCACCCATCACTTTTCCGAGGATTGCAAATGTAGGTTTCAATGCAGATTCTACTAGTTTGATAAAACCGTCAATCGGCAGGGCATCTAATAACGACATCAACGCATCAACTAGTGGTGGTAACAGATTCGACAGCAATTCTCCAATTTCATCTATTGGCAGGGAGTCAATCAATTTCATGAACCCGTCAATAAGCGGAGTCAGTAATGGGAGTAATTGCGTGCCTAATTCAGCCATCAACGCCTGGACTTTCTCCTGCAACATCTCGAATTGTCTGCCAGCGCCTTTGTTTACCTCGTTGTAGGCGTCGGTTGCAGCTCCAGCAGCGTTCATGGAGTTTTCGAGGTCGGCAGCGAATGTTTTGGCGTTGTCTCCTGTTAGGGATAGCACTGCGCTCATGCCCTCGACAGAGCCGAACATGAGCCCCATTGCCTCAGTCGAGCCCCCTGCGGCAGTTACCAGTGTGTCCAGCGTGCCCTGGAACCCCAATTCAGCCAGCATCGCATCACCACTGGCATACCCGAGGTCGGTCAATGCGGTCTTCATGTCAGCCGTGGGTTTCAAAATGGCCTGTATGGCCGCCCGGAGTTGTGTGGTCGCCACGGAGGTCGGAACGCCCTGTTTCGTCACCGTCGCAATGGCCCCGGCTACCTCTTCGAACGACACCCCAGCCGCCGCCGCAATCGGGGCGACGTTGAACATGGACGCGGAAAGTTCCTCGAATGTGGTGTTGTGGGCAATAATATCGTTGGCTACAAAATTATGCAGGTGTGGGACTACCAAATCATAGACATGCTCTGTCCCAGATGGCTCAATGGCCACTACCGGGTCATATTCGACTACACCCCAACGAGCTTTTTCTTTCTGTGGTATAGTTCCTCGTATAGTCTCCGTTCCAGGTCTATCAATCCCTATGAACTCGATAAACCGTTGTACTTCAAAATAACGGTCAGTCTCCCACACAAAACAATTGCCGCGATTACGAATACGGCCAACGATCCCATATCTTAATAGAAGGTGAGAAACGTCACGTACCAGGGTCTCGGACTTAGAAACAAAGCCTATCTGACATTTACTTCTGCCATTTGTCTTAGATTGGAACCATCCGTCTCCGTTAAATAGCCACCTGAGCAGCATCGACACACTGGCACGATTCCAACTGAACACGGCCTTGGGAATATGCTTGTCCCCAGAAATACAGTCGGCAATGCCATATCTAGTCAGCATCGCATAAATAGGATTAGATATACGCCCTCCATTTCTTTTACCTGTTGTCAGGCTATATGTCGGGGTTTTGCCGGGCCGCTTCTCCAGGTTCTTCACTTCGCAGCCGTACTGGGAAGCCCATTGTTTTAGCTGTCCTTCATATTTGTTTGTGGTCAGGCGTGGGGTGCTGTTCTTGCCAGCCCCTTCTGCTATCCAGAGACCAAGCAATGCAGCTTCATATTCCGGCACTGCATTTGGGCCGAAATAAGGCAACGCTGTGGGCACCGCAATTGAGTCACCAACACGTATTTCTCTGACGAGACGCCAAGTAGGACGTTTCGTTGACCGAATATCTTGTTCTTTCGGAATAGATAAGTATGGATGATTCCATGTGGTGGTTATCTCTCTCCCTAGTCTAGTGCGCACCCGTACAGTCTCTTTAACGCCTTGGTCAACCCATTGCGCGGGCATCGTTTGAAATGTGCGCCCATCATATGAGACGACATCCCCTCCAGTTGAAAGGTTGTCGATGCTTTCATAGCGGCCATCAGCCATCAATACCCGCGTGCTCCCAACCAGGCATTTTCCGCCCTTGACCGTGGTGAACATGACATCGGCAACCATGCCAGCTTCAGATGCTGGAATCTTGAATGCATTGAGCACGGTCGTCAGGCCATCAGTGGCCGTGGTAACGTCAGTAACACCACCGACGGCGGCCTGTGCAGATGTGCGAATCATGTTGATTGCCTCAGATGCAGGAACACCGGCAGACACAGCCTGATACAATGCGTCGGCGAGTTCGTCGCCACCCTTGCCTACCTCTGAGGATAGGTCTAATACCTGTTGAGACAGGTTTTGGAATTGCTCCTCGTTGAGGCCAATCATGGTATTGACCTCGCGCATACCAGCCTCGAAGTCGGCTCCGGATTTGATTGCAGCCGCACCGAGGCCAACAAGGGCAGCTCCGCCGGCAGCAATACCGATTCCCATGCCCTTCAACGCCCCGGAGAAGCCGCCGAGTTTGCCTTTGGCTGCGTCCAGTTGCCTGGACATCTCATCTTTCATTTTCAGCAATACACTGAGTTCAGACATTATTGCGTTTGTCCTTAATCACATCTGCCTGCGCGCGTTCTTCGGTCTGGATGAACAGGTAGATTTCCTCAACGAGAGAATGCGGGGCACTACTGTACTCGGTCAAATTCCATCCCATTGCCCGCATAACCCGATACCGTTTGTATCTGCGTGCATCCTCGGTATCGAATGCCTTTTCGTCATCGAGCGGTGATTGGTCGGTTAATTTCCGGTAGAGGGCGAGGTGTACTCCGTTGCAGTAGTTGGTGCTAAAAAACGCCCGGCTTCCTCTGTGAGTCGGTTTAATTCCGTCAGCACCCGTTCGCGATAACGCAGCCTGAGTGTGGAAATGGCTTTCTTTGTGACCGGAACCGGTTTCCCTTGGTCGTCTGTGAACGACCACGCAACTATGCCACGCTCCAGCATTGCCAATTTGCCCAGGTGCAAAGACAAGCTCGCGTTCTTGCCGTTCGTGGTTTCAGCCCGTGCCATCTGGTCAATCATGTAATCCTGGTCTTCTTGCGAAAATTCCTCTTTGACATCCACCCATTGGGCATCATCAAATGTCACCCTGACCGTCTCTGTGTCGCAAAAGTATTTCCCCATAATTCTCCTTCTATCTGGTTATGTGGTCGGTATTGTCAACGCATGCAACCCCTGGAATGTGTAGGAGTAGGTTACGGCCCCTGTGATGTCTGTTTTAACCGAGCGTCCGGTGATGATCGCTGCGCCACGGAATTGCTGTGTTGACGTGCTGGACTCCCTCAGTTCTAACCCGACAACGGTTCCGATGGTCAACGGGACACCGTCCTTGAATCCCTCAAACGCCCCTGACCATTCTGATGTTCCTGCAACAAATTCTTTCACTCCATCGCTGTCGAATCCTGTCACGTCAATGGTTTCGATTTTCTGGTCGATGGTCCACGATTTCATACCAGCAACTTCTTTTGCTGCCCGGATATCGTCAACGTAGAAACTCGCGTCAGCCAAATCTACCAGTTGATAAAGGCCAATCGAAATGACAGCGGATAGGTTTGCAGGCGTGGCAAATGCCACGGTCACGAATTTCCATGTATTGGCTGTCAATGCGGGCATGGCTAATTGTTCCAGCGCCGACACACAAGCCGATGTGTCATCCAGTAGAATTTTCAGGTCCTCCGCATCAGTATTGATTGAGGCCCGAATCCACATCATAAGGTGTGTGTAGCCGCTCAGGTTTAGAGCATCGAAATCTTTATACTGTAAAAGGGACGTTGCGCCTATTCCCACCGTAGCGACCTTGGCTGATGCCGACCCGACCCTGTAGATTGATGTATCTGAGGATACAGTCTTGCCCGCACCGCCGGTTGTCCAAATGCTTTCACAGTCCTCTATTAGTTGGGATGCGACAAAAACATTGCCGCCTTTCCCTGCAATTCTGGCCATGTCAATCTCCTTATGCTGTCGCTATGGTCAGTGTACCTGTACCCTGGAATGTGTAGGAGTAGGTCACGAGCCCGGCAATGTCGGTCTTCACAGACAGCCCAGTGATAATTGCCTGCCCGTTGAATTGCTGATTAGCCGTCTGAGACTCTTTGAGCACCAACGCAATCTCAGAGCCGATAGTCAACGGGACACCATTTTTGTTGCCCTCGAATGATCCTGACCATTCAGAGCAGCCAGCGATAAATGCCTTCACTCCATCGCTGTCGAATCCACTGGAATCCAATGCCTCGACCTTCTGGTCAACGCTCCATGATTTAATACCGGTCACCTCTGCTGCTGCGACGGTAACCTCTCCGAGTTTCCCTGATATACGAGCCATGCTGCACCTCCGTTATTTCGTGTGAAACAAAAAGGATGGGTAATATGCCCATCCTTGCGAATTGCCTTTGCGGTTATGTCCAGACAGTCACGTCGAATTTGACCCCCATATATGACTGTCCGTTGAATTCCATAATCCCGTAATCTCTATAACCAGTAACCTGAATATCGTCCGCGTGTGTTGTCAGTGTCGCCGCTTCAACAGCAGCAACCACAGATACATCGCCTGATTCAGCCATATACAGGTCGAGGGCTTCCTGTGCGGCGCGTGATAGGCCCGGTACCTGTCCCACCAGCAACACAATCTCCATCTGGTGGCCTATCTGACCATCGAACGTTTGATGATATGTGCCTCTCGCTGGCACTACAATAGCCGCAGGGAATCCAGACGACGGCAACGATTCCGGCACCGTGTCGTATGCGGTCACGCCTGATATGTTTTCAAGTGCTACTTTTATTGCGTCTCGTATTCCTGCCAGGCTCATGCACATGCTCCCTGTAATGCATTGTCAATATCATCCCTGATTTGGTCGGATACACGCGATTCATTGGCTTTAGCCGTGAGAGCAAAGAACGGCCTTGCAGTCATATATCGCGTTCCTTTTTCTACAAACGGCGCATGCGGGGCGATTCTAAAATCAATCGCTGCAATAGCCGCTGCTGATTTCCCCCGTCGCGCCAGCTTTTTAGCTACTACCGACCGTCTCAGGTTTCCAGTTGGCCCTCGTGGGGCACGCTGTCTGATTGCATCAGCCATTGTCTCCGCCCCACGTAGCAGAATAGGTTCAATAACATCTGGCCCCAACGTATTTTCTATTTCGTTGAGCTTGTCCTCCAGCTCGGGTATACCCTCAAGGGAAATTGAAATACTCATAATGCCTCCCGATACATTATGTGCAATTCCCGCGTTGCCTCTTTCGGTGATACCAGCCCGACAATCGCCAGTATCCGAGTGCCGAATTTGACGCGCCATTCAGGTCTGACATCTGGCCGATACCTGATTCGGATTCTACCCGTAACCTCAGTGGTAGCCACCAGATTCTGGTAATACTGATTGCCTGCCAGTGGCTCGATTGCTGCCCATACAGTAGCCACATCAGCCCATGTATCCAGCCCCCCGGCCACTGACCGGCGCTGTAATGTGATTCTGTGTCTCAGGTCTCCAGCTCTCATCAGAATCTCCATATCCGGTACGGAGCCAGAAGAGCATCAAACGCTAACTGTAATTCTTTGGGCATTGCGCCTGTTGTTTGCACTGCCTCACGATTCTCATACAAATGGCCAATGAGCAGTAGCATAGCCTGTTTGATTGCCTTCGGAACAGCTGTAGCCGCACCATAGCCGCAGGTGAACGTCACACAGACACCATTGACACTCCTGAGAGTAGTAGACGGCCAACTACAACCATAGGCCAGCACGACGCGCCCAGGCTCGCTCTTGAAATCCAGAAAATAGTCCGACGCAGTGACCGTAGCCTCAGTGTTACTCGTGTCGTAGTATTTGATACTGGATATGCCACCCGTTAGTATCGGTGGCAGCGGTATCTCTATTTCGTTGACTGGAAACCGGTCGAGCCACAACTCCCATGTCTGTGTAATCAAAGCCCGATTCGTGACATTCTCGACGTGCTGCCGGGCCGTGGTGATGAGT
>Ga0265297_10007841_pt1 | contig 14568 bp, 14 predicted proteins | sample Munlanlwell13791_FD_192502 | JGI IMG/M metagenome (GOLD analysis project Ga0265297, IMG submission 192502) | Leachate microbial communities from a municipal landfill in Southern Ontario, Canada - Leachate well 137-91 | ecosystem: Engineered > Solid waste > Landfill > Unclassified | place... | reverse complement strand
TTTTGCCGTGTTCACCGCTGTCTGGTTCGAGCGTCTGTGGCGACAGCTGGGCGCCGGGCGCCTCGTTCGCGCACTTAACTGGTTGTGGTGTCTGAGCATTCTGTATTCCACGGTCGCCGTCCGGCAGCATGTTTCGCTCGACGTCCTCGCCGGAGTCGTGCTCGGTGCGACCGTCGCCGCGGTGCACCTGCTATGGCTTCGGGTCTGTCCGGGATCGTCGCAAATTCAGCGGGGCATCGCGAATTAGCTGATCCGGCCCGGGCACGACACACTGGTAGCCAAGTTTCTGCAATCGCTCGAGCACATGGCGGATGGCGGCAATGCGGATGGCCGCCGGCACCCGAGGGCCTTCATGAAGCAAGAGAATCGCACCGGGAGTGAGGCCGCGGGTTGCCCTGACCGCCACCGCCTCCGCATCTCCGCGCCTGCGTTCCAGTCCGCGGGCACTCCAGCCCACGCCGGTGAGTCCGCGCGCGTGGAGGGCCGGCGCCAGCCAAAGATTTTTGATCCCGGCGGGTGGACGAAAACGCGTCGGTCTCACTCCTGCCAGGCGCAATGCCTCCAGCCCCGCGTCGAGTTCCCATCGCACCTGGGCCGGCGAGGCACACCAAAACGCCGCGAGGGGATGCGTGTGCGTGTGGTGTGCCACCTCATGGCCGGCGGCTGCAATCGCCCGGATGAGTTCGGGATGGGCGGCGGCGTTTTCTCCGATCACAAAAAAGGTCGCGCGCGCCCCGTGTGCCGCCAACAGCTCGAGGATGCGCGGGGTGTCTTCGGGGTCCGGGCCGTCGTCGATGGTCAGCCACACCTCCTGGCGCTCGGTCGCGAAACGCCGGTGCATGCGCACCAATCCCTGCGCCCGGGGTGCGAAGAGGTGATAAGCCAGCACCGCATCGGGTACAAACCAAAGCGCCAGTGCGGCGGCGGGCGCCGTCCACCCCACGAGAATGGCCGCCAGTTTCCCGGCCAGATTGAAGATGATCAAGAACCACACGTTGCGCCTCTGTTTCGCGGCTTCCGCCTCGGCTCAATAGGCCCAGGAGTAACCGACCGTAAAACCCAGCGCATCGATCCCCGGGTTGGGCTTGGTCTGCCCCCCGTTCGACATGTGCTGGTACATGATGCCCGCGCTCCATCGGATGTTTTTCACGGTAATATGCTCGATTCCGCCCCGGATGAACCAGTTCAGCGTGAAATCCTGGCCCTGCCCGCCTTTGATCCCCCGGGCATCGATCAATCCGGCGCCACCGCCAGAGCCAGCGAATAACGACCAAGTCCCGGTCCGGTCCCACCATTCGAGCGATGGCGAACCCGAGAATCCCGCGTAATGGGATTCAGGTCCGTTCTGAATCAGAGTGCCGATCAGGGTCAGCCGGTGGCGGACCACAATTCGGGATCCGTCTGAAAAAGCATGGCCCAGGGCCTCCTTGGATCGCCACGAGAACTGCGTTGGCACCAGCCGGTAGGCGAAGGGTGTGCCGGTGCCTATTTCCCAAAGCACTCCTGATTCAATGTTGAGGGCGCTCGATTCCCAGGGGCGCCCCGAGGCCGGCTCAGCCGCAAAGGCGACGGCACTCAGAACGGGGCCCAGCAGAATGATCTTGATGAAGTGGCGCATGAGGACGGACGGCGGGGCGCAAGAGAGAGCCAGGGGGTTCGCACGATAGCGTGAAGACTGGGTGACAGCCGGAGAGCGTCAAGAGAGTGTACGATCGGGCGACCGATCGGTTTGAAACTGGTCTTTTATTGATTTACCTGCTGGAAAACCGGGCCCGCCCCCATCCGTGGGCCGGCCGCTGTTGTACTTTGGATTTCGCTTGCCGGGGAGCCATCAACGATCTGCTGGGTTGTTTTCTTCTTGGCCTGCGCCCGTTCGCGGCGTTCCTCTCTTCTCACCTCGTGGCGCCTCCCGCCCCAGCCTCAACGCCTGACCGCATGATCCCCCATCCGCCCATCACCGCCCGCTATGCCGGCTCCGCAGAAAAGCCGGCCTTCGTCCGGCATCTCTTCGACGACGGCGCGAAGTATTACGACGCGGTGGTGGACTGGGGTTTCTTACACAGCGGCGCCTTTTACCGCCGATGGGCGCAAAAGCGGCACGGCCTCAAGCCTGGCATGCAGCTGCTGGACGTGGCCTGCGGCACGGGGCTGATGGCGGAGGCGGCCGTGCAGATTCTCGGTTCGGCTGAAAACATCACCTGCCTCGATCCCAGTGAAGGCATGCTGGCGGTCGCCCGCACCAAGCTCACCGCCCGCTTTGTGCTCGGCCGGGCGGAGGCGCTGCCGTTTGCCGACGGCACCTTTGATTTCCTCACCATGGGCTACGCCTTGCGCCATGTCGCCAGCCTCGAAGGGGCCTTCAGCGAATTCCGCCGAGTGCTCCGGCCCGGCGGCAAACTGCTCATCCTTGAGGTCACCAAGCCCACGCGGCGCCTCGGCGCGTTCATGTTCCGGCTCTATTTCGGACGGATCTACCCTTCCCTCACCCGCCTGTTCACCCGCAGCCGTGAGGCCGCCACGATGATGACTTACTTCTGGGAAACGATGGACGCCTGCGTGCCGCCCCATTCAGTGCTCGAAGCGCTGCGGACTTCCGGCTTTGTTCAGGTGGCCCGCCAGCCCCTCCTGGGATTGTTCAGCGAATACACCGCCTTGAAAGCGTGAATCCTCGCGCCGCCCCGGCACTTTGCTTTTGCCTTCCCACCCCGCGTTTTCATCCTGCGCCACGAGCCGACCAACCTTTCAAGACCCCGCCGTATGGAAACCCACCTGCCGCTTTCCACCTCCGTGACTCCGCCGGTTGATCTGGAAGAAAAGCTGCGCCATCTGCCAGTGGATGCCCGCGCCGCCTTCCGCCGCTTTCAAGCCGATGGCAAGGCTGCCGACCTCGACGTTGTGATCTTCGCCATCCTCGAGGATTTTATTCCGAAAAAAACCGGCCCGGCGCTCGCCGGGCTGCCCGGCGACACGCCGCTGATGGATGGCCTGGGGTTTGATTCTCTGGCGATCACCGAAATCATTTTCTTCGCCGAGGATCTGTTCGGGATTTCCATCTCCAACGAGGAAATCCTCAAGGTCCGCACGATCGACGAGCTGCGACGATTCATTCTGCGCAAGGCCGCCGCCAAGAGAGCGGCCTGACCGCTTGAACCACATGCCACCCCTGCCTGTCATCACCGGCTTGGGTTTCATTACCAGCATTGGCAATGACAAGGCGACGGTCCTGCGAAACCTGCATGAACTTCGGCACGGCCTCGAGCCCTTTGTCTTTCTCGACAATCCCAACGTGCCGGTGAAGGTTGCGGGTACGGTCAAGGACTTCGCCTTTCCCACGACGAACTGGCGCGATTGGAACTGGCCGGCCGCGTATGCCATCGACCGCGAGACGGTGCGCGGCCTGGCGCCGCATGGGGTGTACGCCTTCTGCGCCGTGCAGCAGGCGCTGGCCGAGGCCGGTCTCGGGGTGGACGCCCTGTCTGACGGCGGCACGGGGCTCTTCTGCGCCTCGGCCGGCTCGCCTTTGCTGCTAGGCCAGCATCTCAGCCAAATGTACGCGACGCGCGGCGAGCGCGGCAATCCCATGGGCATCGTCAGCTCCATCGCGGGCACGCTCAATTTCAACCTTGCCGCCTATTACCACATCCGCGGCGCGGTCTGTGGTTTCGTCTCCGCCTGCACCTCTTCCAGCCACGCGCTCGGCTACGCCATGGATGAAATCCGTCTCGGCCGTCAGCAGCGCATGCTCGTCGTCGGGGCCGAGGACATGAACACCGAGAGCATCCTGCCCTTCGCCAGCCTGCGCGCACTTTCCGTCAATCCCAACCCCGACACTGCCTCGCGTCCGTTTGACCGACGACGCGACGGTTTCGTCGGGACTGGTGGCGCCGTGGCGCTCGTGGTTGAAGACGCGGCGCTTGCCCATCGCCGGGGCGCGCCCATTTACGCCGAGCTCGCCGGCTGGGGTCAGGCGGGCGACGGTCACAGCGTGGCTGCCTCCCACCCGGAGGGCGCAGGGCTGCGCGAGGCCATGCGGCGCGCGCTGGCCGACGCGCAGGTCACCCCGCGCGACATCGATTACGTCAACGCCCATGCCACCTCCACCCCCGCCGGCGACCGCTCCGAGGCGCTCGCCCTCCAAGCCGTGTTTGGCGGCGCTCGTCCGAAGGTGAGCAGCACCAAGGCGCTCACCGGTCATGGGCTGTCTCTCGCCGGCGCAATGGAAGTCGCCTTTTGCGCCCTGGCCCTGGCCGAGGGCTTTATTCCCGGCGCGGCGCATCTTGAAGAGCCGGATCCGGCATGCGCCAGCTTCGACTTGCCGCGCACTTCACTTGACTCGGCGCCACGCCTCGTACTCAAAAATAGCAGCGGTTTTGGCGGCAGCAATGTCTGTCATGTGCTCCGCCGCGTCCCGTGAGACCCGATGTCCGATCTGCTTAACGCCCGCCTGAAGAACCTCATCGTTCAGACCCTGCGCCTGAAGGATGTGAAGCCCGAGGAAATTCTTGACGATGAGCAGCTCTTTGGCGCGTCCCGCTTTGACCTGGATTCCATCGACGCACTTGAACTCGTGCTCCGCCTGGAAAAGGAATTCGGAATCAAGATTGGCAGCAGCGAGGAGTCGCGCCAGGCGCTCGCCACCGTCGCCACCCTGGCCGCCTTCATCCGCGGCCGGCGGCCTACCGCGGCGCCCGACCCTCCGTCATGAGTCCAAGCGCGGACTCCCTTCCGGCAGGGATCGAGGCGTGCGACTGCCTTACCCCGTTGGGTGACGCCACCGCCACCGCCACCGCCCTGCTGGCGGGCCGGCGGGCGTTGCAACTGCAACCCGTGCTCGGTGCCGCCGGCGGCGATCTCGTACCGCTCGCACTCTGCGGGACAATGGATGAAACCGTGCCGCCACGCTGGCTGCCCGCCCTGCGGCGCCTGGTCGAAAGAATTCCCGGCGACCGGTGGGGTACGGCCCGCCGGCCGCTGATCGTCACCAGCAGCAATTACGGCGTCGGCAGCCTTTACGCCTTCACCCGCGACCACGATCCGCGCCACCTCCGGCACGGCACGCCCTTTGCGTGCGTGGAGATGTTGCAGCACGAATTCGGTTGGGGCGAACAGGTGAACGTGATCTCCCACGCCTGCGTGTCCGCCCATCTCGGACTGGTCCAGGCCGCGCGGCTGCTGCACGCCGGGTTGGCCGACCGCGTGCTGGTGGTCACGTTCGATTTCGTGAGCCCGTTTGTCGCGGGTGGTTTCCACAGCCTGAAGATTCTCAACGCCAGCCTGCCCGCGCCGTATGCGATGCGCGCAACCGGATCGATCGGCCTCGGCGACGGCGCCGCCTTCGCGGTGCTCACGCGCGACGCGACGCCCCTCCGGATTGAGGCGCACGCCCTGCACAACGAGATGCACCATTTCACCGGCAACCGGCCCGACGGCGCCGGATTCGATACCTGCGCCGCCGCCATCGCCGTCACCATCCGCGGCCGCCGGGTATGGGTGAAGGGCCACGGGACTGGCACCCTCGAGGCCGGTCGGCTCGAGGCAGAGGCGTATGCACGCCACCTGCCCGGTGCGCCGCTCGTCTCCTGGAAGGGCAGTCTCGGGCACACGCTGGGCAGTTGCGGACTGGTCGAACTCGCCGTGACCCTCGCAGGCCTGCGCACCGGCCGCATTCCCGGCACCGTCGGCGGCGCGGCTCCGTGCTGCACCGGCAGCGTGGCGCTCGAGGCCTTTGCCGGTGACGGCTACGATGGCGCCATCCTCACGAGCAATGCGTTTGGCGGCGCCCATGCCGCCATGCTCCTCACCCATGATTGAACGGTATCTCCATTTCCTGCGCGTCGAACAGCCCACCGCCACGGAGACGGTGGACGAAGCGCGCGACCGGCTGGCCGCCATGTTTCCCCGCGGCGCACTGCGGCGCATGACGCATCTCGGGCTGCTCGTGGGCTCAACCCTCGACGGTCTCGCGCTCGGCCCGGACGACACGGTGGTTTATGCGTCTACCTATGCAGAGACGCGCGCGTTGGAAGATTTTCTGACCAGTTTCCCGGAGGCGAGCCCCTTGCTGTTCCAGACTTCGATCCACCCGAGCGCGGTGCAGCAGGTGCTCATCGGACGGCAGCAGCCGGTGCGGTGTTTTTTCCCGCTGACCGGCCGGCGGCGACTGGTCGAACAGGCACTACTGACGGCGCTGATCGACCCCGCGCGGCAAGTGGTGCTGCTCGGCGGTGAGGAGCGCGGCACGTGGATGCTTGACCAGGGCATGGCCAGCGACCGGGCGTTTGCCTTTGCGCTCAGCCTCAGGATGGAGCCGGCCGGCGCGATCGGGCGGGTGGCGTATGCGCCTGATGGAGCGGACCAGGAAACCAGCCCTTGTCCCACCCTGCTCGAATTTGCGGAAGCGCTCGCCGGACGACGCGAAATGCACTGGCGCGGTGCCGGCGGCGGGTTTACTTTGCAGTGGTTGTGAGCACCACTGATCTCCGCCTGCGCAATCCCGGCCCCTGGTGGGGTTTTTGGTTTCTCCAGCAGGCGGATCACTGGCTGCCGCGGTGGCTTTTCCGGGTTAGTCTGATGCTCGGCACGTGGGTGGCGCTGGCTTTCATGGGCCGCCCGCGGCGCCATTCCCGCGAATACCTGGCGCTCGTGCTCGGCCGGCCGGCGCGACTCCTTGAGGTCTGGCGTCATTTCTTCGCGTTTGCAGATTTTCTCATCGCCAAACTGCGCGTGGCGCGCGGCGTGCCGCATCATTGCTCCCTTGATCCGGCGCACGGCCCCGCGTTCGACGCACTCGTGGACTCGGGCCGGCCGGCGCTCTTCGGCACCTTTCATTTCGGGGATTCGGACCTGCTCGGATTTCTGCTCGGCGGACGCGGCCGGCCCCTGGCGATGATCCGCCACCAGGTCGGCAACTCCGACGATACCCGGTGGCTGGGCCGGCTGTTCGGGCAATGGGTGTCGTTCATCTGGGTCAACGACCCGGGCCGCCTCCCTTTTGCCCTGAAGGAGGCCGTGGAGGCCGGCCACTCACTGGCGATGCAATGCGATCGGCTGGAATTCAGCTCGAAGGCGGAGCCGTTCCACTTTCTGGGGCGGCCGCGCCTGTTTCCATTCACCATCTACCATCTTGCGCTGCTCTTCGACCAGCCGGTGGTGTTCTGCGTGGGCGTGCCGGAAGCGGGCGACGCAACCCGCGTGTTCTCCTCACCGGTTTTCACGCCAGACGGCGCGGATCGCGAAGCCAATCTGGAGCGCGCCCGCAGCCATTTTCAGGCCGTGCTGGCGCAATTGGAAACCTTGGTTCGCCAGCATCCGCTGCTCTGGTTCAACTTCCTGCCGCTCAACCCGGAGCCCGGTCCGCCGACCCCGGCAAATTTGCCCTAGCGCCATGCGCGTCTGCCTTACCGTTTACCAGTCCCTGGCGTACTATCTTTCATTCTTTTTCTTTGGCAGCAGCGGCCTGTTGCTGAATCTGTTTTGCCTGTTGCTGCGGTGGCTGCCGGATACGCCGCGGGTCGAGCATTTCTTCCAGCGCCTGATCTGCCGGCATTTCTCCCTTTTTTTGTGGTGGCTCCGGCGGTCTCATCTGATTCTGGTCAATTACGAGGGCTTCGAACACCTGCCGCGCGGTCGGGGACTCGTGCTGGTGGCCAACCATCCCGGATTGATGGACATCACCTACCTGCTCGCCCGCGTGCCCGAGGCGGTGTGCATTTTCAAGCCTGCCATCCAACGCAATCCCGTGCTCGGTGCCGCCGCGCGCTCCGCCGGTTACCTTGCCAACGACGGCGGGATTGACCTCATCCGCGCCGCCGCCGCCAAGGTGGCCGCCGGGCGCACTCTCGTCATTTTTCCCGAAGGCACGCGCACCCGCGGCGGGCCGCTCAATCCGTTCAAGCCGGGTTTCGCCTTGATCGCCCAGCGCACCCGCGCGCCAATCCAGACCGTACGCATCACCTGCGACTCCGATATCCTCATCAAAAATCGCGCCTGGTGGAAAATCCCGCGCATGCCGGCCCATGTGACTGTGACGCTGGGGCCCTGCTTCCCGCCGCCCGAAACCCGTCTGGCCGCAGCGACGGTCACCGAGGTGGAGGCGTGGTTCCGCGACGCTCTCATCGGCCACCCCGCAGTTTCCGCCGCCACCACTTTCTGAGGCAACCTTTGCTCTGCTGTGTCCATGAGTCCGTCTTCCACGCATCTCGTCCTCCTGCCCTCCTATAATCCGGGCCCGCGCCTGGCCGGGGTCGTGGCCGAGGTGCTGCGCCACTGGCGGCCCGTGCTCGTGGTGGTCGATGGCAGCACCGACTCCAGCCACCTCCCGGTGGTGGCGATGGCGGAACATGAGCCTGGCTTGAGCGTACTCGTGCTGCCGGGCAACCGCGGCAAAGGCGCGGCCGTGCTGGCCGGCCTGCACGATGCGGTGGCGCGAGGCTTCACTCATGCGCTGGTCATGGATGCCGATGGCCAGCATCCGGCCGCCAGTATCGCGCCGTTCATGGCGGCCTCGCAACGCGAGCCCGGGGCGATGATCCTCGGCCGCCCCATCTTTGGACCCGACGTACCGCCGGCGCGCCTGCATGGCCGCAAGCTCAGCATTGGGTTGGTGCATCTCGAAACGCTAGGGCGGGCCATCGATGATCCGCTCTTTGGCTTCCGGGTCTACCCCGCGCGGCCCTTGCTCGACGTCATGGTCCCGCGGCGGGGCGGACGCCGCTATGATTTCGACACCGAGGCGGCCGTGCGGCTTTTCTGGGCCGGCCTGCCAGCGGTGAATCTGGCGGCCCCGGTGCGCTACTTTCGGCCCAGCGAAGACGGCGTCTCCCATTTCCACTACGGCCGCGACAACCTCCGGCTCGCGTGGATGCACACCCGCCTGATCACCGAACTGCTCCTGCGCCGGTTCCCCGCCGTGCTGCGCCAGCGCCGGCGGATGGCGAAACTGGCCGCCGTGGTCGCGCCAGCTCTACTCCTGCTGCCGGGTCTGCTGGCGTTGGCGACGGCCGCGCGCGCCGATGCAGAATCGCCACTCGTCTCGGCGGAGCACCGGCTCGTTTTTGATCCGGCCGATCCGGCATGGCGGGATGTGCTGGCCGGACTCCATCAGCGCGCCACCGTGGCTGCCCCGTTCGAGGAGCACCGTTGGTTCCCTTTCCGCAAGAAGGCCGTTGTGCTCAAGGGCGAGGTGCGCATCGATGCCGACCGGGGACTCAGCCTCCATTACCAAGAGCCGCAGGAGCGCATCGTCATCATCGACCGTCAGGGAATGCTGGTGCGCCAGAACGGCCGCGAAATCGTCCCGCCAGCCGATCCCCGCGCCAATGCCGCCGACCAGGCGCTGCTCCACATTCTGCGCTTCGACTTCACGTCCCTGGCGGCGGGCTTCGAGTTCTATGGCCGCCGGGCCGGCCCGGCCTGGACGCTGGCGCTGGTGCCGCGCGCTGAGGAACTCCGCCACACGCTGGGTACGATCATGGTCACCGGGGAGGCAGATCTGGTGCGCCGGATCGAGTTGCACCGCTCCACCGTGCAACGCGTTGAGATTCTCGTCGGCGATCCGCGGCCGACGGCGCCGTTCGCCGCCGAGGAGTTTCACCGGTTCTTCCGCTGACCCATGACTCCCACCCGCCGCCAGATTTTCGGTTGGAGTGTGCTCGCCGCCGTGGCGCTCCTCGGCGCCGGCTGGCTCGCGCGGCTCGATTTCCGGGAAAAAATCTCAACCGACGTGCTGGATCTCATCCCGGCAGGCGAGCGCACACCGGAATTGGTCCTGGTGCGCGAACTAGCCAACACGGCCGAGGCGCGCGTGATGCTCTTCGCGCTCACGGTCGAGAGCGGCCGGAGCGCGCCACCGGAGGCGGCCCGGCGTTTTGCCGCCGCGCTGGCCGGCGACCCGGCGTTTACTGAGGCGCTCGCCCTCGACGACCCCGCACCGCGCGACGCCCTGGGGCGCGAGTTGTTCGCCCAGCGCCTTCCGCTGCTATTTCCCTTCTGGCTGCGCGAACAGAAGGCCGCGTACGCCGCGACCGGAGGCCAGGCCGGGCAGTTCACCGACTGGCTGGCCAGTCGCGCAGCGGCGGCGCTGGGCGACTTTCTCGCCACGCCCGAAGCGCTGGCGTTTCAGGACCTCGTGCCCGCCGATCCGCTGCTGCTGATGCCCGGGGTGCTTGAACGGCTCAAGGGCGGTCTGGCCCTGGTGCAGCCGGCCGGCCCCGGCGCCGTCAACGGGCGAACGCCCGCCCTGGTGTGGGCGCGCATCACCGCCTCGCCGTTGCGCGACGAGGGGCAGGCGCCCGTCTTTGCAGCGGTTGCCCGGGCGACCGCCCGGGTGCGAACCGATTTTCCGGGACTGGCCGTGGCCTACACGGGCGTCAACCGCTTCGCCGCCGCCAGCAAGGCCCGCATCCAGCACGAAGTTTCCTGGCTCAACCTGCTTTCCCTCGCGGCGGTGTTCGCGGTGGCGTGGATCTTTCTGCCCGGCATGCATCGCGGACTGCACCTCGTCCCGCCGGTGCTGCTGGCCGTGCTGGGCGCCTGGACCGCGGTCACGCTGGCCTTCGTGCAGGTGCACATCTTTGTGTTCGTGGTGGGTTCGCTCCTGACGGGCGTGGCCATCGACTATGGTTTCTACATCTACCTGCAGCCGCCGGCCCATCCGGATGAAGATTACTGGGCGAAAATCCGCCGGCTGCTGGAACCGCTTCTGGCGAGCTGCTTCACCACCGTGGCCGGCTTCGCCCTGCTGCTGGCCTCCGATCTGCCGATGATCCGGCAGCTGGGCCTGTTCGTGGGGGCGGGTCTCCTCTGCGCCCTGGCCGCGGCGGTGGTCTATTTCTCCACGCTGCGCTCCGCCTATCTGGAGACCCGTTTCCTCCCGGGGGCACGGGCGCTGCCGCCGGGTTTGCGCCACGGGTTGCGGCGCGGGCTCGTCGTTCTCTGGCTGGCCGCGCTGCCCGGCCTGGTGCGGCTCGCCTGGAAAGATGACATCCGGGAATTGGAGATTTCTGCGCCTGCCCTGAAGCAGGAGGACGCTCGCATCCGCGCCTGGTTCGGCGACGGGACTGATCGCACTGTCTGGCTCACCCAAGGCGCAACCCTGGCCGGGGCGCGCGATTCGCTGGAGGTCCTCCACGCCTGGCTGCACGCCCGGGGGGACGGCGGAACCGCGGATTTGGCCAGCCTGGGTGCCGTCATTCCCACGACCACAGACTATGTCCGGGCGGTGCATTTTGTCCGGGAGCACCCGGATTTTGCGCCCCGGCTGCGCGTGGCCCTGGAGGCGGCGGGCTTCGAGGTTAAGGACTTTGCGCCGTTTTTTGACACGTATGCGCACTTCGTGACCACTTCCACTGCCGGCGGCCTCGAGCCCGCGGTGGAGGCGTTGCAGGCAAAACTTACGGGGCCACTCGCATTACTGCTCCATCGCGACCGGTCGCTGAATTGGTTTGTCACCATCGCCCCTGAATCCGCACCCGACGAGCCGCCGCCGGCGAAAGCGCACAGCGTGAGCGCGGATCAGCTGCAGTCACTGAACCGGGTGTTTACCCGCTACCGCCAGTCGGCCATGCGACTGAGCCTCGTGGGATTGTCGATCATCGGCGCCGGCGTTTTCCTCATTTACGGCTGGCGGCAGGGTCCCCGCATCTTTTCGATTCCATGCGGCGCGTGCCTCGGGGTGTTCGGCCTCTATGGCTGGCTGGGCCAGCCGCTCAATATGTTTCACCTGCTCGGCGCCTTCCTCGGCGTCTGCCTCACGCACAACTACGCGATTTTTTCGGCGACCTCCGCCCAGCGGAGCGAACCGCCCCCCGTCTCGGTGCGCCTCTCCGCGTTCACGACCATGGCTTCCTTCGGTGTACTGGCCTTGAGCGGGATTCCGGTGGTGCGCGCGCTGGGCGGCACGGTGGCCCTGATGGTGCTGGCCGCGCTGCTGGTGATTGAATTCGAGCATTTCACTCCTTCCGCCGATCCGCACGTTTCGAATCCACGTTTGCCATGAACCACCTGTTGCTTGAAGCCTGGAGCCGCACGCTTCGCCGCCGCGGGGATGCACCCGCGATCACCGAAGCTGCATCGGGGCGGGTGATTTCCTTTCGGGAACTGGACGCCGGTGCGCGGGCGTGGCTCGAACTCCACGGCGCAACCGTGCAGGTTCAACGCGGCCGCGCCGTCATATTCGCGTCGCCAAACGGAGTGGCGTGGTTCGAAGTGTTCCTTGGCTTGATGCACGCCGGCGCCGTGGCCGTGCCGCTCGACGCCGCGGAACCAGCCGCCGCGCAACACGCCCTCGCCACGGAACTCCGCGCCAGCTTCCGCTGGGATGGCGTCCGGCTTGCAGTTCTTCCCGCGCCGGCCCGGCGCTTCGCCGATCCGGCGGTTTGCCTGATCAAGCTCACCTCCGGTAGTACCGGCCGGCCACGACCGCTTGTGTTTACGGCGGCACAGATGCTGGCTGACGCACGCCAAGTCACCGCCACCATGGGCATCACGGAGCGTGACGCCAACTACGCGCTGATCCCGTTCGGGCACTCCTACGGTCTCGGCAATCTGGCGATACCGCTGATTGCGTACGGCGTGCCAATGATCGTCGGTTCCTCGCCCCTGCCGCAGGCGGTCGCCGCCGACATGGCCCGCTGGCGGCCATCCGTGCTGCCCGGCATTCCGGCGGTATTTCGCGGGTTGGCGATGTCCGACATCGCGCCGGCGGATCTGGCCAGCCTGCGGCTGGCGGTCTCCGCGGGGGCACCGCTGCCGCCCGAAGTGGCGCAGGTGTTCGCCACCCGCTTCGGCCGCCGTATCCACAGTTTCTACGGTTCGAGCGAAACCGGCGGGATCTCGTATGACCGTTCGGGCGCGGCCACGCTGACCGGCCGTAGCGTGGGGCGGGCGATGAGAGGCGTGCGATTGACGGCTTTGCCTGGCCGGCGACTGCAGGTATGCAGCCCGGCCGTGTTCACCTACGGCAATCGACGCCGCGCGCGCGGCCTTGGTTGCTGGACGCCGGCGGACCTGACCGTACTGAAGTCCAATGGCGAGGTCGTGCTGTCCGGCCGCCGCGGCACGATGGTGAAGATCGCCGGCCGCCGGGTGAATCTTGCCGAGATCGCCGCGCGCTTGCAGCGCATTCCGGGCGTGCACGATGTTTGGGTCGGTGTCGGCCCGGGAACGGAACCGGCCCTCGGCGCGGCGCTGGCCACCCGCCTGAATCGGGAGGACATCCGCACGGCGCTGCGCGCAGATATGGCCCCCTGGAAGATGCCGAGATACTGGCTCCTGTTGAGCGAATTCCCTCTCACCGCTCGCGGAAAGACTGACATTGAGGCCCTGCGACAAGGGGTGTTCGGCTGACAGCTCCGCGGAGCTTCGCCAACCCGTGAGAATTCGAGAGTAAAATCTTGCCCGTCCCTTTTTTGGAGTATGTCCTCACGTCATCATGCCTGCCCCGGCTTTCGGTTTCTCTCGCTGTTTCCGCCCGCCCCTGCTGGCAGCCACTACCATTGGATCTCTTGAGCGCTGAATGCCTTCTTCTGTTCCTGTCACTTTGAAATCGTCCGCTTGTCGGGTGGCGTTTGGCGAATCCGTCACCTGTGCCTCTCGTGAAGATCCACCGGTCCTGCGCGTGGCGCTGGAACGACTCGCGGGCGACGACCATGAGACGCTAGTGGCAACTGCAGGCGCGGCCACGATGAAGGACGACGTGTGGCTTTCTCCCGGATGCGATCTGAGCGGCGGCTTCGGACTGGCCCGACCTGCCCTCGACCTGGAAGCGGCGACGACCGATCTCTACCGGCGCCTTTTCGCGGCGACCGAGGGCCTGCAGCTCTACCGTCTCTGGAACTACCTGCCACACATCAACGCCTGCGAGGATGGGCTTGAGAATTACCGCCGGTTCTGCCGGGCGCGTTCCCTGGCTTTCGAGGCGCGTTTCGGCAAACACTTCCAGCAATCTCTGCCGTCCAGCTCGGCGGTCGGCACCTCCGCGGGGCCACTGACGGTGGCTTTTGTCGCCGGATCAACCCCCGCACGGCATTTCGAGAATCCCGCCCAACTTCCAGCCTTCAACTATCCGCCGGAGCATGGCCCCCGTCCCCCCAGCTTTTCCCGCGCAACGCGGGCCGACACGAGCGCAGCGACCCACGTATTCATTTCAGGCACGGCTGCGATCCGGGGGCACGCCACCGTGGCTCCGGGGGACCTGGAAGCCCAGGTTACCTGCACATTCGAAAACCTGCGGAGTATTGGCAAGACCTGCGGTCTGGATGCGGCGCTGGGCGGGAACGGAGAATGGCAGCGAACGTTCAAGGTCTATTTGCGCCATCGCGACGATCTGCCGCGGGTGGTCAAACGGATGGAAGCCGACCTGCTTCGTCCCGGTGACCAAGTGTTGTATCTGCGTGCCGATATCTGCCGCTCGGAGCTGATGGTCGAAATTGAAGCCAGGCTTGCGTCGGCGGAATCTCATCGAGACAACGGCCACCATCGCCGTCCCCCGTGGTCCTGATTCCTCCCAAGGCAAGAGACGGGATACCGGCCAACTCGCGCACCAGTTCGCGCCATCCGGAGGCTTCACTT
>Ga0265297_10007840_pt1 | contig 14568 bp, 13 predicted proteins | sample Munlanlwell13791_FD_192502 | JGI IMG/M metagenome (GOLD analysis project Ga0265297, IMG submission 192502) | Leachate microbial communities from a municipal landfill in Southern Ontario, Canada - Leachate well 137-91 | ecosystem: Engineered > Solid waste > Landfill > Unclassified | place... | reverse complement strand
CAGCACGACGCACCATACTGGTCCGCGACCGTCGCCCCCCGCACGGGGGCGTGGATTGAAACTGCGTTGGTTCCGCCATCTCCGGCGCCGTAATAGCGTCGCCCCCCGCACGGGGGCGTGGATTGAAACATGGATCAGGTGTTTTTGGCTGTTTTCGAGCAGTCGCCCCCCGCACGGGGGCGTGGATTGAAACACGGCGACCGTTACCCTTGGCACGACCACCGGGAGTCGCCCCCCGCACGGGGGCGTGGATTGAAACAACGTCGCTCGTGGATTTAAAGCCCTGATGGCAAGTCGCCCCCCGCACGGGGGCGTGGATTGAAACGCCAACGCCAGCGGGCCTGGTCACCCCACTGGGTCGCCCCCCGCACGGGGGCGTGGATTGAAACCTCAAGGTGATCGTCAGCGGGGGCGCTCCTAACGTCGCCCCCCGCACGGGGGCGTGGATTGAAACTTCGACGCCTTACATGACATGGCGCCACACGCCGGTCGCCCCCCGCACGGGGGCGTGGATTGAAACTTTGTTCCGCAATCGCGGAATCAAACTCTCGCAGTCGCCCCCCGCACGGGGGCGTGGATTGAAACTTCTCGACCATGTTGCCGTGTTCCGGCCACTTGGTCGCCCCCCGCACGGGGGCGTGGATTGAAACTTGCAGGGCCTGCGTGACGGAAACCACCTGACGGGTCGCCCCCCGCACGGGGGCGTGGATTGAAACTATTTGCACCTTCGCCATCCTACGTTGCGGTTTCGGTCGCCCCCCGCACGGGGGCGTGGATTGAAACCTGTTCAAACACGGATAGCGGCAAACCAAGCTCGGTCGCCCCCCGCACGGGGGCGTGGATTGAAACGTCCACCCTGGGCCGCTCCAGGCTGGCGCATGGGTGTCGCCCCCCGCACGGGGGCGTGGATTGAAACTTAAATCGCTCGTCACGAATGAAGCGCGGGTTTTGTCGCCCCCCGCACGGGGGCGTGGATTGAAACCACGACAAACAAGGCAAGCGCGCCGAGTAGAAATGGTCGCCCCCCGCACGGGGGCGTGGATTGAAACGTCGAGTACCACGTTGACCAGCCCGCTATCGCAGTCGCCCCCCGCACGGGGGCGTGGATTGAAACCGCATATTAAGCATCCCGTCCCAAAATTGCGCCGGTCGCCCCCCGCACGGGGGCGTGGATTGAAACTCCAACGCTCAAGTTATACAAAAAAGCATACCCGTCGCCCCCCGCACGGGGGCGTGGATTGAAACTCCCACCCGCAGCTTGTTACCGCTCCGGCCGTCGTCGCCCCCCGCACGGGGGCGTGGATTGAAACCGAATGGCGGTTTTAATCGTTTGGAACGCCAATTGTCGCCCCCCGCACGGGGGCGTGGATTGAAACGATTTCGCCCAGGGTGGCCGCCGCCATGCCATAGTCGCCCCCCGCACGGGGGCGTGGATTGAAACTGATCCGTAGTCGGAATATGATCGTTGATAATGTCGCCCCCCGCACGGGGGCGTGGATTGAAACATCGCGCATAGCTTGCCGCATCATGTCATACCATGTCGCCCCCCGCACGGGGGCGTGGATTGAAACTATATTGACAAGGTTATGCTGCGACCCCCGGCCGGCGTCGCCCCCCGCACGGGGGCGTGGATTGAAACGCCAGTCCCGGTATGACAAATCCATCCTTGCCTTGTCGCCCCCCGCACGGGGGCGTGGATTGAAACGTCGTTGTGTTCTACAATCAAAAACGTGTGCGAAGTCGCCCCCCGCACGGGGGCGTGGATTGAAACCCGCCGGGTCAAGGTTTTCTTGCTTCGTTGTCGGTCGCCCCCCGCACGGGGGCGTGGATTGAAACCGTCCTTTGACAGCAAGGTGTGGAGACTCCACGCAGGTCGCCCCCCGCACGGGGGCGTGGATTGAAACCACCGGAAGTGCTGACCAACGTCTCCGCCGCTCGTCGCCCCCCGCACGGGGGCGTGGATTGAAACCAGGTAAGCAACCTTGTGGCGGCATACTTATTAGGTCGCCCCCCGCACGGGGGCGTGGATTGAAACCGGTGATGTCGGATCGCATTATTTTCACTTCCAGTCGCCCCCCGCACGGGGGCGTGGATTGAAACTTACTTGCGCTGTTGAAACTGTCGCTCCAAAGGGTCGCCCCCCGCACGGGGGCGTGGATTGAAACACCGAAAATTGCAGAAGCCAAAGACACAGGGTTTGTCGCCCCCCGCACGGGGGCGTGGATTGAAACGAACAACGGCGCGGCCATCGGGAATATCGCTCAGGGTCGCCCCCCGCACGGGGGCGTGGATTGAAACCTTTTGCCTATCGGCGTTATATGGGGGGCTTTGTGTCGCCCCCCGCACGGGGGCGTGGATTGAAACCCGATCTTGCTATTCCGTCCTTAAAAATTTGGTAGGTCGCCCCCCGCACGGGGGCGTGGATTGAAACCTTCTGTGGGCGGGGTTATACGCTCCGGTTTGTTTGAACAGATTTAAGTTTAAACGAAAAAACGGAGCCTTTGCCCGGGGTGCTTTCAACCTCGATTTTAGTGCCGTGAATCCCGGCGATTTCCATGGCAATGGCCAGGCCCAGCCCGGTGCCGCGTTCATTCACGGCCACGGCCTTGTTGGTCCGGAAATATTCCTCGAAAATACGGTTAAGATGTTTGTCGTCGATCCCGATGCCGTGATCCGCGACGGCTATTTTGACGAAGCCCCCCGGCGCAGCCTGAGCCGTAATTGAAACCGGCGCGCCGTCAGGCGAATAATAAATCGCGTTTTCAAGAAGATTGGAGAGCAAAATCAGGATCTGATTCCGGTTGCACTTCACGGCGACATCCGCGGGCAGCGCCGGCACGGATATTGTGATACCGCGGGAAGCCGCCAGGGCCGCCAGGTGCTTGACCGCCGATGATATGATGCTGTCGAGGGGGCACGCGCTCATCTGGATGTTTTCCTTGACCAGCGACTTCAAGTTGGCCAGCTCCAGCATGTCCTTGATGGAATCGCTCAGCAGGATGCATCTTTTATTGATTTTTTCGACGATTTCCAGCGTCATTTTTGGGATTTCACCGGTATAACCTTCCAGGATCAAGTCGGTATAACTCTGGATGGCGGCAAACGGCGCCTTGAGCTGGTGGGTGGCATGCATCAGGTACTTGGTTTTTTCGTTATTGATCTGCTGCAATTTCTCGTTGAGCTCCTCGTATTCAATGATTTTGCGCTCCAGCTCCGCGTTGGCCTTTTCCTGTTCCGCCGTTCTTTCCAGTACGCGGCGTTCAAGAATGATGTTGTAATCTTCCAGGCGATCGGAGACTTCCTGCTGCAAGTCGAGCAGGTGAAAAATGATGCGGGCGTCTTCCGAACCGATCACCCTGGTGTTTTCCTGCTTTTGCGCAAGAATCCGGGCAAACACCTCCTTGCGGCCGGTCACTTCAAAGATCAGGTCAACGGCCTTGTCCTGGCAGACGGCGGTCATCGGCAGGTCGCATTGAATCCCGCGCTGCCGCGCCAGGGCAATTCCCGGAGCGGCATGATCAACGTCACAAACGTATTTTATGACAACGCTCGGCATTTTCAGCAGCGTTTCAAGAATCGCGGTCCCGCCTTTGCCGGCGCCGATAATTGCGATGACTTCTGTTTTCATTGTGCGGTGGAAGCGCTGCTGTCCGCGCGCCAAAATTCAAATTTAAAAACTACCAATCAAACAAGGGATATGTTATATTATTGCTCACACAGGCAGGTATTATACGAGGTCAAACCAATGAAAGAAATATATATTATTGATGACGACCGGAATATCGTCGAGGCCATGAGCATCGTGCTCAAGGCCCACGGCTACCAGGTTGCGGCTCAATATGACGAGGATAACGTCATTGAGAATCTTATCGCCCGCAAGCCCGACCTGGTGATTCTGGATGTTATTTTCCCCCAGAATCCCAGCGCCGGCTTTGATATTGCCCGGCAAATCAAGAACAACCCGGCGACGGCGTCTATCCCGATCATCATGCTTTCGGCAATCAATGAAAAAGGGGTTTACGCCGGCACATTTTCCAACAATGACCGGGATGACGCCTGGCTGCCGGTCGAAGAATTCATTGAAAAACCGATAAAAAACGACCAGCTCCTGCAAAAGGTCAAGGCCGTCCTTGAGACCCGGGCGCCCGGCCAGTAACCGCACCTTGCGATATCCTTTGATTTTATTTTCTTCCTGAAAGACCATTGCCCCGCCCTTGCGGAGTGCTTGGATTGCTGCGCGGTTCGCCCGAACCGCTTGCCACGGCCAAGCCACCCCGGCCGCCGGATCAAACAGGCGCTGGGCGGAAGGCAGCCACTGGATAAACAATGCAAAACAATGTTTTGAGAGGTTGCTGCATGGATGCCACGGCCAGTGAACTCGATCCCTTTCGCCCGATCCCGTTTTATTTCGTAACGACCACCGACCCCGCGGCCCTGGCGAAGGACGAGATCGCAAAGTCAATGGAACGACTCAAGGATGCCGGTTTTGGCGGCTGTATTATCTTCAATAAACCGCCGGGCGGGTTTTCCCGTGAAGAATATCTGGGGAACAAATGGCTTGAAATGGTCGGCCGCTTTATCGAAGCCGGGAAACGGCTGCGCCTGCAGATGTGGATCAATGACGGGTTTGACTATCCTCCCGGCGGCGCCGGGGGCCGGATTCAGAAAATTGCTCCGCATTTGAAACAACGCCGGTTCGTCCGCCGGGATACCGGTGAAATCACGATCGAAGAGGTGGACTATAAGTTTCCGGCGTTTGAGGAGCCGGAAAGCTCGGCGTTGTTCATCGAACATACCTACGAAGTGTACAAAAAAGAACTCGGCCAATATTTCGGCCATGGCATCACCGGCTTCTTCTCGGATGCGGATTGCCGGCGGTACGGGTTTGAACCGTTCCGATATTTTCCCGCCGCCTTGCATTTCTTTGAACGATTCACGGAGGCGTACGGATACGACCTGGCGCCGCATCTCGATGCGATCATGGATGACCGTGGCGGGCAGGCGCAGCATGACTACTGGGAGTTTTGCGGGAACCTTTATGCCCAATGGTTCAAAAACAACTACAGCTGGTGCCAGGCCAATGGCCTCAAGTATTCGTTCCACACTTCCGATGTCGGTCCCTTTGCCTTCAAGGATTGCGCCCGCAGTTCCATTTTCACCGAAGGCAAGTATCTCACCCAGGCGCAATTCTGCGACTATCCCGGCACGGACCATGAACTGCTGTCGATCGACGGCGACAAACCGCGCACCAAAGGCTGGTTTGTGCCGGCCGCCTGTTGGGGCGGATCGGCCGACCAAGCCAGGGATCCGGACTTTGGCAATCCGCTGGGCGACCTGCGCGCAAAATACACCGGGTCCGCCGCCTTCCTGTATAACCGCGAACGTGCGTTATGCGAAGCATTCGCGGCCACCAATTGGGGCTGTCGCCACGAGGATGCGCGGCGGATTGCGACCTGGCAGATTATGCAGGGGATTAATTTTTTCGTGCCGCACGCGGTGCACCATCGCTTGCACGGCCAGACCAAGTATTTCGCGCCGCCGGATTTTTCGGAGCACGGCAGCCTCGCCCACGGCCTAAAGCAATTCAACGATTGGCTGGCATTCATGTGCATGCTGTCCGCGCAGGGGGAACTGGCGGATCCGATCGCGGTCGTTGATACCACGCGGGATATCTGGCGCGGCGCATCCGACGGGCGGGAATTATTCGCGCTGTGCGTTCGACTCAACGAGATGCCGTACAACTATGTCGTCGCCGATGAAGAGGCGTTGCGCGCGGCACCGCGGCGATTCAAGGCCGTAATCACTGCGGGTATCCGGTTGAGTGCAGAACTGTCGTCCGTATTGTCCAAAGCCGGCGTGCCCGTCATTGCCGGCGAGGCAATCGGACGCCTGCCGGAAATCCTGGGGAGCGACATCGAATTCTCGGGAGATGCCAAACCGCATTACATGCGGCGGCGCCTGGCTTCCGGCAAGGAATTCTGCCTGGTTGCCAACGTTACCGCGGACCACACAATTACCGGGCGTCTCCGCTTCAAGGAACTATCGCGCGATATTGAACTGCAGCCCGGGGAAATTGCCGTCGTTGGCGAGTGCGCCGAATGCTTCCGGGGCCCCCGTGACGGGGAACGCCAAATACTCGTTGAGCTTCCGGATGACTATGCCGTTTCATGGGAAAAAGACAATTGCGTGCCGCTTTCCCGTTGGGAAGATCAAAACGGCAAGACAGCGACCATTGCAGGTTCCATCGAGCCGCTGTTCTTCAGGTGGACGAATAGGGAAAGCGTGGAATCCATCGACATCCTCGTGCCGAACGCGATTGAACCCGGCGATGCGGGGATGACCGTTGACGGCAAACCGCTGGTTAACGGCGAAAGCGTCATGCTGTTTGCCGACAACTATCACCGATATAAAGCCGATCATGCCCGGCATGCCGGAAAACACGAGATCACCTGGCGCGGCAACAAGGCGATCAACGCGCCGAAGTATAACAACCTGTACCTGTCCGGCAAATTCTCCGCTGATATAGAAACTTCCGAGGACTATGCAAGGTCATATTTACAATTCTACAACATGGAGTTGTTTCTGCCCTCCAGGGCAAATGTCTTTCTTGCCCGGCGACAGCGGAGAATCAGCCCCTGTTCGTGGACGAAGCAGGGGCATCCCTTCTACTCCGGCGCCGCCACATATAGTTTTAACATATCATTTCCGGATTCGTTTCCCGGCGGCGTACTGGTGTTTCCCGCGATTGGAGCGGTATGTTCGGTCAAGCTGGACGGCCGGGCTATCGGAACATGTATATGGGCGCCGTATGAATTTGCCATTCCAACGGTAAAAGGAATGCACGCGCTGGAATTTACCGTATGGAATACGCTTGCCAATATGCTTGAAGCGTATCGCGCTCCGAGCGGTCTTCTGGCCAAACCGGTAATCCTGGCCGGAAATCCAGACGTTCCCGGCGGCATACAAGCACGGCAAGCCAAAGACGGAGCCAATGGATGAATTCCCCCTTTGCGGCCGGGCCGCCTGACCGGCATAAGTCACGCCTCAAAGCGGGCGCCTCCGCCATGGTCTCGCAGCCTTTGCCTGCCTTCAGCCTGCAGCCCGCGGTCTATGGTCTGTCTGTCGTCTGACTTTAGGATTGCGCTTCGGGGGGCGCGCGTGTATTTTTTTGGCATTCACATCCCCCGGCACATAACGATGATTCAGGAACAAAGCTCATGAGCATGACGATTACGGAAAAAATCCTGGCGCGGGCAGCGGGCAAGGCCGCGGTGCTGCCGGGTGAAAACATCTGGGTCAAGGCCGACATCCTCCTGACGCATGACATCTGCGGCCCGGGCACGATCGGCGTTTTTCAGCGCGAGTTCGGCCGCCAGGCAAAAGTCTGGGACCGCGAGCGGGTGGTTATCATTCCCGATCATTTCATCTTCACCAAGGACGAAATGTCCCACCGCAACGTGGAAGGCCTGCGGGTTTTCGCCCGCGAGCAGGAGCTGCCCTATTTCTATGATCCCGGCACGCCGACCTACAAGGGCGTCTGCCACGTGGCGCTCCCGCAGGAAGGCCACGTCCGGCCCGGCGAGGTGATTTTCGGCACCGACTCGCACACCTGCACGCACGGGGCCCTGGGCGCCTTTGCCACGGGCATCGGCAACACGGATGCCGGCTTTGTGATGGGCACCGGCAAGCTGCTGATCAAGGTGCCGACGACGCTCCGTTTCACGATTAACGGGCTCAAGCCGGATTACATTATGGGCAAGGATATCATCCTGCGCATCATCGGCGACATCGGGTTCGAAGGCGCCACCTATTGCGCCATGGAGTTCCGCGGGGACGCCATCACGGCGCTGGCCATCGAGGAGCGCATGACGATCTGCAACATGGCCATCGAGGCCGGCGGCAAGAACGGCATCATCGCCCCGGATGAAAAAGCGCTCGCCTACGTGCGCGCGCGCACGGCCAAGCCCTTTGCGCCGCTGTACAGCGACCCCGATTGCGCCGTCGCGAAGGATTATACCTACGATGCCGCCGCCTTCGAGCCGTGCGTGGCCAGGCCCCACTCGCCCGCCGAGTATGCCCCGGCGCGCGCGCTGAATGACGTCAAGATTGACCGCGCCTATATCGGCTCCTGCACGGGCGGCAAGCTGATTGATTTCGTCGCCGCCGCCGTGATTTTGCAGGGCAAGCGGGTCAGCGTGGATACGTTCCTCGTGCCGGCCACCCGGGAAGTGGCCGCCGGCCTCGCCACCGAGAAGGTCAACGGCGAGGCGTTGACTGATATTTTCAAAAACGCCGGTTGCCTGGATATTGCCCCGCCCTCGTGCGCCGCCTGCCTGGGCGGGCCGCCGGACACTTTCGGGCGCACACACGACCGCGAAGTGGTCATCAGCACAACCAATCGTAATTTCCTCGGGCGGATGGGATCGAAAGACGCGCCGATTTACCTGGCCTCGCCCCTGACGGTGGCCGCCTCGGCCGTGACCGGCCGCATCACCGACCCAAGGGAATTTCTCTGAATTTGCGATTGTCGATTTTCTATTTCCGATTATCGAATAATTGGCAATATTCAAAGGAACAGACACATGGACGAAACGGAATTAAAACAGCGCACAAAACAATTTGCGCTTCGAGTGATTAAACTGGCAGGATCGTTGCCGGGCAATTATATTGCACGAATCATAGGCTCACAACTCGTGCGAGCCGGCACATCGGTTGGAGCGAACTATCGCGCGGCTTGCCGCGCGCGATCCCAAGCCGAATTCATTGCCAAACTGGGGGTCGTCGAGGAAGAAGCCGACGAAAGCAGTTATTGGATGGAACTCATTATAGAAGGCGAACTTGTTGCTGCCGGACGGGTTCAGCCACTGCTCACAGAATCGAACGAAATTTTGGCCATCATATCGGCATCCAGACGAACAGCCAAGCGCAACGCTTCTTGAACTTCAGAGGAATTTGTATGGATCATAAGCAATCGAAAATCGGCAATCGAAAATCGAAAACACCTTCGTCTATTCTTCGCGCCCTGGTCTACGTGGTCGGCGACAACATTGACACGGACCAGATTATTCCGGCCCAGCACTTGAACCTGGTGCCCACGATCCCGGCGGAGTACCGCAAGCTGGGCACGCTGGCCTTGAGCGGCCTGCCGTCCGACTATCCGCCGTTTGTCAAGAGCGGGGACGCGAAGGCGGCATACGGGATCATCGTGGCCGGACGCAACTTCGGGTGCGGCTCCTCGCGCGAGCATGCGCCCATCGCCCTGGGTGCCGCCGGCATCCGGGCAATCGTGGCCGAGTCCTACGCGCGCATATTTTTCCGCAACGCCCTGGCCACCGGCGAGCAATACCCGTGCGAGACGGCGGTCAGCCTGCGGACCATCTTCCGGACCGGCGACGAAGCCGAGATCCGGCTGGACCGCGAGGAGATCGTGCATGTGAAATCCGGCAAGGCCTTCAAACTGAAATCGCTGGGCGCCGTGATGCCGGTGGTCAGCGCCGGCGGTATTTTCGCCTATGCGCGCCAGACGGGCATGATCGCCCAATGAATTGCTGATTTCGGATTTGTGATTGCGGATTGCAGAACCAGGAACAAATACGGAATGAATTGCTGATTTCGGATTTGTGATTGCGGATTTTTCATGCCAGAGGCAGATCCGCCTAAGGCGGACAATCAGAAATCAAAAATCAGAAATATTCGTGATGAGTGCAACACGGGTCATAGCCTTTGCCAACCAGAAAGGCGGCGTGGGGAAAACCACGACGACCGTCAACCTGGCTGCCTGCCTGGCCGACCGCGGCCAGGACATGCTGGTCATTGACCTGGACCCGCAGGCCAATGCCACCAGCGCGCTGGGCATTGAAAAGCAACCGGGCCACAGCGTCTATGCCGCGCTCATTGATGAGAGCACGCTCCAGGAAGAAATTATCGGCACGGTCGTGAAGCGCCTGGACCTGATACCTTCCGAGCTGGACCTGGCCGGCGCCGAGGTGGATATCGCCCGCTCCGAGCACTATCTGCATTGCTTCCAGAAGGCCCTGGTCCCGCTCCTGGCCGAGAACCACTACGACTATATTTTCATTGATTGCCCGCCCTCGCTCGGCATCCTCACCAGCAACGCGCTCGCGGCGGCGCACGCCATGATCATTCCCGTCCAGTGCGAATACCTGGCGCTGGAGGGACTGAGCATGATCGCCCGGATGATCGAGCAGTTGCGCAACAGCGGCGCCAACCCCGCCCTGACCCTGGAAGGTATTGTCATGACCATGTTCGATGGCCGCACCCGGTTGTCCCTCCAGGTCATCGAGGAAGTCAAAAAACATTTCGGCGCGCGCGTGTACGAAACGTTTATCCCGCGCACCGTCCGCCTGAGCGAAGCGCCCAGTTTTGGCCAGCCCATCATGATCTACGATCCGCGCTCCACGGGAACGCTGGCATACCGGGCGCTGGCGAAGGAATTTTTGCGGCGGCATCGGCCGTCCGGAAAGACGGACGACGGACGACAGACAACGGACACCGGACCGGAAAAGGCGGAGGACGGGGACCGATCGCAGGAAGCCGCCGAGATTAAGGCGGTAATGCCAGATGCCACGCCGCCCGTAGCGGCGGCAACGGCCGATACTACCGCCGACAATCCCGCGCCAGGCTACACCAGCGTACCGTAGCCGCCATCAGGCCAGACCCAGCGCCGCTTCCTTTTCCTTGCGCAGGCGCTTGAGTTTGCCCGCCAGGGTGATTTTTTTGACGGGCGAAACGCGGTCCACGAACAGCACCCCCTGCAGGTGATCCATTTCGTGCTGTATGGCACGGGCCAGCAGGCCGCGGGCACGCACTTCCCGCTGGACGCCCTGGAGATCGAGGAAGGACACCGTAACCTCGTACGCGCGGCTGACCGGCGCCCAGATTTCCGGAACGCTCAGGCAGCCTTCCGTATCGCGCTGCTCCCCTTTTTTGGCCAGCAGGACGGGGTTCAGCATGACCAGGGGCAAGGTCAAGTCCGGATTCAAGCGCGGGCCGTCCGGCTCGGCGACGTCGGCGGCGGGCGGCAGGTCCACAACGAAAATCTGGATGGTCTGGCCGATCTGCTGGGCCGCCAGGCCGACCCCTTTGCGCTCGTTCATGATCTTGAGCATGTCGTCGGCCATGGCCTTGAGGGCGCCGTCAACGCGGCGGATAAGCTCCGCCTTCTGCCGGAGCACCGGGTCGCCATAAGTGCAGAATCGGTATTGCATGGTAAAATCCTTGAACGTTGCGTTTTAATATAACGGGCCGGGCAGCGGCGCGCAATCCCAAATGGCGGCGCCGGATCCGTATCGCGCTTGCCAAGTTACGGCTATTCCTTTAAAGTGCTGCCATGTCCGACATTCTGGTTGTCATTCCAACCTATAATGAGGCGGAAAATATCCGGCTGATCACCACAGCCGTTTTCGCGGTCTGCCCGGAAGCCCATATTCTCTTCGTGGACGACAATTCGCCCGACGGCACCGGGCGCATAGCGGACGCCATGGGCCAGGCTGACCAGCGCGTGCATGTCCTGCACAAGCATGACAAGCAGGGGCTGGGCCGCGCCTACATCGCCGGGTTCAAGTGGGCCTTGGAACGGCATTATCGCTATATTTTCGAGATGGACGCCGATTTTTCACACAATCCCCTGGAACTCCCGAAATTTCTCGAGGCCGCCGCGCGCGCCGATCTCATCCTGGGTTCCCGTTACATCAACGGCATCCGCATCATCAACTGGCCCCTCAGCCGGCTGATCCTGAGCAAGGGCGCCAGCCTGTATGTCCGCCTTTTGACCGGCATGCCGTTCAGCGACCCGACCGGCGGCTACAAATGTTTCCGCCGCGAAGTGCTGGAGGCCATCAACCTGGACCGCATCCGCTCCAACGGATACTCGTTCCAGATCGAAATGACGCATACCGCCTGGAAACTCGGCTTCCGGATCGTGGAAGTCCCCATTATTTTTGAAGACCGCCGCTCAGGCCAGTCCAAGATGAATGCGGCCATCATCCGGGAGGCGCTCGGCATGGTTCTCCGCCTGCCTTTCCGGTTTAAGCAGGTGAAGAAGCCGGCGGCGAAACTATCCAGGTAGGCACAAAGGCACAGAGGTGCAAAGGCACAAAGAAATGAAAACGTACCGCGATTTGCTTGTTTGGCAGAAAGCCATGGTTCTGGTTACGGAAATCTATGGTATATCTAAGGCGTTTCCTCAAGTCGAAGCCTATGGTTTGACCTCCCAATTGCGACGCTGTGCGGTCTCGATTCCCAGCAATATGGCAGAAGGCTACGGAAGACATTCAACACAAGACTATCTTCGTTTCTTACAGATTGCGGCAGGTTCATTGTACGAATTGCAAACCCAGGTGGAGATTTCAAGGAATTTGGGATACTTGGACAGGAGCAAGGCGGAGCGACTCTATGCGTTGAGCAGAGAAATTGAGCGAATGCTCAGTAGTTTGATCCGTAAATTATACGATAAGAGGCCGGATTGAGCTTTGTGCCTCTGTGCCTTTGCCACTTTGTGCCTGCGTAATTCTAATGAATAATCCGCCACCAACCGCCAGCCCGCTCCGGCCGCCCGAGCCGCAGCTGCCGGAAACCACGCCCCGGCTGACGCTCCTGAACCTGGTGCGCGCCCTGCGGCCACGGCAGTGGACCAAAAACATCGTGGTGCTGGCGGCGTTCTTCTTTGCCCTGGGCGACAAGCAGCAGCACCTTTCCCCGCTCATGTTCGGCTGGGCCCTGCTGGCGGCGGCCCTGTTCTGCGTCACGTCCAGCGCCGTATATATATTTAACGACATTATTGACCGCCAACGCGATCAGGCGCACCCGGTCAAGCGCTTGCGTCCCATTGCCTCGGGCGCGATCCCGGTGGCAACGGCCTGGGCAGTCGCGTTTATCCTGCTGGGCATCGGCACGGGCGGGGCCTGGCTGGTGACGCCGGAATTCGTGCTAATCGTCGGCATCTATGTGGCGCTGCAGATCGCTTACACATTATGGCTGAAGCATGTGGCTTTGGTGGATGTCTTTGTCATCGCCGCCGGCTTTGTCCTGCGGGCCATCGCGGGCGGGTTTGCCGTAAACGTGACGCTCTCCTCCTGGCTGCTGATCTGCACGTTCCTGATGGCGCTGTTCCTGGCGCTCTGCAAGCGAAGACATGAAAAACGATTGATGGAGGAAACCCGGCAGTTCAATGCCCGGCCAAGTTTGAATGACAGCGACGAGCGGCTTTTTGACCAGCTGATCGCCATCATGGCCGGCGCGGTCATCATTGCCTACGCCGTCTATACCCAGTGGCCGGACACGGTGGCAAAGTTTCAGACCACCAACCTCAGCTTCACCATTCCCTTTGTCATCTTCGGTATATTCCGCTACCTGGACCTGGTCTATCGCCAGGCCAAGGGCGACCAGCCGGAATATATCCTGCTCACCGATATCCCGCTGATCCTGGACGTCCTTTTATTCGGCGTCTGCGTCTGGTGGATCGTCATCGCCGCCTGATGCGAACCGAAGCCCCGCGCATTGTTTCACTGCGGGATTTAGGCTATTGACCTGCTCCGGTCAACTTTGTAGGATGCGCTTTTGATATAGTCTTGAAGTTTGGTCACGAGGAGCCGCACCCTATGGCGAAAGCCAGGCAGAAAGAACGATCCGCTCCGGCGGCATCCACCGGCGGAATACCGGCCCAGAAACCTTTGGCGCCGCCCGCCAAACCCGGCCCCTTTTTCAAGCGCTGTGACTGGCTGGCATTCGGCATCACTTACGTCATCGCGCAGGTGTTCTATGTTCTGACCCAGGCGCCCACGGTCACGCTGGAGGACTCGGGCGAGCTGGTCACGGCGGCAGCCAACCTGGGCGTGCCGCACCCGCCCGGCTACCCGCTCTGGACGATTTTGGCATGGCTCTTCACCCGCATTTTCTCCTTCATGCGCTACGGGGGCCATCCCAATCCGGCCTGGGCTGTTAATTGCATGTCGGGCGTTTTCGGTGCGCTCTGCTGCGCCACGCTGGCTTTGCTCGTCAGCCGTTCCGGCCGCGACCTCCTGCGCTCGTTCCGGCACGAGGATGACCCCGAATCGGCCTCGGCGATGGAGAAGGTGGTCAGCTGGGCCAGCGGCATTGCCTCCGGGCTGGTCCTGGCTTTCTGCCCGTTTATCTGGTCGCAATGCGTCATTGCCGAAGTGTACAGCTTGAACACCTTCCTGCATGTGTTGATCCTGACACTGGCCTACGTCTGGCTGCACCGGCCCCATGAGCAGCGGCTGCTCTACTGGATTGCGGCGCTGTTCGGCGTGACCTTCACCAATTGCCAGCCGATCATGCTGATGGTGCCGGGGCTCATGATGATTTTCTGGGCGGCGGACCGCCGGCTGTTCCGGGATTGCCTGGCGGCCGGCTTGGTGGTGATCGGCGCCGTTGTGCTCCTGCAAATCGCTTTCCCGGAGTATTCCTTCGGACAATTCGTCCGCCGGGAGTTCTGGATCGTCGTGGGCATCATCATGCTGCTGTCGCCGCTCATCATTTGGGCATTTACCCGCCAGATTTTCTCGGAATGGAAACGCCTGGTGCCGA
>Ga0265297_10007839_pt1 | contig 14568 bp, 13 predicted proteins | sample Munlanlwell13791_FD_192502 | JGI IMG/M metagenome (GOLD analysis project Ga0265297, IMG submission 192502) | Leachate microbial communities from a municipal landfill in Southern Ontario, Canada - Leachate well 137-91 | ecosystem: Engineered > Solid waste > Landfill > Unclassified | place... | reverse complement strand
TATCTACCCGTTTGGATTGGCATCACTACCCCCCTCAGTCTCCTAATTCTTGGACTAGTAGGAACTTTTATATCTCTTCGTAAACTGCTAACTGCCAACTGCCAACTGCCAACTACTCTGCCATTGTTGTGGTTCTACACCCCATTACTATACGTAATACTCCGCCACCCAATTTTGTATGATGGCTGGCGTCACTTTTACTTTATCTACCCCGCCTGGATCATGTTGTGCGTAACAACATTAAAATACATTTTTTCATTAAAAAATAAATTTATTAAAGTATTCTCACTTTCACTGATTGGTCTTGACTTATTAATTGTCGGTATTTTTATGATCAGAAATCATCCCTATCAAAATGTTTATTTTAATTTTTTAACCGGCAATATGGCCAAAACCAAACTCAATTTTGAACTGGATTACTGGGGCCTGTCTTTAACTGAAGGTTACCGGTATATTGCCGAACATGACCCGTCTCCGGTCATTAGAATATTTGCTCCCCTGGCACCGGGTGAAACTTCTATTGCCACACTGCCTGCTTCAGACCGAAAAAGATTAATTATTGATACCAAAAACCCGACCGGAGCTAAATATCTGATCAGTAATTACCGCTGGCATCCAAAACCTTTCCCATTCCCCATCTCCCCCATTTTTGAAAAAAACATATCCGACGTACCCATAGTTTCCGTCTTTGATATTTCCCAAATCAGCATCGTAGCTAATTGACACCTTTTCTTTGCCTGTCAACTTCCGTATACACTACTTTAGAAATACCCGCCACCACCTCCGGTAATTTTTGGATATCATTTCCCCGGGTCATTATACATAGTAAATAAGGATAATTAGGGTAATACACTATCCCGCAGTCATGTAATTGATTTTCATTACCCTCGTTTATTGAACGTTCGCCGTACTTATCTGCCACTTCAATTTCCTTCGGAATTCCGGCCCTTATTCCCAATGGAAACTGGACTTTAGTCATTAGAGCCAACGCTCTTTCGGATGCGTCAGGAGACATAAAGGAAGCATTAAACAGCAGTCTGAAAAATCCGGCGTATTTACGTACCGACAAACTGTACTCACCCAACCTAGTAAAAGGCACCTCTAACTCTAAAAAGGAGTACGGCTCCGCAAATTTTCTCGGATCTAAATTGTTGTACAAGATATGAGCCGCAGCATTATCCGAAAAAATTACCATTCGGTTTATTAAATCCCCGACTTTATATTTGTTACCTTTTTTTAGGGTCAGTGTATAAGTCTCATCCTCCGATAACTCCAAATCATCATAAGAATATTCTTTCTCCAACAAACTTACGTCATCTTCAGCCATTTTATAGTAAGCCATCATAATTGGAACTTTAAGCAAACTTGCCGGAGAAAACAATTCTTCCTGGTTAATACCTATCCATGGTCCGTTTTTCAAATCCCGGAAATATACTGATATATGCGAAGCCTGACCCGAATCGACAGATTTTTTTACCTGTTTCTCTAATACATTCTTAAATGGTATTAACGCGTTAGTCATCAGACTATCCTCACCTTCACATTCCAATAACGGATTGGTATATTTCAATCCCGAAATTCTGATTTCTGATCGCTTATTGTTTCCCTCATTGGGCGTAAAATATTTACTGCCGAAATAAACCCCACCGCCACCACCCACAATTAACCCGATTATTAGAACTAATACTAATTTCATAAACTGATTGACTTTATCAAAATCTCCTCTCCAAAACAACCAATAATAGGTGTACCATAAATACAATGCCCCGGTATTTCCTGTTCTCCATTCTCTTTCTTTTCATCCTCACCCCTTCGGCCCACGCCGAAATTAGCTCCTGCGTGGCTTCCGTAAGCCCAGACAACCAGTTAAGTGGTAGCACAACCGACCATGTTTTTTCCATAACCAACTCCAGTGAGAATGATGCCGTTTACATAAAAATATCCAGATCTTCTGATATCTTTTCCATAAACTCGGCTTCAAACGACAACTGGTCAGTTACCGCCAGTGACAATTCCTACGTAGCCCTGGAGGGGAATCTTGGCCCTTCAGATTCAGTGGACATTACTGTATCTGTCACCGCCGTTGATCAGGCGTATCCCGCCCAAGCCTGGACTGTAGAAATATCCGACGATCCCAATCAAAGCCTGACCACTTGTACCGGATCTTTAAACATGAGAATCGACTTTCCCGCAGAAATAAGTGTCAACATTTCCGATATCACAATTTCAGGTCTTACTGATATTTCGGCTACAATAAATTGGTCTACGGATCTGACTTCGGATTCATCACTTGTTTATGGACTTGATGATTCCTACGGCTTTACCAAAACCAGTTCCCAATTGTTAACTTCCCATTCACTAACCATCGAATCCCTCACTGCAGATACCACTTATCACCTCAATATCACCAGCACCGACGGCGAAGGCCATTCGGGTGCTTCCGGAGATTTTACCTTGACTACTGCCGCAGCGGGTACTTCCGATCCCGTTACTGTAACCGTACTTATCACCCCCACTCCTACAGGAAGTCCCGCGCCCACCCCTACCCCAATCCCCGACACCACTCCTCCGGTAGTCAAACTCACAACCGACTTTAAAAAACCCTTTTATCCCGCCCCAAAAATCTCAGGAACTGCGACAGACAACAAAGCTGTCTCCAAGATATTCTACTCACTTGATTCCGGACAAACATGGATTACCATCGACGACATTACCGGCATTTCCACCACTAAAGCCAATTTCTCATTTACACCGAAGGGATTGGAAGATGGCAGCTACCCTATGCAGGTTAAGGCCACGGATTCATCCGATAACTCAAACACTCCGGCTACCACAAACTTAGTTATTGACCGCCTTCCCCCCTTAGTCGGTATGGGCATGGTCAGTGTCGGACCCCAAATATTATCTTCAAATTCTCAAGGCCAAATACTTACTCTGGCAGGAATACCCAACAAGATTGTCGTCACCGCTTCAGGCGGTCCGACCTCGATCAGCATGATATCTGATAACAATATCCTGGCTCAGCTGGAAAAACAATTAAAAACTGACCTCTGGATCGGTAGTATAACTTCTGAGGAACCGGGAACATATCCGATTCATGTAGATTCGCTCGATGGGGCAAAAAATCGCACTTCCCGTCAACTTTTCACTATCACTGCCCTTCCTAAGGGTAAAATCACCGGCCCCTCCAAAGCTACTGTTAGGGTCTTTGTTTTTGACAACGCCATGCAAAAATTTATTCTCTGGGATGGCGCGCCTTACGAATTCTCAAATCCCCAAACAACCGACTCCTTAGGTAATTACCAACTAATTTTACCTCCGGGAAAATATTATCTCGAAGTATCAGCTCCGTTTTACAAAACCAATCGCAGCACCATCTTTGATGTTAAATACAGTTTTCCCGTTAACCCTGAATTCAGATTAAACCCTGTCCGCCAGATAAAACTGGGTCAGTTTGTCTTTCCTCTCCCTGATTTTTCGGTAGATTCCACTGAGTTTATTATTTCCCCTCCCGGCTCTTCTCCAACCCAAAATCCCTCTCAGAGAAAACCCTTGCCGGCATTCAACTATCAAAACGGACCAAATATCTTGCCTTCATCCGAATTGATTGGCAAACCTCAGATCATCACCCTGCTTTCCACATGGTCACCCAACACTGTTGACCAGATCAGATACTTAAATAATTTTACCCTCTCGTCCCAAATCCCAGCTTCAGTTATTGTTCCAAACGAATCCGCGTCATCAGTATTCCTGTTTCATCGTCGGGGAAACTACATCCTCCCAATATATTCCGACCCGGATGGCAATCTGATAACCCCGCTTTCCATCTTTTCATCACCCACTCACCTCTTTCTCAATTCGGCCGGAGTTGTCGAAAAAATAATAGTCGGACTATTAACTCCCGAAAATTTATTACATAATATAACCAACTGATAAAAATTTATGTGGCTGCCCTTTTTCTTTACTCACGTCCACTTCACTATCAATGTTTTTGTCGCCTTAATTCTGACTGCCGTCACCTGGCTTTATTTTGATGCCTGGATCTCCAAAAAAAATCTCCGTGAAGCCTGTCGGACTCTGGGATTTTTGCTCCTCGCCATTTCCTTTGCCGTCAATTCCACCAAAATAGAAACCTTCATCTTCGGCGCCTCAATTCTCCCCGACAATTTATTGCTGTGGTCCGTTCTTGTATCCCGTGTCACCGGATATGTCCTTGTCGTTCTAAGCCACATTCTGGACCCGCTTCAACCCAAGCCTAAAACCACCGCAGTCTTCATCCCCCCGGTGATCGTTAAATCTATTTCTGTTTTTGCTGTCCCGTTTTTGTCACTATTAGTTGCCTTCTTCTACATCCGCCGCGCCACCTTTGGTCTGGAAAGACACCTGAAACCACTTGGCTTGGCCTTTTTACTGCTTACGATCTCAGAAATTTCCTTCTCCCTTTGCACTTATCAAAACACGACCAATATTTCCTTTTTTAAACTGGTTGCCCCTTTTGGCCCGGTTTGGATTACCGGTCACGTCTTTCTCTTTATATTTGCTCTCATCCTTCTTCATTGGGTAGCCGGTTATTTATTGAAACGCTTCTCCTCGCAACTCATTCTCGCTTTTACCTCTATGACTCTGGCCGTATTCATGCTAACCACGGTTGGCTTTACCGGCATTCTCATCAATAGTCTGGAAACTCAAAATCTTTCTCAGTTGGAAACCGATGTCAAAATTCTTAAATTCGCCTTAAAAAGCCAACAAAACACCTTGCTCTCCGATACCCAAACCATTGCCCTCAATCCTGATGTCAATAAGCTCTTCAACTCCGCCGACCGCCAGCTCCTTGCCACAACTCTGCAGTCATTCCTCCTCACCAAAAAACAGACAACCGTCACTGTCGTCAATCCGGATGGTGTTGTCCTGGCAAGAGGCGACGATCTGGAAAAACACGGCAACTCCCTCTCGTCCGATCCGCTTTTCAAGCGCGCTATAACCGGAAATTCCGTATCAACTATCACCGTTTCACCCGGTCCAATCTCCCCTGTCATCTTTATTCAGGCCGCTGTCCCAATTTTGGACACCGACAAAAAAGTTCTTGCAGTCGTTCTTACCGACTCCGATCTCGACAACGCCTTTTTAGACAATCTCAAAGTTTCCACCGGGCTTGAAGCCTCCTTATACGGAGGTTCTCAGTTATCCGCCACCACTTTAACCACTCCGGACGGTTCAAGCAGACCGGTAGGAATTCATGAAACAAACCCCCAAGTCAAAACTCAGGTCTTAGAAAAAAACCTTCCCTACACCGGGTCAGTAAATCTGTTTGGACACTACTACCTATCAGCCTACCTACCTCTCACTGATTTAGACGACCAACCCATTGGTATGATCTTTGTCGGTCGCGATCAAATTACCATCCTGCATACCGCGGGACATGCCATTCAAACCACTTTTATCGCTACCCTTGCCCTCCTGCTTTTCTCTCTTTTGCCTTCCGTCCTCATCGCCAAATCAATTAGCCGTCAAATAAAATAGTGTTTCAACTGCCCGATTTCACCGACTTGAAATTAGCCGCCCTCAATGCGACGGCCAATAGTGTGGTAATAACCGACGCCGTCGGAACTATCCTCTGGGTCAATCCCGCTTTTACCACACTCACCGGATACGAAGCCAAGGAAGTTATCGGCAAAAATCCCCGGTTGCTTAAATCTGGCCAGGTAAACCTCCAAACTTATCAACAACTTTGGTCTACCATACTATCCGGCCAGGTTTGGTCCGGTCAGCTGATTAACAAAAGAAAAGATGGCTCTGTTTACGTGGAAGAAGAAACTATTACTCCCATTAAGACGGAAAAACTGGTGACTCATTTTATCGCCATCAAACAGGATGTCACCGGCCGGGTTAATACCGAAGTCCATGTCAAAAATCTCAATCATTTCCTTGACCTGATCATTGAAAATCTGCCCATAATGGTCTTTGTCAAAGACGCCAAGGATTTGAAGTTTATCCGCTTCAATAAAGCCGGGGAAAATCTGATCGGTTACACCCAAAACGACCTGATTGGAAAAAACGATTACGATCTTTTCCCCCAGGACCAAGCCGACAATTTCACCAAGTTTGACCGTGAGGTGCTCAACAGCCTGACTGCAAAAGATATTCCCGAAGAATCAATCAATACTAAAAATAATGGTCTTCGTATTTTACATACCAAAAAAGTCCCTTTACTGGATGATTCCGGCAAGCCCATCTACCTCCTGGGAATCTCGGAAGATATCACGGAAACCAGGGAAGCCGCCAACAAGCTTCAGGAAAAAATCAATGAATTACAAAAAGCCAATGAATTAATGGTCAACCGGGAACTTAGAATGATCGAGCTAAAAGAACAGTTGCAAAAATATGAACCTCACTCGTAAAGTCCTGGTCCGTCTTTCTCTCACTCTGGGAGTAGTTCTTTTGGTTTCAATCACCCTGTCCTACTCCCTAATCTTAAAAACCTTCCTGACAATAGAACACGAAAACCTTAACACCAACACCTTAAGAGCTAAAAATGCTCTTGAAAACATTATCAACAACACCAGTATCAAACTAGCCGACTGGTCAAAATGGGATGACACTTACAATTTTGTAAAATCTCACTCTCAGGAATATATTGATTCAAATTTATATCCGGACTCACCCTTAAATTTAAAATTAAATTCTTTGCTCATTTTTGACGGGTCTAGCAAATTAATCTCCGGTGTTTACGTCGATCTGAAATCCCAAAAAAGTTTGCCTATTCCCGATTATATTCTTGATTTTTTTACCAAGACTAATCCGGAAACCATTAAATTTGTCAACCAAAACGACAAGCATGCCGGAATTTTTCTTCACGATGGTTTACCGATCATCTTTGCCGCTAACCCAGTCACCGATTCGTTAGGCGCAGCCAAACCAAACGGCACCATAGTTTTTACCAGAAATGTTGATGCAGACCTGATTCAGGAAATAAACGAACTATCTCAAAACAAAGTAGAGTTTTCCACCGATCTTTCGGTTTGGAACAATACAAAGCAAGATCTGATTATCTCCACTATCAACGCCAACACTCAAAAATCGTTCACCCAAATAAAAGACTTCAACGACCATCCCATCCTCACCATGACTATTACCCGTGATAGACCCATTTATACCTCTGCCCTGAAAACTCTGAGTTTTTTCACTTTTATAATTGCTCTTTCATTTATAGCCATCATCATAGTCAACCACCGGATCATCAAAACAACTATCTTAGACCCACTTGCAACAATGATTCGCCAGGTCAGCCAAATCACAGTTCAACAAAACTTTACCTATAGACTTCCCGAATTTTCCGGTAATGAATTTGCACTTTTGTCACAAACCCTTAACTCAATGTTTGAAAAACTGGATCAGTCAAAATCAACTCTGGAAGAAAAAATAAGCTTTGCCGAAAAGACCAACCGTGCCATGATAAATATTTTAGAAGACGAACGTGACCTGGAAAACAAACTCAAAACCCAACACGACAAGTCTCAGATTCTTATCAATTCCATGGGAGAAGGACTTCTTGTTATTGATACCGGTTACAAAATCACTACCATTAACCCGGTAGCAGAAAAGCTTCTGGAAACAACCGCCGCAAAAGCCATCGGAAAAAATTGGTCCGAATTTGTCAAAACTACCAAAGGCGATTCTGTCACCCCTCTTGAAGAACGTACATTTGCCCAGGTGCTTCAATCAGGTAGCACAATTATTACCGCTTTAGACGACGACCACTATTACCTGACTCCTTCCGGTAAAAAATTCCCCATCACCTCAATTACCGCCCCCATTATTGACAACGAAAAAATTGTCGGAGCCATCAAAGTCTTCCGTGACGCCACACCTGAAAAAGAAGAGAAAGGCATCATTGAAGAAACAGTTAAAAAACGTACTCAGGAGCTGCATGAAGAGAAAGCCAGGCTGACAGCCAGCATCAACAATCTCCCCGTAGGCTTCATTCTCACGGACATCCTGGGAAACATTTTAATTTCCAATCCAAACGCCTCGAATATTCTCAATCTTTCCCCATTCCCGGCCACCATAACTGAACTTCAAACCCATCTTGAATCTACTCTCCAAACCGATCTTGAAAATTGTTTCCAAAATAAGTCCCCCGTTGAAGTAAAGGACCAAGTCTACAATACCCAGGTCCTCCATCTTTTCATATCTCCCATAGTAGTCCCCACTGATATTCAAAACTGTATAGGCGCCGTCATCCTTATTCAGGATATTACTGAAGCCAAAGTGCTGGAAAGATCCCGCGAAGAATTTTTCTCCATCGCCTCCCACGAACTCAGAACTCCCCTGACTGCCATCCGGGGCAATACTTCCATGATTCTGCAATATTTCAAAGACAGACTGGAAGGCAACGTCCTCGACATGATCAAAGACATCGAATCAGCCAGCATCAGATTGATTAGTATCGTCAATGACTTCCTGGATGTATCCCGTCTTGAGCAAGGTCGGATTGAATTCAAAAAAAGCAACTTTGATCCCATAGATCTTATAAAGCACGTTATCGAAGAATTTCAGGCATCCTCATCCCAACAAAAGGTCCTGGTTCAGCTTGATCTCTCTACCACGGAAAATATCCCCCCAGTCTTTGCTGATCCGGATCGCACCCATCAGGTCCTCATGAATTTAATCGGCAATGCCATGAAATTTACCGAAAACGGCGATATCACAATTGCCTTATCCAAAAAGGATCGTTTCATTGAAATCACCGTAACCGATACCGGACGCGGCATCCCCCTGGAAAACCAGAAATTACTCTTCCACAAATTCCAACAGGCCGGAAATTCTCTGTATACCCGCGACACTACCAAAGGCACTGGTCTGGGACTCTACATCTCAAAACTAATTGTCGAGGGTCAGGGTGGAAAAATTTACCTCATCAAATCCTCTCTGGAAACCGGCAGCACCTTTGGTTTTACTCTCCCTATTTTCCAAAACTAATAATTGTGATACATTAGACACAAGATCTTATGATTAAAATTCTCATTGTTGAAGACGATCCCCTAATCTCCAGGATGTACCAAAAGATATTTTCGTTCGAAAATTACACTGTCGAAGTTGCGGAAAACGGTGAAGAAGCTCTGGTCAAAATCAGATCAGCCAAACCCACAATAGTACTGCTGGATGTCATGATGCCCAAAATGAACGGACTACAGGTTCTGGAAAAACTCAAAAGTGACCCCGATACCAAAGCCATACCAGTTATCATGTTAACCAACCTGGCTGGCCAGCAGGATGCGGAAAAAGCTCTTTCTCTGGGCGCAATCAAATACATCGTAAAAAGCCAATATGAACCCAAACAAATCGTAGACATGGTCAAGGAAATCCTAGCCGGCTATACCAGGGACGAAGTTCCCTCAGCTACTTCATGAAAGCATTTTTCAGCAGGTTTCTAAAACCGATTTATATTATTTCTTTTGTCGCTTTTTTGGCAGTTTTAACCACCGGCTTTTTGTTTCTTCAGTATCTCAAAACTCAGTCCCAGCTCAAACAATTAACAGATAAATCCACTGACCAGACTCCGAAAATTATTGACCAGGTCAACCAACTGGTCCAACTACCCGAAAATGAGACTCCGACTATTGCCACTGTTACGGACAAAGAAAAGCTAAAAAACCAGCCCTTCTTTACCCAAGCAGAAAACGGAGACAATATCCTTATTTATCTCCAGTCCAAAAAAGCTATCCTCTATCGACCATCAATCAATAAAATCATCGATATTGCCCCCGTCAACGCTGCCAGTTCTTCCTCTTCCCCTAATCCCTAATTTCTTATATAATCACCGACACTATGGGTAAAAAACGACTTTCTGAGTTAGGTTCTGATAACGAAACTGACATCAAAGCTAAAAAGGCCGTCCAACACGAACAGAAAAAACTTCGTGAAGGTAAGGCTGTTAAAAAAAACGAGGCTCCTGTTGTTGAAGCTTCAGTAACCCCGCAACCGGAATCACCCGTAGCCTCTGCCACATCACCCAAAAAGGCCCGCATCCGTTCCAAGGCCTACAAAGCTGCCAAAGCCATGGTAAATGCCGACAAAACTTATCCTCTAAACGACGCCCTGGCCTTGCTGAAAAAAGTTTCCCTGACTAAATTCGATCCCACCGTCGAACTTCATCTGACTCTACTGGACAAAGGCTTCAATAAAGACATCGAATTACCCTACGCCACCGGAAAAACCAGAAAAATTGCCGTAGCTGATGCTGACACCATGGCCAAAATTGCCGCAAACAAAATCGACTTTGATATCCTTCTTGCCTCACCCGATCAAATGGGTGGATTGGTTAAATATGCCAAAGTCCTGGGTCCCAAAGGTCTCATGCCCAATCCCAAAAACGGAACCGTTGTCCAAAATCCCGAAGCCGCCGCTAAATCCATGACCGGGAAAAACAGCCTCCCCCTAAAAACCGAAAAGGATGCCCCCTTGATCCACACTCAAATCGGCAAACTTTCCTTTGGGCAGGAAAAACTTTCCGCCAACATCAACGCTATCCTGTCCATCATCCCCAAGCTCCAAAAAATTGTAATAAAGACAACAATGAGTCCGGCAATAAAAATTCAGTTGTGATATAATCTCCGAATCTACCTAAGACAGTGTGCATTCAAATAAGCCACACCGAGGAAATATATGAAAGCAAATCACATCCCCCAAATTACACAGGCCAAGCAGTCTTCCGTGTCCAATATCAAGCAACTTCTCCAATCCTCTAAGTCTGTCGCAGTAGTCGATTACACCGGTCTGAAAGTCTCCCAGGCCACAGCTCTTCGTCAGGCAATTAGAAAAACCGGTGGCCAGGTTTTAGTGACCAAAAACACTTTATTCCAAATCGCTTTCGGTAAACCTTTAAATCTCTCCGGTCTTAACGCTTTCATCTTTTCCCAAACCGATGAAATCACCACTATTAAAGCACTAGTAGATTTTTCCAAAAAAAACAGTGTTCTCACCCTCAAGTCCGGTATTTTGGGAGACCGGGTACTGACTGCTGCCGAAATTTCTCAGCTCGCCTCCACTCCCGACAAATCCACTTTGGCTGCCAAACTCGTCGGATCGCTCAATTCCCCTCTTTTCCGCCTCGTATACTCTTTAAACTGGAATACGGCCAAATTAGTTAGAATTCTTGAGGCCGTAAGGCAGAAAAAACTTAATTGAAAGGCGGTGAGAATTTAAATGTCAGACAAAGTAAAAAAACTTATCACATCAGTCGAAGAACTCTCAGTTTTAGAGTTGGCGGAACTAGTCTCCGCTCTTGAAGAAAAATTTGGAGTCAGTGCTTCTGTAGCCGTTGCTGCAGCCCCAGCAGCTGGCGCAGGAAGCCCGGCAGCATCTGATGCACCCGCTGAAGAACAAACCTCTTTCAACGTCATCCTGGTTGATTCAGGGGCCCAAAAAATTGCTGTTATCAAAGCTCTGCGTGAAATAAATCCTAATTTGGGACTGAAAGAAGCCAAAGATCTTTCCGAAAAACCAAATGCCGAAATTCTCACCGGTGCCAACAAAGCCACAGCTCAGGAAGCTCAAACAAAATTAACCGCAGCCGGAGCAAAAGTTGAACTAAAGTAATACTTTTTTTCCTTACGGTTTAAAAAATCCCCGCTTAAAACCCGGGGGTTTTTATTTTCTTACTATACTTTTCTTATACAAATCCAAATTCTCCAAAGCTATTCCTGTTCCCCTCACCACACAGAGAAGCGGGTCTTCGGCTACATGGCAAGGCACTCCGGTCAAATCAGTCATCAGTTTGTCGAGATTTCTAAGCAGAGAGGTTCCTCCGCTCATCACAATCCCTTTATCAATAATATCTGATGATAATTCAGGCGGAGTTTCTTCCAATACCCCTTTTGCGGCTCCAACAATCTGTAACAAAATGGGTCGTATTGCTTCCGTAATCTCACTACTGGTAACTACAACAGCCCGTGGTAATCCGGTTATGTTATCCCGGCCTTTTACTTCCATTGCCTCCTCTGTCTGAAGTATTACCGCGGAGCCGATCCTTAATTTTACGTCTTCCGCCGTTGTTTCCCCCACCAGCAAATTGTGTTTTTTCTTCATAAACGATGCCACTGCCTCATCTATTTTATTTCCCGCCACTCTCACACTTTTATGAGCCACCACTCCACCTAGAGAAATGACAGCTGCCTCAGCTGACCCTCCGCCGATGTCAATTATCATACTTCCTGAAGCTGCAGCAATTGGAATTTTTGCTCCAATGGCCGCAGCTAATGGTTCGTCAATCAAATAAGCCGCCCGGGCCCCGGCAGACAAAGTAGCATCCAAAACTGCCCTCCGTTCCACCTGAGTCACTCCCGCCGGAACACATATCATCACCTCAGGTTTAACTATCCAAACTCTCCCGCAAACATGTTGAATAAAATAAGACAACATGGCCCGGGTCACCCGGTAATCCGCAATCACCCCATCCCGCATAGGCCTGGATGCAATAATATTTCCCGGTGTCCGGCCTAGCATTTCCTTAGCTTCATTGCCAACCGCAACCACTCTCCCGTCCTCGACAGCCATTGCCACCACCGTTGGCTCATTCATTACCAAGCCACGTCCGGCCAACCACACCAAACTATTTGCGGTCCCCAAATCGATAGCTAGTCTTTTATTTGTAAACATAAGTGCCAATTTGATCTCTTTAGATATATTTATTCGTTTCGAAACTTCGCACGGCTGACTCATTAAATGATAAAATAGGCAATTATGCAAGGTGTTGCAAGAAACCGCGTTCTCTTATTCCTGGCCGGTCTTATAATTGTCCCCACACTTACGGTCGCAGTCATTTTGTTTGCCAGAGGTTTTCGTCCTGATTTTGCGGGAAAAGGTTTGCAAACAACCGGGCTGCTGGTTGCCACTTCATATCCAAATGCGGCCCAAATTTTCGTCAACGGACAGCTCAAATCAGCCACGGATAGTACCTTCAATCTTCCGCCGGGTCAGTATGAAGTAGAAATAAAAAAAGAAGGGTTTTATCCCTGGAAAAAACTCCTTTTGGTCCAGGGTGAAATTGTTACCCGGGCCACCGCCGTCCTGTTTCCCACCGTCCCGGCCTTAAAAGCCGTCACCTCAACCGGAGCTGGTAAACCATTACTATCTCCCGATGGTACCCGGCTTGTATTCTTCGGTACCGCGCAAAATTCTAACAACATATACACACTGGATCTTTCTGAATCACCATTGGGATTACTTAACCGGGACTCAAAACTGCTGACTACCCTGCCAACCAGACCGCTTACCCTAAGTTGGTCACCGGATTCCCGTCAGGTTTTAGCTTCAGCGTCTTCATCTGCTGTCCTTATTGATGTCAACACTTCGCAGTCGACCAATGTGACTGATACCCAAAAGGTTTTACAAAATGAATGGTCGCAAAGGGAAAAAATAAAAATCACTCAAAAATTTACGGCTCTTCCTGAAAAGCTTCAACCTGTATTAGCCACAGCAGCGGCAGATTTGGTTTGGTCGCCTTTGGAAAATAAACTACTTTATACAGCCACGGCTTCTGCCATCCTTCCCGAGAAAATACTAAAACCCCTCCCCGGAAGCAACACTCAGCCTCAGGAACGCACACTTTCTCCCGGTAATGTCTATGTTTACGATTTGGAAGAAGATCGCAATTTTAAAATTGACTCCGTATCACCCACTACCCCTACTCCCGCTCCCAAAACAAAATCTAAATCAAATGACCAGATAGCTAAATGGCCTAATGATAAATCCAACGCCGGATGGAATTGGTTTCCCACCTCTTCCCACCTCTATCGCGTTACTCCCGGCCAGGTAACCATCCTTGAATACGATTCAACTAACGCCGTGACGGTTTATGCCGGACCCATGTCTGAAACAGTGGCCTTCCCTTACCCGTCAGCCAAGCAACTTCTCATTCTCACCAATCTCAATACCACTCCACCTCCATCCGGACCTTCTCTTCCCCAACTTTATGCTATTCCACTCCGCTAAAATGTCGGGGTGGAGGGAATTGAACCCTCTGCCTCTGCGTCCCGAACGCAGCGGTCTACCGATGACCTACACCCCGTACACCGGTAATTATATGTCAAATAGGTCATATTAGACACATAAGACTCGTGCAGGACTCACGTAAAAAATTATTTACGACAAAGAAGGTATAATTAATCAAGTACGCCCTTATAGCTCAACGGATAGAGCAGACCCGTCCTAAGGGTAAGATGGGGGTTCAATTCCTCCTAAGGGCACCTAAACAAAATCCCCACCCACCTGCACAAACTTAGACAGCAGTCCAAACATATCCCGAAAACCCGACTTATTTACTACAGGATCCTTTTTATCTAAATTACTCCCACTCATCACTTTATTTGATGTTTTCCTATACCCTCCGGCAACATTTTTTTTATTTTTCAAGGCAGTCATACGTCTATTAATGCCACTCTCACCCACCCATGTCAATGCCCACTTTACTATATTGAACAAACATTTTATTCAACATAAATAAATTCCGTGCTATATTTTTATCAAAATTAGAACAATACTATAGGTATTATTTACCCTTTACCAAAG
>Ga0265297_10007838_pt1 | contig 14568 bp, 10 predicted proteins | sample Munlanlwell13791_FD_192502 | JGI IMG/M metagenome (GOLD analysis project Ga0265297, IMG submission 192502) | Leachate microbial communities from a municipal landfill in Southern Ontario, Canada - Leachate well 137-91 | ecosystem: Engineered > Solid waste > Landfill > Unclassified | place... | reverse complement strand
CGAATAGGTAATCACACCATTTACGGTCTGCGTGTAGATCTTGGCCGTTACATAACCCGGAATCGGCGCTTCGTTGTACATGATATCGATATAGAAACGAGGCTCCCTGTTCTTGTATGGATCCTGTTCCTTGTAATGGCCAAGCGCGGTAGCAGCATCCCTGTCTGCCTGTGTATCAAGCGGGTCGCCCCATGCAGTTTCGAATTTATCTACACAATTTTGAGTAGGACTATCCCCTGCAACATTTGCTGAAGCTGAAAAAACCCCATTGCTTAGGAAAGTAAGCATTTGATCATCATGTTTTAATAAGCCCGGGGTCCATGTCCAAAACTGTTCATCCGTATAATTTGAACCAACCCAATTTAATTGATAATCTTTCTTGGGTAATAGGAAAAAACCGTTTTGCAGTGCAATTTGTATGGCTTCCCAGTTGGCTTTGGCTGCATCTTCCCAATCCTTTATGCCATTTTTATTGTTCAACGGGCTCGCGGCATACAACAATACACGACCTTTCAGCGCTTTGCACAATGTCCCATTGGGACGAAATTGATCTGGACTGCTAAGGTGCCCAACTTCGCCAACCCCCGCAACGTCCCTGCGCATAAGGTGGAGCCTTTCAAATATGGTAGCTGCTGTATCCAAATCGGCGGCAATACGACGACAGGTTTCGTATTTCGACAGACGCGGAATGTCCCATTGGTCATCGGGCCCTATTACCTTTGTTATGTAAGGCATGGGTCCCCAGTACCGGAACAGGGCAAAATGGGAAAATGCCCTGCAGAAATGCGATTGCGCGATAATATCATCAATCTCATCCTTGCTGACATCTTTCAGCAAATGGACTTTTTCCAATGCCATATTGGCAATCCTCAGCGTATGGAAAGATGTTGTAAAGATTGGACGCTGGTAACCGTCATCGTAAAAAAGGCTGATATTGTTCCCTAAATTTCCCCCCTTGATGGAGGCATTTTCCCGTATCCAACCTGCATCACTAAGATCGGTCATTTGTTCATGACTGAAATGTCGTGGAATACCACCAAAGTATAAGTTAAAATTTACAAAAATATTGGTATTGTTTTGGTAATTGGTTGCGGTCGTATTACGCCCTGTCTTCCCCTTGTAAAGCCCGTCGAAGTAGGTCTTGAAGGTACTGTAATTTGAAAATACCTCTTCTTCGGTGAAGGTGGATTCGGGTGACTTATCCAGGTAATCTTTGCACGAGCTGATAAATAATACAATAAGCCCAATGCATAACAATATGATAGTTTTTTTCATGGTTATCGAATTTTAGAAATTTAAAAGGTAAACTTCACACCGAGATTGTAACGGCTTAACTGTGGATACCATCCCGTGCCTACACTTTTCACTTCAGGATCCCACTCTTTGAGTAATTTTGTAAATGTCAATACATTGGTGGCATTGGCATAAACAAGCATACCCGATATGCCCGTCAATCGCTTGATAAAAGCTGAATTGATATTGTAACCGGCATAAATCTCCTTTAACCGCAAGTAAGAGGCATCCCTCCACAAAAGATCCTGAAATGCCCCGCCCCACGTATAGATTGCATCGCCCGCTTCAGAAGCGCTGAGATGCAGTGTCGAATGGGTTGCATCCTGGTTGTCGGGCCTCCAATAATCCAATTGCGATTGGTGCACACGGGGTTGACCAACATAAAATTCCACTTCACTTACCTGGCTCATTTGTATGTACTTGCCGTAATTTCCCTGGAACATGACGCTGAAATCAAATCCTTTGTAACTAAATCCGGTTGAGAAAGAATAGGTAACCGGAGCGTAAGTCTGGCCATTGATCGGATGACCATCGGAACTGCTGACAATCCCATCCGCATTGTAATCCAAAAATTTATAGTCCCCTACAAAAAGCCTGTCCAACGAGATAGGGGAAGGATTGATATGCATATCGTCCACTGAAGTAAAGAATCCGGTACCGGTGCGGGTCTGCCCATTTAATTGGGCTCCTAGCGGTTTTCCCGCTGCTTTGGTATAGTCGGGGGCATAAACCGGATCGTCCCTGAATATAACACGGTTTTCGTTGAACGAAAAATTACCCTTGATAAAATAGTTGATATTGTTCGGGGTCGTATTGTTGTACTCAGCCTCTATTTCTATCCCGTGTTTCTTTAAGCGGCCTATGTTCAAGTCCTTAAATGAATTACCAATCAGGAAGGTCGTACTCAGGGGGGTCATCAGCATTTTTGTACGTTGTTCGTCGAACAGGTCCACACTGAATGTAAAACGGTTCTTGAAAATACCTATTTCGATCCCCAGGTCTCTTTTTCTCGCCTCTTCCCACTGGGCAGAGGTATTTGCACCTCTGTCTTCAGTGACAATTCCCGCGAAGTCTAAATAGAAGTCACTCTTGTAAAGCCATCGGTTGGCGGCATAATCACTACCAACAACTCCGTCCGAATAGCGGATCTTTAGCTTGTTCATCCACTTTACGTTATTTTTAAAGAAATTTTCCTCTGAAACCGTCCATCCAATGGCGCCTGAAGGGAAAAATCCAAAGCGGTTACTTGGGGCAAACCTTTCAGAGCCTGTATAACCAACGTTGATTTCAGCAAAATATTTGTGCGAATAATCATAGGTTACCCTGCCAACAAGCGCTTCATTAAAATATGGAAATTCCGTTCCACGGTCTTTTTCCTGAAAATTGATCAGCGCCAATCCTGTTAATGAATGTTTTCCGAAAGTATTGCTGTAATTTAAGGAACCCTCATAGTAGCGATCGGTGTAATAACCACCTTGCAAACCACCAACACCAATATCAACGGCTTGCGGATTATAATATTCCTGCCCCTGGCCATCACGTTCCCAGGGGTTTTGATCCACTTTCCCGTCCCCATTTGCGTCAACCCCCACCCTGGACCAGATGATCCGATAGGTTGGGTAGGAGTAATTCGAATACAATATCTGGTGATTGTAATAGGTATTTAACGCGACTTTTCCTTTCAATGATAACCCTTTCGTAATAAAGTCGAGCTTTTGGTCCAAAACAAGATCGGTAAATAATTTAGAATCCAGGGCCCTTGAAAATGAAGCCGTGTTAACATTGCTCCAGGGGTTCAGAATAAAACTTCCAGTTGTGGCCGCCCTTCTTAACCCACTGGCATTTGGATAGTCGGTATCCGGAATCTGCTCTAATACCCAAGCAGGATAATTGGCGGGAAAATCGCTTACTGATGCGCCGTAAAAGTCTTTCCAGTCACCATAGAAAGCTTCGGTAGGCTTGTTTCTAATCCCTACTTCCCCGCCAATATTTAAGGCCAACTGAGTTGTCTTGGACAGCGTGAAATCCAAATTGGCCCGATAATTAAACCGATGAAACCAATAATTTGCGTCCGAATACCCATCTTTTGCATATTTTAATAAACTGCCCTCATATTGGTCGCCCAACATCAGAAAATATTTAACAAATTCAGTTCCACCGGTAACACTAATGTTGGAATTGGCGGAAGGGGCAAATGGTTTGGTGAGCATACCGATCCAATCGACACTAGGGTATTGTATGGCCTTTAGCGGGGAAGATGGATTGCGGTATTCCATGAGGATATTTTGAGGGGTCAGTTCGCTAAACCTCCGTGCGTTCATCTTAGCCACATTCATCATGTTAAGGGTTGTGTATGAATCTGTAAAAGCCGGCAACCTGGTTGCCCGCTCCACCCCAGTCGAGCCGGAAAACGTAATTTTAGGCTTGCCCAACTTACCTCTGTTGGTTGTTACCAGAATAACGCCGTTGGCTCCTTTAGATCCGAATACTGCGGTGGCTGAGGCATCCTTCAGTACGGAAATCGTGCTTACTTCATTGGGATCCATGTCCTGAAAATCACGTTCGACGCCATCAATCAATATCAATGGCGCTGATCCGCTCCAACTGGACAAACCGCGGATAATAATTTCGGATTGGCTTTGTCCGGGTAAACCGGTTTGCTGAATGGTTAAAACCCCTGAAAGTTTACCGGACAGGGAACTGGTAATATTTGGGGAGCCGGATTGCATCAATGCGGCGTTGTTTATCTGAGAGATTGCCCCTACAACAGATTCCTTCTTCTGAATACTGTAACCCACAGCCACAACCTCCTCCAATCCAACTGTCTCCTCAGCCAACACAACTTCGAAAGTTCTTTTCGCGGCAATTGTAATTTCCTGTGACTTCATACCAACAAAGGAAATTACAAGTGTTTTGGCATCCAATGGAACATTAAACCTGAATTTTCCGTCAATATCAGTAACAATACCCAAGGTTGTCCCTTTGATCAGGATGGTGGCGCCCGGTAACGGTTGCCCCTTTGAGTCGTGTACCGATCCTGAAATCTCCTTATTTTTAGGTTGCTGAACTAAGGTAGCAGAGACCAGGGTTTCAAGTGATTTTAGATCATCCTTGTTGTAGAGGAATACTTGCCTGTCATCAATTTTGTAGGCAATATTTGTTCCCTCAAACAGCTGTTCAAGAATTACCTCGATCTTCTCTCCTTCCACAGAAACCGATTTCCTGACTTTATCATTTAAAATCTCATCATTGTAGAAAAAAATAAAGTCGCTCGATTTTTCAATTAAGCTAAATATTTCTGACAATGATGAGTTTTGCAGATGCAAGTCAATTTTTGTCTTTTGGGAATAGGAACTGGCCGACAAAGTCATCGAACCGGTAAAGAGCAAAATCGTTAACAATTTCATAGCTAGCCAATTAATCTTTAACCTCTTTCCCCAGAGGAAAGAGCAATCATTTGGATCTTTTTTCATACTTTTGAATTGAATTAATTAAACATGTTGCCTAGCGGCATGATTTACTTTAGCCGGTTAATGTTTCGACCATTAACCGGTTTTTTTACATTCACAACGGTTAGTTACTCATAAAAGCGAAATTTATTTTGGGTTTTTGCATAACGGATTTTCGAAATTAAGGCCAGACCTTCCAATACCCGCTCAGGGTCGTCTTTTAAGTCAAGTTTTCCTGACAGCCTTCTAACTTGAATCTCTTCATTAAGTTCAATATCTATATTGTAATAGTGGGATACCCGTTTTAATATGGATTGAAATGCCTCATTTTTGAAAACGAGGTATCCATCTTTCCATGCGGTGTAGTTTTCGATATTGGCAACTTCTGAAATAAGAAAATCTTCCTTATTTTCAGATAGGCTGGCTTTTTGATCCGGATATAGAAATTGTTCCTTCGACAGGAACCCACCCTTATTAGCTTCAAGACTTACTTTCCCCTCCACCAAAATGGTGTTGTATTCATTGTTTTGTTTGTAGGCCTGTACATCGAACTTCGTTCCATATACTTTTACCCGAAAAGCATTGGTTCCAACAAAAAATGGTCTCTTTTCATCTTTGGTAACTTCAAAATAGGCCTCCCCTTCCAAAAAAACCTCCCTGCTTTTCCCTTTAAAAACCGGAGAATAAACTAGGCGCGACCCTGAATTGATCCAAACCTTCGTACCATCGGATAGGATTAAATGTGTGTGTTGGCCAAAGGGTACGATGACCTGGTTAAACCCATCGGTATTGACCAATTGCCTTTTCTCGGTTGAATCGTTGACTAGAATTCCGGCCCCATCGGCTGAATATTTAATAATTGGCTTGTTTTGACCGATATCGATTTGCTCTCCGTCAACCAAAATCAATCTAGCATTTGCATAGTTAATCTCTTTTGTGGAGGCAAATTGGTTGATCTTATTGTGTCGTGACAGTTGGTAGTATGCAATGGCGCTGCTTCCAATGATCAAGAGTATAGCGGCCGCAATTCTGAAAAAGAGTATCCTGATAGATTTTTTTCGATTTTTAAGAATTTGATTCCATTGCTCCAGTTTTTTTTCAGGAGATTGGTGAAATTCCAAACTTTGCAATTTGTTTAGCATCTCGACAGCCAAATCAATCTCGTGTTTCTTGAAAGGAAACTGTTTTTTTAAACTTTGAACCGCAAGTGGGCCCCCGCTTACAATCTCACAGAAGTTTTCATCGATGACAAAATCCTCTGCACTATATGAGTTGAATCGATTTAGGTTCATTTTTAAAGAATTGAAATTTTATGATCTGATGGAATCAATGATCAGCACACTAATTCCAAAATGATATTCTGTAATTCCATTTGTTCCGGTGTACCGGGACGTGTATTGCATTTGATAAGCTTGGTTTTGTATAAGAGAGGGGCAAAAAGGAAATATGGACAAAAAAAAACACTTTTTTTTCGCAAAAGTGCTTTTTTTGGGGAATGCCGTGTTGAAGACCGCTCTGGCGGCGGCTTTACAGATAAATTACTTCGAGAATTTTGACATAAAAAACATGATCAAACTATGTCCTACGACTTCCAATGCTTCTATTTCTTTCCGAAGCTCCTTTAGTGAACGATAGACCATCTTGCGACAGGATTCGACCGTGATATCGAGCATCGTTCCTATTTCAGGGTAGGAAAGGTCGCATTGAAACCGAAGGTAGAGTATCTCTTTTTGTTTTACGGTAAGATGTTCCATGCATTTGACAATTTTTTTTCCAAGCCTGGTGCTCCATTCCTGTTCGATGGTTTCATTGATTTCCGGTTCGTGTGATTCAGAGATTTCGGCTTTATTATTGTGAAGGCGAAAAATCCTGTTTCTCCGTTTAAGGTCTAAAAGCAATTGGTGACGAAATGACTGAAGGAGAAACCCGCGTAAATTAGTGACAGGAGAAAGCTTGCGACCACTCATAAGAAAATAACCAAAAGTATTCTGGATTGCATCTTCAATGACCTGAACATCCTTTGTGTACTTCAATCCGAAATTATACAACAAATCATAATGACCAAAATAGATCATTCCAATGGCTTCCTGATTGCCGTTTGTTATAAACGATTCCCAAATAGCACGATAGTCGTTATTATCCTGCTTCTTCATTGGTAGTTGGTTAAGATAGTTTGTTCCCTACAATATAATACTAACTGTTTCTCAGGTCCATTCCCGGAAAAGTTCATATATTTAGTCTAAATTACAATTGCATTTGGTCAGAGGGGAATTTTACAATGGTCTTTGCCTTTTAACAAGAATTAACAAAGTTACTGCCTGTAGTTTCTCAAAAAACTACTGCATTTTCAAATTGTGACACTCTATTTGCACAAAATATTATTTTTGGGAGGCTTTCAGTGCTTGTCCATGATTCATAACCCAATCCCCACACCATTGGCATTTCTTTTGCCTAAGCCTTGTGAACCATTTCCCCAAAAATCATTTTGGTCTACATTTCCATAGGTTAGCCACATTCCGATCTGATGCGGATGGTCCGTTCGTTCTCCAGCCCTTTGCTTCAACGGAAAACCCCGGGTAATCTCAGTACCGGAAGAAGTACAAATAGGGTAAAGCACCGGCTTAAATACGTTCTCATACCAACAATATGAGGTAAATAGTTTCCCGTCAATCATGACATCAACCTTTCTTTCTGCTTCCTTGTTTACAAATACTACGTTAAATCCTTTGTTCTTTTTATTTTGGTTAACTGATTGTGCAACAGCTGAAAGGCTAAAAGTAATCGCAATCAATAACAGAAAAAATGATTTCATCTGTTTATAATTTGTTTGTTATTTGTCAGATGGAATCGAAGATCAGCGAAGCTAATACCCACATAATCATCTCCTGTTGATGGGGATATTGCCACATGGGTATTTCATATTTAAAGAGGTTAAGAATTAATTTAATATCCTATTGCGGAAACATGCCATTAATCAGTTTAACGGTACGGTCAACCAAAATCTGACCGCCCTCTGGACCTACCAGGTTACTTTCGATGATCGCACTGTAACTACCACCTTTAACTGCCTTTTCTGTTGGAAGATAGGTTCCCGGTCCTACGTGTTGAATGACAAATGTCTGCACTGCAAGGCTTCGTGCCTGAATAGCTATGCCAAAATCTGTGAACAGTTCGAAAGAGTTGGTGCAGACAGCTACGTCGCCTATCCTGAGCACATGTATTTCTGTTTCATACATTGGGTGCGGATTGGTTTTCTGTTCCTCATACCGACGAATCGCGTCCCCTTCCCAGTTTAACTTTCTGAACAGTTGGTCGGTTGATTTTGGGTCTTTGGCAATTTGCTCCTTAACCTTGTTCTGCTCATTTTTGCACTGCTCATATTCAGCATTCGTAACTATCCTCATGGGCAATGAAATTTTTTCTACTTCATGAACCAATTTTACCTCTTTGTGGCGATCCTGTTTTACTACTTCATAAGCATCCTCAACGGCATTTACCACACGGCGTGCAATTTCATCCAAACGGTCCAGTTTGCGCAGGTTGCGCATTCTCTCCTCTCCTGCCTGGCCGTACATCAGGTGTGGTGACTGATCGCCGGCAGCCCCAATCCAACCCATCACACAAAGTTTTGGGCCAAAGTGTTTTCGCAAAGCATTCCTGACGGGGTACCAATAATCTGCATTAATTTTTTCCCTGTGCTCGGCCTCCTGTGCAGGACAAGCCACGTCAATGCTCACGGCCGTCAGCTCGCCGGCCTCGTTCCAGAAAAAGAGGGTATTTACGTTTTGATCTTCATAGCCCTCAATGCCCCTAAAATCATCCTGATTGGTTTTTCCGTACATCATTGAAGATTTGTCAGAGTAGATGGCCCGGCGGTTGTAACCGACCTTTGCCTGACTAAGCCCCCATGTTATACTTCCCGGCGCACGGCTTCTCCAGGCCTCAACAATGGCATCAGATACCCGCCTGGAAAAGAAGGTATAGTAAGCTTCTATTTGCGTGATCTCCTTAGGGATAGCATAAAGCCCAAACCTGACAACCGGTGCTGTATGTGTATGGATGGCATTCATAACGATCTTGTTCACTTCCAATTCGGGCAAACGTTGGTGCACCTCTTTACGAACCATTGCCAACAAGTCTGATGGAATAGCCACCAACTCGCAGGATACGAAAACCACTGACTCAATTGATTTATCTCCCTGATGTGATTCCAAGACTACAACGCTGGCCACCAGTGGCGTTTCCACCTCTTTGGCAACACGCAAATACATCTGTCCATCAAGGGCGACAGGCAGGATTGGGGTTATGTCAGCAGTAGCTACCCCAATATTTAGTTGCTGGCCTTGAGATTTCATGGTAATTCCTAATGTAATAAGTGCCAGCGAGAAAATTATTTTCGCTAACTGGGGAGTTGAAACTTTTAACATAGGGATATGCCGGATTTTACTCCACCTTTTTCCTGAAACAATATTATTAAGCATAACTTGACTTTATTAAATTGTTAAAAACAGATATGAAATATTTTGTATAAAACCTCGATTTTGCTGATCTTATTGTATTTCTTTATTTCGCAGTTGCCTATTGGCTGCATTGCCTCCGCGACCATGGTCATGTCCCTGCTCCCGTTCCAAAGCGATCATCATTTTAGGTCTGAGGTTAATGATAAAAGCCCTGCGGTTGCCCAGAGTCGAGTTTCCGCGGCTATAATGAAGGGTTTGACCGTGATGAAAGATACATGAGCCGGGCTTAATTTCAATAGCCAGACCCTCTTCCTCCGAACATTCACAAATCAATGCCCCACCATCTTTCCCTGCAAAGCGATGCGGACGCAAAGGAAGTTTATGGGAACCAGGGACATACCACATACACCCATTGTCTTTGGTGGAATTATCCAATGCCATCCAGCAACTGACGGCCCTCCTGTCTGGCATATTAATCCAATATGCCGCATCCTGGTGCCAAGGTGTAGGGCTATTCGTTTCAGGAGCTTTGCTTATCAACATATCAAAATCAAAGTCCATATCTTCACCAAGCAAATCGCGTGAAATGGAAAGTGCCCGGTGGTGATAAGGCATTTCCAACAGTGCTGGCATAAAATCACTTGGCCACATAATTTGGGTAATGGCTTCCACTTTATCCGACTTACCCGGCCCATCTCCCAGATCAGCACGGTTCTTCCCGGCATCGATGGATCCATCCAAAAACTTATCATAAATTTCGGAATATGCAAGAACCTCCTCAGGGGAGATAATATCCTCAACCAATAGATATCCCTGTTCGTTAAAGCGTTTTATTTGCTCGGGGGTGACCCTAATTTTGTCTGTCATTTTACAATATTTCCGTGAGTTTTAATATAAATATCTGAAAATAAAAAGGAAGTTACTTCAATACTTTTTTAAGGTATTTCATCATCTCAATATTAATGTCCCATTGATTTGCAACCATTTGTTGCGTAAATGGAAGGGCTGGCATATATGGGGCCGGTCCAAATTCAGGACAAACGTAAAATCTATCATTCCCCTCGGATTTTGCCACATCAATTATTCTTTGCCACCATCCCACAAAACGATCCAACGTGCCTTTCCATTCAGGGGCAAATGGATGATTTACCTGCGCTGCCTGACCAAAACCTACACGTGCATGAATATAACTGCTCCGCGCCATAATTTTCTCAAGGATATCCTCCTGATCTTCCAGAAGGCTTTCAGAAACAACGCAAAAATGTGAAAGATCGGCAGTAAATCTGATGTGATCAAATTTGTGAACATAAGGCAAAAGGCCGCTAGCATGGAATGAGAACCGACCACGATGCGTTTCATGAAAGACCTTTATTCCAGTCTGTTTGGAAATGGTGAAACAATCCTCGATTAAAATAGCGTTTTCATCAAACGAATAGAAATCTTTTCCTGTGTGCGAGTTAATAAAAATGGGATTTAACGCAGCCAAATAGTATAGATATTCCTTCAACTTATTACGGTATTCGCCAAATGATTCAATGGCTGGTTGTAAATACTGCTGTGCGATGAAGCTGGCGCCGGAACCCTCAATCGCCTTTATTGATGAGGTTGTAAATTTTTCATGAAAGGGAATACCTATCTCAAACCCATCGTATCCGGCTTCCAGAGCTTTGGATACAAATTCATCAACCGACAAATGCCCTTGGCCCCAATATGTACAGATATATCTTATTTCCATATGTCTGCTAACAAGATTATGCAAAAAATAAAAGTCAAAATACTACTGCTTTTCCAGTTCCTGACACGCTATTTGCATAAAAGGGTGTTTTAGGAACGCCTTCACTATTTTTCCATGTTTCATAACCCAATCCGCAGAACATTGACCGAATTGGCCGGGAAAGTGTACGTAAAATTTATACCTGCTGTAAACGTGCCTGTTGAAGGTACAATTTCAACCGGTTCTGAAATTGAATTTTCAGCATCCAATGCCCCGGTCAAAAGTGTGGAATGGCCAACCGGATTAACTTTACCGACACCTTTTAATGTAATGTTTACTGTTTCGGGAGCGCCATTTTTATTGGCCACTTTCAGTATGATAGCATGTTTGCCGGATTCAGTATCGACCGAGGCAGACCAGAAGCAATTTTTCGTATTTTGGATGAAAGGCAATATGCGGGTTCCCTGGTTATCCGTGAACAACATTTTTTGCATATAGTAGGATGGGGAAGCAAAGCACGAAACTGCATCGTTCCAGACGATACATGGCCCAAAATTACCATGGCCGACTAATCCGGCATAATTGCCATATCCGGTCCACCACATCCGTTCCGAATTCTTCTCGCACCCAAGCATAAAGACCGCGTCTCCAAGGGCATCCCCGAAGTTTCCAATTACGTTTCCTCCGTTTCCCTTGATGGAGGTTGCGTATTCAGCGACACAGATTTTTTTGCAGGCAGGATCGATACTGTCATATTTGTTGTACAATTTTGAGAGATCCTTTAAATAGAAATGTTCATCAACGAATTCAACCGGATTTCCTAATGTATGCGAAAGTTCATTGGTTTGACGCTGCCCGTTGTAAAGGAATTCAATATCCGGATACCTGGCAAGCAAAGCACTTCGGATCATTGCATACCGGGGTGAGTATAACGTATCGGCATTGCCCCCGTTTTCATTGCCTATCTCAATATATTTTAGATGATAGGGCTTCGGGTGACCGTTTGCCGCACGTTTTGCCCCCCACACCGTCGATGTCGGTCCTTTGCAATACTCAAGCAAATCAAGAATGTCGTCAATGATGGGTTGCATTTTATTTAGCGGACAAAGTCCCCACCAGCGTTTAGATCCAGGATTTTCACTGATCCCGGCTGAGGTAACATATACGGCTTCTGCCCCCAAATCTTCACACAACTGCATATGCTCGTCCAACCCAAAATAAAGGTCATTTTTATAATTCCATCTGTTTCTGGTAGAACCAGCCCTTTGTTCCAGGGGACCAATAGAATTCTTCCAGTTCCAGCACGAATCCATGTTGGCCGATTCCGCAGTGCAACCTCCGGGAAACTGAATGTATTTTAATTTCAGATCCGCCAGCTTTTGTGCCAAATCCAGCCGAAGCCCGTTGGGCCTGTTTTTCCAGGTAGGAGGCATCACTGTAACAACATCAAAATAGAGATCGCCCGGTGAGGAGGCATAAAGGACAAAGCGGTTGGTTCCTGTAACCTTCGAAATACCTTTGGTGATTAGGTCAATGGTGTAATGCTGCCAGTTACCGGTCGGTTTCAGCGCTGCCGATTCTGCATAAACAATACCGTCGTTGCGCTCCAATTTTGCTTTGATGGTGCCGCTGAAATTCGAACCCTTCCTCGCCCAGAACGATATTTTGTATTTGGTCTTATTGTCCAATCTAATCCCCCAGTAGCCACTGTTTGCCATACCAACATCTCCCGAAGCCACAGATAAGACTTCAAACTTGATGCAGCGTTCCTGATGGCTGTTCAGCATGCCTGTTTCGGTCATAGTCTGGCTGACTAAATTACCATTTGATGCTCCGGATTTGACCACTGTCCAATAAGATATTGGGTTTTTGAGCTCCTCAAAGGAAGGGTTGTTGATCAGCTGAGCATACAATCCACCCTCAATCTGGTAATTAAATTCTTCAATTTGCTGTCCCCTGCAAATTGGGGCAACGACGGCCCCGGGTTTTGAAACATCGACCATACAACTTGAACCGGTTGTCTGTGCCTGAAGATCTGTTGCGTCAAATAACAAAACAGTCAATACAGCGGTAAAGGTCTTTAACAAATTACTTGTTTGAATTTTAGTCTTTCTCATTTTATTCCTTTTAAATGAAATCTTACAGATTGGTTACCTACTGAAAGGGTAAAATATCCTTCTTGCTTCTTTTCGGGTAGATCTTTAAAGCCAAAAGAGATTATGAGGCTAGCCACCAACAGAAAAAGGGATGGTTTCGTGTTCATATTTTGCATGCCAATTATTTTGATTAATTCCGTAACCGGGAAACGTTCACCGATGAAATATGTGGCAGGGTCTCATTTTACCTCCGGCCACATATTGTTGATCAGTTCCAATGTGCGTTCTACCAGTATCTGGCCACTTTCGGGTCCAACGATATTGCTCTCGGCGATGGCGCTGTAACTGCCGGCCTTAACAGCCTTTTCCGTGGGTAGATAGTAGTCATCCGGTCCCGCAATCTCCACAATGAATGTCTGCAAGGCCTTGCTTCTTGCCTGAAGCTGGATCCCATAATCAGTAAAAACTTCAATGCCATAGGTGCACAATGCAACATCGCCAATGCGTAACACGTGAATCTCCATTTCGTGTTTTGATTGAGGGTCCGTTTTCTGTTTTTCGAACCGTGTGACAATGTTTCCATACCACTTCATTTTGGCAAATAGCTGGTCAGCAGATTTTGGATTTGCCGCTATCTGTGCCCTGGCTTCGTCGCTGATGCCCTTTGCTTCCGCACATTCGGCATCGGAGATCAACCTGAATGGTAACAGGAGTGTCTCGACTTTATGGATCAGCACAACATTGTCGTGGCGGTCATCCTTCACCGCATCATAGGCTTCATCAACAGCGCGGACAATACGTCGGGCTATCTCGTCTACCCGGCTCAGGTTACGGAGCTTACGCATCCTGTCGTCGGCATTTTTGCGGTACATCAGGTGTGGCGACTGGTCGCCACCGGCACCAATCCAGCCCAAAACGCAAAGATCAGGTCCAAAACGTTTGTGCAATCCTACCCGCACCGGATGCCAATAGTCTGCATTCAAGATCGTGTCATTCTCAACCTCCTGCGCCGGACAAGGCACCTCTATATTCACGGCAATCATCTTTTTGGCCTGGTTCCAGAAGAAGAGAATATTGACATCGTGATCTTCCATTCCTTCCACTCCTCTAAATTGAGGCATATTGGTATTTCCGTACATCTTTGCCGAACCATCAGCATAGACTGCCCGCCTGTTGTTCGCGACAACGGCATTGCTGAGCCCCCAGGTCATGCTCCCGGGTTGCCGACCCTTCCAGGCTTGTAAAATGGCAGTTGCCACCCGCTGAACAAAAAAAGCGCGGTATTCATCTACTTGCGTGACACCTTCCTTTGGAATAACATATCCCCACATGGGGGTCTCACTGGCGCTGAGAAGGACTGGGCCAGTATGTGTATGGATGGCATTCAGGAAGATTTTCTTAACATCGAAATCCGGCATTTGCCTGTGCACTTCGTCCCTTAACACTTTAAGCAAAAGCTCCGGGATACCCTCCAGGTCGCAAGAGACCATGATGGCCTGGTCAAGTGACCGCTCTCCGTCGCGGGTTTCCAATGCCACTACATTGGCGGAAAATGG
>Ga0265297_10007837_pt1 | contig 14571 bp, 12 predicted proteins | sample Munlanlwell13791_FD_192502 | JGI IMG/M metagenome (GOLD analysis project Ga0265297, IMG submission 192502) | Leachate microbial communities from a municipal landfill in Southern Ontario, Canada - Leachate well 137-91 | ecosystem: Engineered > Solid waste > Landfill > Unclassified | place... | reverse complement strand
CCATGTGGGACCAGATCCCCACCTTGAAGGAGGCCACGGGCACCGACATCAGTTACCTCATGCTGCGCGGGATCTTCGCGGCCCCCAAGGTCAAGAAGGAGGTCCAGGAGGGGTACGTCGCGCTGTTCAAGAAGGTGACGGAGACCAAGGACTGGAAGGACTACCTGGAGAAGTACGCCCTCAAGGGGGCCTTCCTCTCGGGAGGGGATTACGTGAAGTGGCTGGAGCAGAAGGAGGCCACCACCAAGGAGCTCATGAGCAAGGGCGGGATGCTGAAGAAGTAGGCGGCCCCCGACGATGGAAGCTCTCGGAGCATCCGTCCAGGTCGGCCCAGACCTGACAAGGGTCTCCCGGATCGAGACGGCGCCGCGCCTGAAGGCGCGGCGCCGTTGAATTGACTTTCCGTTTGCGCCGCGGCGCCCCGGGGGGCGGCCGTAGCCCGCTCCCTCTCGCGCCGTGCGCAGGGGGCGCCCCGCGGAGGGTCCGGCACAGGCGAAGGGCCGGGAAGGAGAGGCATGATTACGAAGACGGCGGATATCATCGTGGCGGCAATGCTCTTGTGTCTCGGGGTGATCGTCGGGTGGGATTCGTATCGGCTCGGGAGCGGATGGGGCCCGGAGGGCCCCAAGGCCGGGTTCTTCCCGCTTGTCATGGCCGTCGTCGCGATCGTCGGGTGTCTCGTGGTCATCCGGCAGGCCATGGCGGGGACCTCGTCCGTCAAGGGCGGCAAGCTGTTCGTGCCCGCCGGCGGCATGAAGCCGGTCCTCACGGTCTTCATCCCGGCCTGCGGCATGATCCTGCTGACCGAGGTCGTCGGCCTGTACGTGGCCGCGATGATCTACCTGGCGGCCTACATCAAGGTTGTCGGGGAGTACAAGTGGAGCACCGTCCTCCTGGTCAGCATCCCCATTCCCCTGCTCTTCTACTGGGTGTTCGAGAAAATCTTCCTGATCCCGATGCCGGCGGGGATGTTCGGGGCGCAGATCCTTCGATTCTGAGCGGAAAGGAGCCATCCAGCAATGGACATCCTGACCAACTTGCTGTTGGGGCTCAAGGTCGCGGGTGAGCCCTACAATCTCCTGGTCGCCTTCGCCGGGATCGTCCTCGGCGTCATCGTCGGCGTCCTCCCCGGCCTCGGCGGGGCCAACGGCTGCGCCATCCTGATCCCCGTGACCTTCGTCATGCCCCCGGTGGCGGCCGTGATCCTGCTCTCCTCCATCTACTGGGGGTCGCTCTACGGGGGCTGCATCTGCTCGATCCTGTTCAACATCCCCGGCGAGCCGTGGGCGGTGGCCACCACCTTCGACGGGTATCCCATGGCCAAGAACGGCCAGGCCGGGCGGGCGCTCAGCGCCGCCTTCTTCGCGCACGCCTGCGGCGCCGTGCTCGGCACCATCGCCTTGACCTTCTTTGCCCCCCTGCTGGCCGCCTTTGCCCTGCGCTTCGGGCCCCCGGAAGTCTTCGGGGTCATGCTCCTCACCTTCAGCGCCTTCGTCGGTCTGGTGGGAAAGTCGCCCGTCAAGACGCTGGTGGCGACCGCCTTCGGCTTCATCATGGCCTCGGTGGGCATCGACATCGTGAGCGGCGAGCTGCGCCTGACCTTCGGTCTGACGCCGCTGATGGGCGGCTTCAACTTCATCGTGGCGGTCATCGGTCTCTTCGGGATCGGCGAGATCCTCCTCACCGTGGAGGAGGGCCTCAAGTTCGAGGGGGTCAAGGTCCGGATGCGGTGGAGCGACATCACCAGCACGTTCACCGACATGCGGCGTTACTGGAAGACCCTCCTGCTGGGCTCCTTCGTCGGCGTGTGGATGGGATTCAAGCCGGGCGGGGCCACGCCGGCATCGTTCATGGCCTACGGCTTCGCCAAGGAGAGCATGCCTGCCGAGGACCGGGCGCAGTTCGGCAAGGGCCACGTGGCCGGCATCTTCGCGCCGGAATCGGCGGCCCACGGCGCCGGGACCTCGGCCATGATCCCCATGATCACCCTTGGCATTCCCGGCTCGCCGACGGCGGCGGTCATCCTCGGCGGCCTGATGATCTGGGGCCTCCAGCCGGGGCCCATGCTTTTCGTCGACAAGCCCGATTTCGTCTGGGGGCTGATCGCTTCCACCTGGTACGGCAACCTCTTCGGACTGCTCGTCGTCCTGGCCTTCGCGCCCGCCTTCGCGGCGGTGCTCCGCACTCCCTTTGCCATCTTGATGCCGTTGCTGATCTTCATCTGCGCCATCGGCTCCTACGCCGTCAACAACCGGATGATCGACATCTGGTACATGATGCTCTTCGGACTCATCGGCTGGGCATTCAAGAAGCTGGACTACAACATGGCCCCCATGCTGCTGGCCCTGGTCCTGGGGGACATGGCGGAATCGGCCATGCGGCAGAGCCTGATCATGTCGCAGGGCTCGCTCCTGATCTTCCTGCAGCCGCCGATCACCCTGCCGCTGGTCATCGCGGCCGCCGTCATCGGCAGCTGGCCCTGGCTGGCCCCGTGGGTCCGGCGGATGCGCGGCACGGAAGGCGGGGCATCTGCCGGTCACTAGCAGGCCGATGCGCTCGGCGCTGCAACGCGCGTCCCATCCGGATCTGTTTGGCCGGCCTGTTCGGACGCGAGGGTTTCGGCAACCTGGTCGCGGGGCGCCGAGCGGGCTTGATGCGCGGAATTCGTGACGACCGTCCGGCCGAAAGAAGGCGTCGGCCGGACGGTCGAGTGGTCCGGGGAGTTAGACAATTTGCCGGAGGGGCGTGGAGGTTCCGGCCGACGTGTGGTACCGTTCACTCCCCCTTCGCGCCTCGCGTCGGATCTGCCCGGTGTCGTGAACACAGCGACGCCGAGAGGGCGCGAAGACATATCCGGCGAGATCGTGCTGGGGCAGTCATCGCAAACAACCGTCGAGCGCGTCGTCAGCGGAGGGTACTGTTGTGAACACCCACACACTGTTCTGGTTCTCGTTCATCGCGGTCTACCTGGTGGTTTTCGCCATCGACATGTACGTCACCAGCCACCGGAAGGGGGAGATCGCGGTTGCCACGGCCCTTCGCTGGACCGCCCTGTGGATCTCGATCGCGCTGCTCTACGGGCTCGCCATCTACCTTTTCTATCCGCAGAATGAGGGGTCGACCGAGAAGACCAACGTCATCATGGCGATCAAGTACGTCGCCGGCTACCTGACCGAGTACTCGCTCTCGGTCGACAATCTCTTCGTCTTCATCATGATCTTCTCGCTGATGGGAGTCCACCCCGACAACCAGCCCCGCCTCCTGAAGCTGGGGATCCTGCTCTCCATCGTCCTCCGGATCATCTTCATCCTGGTGGGCATGGGGCTGGTGCAGCGGTTCGCCTGGATCATCTACATCTTCGGGGCCATCCTGATCTGGACGGCCTACAAGATGGTCTTCACCGCCGAGGACGAGCATGTGGATCCGACCCAGAATATCCTCTACAAGCAGGCCTCGAGGATGTTCCCGGTGGAGCCGGATCCCCACAACCCGCACTTCTTCACCCGCCGCGACGGGAAGCTCCACATCACGACCGTCACGCTGGTCTTCCTGGTGATCGGGTCGACGGATGTCCTCTTCGCCATCGACTCCATCCCGGCCATCATCGGGGTCATCAAGGAGGGGGCGGCGAACGTGCTGACGCTGGAGGAGGAGAACTTCATCGCCATCACCTCCAACGTGTTCGCCGTGATGGGGCTGATCTCGCTCTTCTTTGGCCTCAAGGGCATCATGGGGATGTTCCGTTTCCTGAAGCACGGGGTCAGCTTCATCCTGTTCTTCATCGGGGTGAAGATGCTCCTGGGGGTCGTCCCGGCCGTCGAGCACTTCTTCAAGGCCCATTCCTGGGTGTCGCTGGCCGTGATCATCTCGACCCTCCTGCTGTCCATCCTGCTCTCCGCCGTCATCAAGGAGGGCAAGGACGAGGGGGCCGCCGCCCACTAGCGGCCTGTCCCCGCGACGTCCCCGACGAGCATCGGGGACAGGACACGGGCGAACGAGGGGCCGATGCGCATCCTGGTGACCGGGGCGAACGGGAGCATCGGGGGCGGGCTGATCCCGGCCCTGCTGGCGCGGGGCCACCAGGTGGTCGGGCTGGACATGGCCGCGGGGGTGGAGCGAGCGATCGCCCACCCCCGCTGCACGTCTGTCCAGGGGGCCCTCGAGGGTCCAGAAACGGCGGGGCGGGCGGCGTGATGGCCATTCCCCGGGCTCGTCCAGCTCCCGCCTCCCCGGTAGACGGCGGCCGTTTCGTGGCGGTGCCTGCCGCGGGGCGCGAACCGCCCTCCCGCGTGCGTCGAGAGGACCACGACTGCCCGCAGATCGGGCGGTACTTGTCCGCATTTTGATCCCTTCCCGCTCCGGTATCCTTTCTCGCTTGGCGGCGTCCGCGGAGTGGATTACAGTAGACACCCTGCGAGGCTTCTCATCGAGATCTGGCGGGCAGAGTCTTCCAGCCAGAGGGCCGGGGCACCCGTTTCAAGACAGGACATACTCTATGCTGACAGGGCGGGATCGGAGCGAGGCCAAGCAGGGACTCCAGTCCCTGGCGGGCCGGGTTCGCCTGATCAACTTCACGCAGGAGCTGGCCTGCCAGTACTGCCGGGAGACGGAACTGCTCCTGAAGGATGTGGCGGAGCTGTCCGAGCTGGTCGACCTGACGGTATTCAACCTCCAGATCGACAAGGCCGAGGCCGCGGCGTACCGGGTCGACCGGGTGCCGGCCACCGTGGTGGCGGGGGAGAAGGATCACGGCATCCGGTTCTACGGCATCCCGGCCGGCTACGAGTTCGCCTCGCTCCTGGACGCCATGCGGGACGTCGCCCGCGGGAGCGCGGATCTCGCGCCGGCCTCCCGGGCGGCGCTGGCCGGCCTCGCCGACCCGATCCACCTGCAGGTGTTCGTGACCCCCACCTGACCGCATTGCCCGGCCGCGGTGCGGCTGGCCTGTCGGATGGCCGTGGAGAGCGACCTGGTCACGGTCGATGTGGTGGAGTCGAGCGAGTTCCCCGACCTGGCCCGCCGGCACGGCGTGCGGTCGGTGCCCCGGACCATCGTGAACGGGGACCGGGCGGTCGAGGGGGCCTTGCCGGAGACAGAGTTTGTGGAAGCGGTCCTGGCCGCGGCGCAGACGCGCTGACGGCCGTTCTATCTTGCCGGTCCGCCGCCGGGCGGGCCGAGGGGGAGTCGACCGATGAGCAGACCATTCGTGACGATTGACGGGAACGAGGCGGCCGGATATGTGGCCCACCGGACCAACGAGGTGATCGCGATCTACCCCATCACCCCCTCCTCCAACATGGGCGAGTGGGCGGACGAGTACTCGGCGCAGGGGAAGACCAACGTCTGGGGGACGGTACCCCTGGTGGTGGAGATGCAGAGCGAGGGCGGCGCCTCCGGCGCGGTGCATGGGGCGCTCCAGGCCGGCGCCCTCACCACGACCTTCACCGCCTCCCAGGGCCTGCTCCTGATGATCCCCAACATGTTCAAGATCGCCGGAGAGCTGACCTCCACGGTCTTCCATGTCTCCGCGCGGACGGTGGCCGCGCACGCCCTGTCCATCTTCGGCGACCACAGCGACGTGATGGCGGTGCGCCAGACCGGCTTCGGGCTGTGGGCCTCCAATTCCGTGCAGGAGGTGATGGATCAGGCCCTCATCGCCCAGGCCGCCGCCCTGATGGCGCGGGTCCCCTTCGTGCACTTCTTCGACGGCTTCCGGACCAGCCATGAGGTCGCCAAGGTCGAGCAGCTCACCCTGGACGACATGCGGGCCATGCTCGACGACGAGCTGATCGCCGCCCATCGTGCCCGCGCCATGAACCCGGAGCGGCCGGTCCTGCGCGGTACGGCCCAGAACCCGGACGTCTTCTTCCAGGCCCGCGAGACGGTCAACCCCTACTACGCGGCCTGTCCCGGGATCGTCCAGCAGGCCATGGACAAGTTCGCCAAGATCGTGGGGCGCCAGTACCACCTCTTCGACTACGTGGGGGCCCCGGACGCCGAGCGGGTCATCATCATGATGGGCTCGGGGGCCGAGGCGGCCCAGGAGGCGGTGGAGTACCTGACCGCCAAGGGCGAGAAGGTGGGCGTCCTGAAGATCCGCCTCTACCGGCCGTTCTCGGTGGAGCACTTCATCAAGGCGCTGCCCAGGACGGCGAAGACCCTGGTGGCCCTGGACCGCACCAAGGAGCCGGGGGCGGCGGGCGAGCCGCTCTACCAGGATGTGATCACGGCCCTGTCCGAGGCCTCCGCCGCGGGGACCAGCCCCTTTGCCTCCCAGCCGCGGGTCATCGGCGGGCGCTACGGCCTCTCTTCCAAGGAGTTCACTCCCGCCATGGTCAAGGCGGTCCTCGACGAGGCGGCCAAGCCGACGCCGAAGAACCACTTCACCGTGGGGATCAACGACGACGTGACCCACACCAGCCTGGCCGTCGATCCGGCCTTCTCGACCGAGGATCCCAAGACGGTGCGGGCCCTCTTCTTCGGCCTGGGGGCCGACGGCACGGTGGGGGCCAACAAGAACTCCATCAAGATCATCGGCGAGGACACCGACAACTACGCGCAGGGCTACTTCGTCTACGATTCCAAGAAGTCCGGCGCGGTCACCATCTCCCACCTGCGCTTCGGCCCCAAGCCGATCCACTCCAGCTACCTGATCAGCACGGCGAGCTTCGTGGCCTGCCACCAGTTCAACTTCCTGGAGCGGCTGGATGTCCTGAAGGGGGCGGCCCCCGGGGCCACCTTCCTGCTCAACAGCCCCTTCAAGCCCGAGGAGGTCTGGGACAAGCTGCCCAGGACCGCGCAGCGGCAGATCATCGACAAGCGGCTCAAGTTCTACGTCATCGACGCCTACTCGGTGGCCAAGGAGACGGGCATGGGGGTGCGCATCAACACCATCATGCAGACCTGCTTCTTCGCCATCTCGGGCGTCCTGCCCCGGGACGAGGCCATCGCCGCCATCAAGACCGCCATCAAGAAGACCTACGGCAAGCGGGGCGAGAGCGTGGTGCAGAAGAACTTCGCCGCCGTCGACGCCACGCTGAGCCAGCTCCACGAGGTCGCGGTCTCCGGCCAGGTGACCAGCAGCTTCGACCTGCGCCCGCCGGTGCCGGCCGCGGCCCCCGAGTTCGTCAAGAAGACGCTGGGAGGCATCATCGCCGGCGAGGGGGACGATCTGCCGGTGAGCGCCTTCCCGGTGGACGGCACCTTCCCCACCGCCACCACGCAGTGGGAGAAGCGGAACATCGCCCTGGACATCCCGGCCTGGGATCCGGAGCTCTGCATCCAGTGCGGCAAGTGCGTCCTGGTCTGCCCCCACGCCTGCATCCGGGCCAAGGTGTACGATCCGGCCCTCCTCAAGAACGCGCCGCCGACCTTCAAGTCCGCCACGGCGCGCTGGAAGGAGTTCAAGGAGCTGAAGTACACGCTGCAGGTCGCCCCCGAGGACTGCACCGGGTGCGAGCTGTGCATCGAGGCCTGCCCGACCAAGAACAAGCAGGAGCCCAGACTGAAGGCCATCAACATGACCCCGCAGATCCCCGTCCGGGAGCCGGAGGCGGCCAACTGGGCGTTCTTCCAGTCCATCCCGGACATGGACCGGAGCCTGCTCAACACCGCGCAGGTGAAGGATGTCCAGCTCCTGCGGCCCCTCTTCGAGTTCTCGGGGGCCTGCGCGGGCTGCGGCGAGACCCCGTACGTGAAGCTCCTGACCCAGCTCTTCGGCGACCGGGCCCTGATCGCCAACGCCACCGGCTGCTCCTCGATCTATGGCGGCAACCTGCCCACCACCCCCTACGCGGTGAACGCCGATGGGCGGGGGCCGGCCTGGTCCAACTCTCTCTTCGAGGACAACGCCGAGTTCGGTTTGGGCTTCCGTCTGGCAGTCGACAAGAGCGGGCAGTTTGCCCGGGAGCTGGCGGCCAAGCTGGCGTCCGCGGTCGGGGAAGACCTGGTCGCGGGAGTCCTGAATGCCGACCAGTCGGACGAGAAGGGGATCAAGGCCCAGCGGGAGCGGGTGGCGGTCCTCAAGCGGAAGCTCCAGGGGATGAAGGGCGCCGAGGCGGCGCGGCTGCTCCATGTGGCCGACTACCTGGTGAAGAAGAGCGTCTGGATCCTGGGCGGCGACGGCTGGGCCTACGACATCGGCTACGGCGGGCTGGACCACGTGCTGGCGTCCGGCTACAACGTAAACGTCCTGGTGCTCGACACCGAGGTCTACTCCAACACCGGCGGCCAGATGTCCAAGGCCACCCCGCGGGGGGCCGTGGCCAAGTTCGCCGCCGGCGGCAAGCCCATGCCGAAGAAGGACCTCGCCATGATCGCCATGACGTATGGCAATATCTACGTGGCCCGGGTGGCCTTCGGCATGAACGACATGCACACGGTGCGGGCCTTCCGCGAGGCCGAGGCGTACGACGGCTGCTCGCTGATCATCGCCTACAGCCACTGCATCGCCCACGGCTACGACCTGAAGCAGGGCCTGGAGCAGCAGCAGGCGGCGGTCAAGTCCGGCCACTGGCCGCTGATGCGCTACAATCCGATGCTGGCCAAGGAGGGGAAGAATCCGCTGCTCCTGGACAGCAAGGCGCCCAGCGTCGGGCTGGACACGTTCATGAACAACGAGACGCGCTTCACCATGCTGGTCCGCAGCGATCCCGAGGCGGCCAAGGCGCTGGCGGCGACGGCGCAGGAGGAGGTGGCGGCGCGCTGGAAGCTCTACGAACACTGGGCGGCCATGCCGGGTTCGGCCGCGACACAGGAGAAGGCACAATGACCGATCTGTCGACGAGCTACCTGGGGCTAGCGCTCACGAACCCGCTGGTCGTCTCGCCCTCGCCCCTCTGCGAGGACCTCGGCAACATCAAGCGCATGGAGGACGCCGGCGCCTCCGCGGTGGTGCTGCACTCGCTGTTCGAGGAGCAGCTCCAGGCGGAGAGCCAGGACCTCGACCGATTCCTCTCCTCGGGGACCGAGAGCTTCGCCGAGGCGCTGAGCTACTTCCCCAACAAGGGGGAGTACAAGATCGGTCCCGACGAGTACCTGGAGCTGATCCGCAAGGCCAAGGCCGCCGTGAAGATCCCCGTCATCGGAAGCCTGAACGGGGTCTCGACCGGCGGCTGGATCAGCTACGCCAAGAAGATCCAGGAGGCCGGGGCCGACGCCCTGGAGCTGAACGTCTATTACATCCCGACCGATCCGGAGCTGTCCGGGGCCCAGGTAGAGCAGATGTACTGCGACCTGGTGCGGGACGTGCGGGCCAGCGTGACGATCCCCGTGGCGGTCAAGCTGGGGCCCTACTTCAGCGCCATGGCCTCCATGGCCCAGAAGCTGGACCGGGCCGGCGCGGCCGGTCTGGTGCTCTTCAACCGCTTCTACCAGCCCGACTTCGACCTGGAGAAGCTCGCGGTCACTCCGAACCTGGTCCTCAGCTCCTCGCTGGAGCTCCGCCTGCGCCTGACCTGGGTGGGGATCCTTTACAACCGGATCACGGCCGACATGGCCATCACCGGCGGCGTCCACACCGCCACCGACGTGGTCAAGAGCCTGATGGCGGGGGCCAAGGTGGCCATGATGACCTCGGCGCTTTTGCAGCACGGCATCCCGCACCTCGCCACCGTGCTCACCGGCCTGAAGACCTGGATGGCGGAGAAGGAGTACGCCTCGGTCACGCAGATGCGGGGCAGCCTGAGCCAGCAGAAGGTGGCCCAGCCGGCCGCCTTCGTGCGGGCCAACTACATGAAGGTCCTCCGCTCCTCCGCCCAGCGGTAAACGCCTCCGCGCGGCTCCGTGTCCCGATCCTCCCGGCGGCTGCAACACTGCCGCCGGGAGGATCGTCTTCCGGGGGGCTGCCACGGGCCCTCCGGCAGGCGTCCCGCCCCTCCCGCCGCACGTCCGGCCGACACCCTTGACAGGCGAAGCCTTGTGTACTACTGTACTAGTACAGTGAGGGTACATGATGCGACTCCAGGTGGACGCCGAGAGCCCCATTCCCATCCGCCGGCAGCTGACGGAGCAGCTCAAGCACTTCATCGAGCGGGACGGATTCCCGCGCGCCCAGGCGCTCCCCAGCATCCGGGAGCTGGCCGGATTCCTGGGCATCAACCCCAACACGGTGGCACGGGCCATGGAGGACCTCAAGCGGATCGGATACGTGGAGGCCAGGCGGGGCAAGGGGTTGTTCGTGTCCGGGTCCGCGCCCAACCGCTCGTCCGCCGCGCTGCGCGAGGCATTCCTGGGGGAGACGGCGATCCGCGCCGCGGTCCTGGGGATGACGGCCGAGGAGCTGGCGGTGGGGGTCCTGAGCCTGGCCGGGGTCCGGCCGATCGCCCTGCAGGGGGCCATCGAGGTCTTGCTGGTGGAGGACGGTCAGGAGGCTCTCGATTTCTACGCGAAGGAGCTGGAGAGTCAGCTTCCGGTCCGGGCGCACAAGGTGCTGTCCGCCGATCTGGCGAAGACGCTGCGCCGCCCCCAGGGGGAGCGCCGCTGGCGGGCAGCCGTGACCAGCTTCTTCCTGCTCCCCGAGGTGGCGCGCCTGCTGCGCGCCTCGCGCATCCCGGTCATCGCCCTGCTGGCCGGGGCGCACATCGAGACGCTCCAGCGGCTGGCCGAGCTTCCCCCGGGCACCCGGGTGGGCGTGGCGTCCGCCGACCAGCACACCGCGCACAACCTGGAGCACTCGATCGTCAACGCCGGGCTGCCAAACATCGCCCTGGTGGGCTCCTGCCCCGCCGAAGGGGCCGCGCTGGGTCGGCTGGTCCGGCAGGCGGAGGTCATGGTCTGCTCGACGCCGGCTTCCGAGCGGGTGCGGGGACTCGTCGGATCGGCTGGACAGGTCATCATCGACGATCCGGCCCTCGACAAGCGGGGGGTCGAGATGCTGGCGGCTGTGCTGGTCGGGCAGGATCAGAGCGGGCCGGCGGTCGAGCCGGAGCATCCCCAGAGAACTTCCGGGACCCGCCCTCCCGGGAGAGATTCCCAGAGACTCGCCGGTGCGGAAGTCGCCGTGCCCGGCGGTGTGAGGAGCGCGAGGCGGCCCATCCGGGGATCCGCGTCGTGAATCGGTGGCGACACCTGTACCTGAAGTCCGGACGGACGTCCGGAGAAAGGCAACAACCATGGCAACGGGAACGATCAAGCGGCTGGTCCGGGAGCGCGGTTTCGGATTCATCGAGGGTGCGGATGGCACGGAGCTGTTCTTTCACCGCTCCGCCCTGGGGACCGGAGGATTCGACGACCTGAAGGAGGGGCAGGCCGTGGAATTCGACGTGGAGCGGGGCGAGAAGGGGGCGCGGGCAGCCAACGTGAAGCTGACCTCCGCCGCCGACTAGACGGCAGACAGCTCCCAGGTCGCACGGACCGCCTCGACCGTTCGGATTTTCGGACGGTCGAGGCGCCTCCGGAGACCGTGCGAGGACACCCGCCCGCTCCGCCGACCCCGTCCCGAGCGCCCCGCCGTTGCTGGCATCCCTGGCATGCTTGACGAGACAACCGCAACTTTTCGGACCAGGCCGGTTGCCGAATGGCGCGGTTTCGCGCATAATAGCCGTCAGATTCTCTGGCACTCCAGGGGCCTGACCGCCGGTCCCTGTCTCCAAGGGCAGTGCTGCACAGCCACCGTTGCCGCCTCATCCAACGACGGACCGTGCGTCAGTCCCGCAGCGGACGAAGACGGGCCTCGCGTCCGTAGCGTCTCGCGCCTCCTCGGAGCGGGCGCCGACCCGGATCGCGCCTGGACGCTGCCCGACTCGAGACGCCGGGGAGCCTCTGCGCGCGCCCGCAGCCGCGGGTTGTCCGCGAGCTCTGCCGGCGCGGCGCTGGAGAGTGGTGGCCGAAGCGTTTCTGATGTCCGAGAACCAGTGAACCTGCGGCGAAACATACAGAGAGGAGCGCGTGCATGCGGCGGATGATCGAGATGCTGGGGGTGGTGGTCGTGGCGGTGCTGGCGGCGGCGGGGGCGGGGGCGGCAGCCGGATTCCCGGAGAAGCCGATCACCCTGATCGTGCAGTCGAGCGCCGGCGGCGGGAGCGACATCTTTGCCAGGACACTGGCCGCTGTCGTGGAGAGGGAAAAACTCCTTCCCCAGCCCATCGTGGTCGAGAACAAGGCGGGCGGGAGCGGCGCCATCGCGTACGCCTACGTGGCCGGCAAGCGCAAGGACCCCTACTTCCTCCTCACCTGCACCCCCAGCTTCCTCACGGTTCCCATCGTCCGGAAATCCCAGGTGACCCCCAAGGACTTCACCCCCATCGCCAACTTCGCCTTCGATGACTTCATCGTCGTGGTCCGGCAGGATTCGCGCTTCAAGCGTCTGGCCGACCTGGTGGCCGAAGCCAAGGCAAACCCCAAGAAAATCGCGGCGGGGGGCACGCAGGTCGGGGGGTCCGACTCGATCAGCCTCTACCTGATCGAGAAGGCGGCCGGGATCCAGTTCAACTATATCTCCTTCACCGGCGGTGGGGAGCTGAACGCGGCCCTGCTGGGCGGGCATGTGGACCTGGTCATGCTGAACCCGGGCGAGGCGCTGGAGCTGGCCAAGGCCCAGAAGGTCCGGATCCTGGGGGTCATGGCGGACAAGCGGCTCGCCGGCGCCCCCGAGGTGCCGACGCTCAAGGAGCAGGGGGTGGACGCGGTGTTCCGCCAGCATCGGGGGGTGGTAGCCCCGGCCGAGCTGCCGACGGAGGCGCGCACGGTGCTGGAGACGGCCATGCAGCAGTATACCCGGACGGCGGGATACCGGAAGTACATCGCGGACAACGTCCTCTCCGCGGCGTACATGGACGGGGCCGCCTTCGGAGCCTGGATGGGCCGGGAATCGGCCCGCTATCAGGAGATTCTCGTCAGCATGGGGCTGGTGAAGAAGTGAGACGGTCGTGAGGACCGCCCCGGGACCGCGCGCGGCGCGGCCGGGGAGCTGAACGAAACGAGGAGAGCGACCGATGAAATTCGATGCCCTGTACCATCCGTACCCTTCGCGCCGGAGCACCGTCTTCGCGGCGAAAGGGATGGTGGCGACGTCGCAGCCCCTGGCGGCGCAGGCCGGCCTGGATATCCTGAGAAAAGGGGGGAATGCCATCGACGCGGCGGTGGCCACCGCGGCCTGCCTGGCGGTGATGGAGCCCACCTCCAACGGGATCGGCGGCGATGCGTTCGCCCTGGTCTGGACCAACGGGGAGCTGCACGGCCTGAACGCGAGCGGGCCCGCGCCCCGGGGGATCTCCGGGGACCTCCTGAGAAAGGCCGGGCATGCGGCCATGCCGAAGTACGGCTGGATCCCCGTCAACGTCCCCGGAACGCCTGCCGCCTGGGCCGAGCTGACTCGGCGCTTCGGGAGGCTGTCCTTGCCCGAGATCCTGCGGGCGGCCGTCGAGTATGCCGACCAGGGGTTTCCGGTTTCCCCCATCATCAGCAAGCTGTGGAAGCTCGGCTACACCATCTTCCGCGCGCAGGCCGGCGAAGAGTTCGCGCCCTGGTTTGACACCTTTGCCCCGGCCGGCCGCCCGCCCGCGGCCGGCGAGCTGTTCAGGTCGGCGGCCCACGCCCGCACGCTGCGGGAGATCGCCGAGACCGGGGCCGAGTCCTTCTATCGCGGCCCGCTCGCCGAACGGATCGACGCCTTCTCCAGGAAGCACGGCGGGTATCTGCGGCAAGCAGACCTGGCGGCCTATGCGGCGGAATGGGTGCGGCCGATTCATGTGAATTACCGGGGCGTTGACGTGTGGGAGATTCCGCCCAACGGACACGGGCTGGTTGCTCTGATGGCCCTGAACATCCTGAAGGGGTTCGAGTTCTCGGGGAAGGAAGAGGTCGAGACCTACCACCGGCAGTGGGAGGCGATCAAGCTGGCGTTTGCCGACGGAATGCAGTACATCGCCGATCCGCGCCACATGACGGTGAGCGTCGAGGCGCTCCTGGCGGAAAGCTACGCGGCCGAGCGCCGAGCCCTGATCGCAGAGACGGCCCTCCAGCCCGCGCCCGGCAGTCCGCCGAAGGGCGGCACGGTCTACCTGGCGACGGCGGACGCCGACGGCAACATGGTCTCCTACATCCAGAGCAACTACAACGGATTCGGCTCTGGCCTGGTCGTGCCCGGAACGGGGATCGCCTTGCACAACCGCGGCCACAACTTCTCGCTGGACCCGAACCACGACAACTATCTCCAGCCCGGAAAGAAGCCCTACCACACGATCATCCCGGGCTTCCTGACCAGGGACGGCAAGGCGGTGGGACCCTTCGGGGTGATGGGGGGGTTCATCCAGCCCCAGGGGCACGTCCAGGTTGTCATGAACACGGTCGACTTCCACCTGAACCCCCAGGCGGCGCTCGACGCGCCCCGCTGGCAGTGGAAAGAGGGCAGGACGGTCGAGGTCGAGCACCAGTTCCCCGAGAGCCTCGCCGAGGCGCTGGAGCGCCGGGGGCACATCGTCACGCGCTCGGTCGGCAGCCACACGATGGGGCGGGGGCAGATCATCTGGCGGGACGAGCACGGGGTGCTGGCCGGGGGGACAGAGCCGCGCACCGACGGGGTGGTTGCCGCCTGGTAGGTCCGTTTCCGGGGCCGTCAATCACCTCGTGAAG
>Ga0265297_10007835_pt1 | contig 14573 bp, 11 predicted proteins | sample Munlanlwell13791_FD_192502 | JGI IMG/M metagenome (GOLD analysis project Ga0265297, IMG submission 192502) | Leachate microbial communities from a municipal landfill in Southern Ontario, Canada - Leachate well 137-91 | ecosystem: Engineered > Solid waste > Landfill > Unclassified | place... | reverse complement strand
GCCCTCCGGCATCCCGTCCGGTGACACCGACCCGTACTACCTCCGCATCCAGACCCGCGACAACGCCCTGAACACGTCGTCCGACGGCACGATCTACGACCAGTTCCGCGATACCGAAGCGCCGGCGAACGTATCGAGCGTCACCGGCACCGTGAACGGCAACCAGTGGTTCAACCGCCTGAACCCGTCCTTCACGTGGTCCGCGCCGACCGACGCGGTACCCAGTCCGAACACGGACAATGAGATCGCCTCGGGGGTCAAGGGCTACTACGTCTACTTCGGGACGAACGCGGCGGCCGTGCCGCGGACGAGCGGCACGTTCGTGACCGATGCGGCCTACACGGCATCGCCGATCGACCCGTCAGACACACAGACGTACTACTTCCGCATCCAGACGAAGGACAAGGCACTGAACGTCTCCGATGACGGGGGCATCTACGATGCGTTCCGCGACACGACTCCCCCGCCGGCCGTCACCAGCGTCACCAGTACGGCGAGCGGCGGCAGCTGGTTCGACCGGACGAACCCCCAATTCTCCTGGACCGCGCCGACCGACGCGGTACCCAGCCCGAACCCGACCGGGGAAAAGGCGTCGGGCGTCGACGGCTACTATGTCTACTTCGGCACGAACGCGAGCGCGGACCCGGTCAGCCTCGGCACGTTCGTGACCGGCACGTCGTACACCGCGTCGCCGATCTCGGGCAGCGATACGCAGACCTACTACTTCCGTATCAAGGCGCGGGACCGCGCGTTCAACGCGTCGGCGGTCAATGACACGTTCCGGGACGCGACCGCACCGAACAACGTCGCAAGTGTCACCGCCCTCTCCGCACAGGGAGGCACGGCGATTACGACGGACACCTGGTACAACCACACGGCGCCGTACTTCTCATGGGACGCGCCGACCGATTCCCTCCCCGACCCGAACCCGGACACCGAGGTCGCGTCGGGTGTCGGCGGCTACTACGTCTACTTCGGCACGAACTCGGGAGCCGTCCCCCGGACCGACGGCACGTTCCAGACCGGAACGTCGTACACCGCGTCGAACCTCACGAGCGGGTACACCTACTACCTCCGCATCCAGTCGCGCGACAACGCCCTGAACACGACGAGCGACATCACTGGCGTCCTCGCCGCGTTCGCGTACAAGATCGACACCGTCGGCCCGAGCGGTCCGACCGCTGCCGCATCCCCGGCCGGATATACCGCAGTCAACAGCTTCACGTTCTTCTGGATCAATTCCGGCTCCGGCGGTCCGATCGATCCGGGCGCACCGACGAACGGCTCCGGCGTTCCGACGCCGCCGCAATTCAAGTACCGCGTCGGTACGGGAACCTGGTCGGTCGCTACGACGGAAACCCAGATCGTGCTCGACGGCGGCGACGCCGATCCGACGACCGGACCGGCGTACCAGGAAGGAGCCAACGTGTTCGAGATCAAGGCGATCGACAACGTCGGCAACGAAGGCACGGCCACGTCCGTGACGTTCTACTACGCCGGTTCCGCGCCGCTGCCGCCGCAGAACCTGACCGTGACGCCATCGACGACCGAAGCCGCGCCGACGACCGAGAACGCGTTCAGCTTCAGCTGGAGCCCGCCGGAGAATCCGGTCAGCCCGATCAAGCAGTACCGCTTCTCCGTCAACAGGCTCCCGACCGCGACCAATACGACCATCACGCCCTACACCAGCCTCGCAGCGGCCCCGTACGCGACGCAGCAGGGCAAGAACACGTTTTACGTCGTCGCGCAGGACGAGGCCGACAACGTCAACTATGACGACCCGGCACACGTCGACTTCTATACGCTGACCCCGGCGCCGGCGCCACCGACCCAAAACCAGATCTTCGACATCTCAAACCGCGACACGCAGGAGTACGCCATCTCGATGAAGTGGACCGAGCCGACGAAGGCGAGCGGGTTCGACGGGTACGAGGTGTTCCGCTCGGAGGACAACGCGACCTTCGTATCGGCCGGCACGACGAGGAGTCCGGTCTTCATCGACACCAACCTGTCCTCGAAGGTCTACTACTACAAGGTCAGATCGAAGGACAACGCCGGCCAATACTCCGCCGATTCGACGACCGTCTCGCTGACGCCGACCGGGCGGTACACGTCGCCGCCGGCGCTCGCCGACGGACCGACGGTCACGGCGAAGTCGTACTCCGCGACGATCGAGTGGTTCACGGATCGCATCGGTTCGAGCTTCATCGAGTACGGTCCCGACCAGTACCACCTCGGCACGGAGAAAGGCGGTGAGACTGTCGGCACGCTCGACCTGCTGGCAAAGCACACGGTCGAGCTGAAAGGCCTCGAGCCGGAGACGACCTACGCCTACCAGGCCGTTTGGGTCGACCAGGACGGGAACCGCGGCCAGAGCGACGTGCTGTCGTTCCTGACGGGTGTCCGGCCGAAGATCTCCGACGTCAAGGTCGGCCACGTCACGCTCGAGACCGTCGACCTCATCTGGAAGACGACGACGGCGTCGTCCTCGCAGATCAGCTACGGCACGACGAAGGCGAAGAACATGACGGCCCAGGCCAGCGCGACGGAGACCGCCATGAACCACCACATGGAGATCGACGGCCTACAGGACGGGACGATGTACTACTTCATGATCAAAGGGACGGACGTCGACGGGAACTACACGGAATCGGACGAGTACGTCTTCACGACGCTGACCCGGCCGCTGGTCTCGAACGTGGGTCACGAGCAGGTAAAGGACGCAGCGACCACCACGTTCCGCTTCTCATGGACCACGAACGTGCCCACCACGACGATCCTCTCATACGGACCGTCCGGCGCGGCGCAGCGGACACAGTCGAGTCCCGAGTATACGACCGACCATACGGCGACCGTGTCCGGCCTGTCAGAACTGACCCCCTACGCGTTCCAAGCGAAGGGAGTCGACGAGCACGGCAACACGGCCTCCGGCCCCCTGGAAACGGTCACGACCCCGGGCGATACGCGCGCGCCGCGCCTCCTGAACATGACCGTCGAGGTCCGCTCATCAGGCGTCGGCGCGGCGCAGAAGGCGCAGCTCGTCATCAACTGGGAAACGGACGAGTTGAGTTCGAGCCAGGTCGAGTACGGCCCGGGGATCTCGTCAGACAGCTACCCGTCGAAGACGCAGGAGGATCCCGCCCTGTCGACGACACACGTCGTCATCGTTCCGGAGCTCGAACCGGCGAAACTGTACCACCTCCGGGCAGTCTCCCGCGACAGCGCGGGCAACACCGGCACCACGATCGACACCACAGCGATCACCGGCAAGGCGCACCAGTCGGTCATCGATATCATCATCTCGTCGCTCCAGCGGTCCCTTGGTTTCCTCTCGTTCATTCCGACCACAAACTGATCGCGATGCCTCCACCGAACGCTTCCACCACCAACGCTGCGTCACAGATGAAACGACGACCGATGATCGTCGCAAAGGACGTGAAGAAGGATTTCATCATCGGCAAGGAACCGTACCACGTTCTCCGCGGCCTCTCGGCGACGATCTACGAGGCGGAATTCGCGATCATCTATGGGCCGTCAGGGTCCGGAAAATCGACGTTTTTGAACACGCTCATCGGGCTCGAGACACCCTCATCCGGCCAGGTCACGGTGGACGGCATCAACATCAGCGTCATGAACGAGGACCAACGGTCGGACCTGCGGGCGAAACGGTTCGGCGTCGTGTCGCAACAGCCGATCTGGGTAAAAGCGCTCACCGTGCTCGAAAACGTAGCCATGCCGCTCCTCATCGCCAATATCAGGGAAAAAGCGGCATACGAAAAGGCCGCGGAAACGCTCAAGACCGTCGGACTCTTCGACTGGGCGAAGCACAAACCGACCGAACTCTCGGGCGGACAGCAGCAGCGCGTGAACTTCGCGCGGTCGCTCGTGAACGATCCGCACATCCTCGTCCTCGATGAACCGACCGGCAACCTCGACTCGACGAGCGCCCTGCAGGTTCTGAAGCTGCTCCAGGAGCTTAATCGGCAGCATAAACGGACGATCCTCATGATCACGCATAACCTCGAATATCTGCCGCTCGGCGATCGGCTGATCGAGATACGCGACGGACTGATACAGAAACAGGTAGAGCAGAAAGGCATGGCCATATGAGGATTGCCAGCCTCCTCCGATTCTCGTGGAAGAACCTCTGGGTCCACCGGCTCCGGTCGCTCCTGACGATCGGCGGCGTGGTCATCGGCGTCGGTGCGATCGTGTTCCTCGTGTCCCTCGGGTTCGGCCTCGAGCGTGTCGTGACCTCGCAGGTCGCGAATTTCTCGGCGTTTTCCATCATCGACGTTCCGGCCGCCAATCCCCCGTCAGGGAAGATCGACGCGAAATCAATCGAACGTGCACGGGCGATCCCCCACATCACGGAAGTCGAACGGATCGTCGACCTCGCAGGTCGCGTTCGTCTCGCGAACCAGAACTCGACCAATGAGACGGTCGTTGTCGGGGTCACTCCGAAGTACTTCGACCTGGCAAACATCGCCCTGACCGGCGGTTCAATGTTCAACGCTGACTCGTCCGACCAGGTGATCGTCAATGAAGCACTCGCAAAGATGCTCGGTTTCGAGGAAAATGTTTCGGGTATGTTGAACCAGGACCTCCTCGTCGACCTCATCATCGCAAAAAGCATCCGTGCATCCGACGACACCGAGGGTCCGCTCGTCAAGGAAAACATCCCCCTGAAGGTCATCGGCATCATCAACGAATCGACGAACCCGGTCATGTACGTGCCGCAGAAGCTCTCCGACGCACAGGGCGTCATCAACAGCACGTCGATGAAGATCAAGATCGACGACAAGATCAACGTCGCGACCGTCAGGAAACAGATCGAGAACTCCGGCTTTGCGACCGAGTACGTCGGCGATACCGTCGACCAGATCACCTCCGTCTTCTCCATCTTCCGTCTCATCCTCGGCGGGTTCGGTCTGATCGCCCTCGTCGTTGCCGCCATCGGTACCTTCAACACGCTGACCATCTCCCTCATGGAGCGGATCCGCGAGGTGGCATTGCTCAAGATGCTCGGCATGAAGCGGGGCGACGTCTTCCGCCTGTTCATCGGCGAATCGATCACGATCGGCATCCTTGGCGGGTTCCTTGGCGCCGGTGGCGGCATCGGCATCGGTGCTGTCGCCAACTTGCTCATCGCGCGTATGGCCTCGCAATCGGGTGCGGACGTAGTCCAGATCTTCTACACGCCGACGAACTTCATGATCTACATGGTGGTCGGCGCGATCGTCGTCGGTTTCATCACCGGACTCTACCCCTCTTATCGCGCCATCAAGACCAACCCGCTCGACGCATTGCGCTATGAATGATTTTCCGCTAAGCTGACGGCAGAACAAATGACCATCCAGCGGAAATTCATCTTCGCAATCCTGCTCACAGTCGTCGTTCCCACGGCGACGTTCGCCTATCTCGGGGTCATGTACTCCGGCAGCAAGCTCTCGCAGTTCGTCTACGACCGCATACAATCGGTCAATGCGCTCAAAGCACAGAAGGTCGAGGGTTACCTTTCGGCGTATCGCCAGGACGTGCTCTCATTGAGCAAGGACCAGGCAGTGAAGGACGCGTTCGACGCGATCGCCACATCCGTACAACCATCGGCTGCATTCAATGAAATAATTTCAGGAGTACGGCAAGATGACCATCTCGACGACGTTAAATTACTGACGCCGGACAATAAGGTTGTGTATGTCAGCCGTCCGAAATATCAGGACCAGGTCGGCACGGCCGCGGAGGGATTGCTGCTTGACACGGCACATGCCAGCACCTCGGGCGTCAGCTATTCAAGGCCTTTCCGCGACATCACGGGCGACGACCTTGCGGATGCGACCTATGAAATGTACATCGGCGCACCGGTCAAGGACAAGGACAACCAGACCCTCGGCATCGTCATCATCGAGGCGGACCTCGACAATATGTACGAAACCATTGCCGATGCATCCGGGTTAAGTTCAACCGGCGAAACCGTGCTCGCGGTCAACGACGGATACAGCGCCCTCATATTGGCGCCGTTGCGGTTCGATCACGATGCGGCACTGACGCGACGCGTCTCGTTCGGCGACGCCAACGACACCGGCATCCAAGAAGCGGTCCGCGGCGGCAACGGACAAGGCGCGATGCTCGACTACCGTGGCGTCGACGTCATGGCAGTATGGCAGGCCCTTCCGGATGTCACCTGGGGAATCATGACGAAAACCGACACCTCGGAAGCAATGGGTGTCATGGACAGCATAAAGAAAATGACCATGATCGCCGGGGCCGTATGGCTGGTCCTCGTATTCACGGCGTTCATCCTGTTCTCACGCGTGGTCCTCACGAAACCCATACGCCACCTCGCCGACGTCGCGCAACAGCTCGCCGACGGACAGGATGCGGACAAGGTCGACCACAACCTCCTGCACCGGAACGACGAGATGGGCACAATCGCGACCGCACTGCATAACCTTGGACGATCGCAGCAGCACGGCCCGTTAGAATCATCAAAAAACGTAATGCTGACGCCGAGCCAACCCGACCGGTACCACGGCGGCCGTCTCCGCGACTAGCCACCCACTATCAGTACAAATAATGCGACAACAGAACGCCCTACGACACGTCGTCTTGTTCGTACTTCATCCTGATGCTGATGAAACAGTACGCTCAAAAATATCAACGCTGCTGACCGCCCTCGGACAACACACGGCCGGTCTTATAGAATGGACGATCACGGAATCCCTCGACACGAGGAAGGGGCGCGTGATTATTGAAAATGCATTGTTCGAAAACCAGGAGGCTTTTCATCGATTTCTCAAATCAAAGGAACACGCACAGGCGGGAGCATACCTTACAAACGTGGCCGATTGGGTCATCGGCGATTATTTGGATCCGGTGCGCCAGTAGTACGATCCGAAAACAACGGCACACACCGTCCGGCAATGGTATATGTTGGTATCTCCCTAGTAATCCCGCAGCTTCTTCATCGACCGGTGCGTCTGGATCTTTTCGAGCGCCTTCGCCTCGATCTGACGGATGCGCTCGCGCGTGACGCCGAACTCCTGGCCGACCTCCTCGAGCGTGTGCGCGACGCCGTCGTGCAGCCCGAACCGCATCTCGAGGATCTTCTGCTCGCGCGGTGAGAGCTCACGGATGATGTCCTGCACCTGCTCACGCAGCAGCTGCATGGCCGCGGCGCGGTCCGGCGTCATGGTCTTCACGTCCTCGATGAAATCACCGAGCACGGAGTCCTCCTCGTCGGAATCACCGACGCTCGTCTCCAGACTGACCGTGTCCTGGCTGATCTTGATGATCTGACGGATCTTGTCGACATCCTCGCTCATCTCGGCGGCGATCTCCTCGGGGAGCGGCTCGCGACCGAGGTCCTGGATGAGCTGGCGCTCGACCTGCTGGAACTTGTTGATCGTCTCGACCATGTGGACCGGGATGCGGATCGTCCGCGACTGGTCGGCGAGCGCGCGCGTGATCGCCTGCCGGATCCACCACGTCGCGTACGTCGAGAACTTGTACCCCTTCCGGTAGTCGAACTTTTCGACGGCGCGGAACAGGCCGATATTCCCCTCCTGGATGAGGTCCAGGAGCGACAGCGAGCGGCCGGTGAACTTCTTCGCGATCGATACGACAAGCCGGAGGTTCGCTTCCACGAGCTTCTTCTGCGCCTCGATGTCGCCCTTGTCCTTCCGCTTCGCGAGGCTGACCTCCTCCTCGGTCGTCAGCAGCGGCACCTTCCCGATCTCACGCAGGTACATCTGGATCGAGTCGTTTGAGATATCGCCGAGGTCGAAGTTCCGGTCCTCGCGGACGCGGTGCTTCTTCTCCTTCTCGGTCTCCTTCGCCGTCGCGTTCAGCTGGTTGACATGCACGTCGAGCACGCCCCCGGTCGATTCGATCACCTTCGCGCCATCACGCTCAAAACGGTCAAGCAGCTGCTCGTACGCGCCGATGTACTCCTCGAGCTCCGGGAGCGAGTAGAGGATCTCGGTTTCCGTAACGAACCCGCGGGTCCGCGCCTTCGAGATCAGCTGGTCAATCGCTTCGCGAGGCGCCTCAACGACCTTTTTCTGAACAGCGCCAGCGCGCGAACGCGAAACCGCCTTCGTCTTGCGGGAAGCGCCCTTCTTCACACCGGTTTTTTTCGTCTGCTTTTTCTTCGCCTTCAACGGCATAGTGAAATAATACCCACCACGGATCAAGTATGAAAACGGATTGTTGAATTAGGTCTCGAGCGCACGGAGCTTCCCGGTAAGCTCGCTCATCTTCCTTAGGAGCGCGTCTGCGTCGTCCCCGGATCCGGCTTCAGCGGTCCGAAGCGCCTCCTCGATGCGCCGTAGTTCCCTGATGATGTGCGTACGGCGGAGGAACGCGATGCCCTGGGTCAGCTCGATACGGGCGTTCGCCTCGCGTTCGGCGTCATCCGCGCCTGATATGATGCCCTCCGAGAGCAATACGAGCTGTTCGGCCTTCGGTTTCTGCAACGGAAGCTCATGTCCGAGCTGTTGGATGAAACCGTCGGGGTCAAGTCGATGGTACTGACTATAATATAAAACGGCTTGCCTGTAAAGCGCCTGCAGATCGGGATCCGGCAGCAGTTCAGGTTCGAGCTGTTCGGTGAGCAGCGGGAAGAGCGTGGGATGCGCAAAACCGGCGATGGCAACCACCCGTTCCGCCACCATGGTAGCCCGGTCCTTTACCGGTCGCTCTTCTGCGATATCATTTTCGACAGCGGCTGCCTTAGGTTTCACTACCTTCTTCAGGGCATCATGGAGCGAATCCTCGCTGACCGACAATTTCCGCGCCAATTCCTGCAGGTAGTGGCTCTGCTCGACGGGATCGGGAAGGCGACTTATCACCGGCAGGAGCTGCTTTGCCGCGCGCTTCTTCACGTCGACGTCGGTGAGGTCGGCGCCCTTCAGCGCGCGGTTGAACGAGTAGTCGACGATGCGCTGCGCCCCGGCGATGGCGTTCCGCCATTTCGCGGGGTCCTGCTTGATGAGCTCGTCGGGATCCTTCGCATCTGGTATCGTGATCACCTTCACGTGAAGGTCGGCGTTCAGTGCCTGGTCGATCCCTCGTCGGGCTGCTTCCCCGCCTGCGAGGTCGGCGTCGAATGCCAATGCCAAATTGGTCGTGTACCGCTTCAGGAGCTTCACCTGCTGCTCGGTGAGCGCCGTACCGGACACGGCGACGACGTTGTTCACGCCTGCCTGATGCGAGGAGATGAGGTCCATGTAGCCCTCCACCAACACTGCAAGGTCGGCCTGCTTGATGGCCTGTTTCGCCTGGTCCAGGCCGTATAGGATGCGGCCTTTGCCATAGACCAGGGTTTCTGGCGTATTGATGTACTTCGCGCCCGAGGCCGCGTCACCTTGCGCTTCCTCCAAAATCCGGCCGCCGAACCCCACGACCATGCCGTTCACGTCCCTGATCGGGAACATGAGCCGGCCGCGGAACCGGTCGTAGAAGCCGGTCCCCTTGTCGCGCTTCACCGCGAGACCGGCATCGAACACGTCCTGCTCCTTGAATCCCTTCTTCACCAAAAACGTCAGCACGGCATCCCACGTCGTCGGGCTGTAGCCGATCTGGAAATCTTCCGCAGCGTCCTCGTTGATGCCGCGCTTCGTCAGGTAGTCCCGTGCGACCTTCGCACCCTCCGCGTCGGTCAGCACCTTCCTATAGAACGCCGCGGTCAGTTTCAGGATGTCCAGCAGCTTCGTCTTCGCGTTATGGAGCTGCGGGTTCGCCGGTTTCAGTTCCACGTTCGCCTTCTTCGCGAGCATGCGGAGCGCCTCGGGGAACTCCGAGCCCTCGATCTCCTGCACGAACGAGAAGATGTCCCCGCCCTTGCCGCAGCCGAAGCAGTGCCACGTCTGCCGATCCTTCGAGACCATCAGGCTCGGTGTCTTTTCGTGGTGGAACGGGCAGAGCACCTTGAACCGGCTCGGCCCCGACGGGATGAGCTTCACGTACTCCGAGAGGACGTCGGCAATATCCAAACGCTCCTTGATCTCTTCGACTGGGGATGCACCGGGTGGAGGCATATTCATCTATACTTGTACCACACCACGGAAAAAATGCGAAACGAGGCCTGTTCCTATGGTGTGGAAAACTTTGTTGCTATAGATACCTGACGAACCGGTTCTTCCTGTCGACCAGGATGTTCTTCGGCCGAATCGGGCGCTTCGCGAGCTCGAACCCCATGATGATGACCTCCTCGCCCTTCTTGATGAGGTGCGCAGCCGCACCGTTCATGCAGATGACGCCGGAGTCCTTCTTGCCGATGATGACGTAGGTCTCGAGACGCACCCCGGTCGTATTGCTCACGACCAGCACCTTCTCGCCCGGCCACAGACCGGCTTTCTCGACCAACACCTGGTCGATCGTGATGCTGCCGATGTAGTTCCTGTTCGCGGCCGTGACGGTCGCCTTGTGGATCTTCGAGCGGAGGACGAAGCGCATATGCTATTGAACCGTTACGGATAGCGTACCAATCGGGCCGCCCGTACTGCAGTAGGCGTCACTTCCGATCGTGATCGTGTACGTACCTGCGGGAGTACCGGGCAGTACGTGAAACGACGTTTCATCCGTCGAGGTCGCTGGCGGCCTCTCGTTCGATTCACCGAGCCCGACCGGACAACCGACCGAGTAGATGAAATACGCACCGGGATGATTATAGTTCATGATTCCGTCATAAAAGCTCTTTTCCATGAATCCCGCAAGTGTTGGGCTTTTCGTGGCAACAGTCTGTTGAAATGCAGCGTATGATTCCATCGGTGTCTGCGAGCCGTACACCGGCAACGCAGTACCAAGGAGCGCCGCATACTCGTCGCCAGTGCGGATGAGCATATCCTTGCCGTCCTGATTCTTCACCTGCATCTTCTCTGACAGAAAATGCGGTGGGACCACATTCATGTACGATCTCTTGACCGTGACTTCGGCACCTGGGGATACCGTTGGAGGGTCAATGGACATTGATGAGCTGCCCGGCATGACGGACGGAAAGAACACATACACACAAACGATGATGAGTACGGTCGCACCGATCAATCCACCGATGATCAAATTTTTCCGATGAGGATTGCTCGACATGTGTTGCGGTGTAGGGGGTTGCTGCATAGTATTGAATTGTTGCGTAAATTATGGGAATACGAACTTCATGTTCAAACACCGGAAGAACGGCAGCGTCGATATCAGGATACACAATACCACGAGCGACACGACCAGGGAAACAATGGTCTCCTTGAGCGTTTGGCGTGTCCGTTCGGCCGGGCTGTCGATGAGCCGCGGCACCGACGACAGAAACACCGGCAGCGCGACGCACTGCACCACGTAGAACGTGCACCAGATCGATGGGCTGTCCGTGCACACGTTCACGCCGAAGTGCCAGTATCCCCAGAGTACGTAGATCACGCTCAAGATGAACGAGATATCCATCGTAGCGAGCAGAAATGTCAGGATCGCCCGCTTCGATCGGTCATCACGCAGCAGTCTCCGCCCCCTGACAGCACAAACGTGGAAGTAGATGAACAGCAGCATCCACGCCGACGCCCAGATGAATCCCGCGTTGTGGCGGACGTAGAACTCATGCACGCCGAACGGCAGCGTCACAAAGAGTGCATGGACGGCGACGGCGCCAATGACCACCAGTGCGATCCAACTCCGCAGGCTCCGGTTCAGGAGCGCCTCGAGCGACCGCAGGAAAAAGTACATCGACGAGATGGATAAGAGCAGGCCGGCCTTGTAGATCCACTGGCTCTGGGTCGTGAGCGACAGGAACTCGAACACCTGGTGGCCGCCAATCATCAAGAAGCCAAGGATGAGGTTCTTCAAGAATGGCATGAGCCACGGCGTGCCGAACGCGCGGTACCGCATCGAATACACGACGTAGTAGAACGACCCCAACAGGATGATGGTACTGCCGGTGGTGAGTTGGACCTCCTTGCTGTAGCACATGGGCCTAGTTCGAGAAAATCGGCTTCTTAACCTGGATGTCCCAATCCATGATCGGCAGCTTCATGCTCGCCCGCTTCAGCGCCTTGTCAAGTTCCTCGAAGAATATCCCCCGCTCGCGGACCGAGACGCTCGTGCCGTTCTTCAAAACGTGCGTCCGGACAGCGCCGCACGTTGGCGACCCCTCGACACCCATAATGCCGACGACTTCGTAGCCGGCCTTCCGGTACAGCCTCGTCTGATGCAGCACCTCATGCACGATCTTCCTGCACGCAGCCCGCGCCTGCTCGTTCGAGTACGTTTCTTTGGTCGCCGGCTTCCGTTTCAACGGTTCGAACAGGAGCTGTGGGCAGCCGAGCGGGACGATGCCGTACCCGCGCCTGACGCACCATGCAACGAACTCCGGCACGACGCCGGGACGCTTCGCGACCGTCTGCGCACGCGCGTTCTGGTTGAGGAGGCAATGACAGGAGAGTATAATCTTTTTTGAACGTCGCATATTGGGGAATGATACTAATGGGAATGTTACCGTTTGGGTGCGATCAGTTCAAGCTGTTCCAGCGCTTCTTCCGCGGTGGCGACGACGATCCCCGTCTTCTTCACGAACTCGATCGACCATTTCGGATTTCTGTTCCCGCTCCAGATGATGATGAGCCGGTCGCAGAAGTCGCCGGGTTTTTCGACATGGAGACCATAAAAATACCCGATCTCTATCCACGTCCCTTCCGAAGGGGCGATACCGGGGTTGGCGACCATGATATCAGCATGTTGTATTCCCTTCATGTCGTCAGGAAAGAACGTATCCGGCGACGTCTGGTCCGAATCGAATTCCCAGTCATGGAAATCGAACCGTGTCAGTTTCTTGAACGGCTCCTTCCAGTTGCCTTCCTGCTCGTTCGACTGGCCGGCAAGATATACCTTGAGCTTTTTTGACATATTTTTCTGCGTTAAAATACGACGAGCGAGCCTACTCTATCCCCACGATCCTGCATACGATGGTCCTTGCTGCTGACCGGAACGAGACGACATCGCCGACGCGATGCCCGATGAGGGCGGCGCCGATCGGCGAATGGTGCGATATGATGCCCCGACTTGGGTCCGTTTCGGACGAACCGAGGATCTGATACGTAGCGTGCGTACCATTGATCTCGACGGTGACGCGATGGCCGAGCTGTACCCTTGAAGTGTCCTCCGCCGGAGCAATGATCTCGGCATGCGAGGTCTGTTCCTCGAGCTCGAGGATCCTCTGGTTCATCCCCCGCAGGCGCGCTTTCGCCGTCTGGTACCCGGCATTTTCGGAAAAATCACCCGTCTCGCTTAGGCGTTTCACCTCTTCGGCCACACGGGGGCGCCGCTCTTTCAATTGTCGCAATTTTTCTTGAAGCTCGCCGAGCTTCGCCGGTGTCAACCGAGGATCTGATTTCTGGTGCGTGTAGCGGTCAGGCTTGCGGATCGGGACTTGCATGTGGTTTCAGATTGGCTGACAAGGATTCTTGGTCTGGCGGAAGGGACAGGATTCGAACCTGCGATACCTTGCGGTATACACGCTTTCCAAGCGTGCGCCTTAGACCACTCGGCCACCCTTCCATAGATAGCGCACTTGACCACGGAGTTTATCCCGATGCGTCTCGCGGTCGCTCGACGATCGGGACGACCTCTCTGTGGTACGTTCGAGCGACTTCGAGCTTACCGATTTTCTCGGTTTCGCGCAACTACCGGAACAGCACGTGTTCGATGGTGATGGCGCCAGACAGATTCTTCGGGAACCGAAGCTGTAGTTCGGCAAGCTCACTACCGACGAACCAGTTCGGGTACGCGCAGAGCGAGAGCGTCGAGGTCCCCTTGACTGCGAACGGGACGCTCTGGAACGCACTGTAGTCGGTTTTTCCGACCTGTTTCCAGGCGACGGTCATATCGATCTTCGTATCACCGGCAAGCGCCAACTCGACCAAGTGTATCATGCTTGGCAGCGTCGTCTTCGTAACATCGACCGTCAGCGTCGGCCGGTCGCCGAAATCCGACAATTCGACGCCGCTGTCCGTCTGCCGGACCAGCAGGTCGTCCGCTTTCCACCCGTTCTTCACGAACGTTTCGGTCGAATCGAATCCGAAGGCTGGCGCTGTCCCCTCCTGCGTGATCCACGGCGTCAGCACGGCGTCCCTGTCGTCGAACCCAGCGCCGTTCCACTGGAGCAGATGCACGGCGGTTGCTGGCGTGGCGCATAATGAGTACTTCCGCTCGACCTCATACCGGCCAACCGGCACGACGGTCACGTTCGGGTTGTCGAAGCGCAGATCGAACAGCTCGCGGAAGCTGTACAGATCATGGAACGCGTACGCGCCGTCGACTGCGCCCGGCACCGCGTGGATGTACAGCACGGTCGGCGTCGCCGCATGTACGATCGGACCGTAGTTCGCGGCGATGTCATCGATCGCGGACGTCATAACCTTCGTCGCCTTGACCCACGGCGGCAGGTTTATCGCGAGCCCTGCTGCATACACCACGATAGTCAGAGCTAGTAACCCATAACCTGTATACCTCGCAACCTTCCTCCCCTTCATCTCCTCCTTCTTCCCCTCGCTTCCTTGCCACAAGAACGTTGCCAGCAACAATGCCACGCCGAC